>ENA-OPDH01001118-OPDH01001118.1-human-gut-metagenome-genome-assembly--contig:-NODE-1118-length-20041-cov-3.159161_pt1 | contig 20041 bp, 17 predicted proteins | sample MGYA00241260_ERZ501500 | MGnify/ENA primary metagenome ERZ501500 (study PRJEB25962, sample SAMEA2042519) | human gut metagenome | biome: human gut; feature: human-associated habitat; material: faeces...
GCATGATTTCTGTGCATCGCGAAGCGCGTTACTGTGAACGGAGTGAACAGTAACTTTACTTATGTTCCTTGGTTATATTAAACTAGTGGTTTATTGCAGAATATGTAGTTCTTCTGGTAATATAAAACATGCAAGAAATCATATCGGTCATTATCCCGCTAAGGAGGCGGAGCGGACTGTAAATCCGCTGTTATCATAACACGAGTGGGTTCGATTCCCTCATGACCGAGTATACTCCTGTAGCTCAGCTGGATAGAGCACGCGTCTACGAAGCGCGGTGTCGAGAGTTCGAATCTCTCCAGGAGTGCTTCCAATGGCAGATGCCTTGGAGTAAAGTGAATCAGGTAAGGAAATGGTGTAAAGGAAGAAAGCTGTCTGTGACTGGACAGTTTTTTTATTGAGCTTCAACCTCTGGACTTTAAAGATGTGCTATTTGCGATAAATTTGTTACAATTTACGTTAAAAACAGGTACAGAAATTGCAGGGTGTTATAATAAATCCATGATATGAAACATGTAAAATAATCAATGGAGGATAAATGGTATGAAAACAAAGCAGGCTGTAAATCCGTACCTGCCAAGCTGGGAATACGTGCCGGATGCGGAGCCGCATATTGTGGATGGACGTGTATACATATATGGTTCTCATGATCTTTTTAACGGCTTGAATTTCTGTCTGGGAGATTATGTATGCTGGTCAGCGCCGGTAGACGATCTGGGCAACTGGCGTTATGAGGGTGTTATTTTCAAAAGAGAGCAGGATCCGGCAGCACCGAAGATCCGTCTTACAAATGGTCTGGCAGCACCGGATATGATCCAGGGACCGGACGGAAGATTTTATCTTTATTATTTCATGGGCGGCACCAAGATGATCTCTGTGGCTGTCTGTGACAAGCCGGCAGGCAAATATGAATTCTATGGTTATGTAAAATATGCAGACGGCACTCCTATTGGAAAGAAAGAGGAGCCGCTGCAGTTTGACCCGGGCGTTTTTATGGATGATGATGGAAAGCTGTATCTTTATACAGGCTTTGCCCTTCAGGGAAATCCCCTTCTGCTTGATGGATCCAAGCCGACTGAGCACGGTGCAATGTGCTTCGAGCTGGACCCGGCAGATATGCTTACTGTAAAAATGGGACCGAAATACATTGGAATTGCCAGTGAGAAAGAAGCACCGGGAAGTTCTTATGAGGGACATCCCTTCCTGGAGGCAAGCTCCATGCGTAAATTCAATGGAACCTATTACTTCATCTACAGTTCCCTGAACAGCCATGAGCTTTGCTATGCAACAAGCGATAACCCTACAGAGGGTTTTGAGTTTGGCGGTGTTCTGGTCAGCAACGGGGACATCGGCCTTCCTGGAATCACAGATGTAAAAAATGCAAGAAACTGTACCGGAAACACTCACGGAAGCCTGATCGAGATTAATGGAAGCTATTATGTTTTCTATCACAGACACAGTAACCGTAAGCAGTCTTCCCGTCAGGCCTGTGCAGAGCGCATCCGCTTTGAGAATGGCAAATTCTATCAGGCAGAGATGACCTCCTGTGGCCTGAATGACGGACCGCTTAAGGGAAAAGGAAACTATCCTTCCTATATTTCCTGTAACGTATATGGCAAAAAGGGAACCCGTTTCTTAAGTATGATCAAACATCCAAAGTCCGGACATCCATATCTGACTCAGGATGGAAAGGATCGTGAACAGGGGTCAGATCAGTATATTGCCAATATGTGTGACGGAGCAGTTGCAGGCTTCAAATATTTTGACCTGCGTGAGACCTCTAAGGTTCGTATTAATATTAAGGGAAAAGCAACTGGAGTTGTTTATGTATCCACAGAGGAAGGCGGCAAGCCAGTGGCAAAGATTCAGGTGAAACCTTGCAAGGAACAGCACGGTTTTGCAGCTGATGTAAACGGACTCGGTGAGAAAGAGGCACTGTACTTCAGTTACAAGGGAACTGGCGCATTTAATTTTATGTCTTTTGATCTGAAGTAAGATTCCATTAAATGTGCAGGAAATATTCTGCCCGCAAATGGCAGACAGAGCTTAAATAAAGGGAAAAAGAGTTTATATTAAGAGTCAAATAAACCCAGGAGGCGAAATATTTGAACATTACTAATTTTGCAAGAAAACTTGCAGAAAAGCCGGTTTTTAAAACAAGAATCAAATCCGATCAGGTGAAGCTTCCGGAGATTGCCATTGGATATTTTCTGGCGCCCTTTTGCGCCATGTTTGCCAATGCCATTTTCGGTGCCTATCTGAACCGTTATTATGTAGATGTACTTGGCTGGACGAAATTCGGAGCATTTGCCACACTTCTGCCAATTGTATCTGTGATTTTCGTAGTTCTCGGAAATCTGATGATCGGGCAGTGGATCGACAACACCAGAAGTACCCAGGGAAAAGCAAGACCTTATATGATCATTGCGGCCCCCATGCTGATCATAGCCATTATTCTTATGTTTATGACACCAGCTAAGGGCAATAATGCGGTGCAGATGATCTGGATCGCAGTGTCCTATAACCTGTACTATGCACTTGCATATCCATGTTTTTACTGTGCACACAGCTCCATGGTCTCTCTTTCTACCAGAAATTCTGAGAGCCGCGGACTTCTTGCAACACTGTCAAATGCAGCAATGGTTGCTTCTGCCGGAGTTGGAGCCAGCATTGTAGTGCCGATCCTTCTTCAGAGCTTTCTGTTTGTGACAAAGGAAGGCGGAATTGATGTGGATGCAAGCTATTCACACTGGAGGATTATTTCCATAGTTCTTTGTCTGGTAAGTGCATTTGGCTGTATGCTGGAATATTATTTTACCAGAGAGCGTATTACAGAGGAAACCATCAATCTGAATGTAAAGGAAGAGAAGATGCCGCTGAAAAAACAGCTGGAAGGCTGTATCCACAACAAATACTGGTGGATCATCATTCTCTATTTCCTGATTTTCCAGTTTGGCCAGCTGATCAAAAACAGTTCCATGAGCTTCTATGTAAGATGGATGTTTGACAGTGTAATTAATTCTGCAAATCCGGAGCAGACTTCCGGAGCATTAATGTCAACACTTGGTCTGGTTGGTGGAATCCCTACTGCGGTTGGTATGGTAGTGGCATGGCCAATTGCCCGTAAGCTGGGCAAAAAGAGAGCCGTTGTTACAGGACTTTGCTTCTCCGTTGTAGGTGGCCTTGTCTGCTTCCTGAATGTACACAGCTTCGGAATGGTTGCTGCAAGTATGGTGCTGAAAGGAATCGGAAGTATTCCGGCAGTGTATGTGACGATGGCACTTCTTTCTGATGTGCTTGACCATCTGGAAGCGAAAAATGGTTTCCGAAGCGACGGATTTACAATGTCTGTGTACAGTTCCATTATGGTAGGCTTAAGTGGACTCTGCATCGGTGTGCTGAACAGCCTTCTTACCTTTGCAGGCTACAGCAATACCGGCATTGCCTGCAATCCGCAGACTCTGGAAATTGTTGAAAATGTGGCAAACTATACAGGCCAGATCGTCTACCGTCAGATGGGCGGCGTGGAGCAGGTGCTTGCATTTGCATTTTTGGCGGCAGATGTGATCACATATGCAGTTGTTATCATTCTCATGAGCCGTCTGGATGTGGAAAAACACATTGAAGAGGACCAGAAAATGATCAAAGAAAATCAGAAGAAGGCAGCTAATATCTAATTGTTTCAGAACCTGTTTCCTGTTATACTATTCTTAGCTAACACAAGTGATCCCGGCTCCCTGGCGCAGTGTTACTGTGCCAGGGGGCCGTTTTAGCCAAATAAGCTGTGAAGAAGCTATTCGGCTATGAGAAGGCAGCAAAATGGATTGGAGTATCCGTTTGATTGAATAAGATAGGTGAGAAATAATTATGATAAGAATTGCAATTGTAGAGGATGACAGGCATGATCGGGAGGCATTGAAGAAATGCCTGAATCGTTATGAAAAAGAGAACCAGGTGAAATTTTCCGTAACAGAATTTCAGGACGGAGAGGATATTGTAACCGATTACACTGCCAGCTATGACCTTATTATTTTGGATATTGAGATGGCGTTTCTCAATGGAATGAAAGCAGCAGAAAAAATCCGTGAGCTTGATACAAATGTAATTATTATTTTTATTACAAACATGCCTCAGTATGCCATTCAGGGATATAAGGTAAATGCGCTGGATTATATTTTGAAGCCAATTTCCTATTTTTCATTTTCAGAGAGTATGGTAAGGGCTCTGGCAAAGGTGAAGACACCGGAGAAGGAGTACATTACCATTGTTCTGAAGGGAGGTAAAAAGAAGCTGGATGTGGCGCGGATTTGTTACGTGGAGGTTCAGGACCATGTGCTGATCTACCACACTCTGGATGGGGATTTTGAGACAAAGGGCACTATGAGGGATACAGATAATCAGTTTGATCCGAAGAAATATTTTCGGTGTAACCGCTGTTATCTGGTAAATCTGGAATTTGTAGAGACTTATCAGGGCAGTGATATTATGGTAAACGGCGATACGATCCAGGTGAGCAGAAGCAGGCGGAAGCCCTTCCTGGATGCCCTGAATGAATATATGAATGAGGTGGAAAAATGAGAGGCACAGTAGTCAACACTCCTGGATATTATTATGCCATTTCCTACTGGCTTTCTGCACTGGTAATGATTCTTGTGCATGGATGCGGGAAAAAAGATGTGTGGAAATATGTGCATGGGGTGTTGAGCTTTATCAGTATTTTTACCGTTATGTTTTTTACAGATGGAATAAAGCAGATGTTTTTCATGCCTCTTATGGTTTGTGTGTTTTTGCTGATGCTTTTGTACATCAGGATGGCAGGAGAGCTTCCATGGCGTGAAACCGGATTTTTCTGTGCGAAGGCATTTATCAACGCAGAATTTGCAGCCTCTTTGTGTTGGCAGATTCATTATTTTTATACAGGTGATTTCAGCGGTCAGGAGAAGGGAACACCGGAGCAGATGTTATGGCGTGTGCTGCATATGGTAGTTATTTATGCAGTACTGTACATTCTGATTTATTTGATCGAACGTTATCTGAAGAAGGATATTGAGGAACTGCAGATTACCCGCAGAGAACTACTGGTTGTATATTTTGTGATGATTATGGTGTATTGCATCAGCAATGTAAGCTATGTAGATGTAAAAAGTATTTTCAGTGCGGGAACAGCTATGGATGTGTTTATTATCCGCACATTGGCAGATCTCAGCGGTATGGCAGTTCTTTATGCTTATCACATTCAGGTAAAAGAAATCCAGATGCGTTTTGAGAAGGATACGCTTCGGAATATTATGGATATGCAGTACAAAAATTACAAGCTTTCCAAGGAGAGTATCGATATTGTAAATCAGAAATACCATGATCTGAAGCATCAGATCAATCTTTTAAAAAGCGGCGCAGATTCTGAAAAAGCAGGGGAATACCTGGAACAGATGGAGCGTGAGATCAAGATTTACGAGACACAGAATAAAACGGGAAATAAGGTCCTTGACACCATTCTTACCAGTAAAAGCATGCATTGTCAGAGACATGGTATTGAGCTGAAATTTATGGGTGAGGGACAGTTGCTGAATTTTATGGAGGATATGGATATCAGTGCTCTTTTCGGAAATATGCTGGATAATGCCATTGAAAGTGTGGTGAAGATCAAAGACCGTCAGAAACGTCTGATTTCCCTGCACGTGATTCAGGATAAACAGTTTATCCGTATTCGCACAGAGAATTACTGTGAGGAGAATGTTCAGTTCCAGGATGGAATCCCGATCACCACCAAGAAAGATAAACGGTTCCATGGATATGGAATGAAGAGTATGAAAAAAATTGTAGAGAAGTATGGCGGTTCAGTTATGGCGGGCAAGGCGAATAACTGGTTTGAGCTGAAGATACTGATTCCGATGAAACATTAGACGATTTTTAGGAGGAAAGATAATGCCATCATATAGTATAATTGAGAACTTCGAAGTACATAAAAATAACCGTTTTCTGGAAATTGCAGAATCCTTAAAGCCAGAGCTCCGGCATAAAGAAATCAAGGCTGCAAAGGAAATTATGGTGGGAAAAGACCGCCAGATGAGAACAGTTATTACAGAAGAGTACCCGATTGAAAATCTGTATGCAAAATCTTTAAAAAGAGATGATACAGTATTTGTGGATTTCGGGGATCATGCGGTAGGTTATGTGACTCTGGAGCTTAGTAAAACTGGAAGCCATCAGGATGCACCGGTTTATTTTTACCTGAAATTCGGTGAGCGTCTGGAGGAAATGACGGACAAAACTGCCGATTATGACGGCTGGCTCAGCCGTGGCTGGATTCAGGAGGAGTATATTCATGTGGATGTACTTCCGGCGAAGGTGAAGCTGCCAAGAAGATATTCTTTTCGTTATATGGAGCTTCGTGTAATTGATACTTCTGCCAAGTTCCAGCTGAAAATCAATGGTATTTCCTGTGATACGGTTTCTGCTGTAGACATGGAGTCTGTAAAGCCGGTGGATTTCGGAGATCCGCTTCTGAATCAGATTGATCTGGTAAGCCGAAAAACCCTGAAAGAATGCATGCAGGATGTTTTTGAGGATGGACCGAAGCGTGACCGCAGAATGTGGCTGGGAGATCTGAGACTTCAGGCGAGAGCCAATTATTACACCTTTAAGAATTATGATCTTGCCAAACGCTGTATGTATATTTTTGCAGGACTGCTTTTTAATGAGGGAAAACTAAGCGCCTGTGTATTCACAGAACCGGAGATGGAGCCAGATGATACTTACCTTCTGGACTATGCATTGTTTTTCTCATCTGTGCTTCTGGATTATTATGAGGCAACCGATGATCTGGAAACCTTAAGGGATCTCTATGATGTGGCAATTGATCAGATCCGCATTGCCATGACACAGTTAAATGAGAAAAATGTTGTGGAGGATTTAGGTGATGCATTCTGGTGCTTCCTGGACTGGGGAGATGGTCTGAATAAGCAGGCCGGAGCTACAGCAGTTCTTATTTACTGTATCCGTTACGGAATCCGCCTTGCAAAGATTCTGGATAAACAGGAGGATATCAGCTGGCTGGAAGAGAAGCAGGCCATGCTGAAAGAGGCAGCGGTGAAAGAGTTCTGGGATGAAGAGCTTGGAATGTTCGTAAGCGGTCCGGACCGTCAGGCTTCCTGGGCAACCCAGATCTGGATGATTCTGGCCCGTGTCTTTGACAAAGAGACAAACTGTAAATTGATCCATCATGTAATGGAAGTGAATCCGAGAATCCGCATGGTAACTCCATATATGTATCATCACTATATTGATGCGCTTATCCGCTGTGATGAGAAAGAGCTTGCACTGGAAGAGATGAAACGCTATTGGGGCGAAATGATCCACGACGGTGCGGATACCTTCTGGGAACTTTATAATCCTTATAACAGGGAAGAATCTCCATATGGTTCCAGTATGGTTAACAGCTACTGTCATGCATGGAGCTGTACGCCGACGTATTTCCTTAGGAAATTTTATATGGATAATGAGAAATAAGATTGAGAATGAGGATCTTGCAGAAATGCAGGATCCTTTTTGAAATGAGAGAAAGATTCCTGATAAAATACAACACATAGGAAATAATGACTGGCATTACAATATGGGGAAAGGAGCATTTAAATAGCCCTGCCATCATAATGGCAGGGCTAAAATAATCATTTCTTTTTATTCTTTTTGGATTTCTTAGTCTCATTCTGGGCTGCCTGAGCTTCTTCCGCAGATTTCTTAAAGCGTGCGAAAAATCCTTTTTTCTTCTTAACCGGAGCGTCCAGGTTACCGCGGATACCTTTTACACCTACTATGTAAAGTCCACTTACTTCAGCTTTGATCTCTTTCTTCACAGGGATAAGGTCGAATACCTTCTCATCTGCGATAAGAATGGAAATCTTCGGTCCAACTTTAGCCTTAACGATCGGCATCTTGGAGCGGCGGAGAAGCTTCGGTGTCTGGTCGATGACCATCTGTGGGAGACCTGATTCCTTAAGTGGCATTCTCTTCTTATCAATAACGAGCATGGAAACGGTCTGTTTACTTGCCTCGATCTGTGCCTGCTGTTCTTCCTGCTTCTTCTGGGTCTTCTTACCAAAGAAATATAAACCAACCAGTAATCCGATGAGGATTACGAGAATCACCAGAAGGACGATTGTTACTGGATGCATACTTATCCTCCTACTATATTATAAAGTTTCTTAATAACTATTCAGCCTGCACGGTTCCGCAAAGCGTGTGACCGTGAAGGTTACTGTTCGTTCCGTTACCAGTGAACAGTAACCTGTGAAGAAACTGAACAGTTACATTCTTGTTTCACATAAACTACATTTTAACATCATTTTTTGGAAAAGGCAATTGTTTTGTTATCTCCTTTAAAAAGCTTATAAGCTGTGAAAGCATATAAAACCGGTACCGCAAATGCTGCAAGATTCATAAGAACCAGTATAATACTTCCCTTAATATGAAAGAAGTGGGCAATCTGGGGAATAAAGGCCAGAATTCCAAAGATAACGGTGCTCATTCTTCCTTTTTCTGCATTCATCACGCCTATAATTCCAATTGTAATCTGAAGAAGTGTAAATGCATAAGTAAGTGCAAAAGCCTCTGTAGTATCACCATGGCTTACATGTCTGCCCACAATATTAGTGGTTCCGATCCAGAAGCGGGCTGCGATCAAAGAAGCAGAACCCAGGGCTATTTCAAATAGTGCGCTGATGCGCATAATATCTGATCTGTTCATATTTTTCTCTCCTCTGAGTGACGGATAATTTCCGTTATTTCTATTAAATTAGATTTTATCATGTATCTTTTATTTTAACAATAAATGGCAACGGAAAGCAAGGATAATTACAGTGAAAAGGTGGTAATTATTTAAAATATCATGTATAATAGAAATCTACTGGTTACAGAATGGATAGACCTGTCTGATATGGTTATACTATAAGTGCCTGCGGTAACTGGTACTATTTTTACGAGGCATTTGAAGGGGGAGCTAAATAAGGAGTTATACATTATGAAGAAATCAGATACAGAACAGGAACAGCCTGGTCTGGAAGAGAATAAAGTTCCCGACAGCCAGTCCAAGCGGGAGCTTGACAGAGAACTACAGGAACTGGCAGAGAATGAGCGCCAGGAAGAGATATATTACGAAGAACGACGGCGCGAGCGACATGAGCGCAATCTGAAGAGAAAGAAGAGGCAGATACGGAATCGTAATCTGGCTCTTATTATTACTGCTCTGGCAGTGTTGGGCGGTGTTGGATACTTTTATAGAGAGCAGACGGGGTTAAAAGACGGCATGGAAACGCTGGTAGCCAAGGTAAGGGATTTGGTTCCTGATAAGAATTCCGGTAAAGAGAGCAAAGCAGCAGAAGAACTGGCAAAGGCTGACCAAAGCACCGAAAACCCCGAAAGTACCGAACCCCCCGAAAGCACCGAAAAACCAGATATTAATACAGAGGAAGCTGCTGACAGCTCAGACAGTACAGATATACAACCGGAATCTGGTGAAGGTACGGCAGATGACAGTGATGAGACAACTGGAAATACAGATGACAATTCAGAGGATATTGCACAGGATGAATCCGGGAATATGTCTGATGAAGAGAAAACAGAAGATAATTCTTCAGACTCTGTAAATCAGCCAGAGCAGGAAGCAGCCCAGGCGGCGGCCATAGATTTAAATGGGGTTATGCCACAAGCAGCAGCAGCCGGTGCAGGTATCATCAGGAGGCAGATCCGTCACGAGAAGAAAGTACTGACCACAGCCAAGGAGAAAGCTGCCCAGTATGATTATGACGGTGCAATCAGCCTTTTGCAGAAGGACAATGCATATGTGAGAAATGTCCATTTTCAGAATGCTGCAGAGAAATTCCAGAAGAAAAAGGATAAATGTGTAGCCTGGTCTCCGGAACAGGTAACTCACATTTTTTACCATTCCCTGATCGTGGATACTTCCAAGGCCTTTGATGGAGATTACAAGACGGATGGTTATAATCAGGTTATGACCACTATGGATGAGTTTAATAAGATAACTCAGATCATGTATGACGAGGGATATGTAATGGTAAACCTTTATGATCTGGCAGACGTTGATGAAAATGGAAAAATGCAGGCAAAGCAGGTTTATCTTCCTAAGGGAAAAACACCATTTGTCCTTTCGCAGGACGATGTATGTTATTACCACTCCCAGGATGGAGATGGAATTGCCACCAAGCTTGTTATAGACGAAGAGGGGAAGGTTCGCAACGAATATGTACAGGATGATGGAAGCACAGTTGTAGGTGACTATGATGTTGTACCGCTGATCGACCGGTTTGTGGAGGAACATCCTGATTTTGCCTATCATGGACATAAGGGAATTGTAGCGCTTACAGGCTATAATGGAATCCTGGGTTACCGCACAGATATCAGCTATCAGACACGACCAGATGATCTGAATGATGATAAAAAGGCGTGGCTTGACGCGCATCCTGATTTTGATCTGGATACAGAGCGGGCAGAAGCGAAAAAGGTCGCAGATGTCATGAAGGCGGAGGGCTGGACTTTTGCCAGCCATACATGGGGACATAAAAACATGTCCACAGTTTCCATGGAACGCCTTGAAACAGATACACAGAATTTCAAAGAGAACATTGACCCGCTTATTGGCGGAACAGATATTATTATCTTTGCTTTTGGAGCAGATATTAATAACGGCGGAGAGTATACTGGCAATGAGAAATTTGAATATCTGAAATCCCAGGGATATGATTATTATTGCAATGTGGACTCTAACAAATATTTTGTACAGATGACGGATGAATATTTCCGGATGGGAAGAAGAAATGTGGATGGATACCGAATGTATTACAATCCGGACATGCTGGCAGATCTGTTTGACGTAAGCCAGGTATTTGACTCATCCAGACCTACTCCTGTACCGCCTATGAATGGTGGCTGATAAGACCAGCTGCAAAGAAGGCATGGATTCGCATGATTTTGCGCTGAGACAAAATAAAAATGATTGCCTCAGTGGGCTTTCTTTTTAATAGAAAATGTGATAATTTTATAAAAGAGTAACTGAAGGGAGTATGAAATGAAAAGAAAAGTATATTTGGCAGCGTTAGTAATGTGTATGGCACTTACTGTAAACGGCTGCGGAAGTGATAAAGAAACTACCAATACAGAGAGTGAGAGCACTGCCACAGAGCAGCAGGCAGAGGATTCGGCAGATGAAGAAGAGGTACAGGAGCCTTATACAGATTCTACCGGTGCGACACGCCTGGTTTCAGTGGATAATGTGGAGAAATACGTTACGATTGCAGACTATAAGGGGATAACTCTTGATAATTCTGTACCAGAAGTGACAGATGAGGATATTGAGAATCGTATCGCAGAGAATCTGAAAGATAATTCAGCGGAAGTGACAGATGAGAACGCTGTCATCCAGAATGGTGATACCGCTACTATTAATTTCGTAGGTACAAAAGACGGGGAAGCTTTTGAAGGTGGAACCGGTAATAATTATGACCTTGTGATCGGAAGCGGCACAATGATTCCCGGATTTGAAGAAGGAATCGTGGGAATGAAGAAGGGTGAGACAAAAGACGTACCGGTAACTTTCCCGGAGAGCTACCGCAACAGTGAACTGGCTGGACAGGATGCGGTATTCCAGATTACCGTGCAGAGCTTTAAGAGACCACCGGAACTGACCGATGACTGGATTGCGGCGAATACCGATTACAAGACAATTGATGAATATAAGGCTTCTGTTCGCGCACAGCTGGAGCAGGAAGCACAGGACCAGGCTGACAGCAGTCTGCGCAGCACTGCTTGGAATACTGTTTACACCAATTCTGAGGTCGTGGAATATCCGGAGAAAGACGTAGAAGAGGCTGTGAAGACATTTAAGAAACAGGCAGAAGCATACGCGAAGCAGGGAAATATGGAGCTTGAAGACTTCGTAGAGTCTCAAGGCGTTTCCATGGATGATTTCGAAGCCCAGTGCCAGCAGTATGCCCAGGCCAAGGTAAAACAGAATCTGCTTATTCAGGGAATCATGGACGCAGAGGGAATGACTCTGGAGGATGAGGAAAGCCTTGCAATCCAGAATCAGCTGGTAGAGCAGTATGCTTCTGGCGATCTTGCAGTTCTTATCGATACTTACGGCCAAGTTGCAGTGGATGAGAGCATCGGACTTATGAGAGTTCAGGATTTCATTATTGCAAATGCAAATTATGATCAGACAGCAGCGGATACATCTGCTGAAGGTGAGGACGCACAGGCTGCTGAGGGAACAGAAGCAGCAGATCATGCAGATGGCAGTACAACTGACGGACAGAGCACTGATGGCGGGGATACAGAAGAAGAGCAGGAAGCTGGTGCAACCGCAGATACAGGCACAGCAGCGGATGCTTCAACAGATACACAGGATGACGGTACAGAGAATTGACGGTTGCTGTTTATAACAGAAACAGCAGCCAATGAATCTCAGGAGGGAATGGAGTTATGATTATTAAAAACGGAGAAGTTTTTCAGGAGGATGGAAGCTTCAGATTACAGGATCTGTATGTGGAGAATCATAGAATCGTGGCTTCTGAGGATGAGGTTACGGACAAGACGATTGTAGACGCGGCTGGGCTCAGGGTAATCCCGGGCCTGGTGGATATTCACAGTCACGGTGCATTTGGACATGATTTTTCTGATGCTGACCCGGAGGGACTTAAGATTATTCTGAAATACGAAAAGAGTCACGGAATTACTTCCTATTGTCCTACTTCCATGACATTGCCGGCAGAAGAACTGAAGGAAATTTTTGCCACTATTAAGACTGTGGGAGAAATGAAAGCCGGAGCCACTGTTAGGGGAATCAATATGGAAGGACCGTTTCTGGATGCGAAGAAAAAAGGTGCCCATGTGGAGGGCTATATCCGCAAACCAGATGCCGGATTTTTTCGTGAACTGAATGAATATTCCGGAAATATGGTGAAGCTGGTAACTCTGGCTCCTAATGTGGATGGTGCTATGGAGTTTATCGATGAGGTACATAATGAGGTATGTATTTCACTTGGACATACGTCTGCCGATTATGATACAGCAGCGGAGGCCATGAGAAGAGGTGCACACCATGTGACACATCTTTATAATGCCATGCAGCCACTGGCACACAGAGAACCAGGACTGATCGGAGCTGCCTGGGATGATGAGCAGTGCATGGCAGAGATGATCTGTGATGGGATTCACATTCATCCATCTGTGATCCGCGCTACATTTAAGATGTTTGGACCAGAGAGGATTGTACTGATCAGTGATTCTATGATGGCTACCGGAATGGAGAATGGAACCTATCAGCTGGGTGGACAGGAAGTAACGATGAAGGACTGCAAGGCAACTTTGAAGGACGGTACGATTGCCGGTTCTGCTACGAACCTGTATGATTGTATGCGCAAGGCTGTTTCTTTTGGTGTTCCCCTTGAAGAAGCGATTTTTGCAGCAACACGAAATCCGGCAAAGAGTATTGGTATTTATGATGAAGTTGGTTCTCTTTCTGTTGGAAAGAAAGCGGATATTCTTCTTGTAACAGATGATCTGGAGCTGAGAGAAGTGCTATGACAGGACTTTTTTGCGGAAAATTTTTTCCACTATGTAACGAGAGATAAAGAGGGAGTATGAATGGATAGAAGGGTTTTGCGCGAAAGAATGCGCAGGAAACAGCGCCAGATAAGACGAAGGAAGATCATTAAGCTGGTTACCTATGTTGTGGCAATGGTGCTGGCTGTGATTTTTGTAATAAGAGGAGTGATTTTTCCAATCGTAAGTCGTGTGGGAGGAAAGAGTACTGGGAAATCACAGAGCGTGCAGGCGGATGCAGGTGACGGAGCTGCTTCGAATGCAGACTCCAATTCCACAGATGCCCTGAGACAGCCTCTGAAAGGACAGAGTGATGTGACCAAGGTTTCTTCACTGACTCCAGGCTGGCATGAGGATTCCAGCGGACGCTGGTATCAGAATGCAGATGGTACATATTATACCAATGGATTTGCAGAGATTGACGGAGTGAAATATGCATTTGATTCCAATGGATACATGCAGACCGGCTGGGTGACCAAGGGAGTAAACGATTACTATTTTAATGAGGATGGTTCTTACAATGCTGAGAAGAAACGTCCTTTGATCGCACTTACCTTTGATGATGGCCCGGGACAGTATACAGACAAGCTTCTGGACTGTCTGGAGGAGAACAATGCACATGCTACCTTCTTTATGCTGGGACAGCTGGTTGGACAGTATCCGGACGAAGTGAAGAGAATGGTGGAACTTGGCTGTGAGATCGGAAATCATTCCTGGGATCATCAGGATATGCTGAATCTGAGTATTGAGGATGTTGTAAAGGAATTCGGCGATACCGATCAGGCATTGATCGATGCCTGTGGACAGGATTCCACGGTGATTCGTCCGCCTTATGGAGACTGCAATGACGAAATTATTTCGGCAGTTGGCAAACCTTTCATTTTGTGGTCTATTGACAGTCTGGACTGGAAATATCTGGATGCAGATCTGGATTACAATGGCATTATGAATGACAGCAATCTGGGAGACGGAGCAGTTATTCTGATGCATGATATTCATGGCCCTTCTGTTGATGCGGCGTTGAGACTGATTCCGGATCTTGTTGCCCAGGGATATAAACTGGTAACAGTAAGTGAGATGGCAGCGGCGAAGAATGTTACCCTTCAGCCGGCAAAATATGCAGAGTTCTGGCAGAGCGCCCTTGATGCCGGTTATGTGCCTGGATACAATGGAAATGGCGCTTCTGAGGACTCTTCCACAGATGGAACTTCTGATGGCAGTTCAGATGACAGCAGTAATGGAGATGAGAGCGACTTCAGTGATGGTTCCGGTGATGGAAGCGATGGCAGCGAAAGTGACGGATACACAGACGGCAGTGAGGATAGCGAAGGGGATTTTAGCAGCGACTCAGGCGAATAACGGAGAAAATAAGAGGCTCTAGAGCCTGTCTGGCATATGTGTTAAGCTTCGGTACTTCCGGAAATCGCAGATGCTGTATAGTGTGAAGGACAGTATACGCTTGTACTTATGAGAAAATATCAAAGTACAGGCGTATTTTTTTACAGTAAAAATGAATTTTGATGCATATTTTTTATGAATAATAGACAAGTTTTTGGTGGCATGGAGGAAAAGAGTATGCTATAATGTGCATAAGAATTTGAAAGTTTAGGGAGGTAACTTTCTGATGGGAGAGAAATTACAGTTTACAGAGCTTGACCAGTATCTCTTTGGTCAGGGAACCCATTATGATGTTTACAGAAAGCTTGGCGCACATCCTGTGAAACAAGGGAAAAAAGAAGGCGTTTATTTTGCAGTATGGGCACCTAATGCGCAAGCTGTTTCTGTAATTGGAGAGTTTAATGACTGGAATGAACAGGCTGCTCCAATGAAAAAGGCAGGTCCGATCGGTGTATTTGAGACATTTGTCCCTGGAGCGAAGATTGGACAGCTGTATAAGTTTTTTATTGTAGGAATGAACGGGGAGCATATTTATAAAGCCGACCCTTATGCAAATGAGGCAGAATTAAGACCGGGAACGGCATCCAGAATCACGGATATCGGGGATTACAAATGGAAAGATACCACCTGGATGAAGAATCGTCAGAAATTTGACGAGACTAAGGATGCCATGGCGATCTATGAGGTACATCCTGGCTCCTGGATGAAGCATCCGGCTACAGAGGAGAATGAGAAAGGCTTTTTCAATTACAGGGAACTGGCTGTGAAGCTTGCCCAATATGTGAAAGATATGGGCTATACACATGTAGAACTGATGGGAATTGCAGAGCATCCCTTTGACGGTTCCTGGGGATATCAGGTCACCGGTTATTATGCGCCTACTTCCCGCTATGGAACACCCCAGGATTTCAAATATCTGGTAGATTATCTTCACAGACAGAAGATCGGGGTTATTCTGGACTGGGTGCCGGCACATTTTCCCAAGGATGCCCATGGACTGGCGAATTTCGACGGAACTGCAGTTTATGAGCATGCAGATCCCAGACAGGGAGAGCATCCGGACTGGGGAACCAAGATCTACAATTATGGCAGACCGGAGGTAAAGAACTTCCTGATCGCAAATGCCCTGTTCTGGATCGAGGAGTGTCATGTGGATGGTCTTCGTGTGGATGCCGTTGCATCCATGTTGTATCTGGATTATGGAAAGAACGATGGCCAGTGGGTAGCCAATAAATATGGCGGAAATCAGAATCTGGAAGCAATTGAGTTTTTTAAGCATCTGAATACAGTGGTTCTTGGAAGAAACCATGGTACTGTGATGATTGCAGAGGAGTCTACTGCATGGCCGAAGGTTACAGGTAAGGCAGAGGATGACGGTCTTGGATTTTCCCTGAAATGGAACATGGGCTGGATGAATGATTTCCTGGAATACATGAAGCTGGACCCCTATTTCCGTAAGTTTAACCATAATAAGATGACTTTCTCCATGACATATGCTTACAGTGAGAAATATGTGCTGGTAATTTCCCATGATGAGGTGGTTCATCTGAAGAAGTCTATGCTGGAGAAAATGCCGGGTGAGCCAGATGATAAGTTTAAGAATCTGAAGGCTGCTTATACATTTATGTTCTGCCATCCGGGCAAGAAGCTTTTGTTCATGGGACAGGAGTTCGGACAGCTTCGGGAGTGGAGCGAGGAGAGAGAGCTTGACTGGTTCCTTCTTGGGGAAGAGAAGCATCGGAATCTGAAGGATTTTGTGCAGACATTGCTGAAGATGTATCGCAAATATCCTGCACTCTACGGAACGGATACGGATCCGTCTGGTTTTGAGTGGATCAATGCGGATGACGGGGACAGAAGTATTTACAGTTTCGTAAGGAAATCCCCTACAAAAAGAAATAACCTTCTGGTAGTATGCAATTTCACTCCTGTAGAACGTACGGATTACCGTGTTGGTGTGCCGAAGAAGAAACAATACACACTGGTTCTGGATGAAAACGGACAGACTGTGAAAAAGGTATTTAAGGCAGAAAAGCAGGATTGTGACAATCGTCCGTTCTCCTTTGCTTATCCGCTGCCAGCTTACGGAGTTGCTGTGTTCCAGTATTAAAAGCTTCCAAATTCCGCAAGGAACAATTCTCACAGACAATTTTCAGATTGCCGTGATAATTTAGTATTAAAAATACCCAAAGAATGGGGCAAATTCGGGTTTTGTTTGTGACTGTTGGGGATTTTTTTCCAGAAGGTGAAAAACCTGTTGCTATTTGGAAAAAGTTGAGATATAATGAGCCCGAACAAAAAGAAATGGAAAAAGTTGTACATGTTGAAAGGAGAATATTGACATGAAAGTATCTAATATTAAAGACATTCAGAAATTTTTTGACGTAGTAGACAGCTGCGCTGGTAAAGTAGAGCTTGTAACTGGCGAAGGTGACAGACTGAACCTGAAATCTAAATTATCACAGTATGTATCTCTTGCAAACATCTTCTCTAACGGTGAGATTCCGGAGCTTGAGATCGTTGCATATGAGAAAGAAGACATTGATAAGCTTATGCACTTCATGATCAACGGCTGATCTGCATAAAACTGTGAAATTGGGATAAATATATTAGGGGATGTGACTTGGTCATGTCCCCTTTTTCTGGCATAATAGAAAGGGGAATACAAAATGGTAAAGATTGACATTATCTCCGGTTTCCTTGGAGCTGGTAAGACAACTCTTATTAAGAAACTGCTGAAAGAAGCATTTGAAGGTGAGCAGGTAGTTTTGATCGAGAATGAGTTCGGTGAGATTGGTATTGACGGGGGATTCCTGAAAGATGCCGGAATCGAGATCCGTGAGATGAACTCCGGATGTATCTGCTGTTCCCTGGTTGGAGATTTTGGTGCTTCCCTGAAGGAAGTTGTAGAGAAGTATCATCCGGATCGTATCCTGATCGAGCCATCAGGCGTTGGTAAGCTTTCCGACGTTATCAAGGCTGTACAGGGTGTGGAAGAGGATGTTGATATTCAGCTGAACAGCTACACCACAGTTGTTGATGCCAAGAAATGCAAAATGTATATGAGAAACTTCGGCGAGTTCTTTGACAATCAGGTTCAGTATGCAGGTGCGATTATCATGAGCCGTACTGATATTGTAGATGAGAAGAAAGCAATGGAGTCTATGGAGCTTCTTCGTTCTATCAATGAGAAGGCAGCTATTATTACCACTCCGATTGAGAAGCTGGATGGAAAGAAAATCCTGGAGGTTATGGAGCATCCGGTATCTCTGGCAGATGAGCTGCTGAAAGAGGAGCATGAACATCATCACCATCACGACCATGATGACGAGTGTGGCTGCGGACATGACCACGATCATGAGCATCATCATCACGACCATGATGAGGAGTGTGACTGCGGACATGACCACGATCATGAGCATCATCATCACGACCATGATGAGGAGTGCAGCTGCGGACATGACCACGATCACGAGCATCATCATCACGACCATGATGACGAGTGCGGCTGCGGACATGACCACGACCATCATCACCACTAAGGAGGATTCGTATGTTTACCTTTAATCATTACAATTATAACGTGTTGGATTTAGAAAAAAGCATGGCATTCTATGCAGCCGCACTTGGTCTGAAGGAGGTTCGCCGCAAGGAAGCCCCTGACGGCAGCTGGAAGCTGGTTTATCTGGGTGACGGCAAATCCGATTTCACATTAGAGCTGACTTGGCTGCGCGACCGCAAGGAGCCCTACAACCTTGGCGAAAATGAATTCCATCTTGCTTTTCAGGCAGAGGATTTCGATGCGGCACATGCAAAGCACAAGGAAATGGGCTGCATCTGCTTTGAAAATCCCGAAATGGGCATCTATTTCATCAACGATCCGGACAATTACTGGCTCGAAATTATCCCGACCCCTTAACGTAAAATCCCCTTGGAATTTCTCCAAGGGGATTCAAATTTTATTTTTCTTATTTTTTCAGCTGTGCCAGTCTTTCCTCAACCTGTGCCAGCATTGCTTTATATTTTTCTTCCTTCGCCTTTTCTTCTTCAATTACATGCGCGGGTGCCTTTGCAACGAAGCCCTGATTTGCCAGCTTCTTCACAACGCGGTCAACCTCTTTTTCCAGTTTGGTCTTTTCCTTTTCCAGACGTTCGATTTCCTTCGCGAAATCAACCAGCTCTGCCAAAGGCATATAGATGGTCGCATCCTGAACCACAACAGAAACCGCATCCTCGCCAATGCCTGCCTTGTCCGTCTGCACGGTTACCTCGCTTGCGTGTGCCAGTGTCTTAAAGAATACCTTGGAATGTTCACAACCTCACCGTCTACAGTAATGTGCTTGTGGCTCACCAACTGACGAGCAGCTGCACGAGTAGGAGCAATACCTAAACGGTATACGACATTGTCCAGACGACATTCGAGCATCTGCAACAATACTTCACCGGTAACTCCTCCTGCACGTTCTGCTTTTTCAAACAGGATACGGAATTGTTTTTCCAGTAAACCATAGGTATATTTTGCTTTTTGTTTTTCTTTCAACTGAACACCATATTCAGAGATTTTTCTTCTGCGACGAGCCAAACCGTGCTGTCCTGACGGATAATTTCTCCGTTCCAGTGCCTTATCCGGTCCGTAAATAGGCTCACCGAACTTTCTTGCTATTTTAGACTTAGGTCCTGTATATCTAGCCATTTGTTTCTATTCTTTAAATTTACACAACATTCATAAGCTATAGGCTACAAGCTATAAGCTACAGGCTTTCGGCCTTTTCTTGCTTTTAGCATTTCGCTTTTAGCTTTTAGCTTTATTACACTCTTCTGCGTTTCGGAGGCCGGCAACCATTGTGTGGAAGCGGGGTAACATCGATGATTTCAGCTACTTCGATACCACTGGCGTGAATAGAACGAATGGCTGATTCACGGCCATTACCCGGACCGGAAACATATACTTTAGCTTTACGCATCCCCAGATCGAATGCGACCTTAGCGCAATCGGCAGCTGCCATCTGAGCTGCATAAGGAGTGTTCT
>ENA-OPDH01001143-OPDH01001143.1-human-gut-metagenome-genome-assembly--contig:-NODE-1143-length-19904-cov-2.499118_pt1 | contig 19904 bp, 19 predicted proteins | sample MGYA00241260_ERZ501500 | MGnify/ENA primary metagenome ERZ501500 (study PRJEB25962, sample SAMEA2042519) | human gut metagenome | biome: human gut; feature: human-associated habitat; material: faeces...
GCGAACTTGCACGGAGGAGCGTTCCGGCCCCCGTCAGGAATTAGGAACTACCGTAGCGCCCAGTCTGTTTGCCGGCGAAGCGTGAGGGGAACCCCCAGCGACAAACTATATGCGTAGAAAGCGTTGCAGGCGTATATTCGGACGCGGTTTCGATTACCGCCATCTCCACCAGTAAAGAATAATCCGAAACTTGTTATCATCGGTAACAGTTTCGGATTTTCTGTTTATATAGACTCAAGGCAGGGCTAATCTCTGCCTATTTCTCTGTTTTATGCTGTGTGTTATATTATTTTACATAAGCAAGTTTCCCAAAGTGTTTGTAACTGTTTGTTGCATTATGTATGTCATCTGTATATAAGTATTTAGCGTGAAGACTGCACTGGTACGTTTACATACTACGATACAAATACCACCATTATTTTACATATGAAGTCACCATTTTGTTATAAAACTTGAAAAATCGAGTAAACTATAGTATAATCGAATTAACAAAAATGACGATAGCGGCAAAAATATTAAATGAGGTGATGTTTTGGAAATCAACAGAGATATCTACTTAAACAGACTTATTACAAGAAAACAAAACGGATTTATTAAAGTAATTACCGGCATCAGAAGATGCGGTAAATCCTATCTATTAAACAAAATCTTTTATAATTACTTACTGTCCGAAGGTGTAAACAAAAATCATATTATTAGATTTGCTTTTGACTCGGCAGATGATTTATTGCTTATAGACGAAGATGTTTTAGATATAAGTGAGCAAAACAGAAAAGTTGATCCACGAAAATTTATGAAGTATATTTCAGGTAAAATTATTGATGACGAAATGTATTATCTCCTTCTCGATGAAGTTCAGTTGCTGGGAAGCTTTGAAGCTGTTTTGAACGGTTATCTGAGAAAAGAAAATTTAGATATTTATGTTACCGGCAGTAACTCTAAGTTCCTGTCGAGTGATATTTTAACTGAATTTGAGGGTCGTGGCGATGAAATACATGTTTTGCCTTTATCATTTTCGGAGTTCTACTCTGCATATGACGGTAGTAAAGACGAAGCTTTTGATGACTATATGGTGTATGGCGGACTGCCTGCGGTCGCTTTAATGAAAACCGATGAACAAAAAAGCAATTACCTTATTACGCAAATGAAAAATGTATATATTAAGGATATTGTCGCTCGAAATAATCTTAATTCCGATCAGGAAATCAGCGAACTTGTTGACATTTTGGCTTCGGGAATTTCGTCTTTAACAAATCCAAGAAAATTGGAAAACACATTCAAATCCGTTAAAAATTCTACACTCTGCGCCTCGACTATCGATAAATATATCGGTTACTTAAAAGACTCTTTCTTGCTCAGCAAAGCAGGGAGGTATGATGTAAAGGGCAAGAAATACATCAGCACGCCTTATAAGTTGTATTTTGAGGACACCGGACTTCGTAACGCAAGGCTTAATTTCAGACAAATAGAAGAAACTCATTTGATGGAGAATATCATTTATAATGAGCTCAGATACAGAGGATATAATGTTGATGTCGGTGTAGTTGAGTTTAGAGAAAAAACTGCCGAGGGCAAGGATACCCGAAAGCAAGTAGAAATTGATTTCGTAGCTAATCAAGGCAGTAAGCGATACTATGTTCAATCTGCATACAATATTCCCGATGAAGAAAAATGGAAGCAGTTTTTTGGGGTAGATAATACATGGGATTATAACGTTTATGAGACAGAAAGCCGTATAGGGGATAAAATCGAATTTCAGACGTATACAGATAAACAGGAAAATACGTTGTATTTAACAGCAGAGGAAGCATTGTGGGCAAAGCAGGATATGGTATTTATTTATAATGTTCTGGATACAAATGAGTATAGTCCACAAAATAATGGAAAGCTTTTTTCTGAAAAGATGGATCTGTCTTTTGAAAGCAGACAAGATAATTTACGTACCGTTTTAGATAAAATGCAGCAAATAGGAATAGATGCAGCGGAGCTGGAAGTTCACCAAGAATATGATTTAAATGTAGATAAGTTGAAGGAACAGGAAGAAAAAAAGATTGAAGCAGGAGACATAGAACAAAGTGAGAAAAAAGAGTCATGGTCAACTTCTGATGAGGCATATTATTATTATCTGGACGAAACGACACAGGGACTCCCAGTTTTTTCTAAAAGAAGTGTAAATGATTATGCAGGGGATGATCGATCACAGATTATTGTGTGTGCTGGAAATGATGGAATACGTTATCTGTATATGAAATGGTTTTTTTTATTTGATATAGGGGATGGCAAGGTAAAATTTGCACCAATTGACAACATTAAAGAATGCATCAAAACAAAATATGGAAAAACGTTAGATGAGAACTGTATTACTGTAAAAAAAATGGTATTGGGAGTTTATCCATTAGCAATTGATAAGGAGAAAAATGCAGTTATTCCGGTCTGGATATGTTTTTTAGAGCGAAAAACAAAAGGCAGTGAGTATGTAGAAAAATTATATGTTCCGATTAATGCGATTACAGGAGAGGAATTTTACGATATGGAGGGGTAATGTGAAGTCATATTTGAAAATGGATTTTTATCGTATGTTAACATCGAAGTATTTTGGAATTGGAATATTAGGTGTTGTTGGTGTATATGGACTTTCACTGATGCAGTTAAAAAGTCAGGATGTATATTTGCTAAATTATTACATTAAATTCTATAGTACATATATGCTTTTGCTGATATTTGGCGCTGTTGCATATTCTAATGCCATGATGGAGGATTTGGAGTATAAAAACTACTATTTGCAGATACAAAAGGGAAGTTTTAGAAAATATATTTGGTCTAAAGTAATTACGGCATTTATCTCAGCTGTTATCGTGATGGTACTTGGAACATCCATTTTTTGCTTAATGGCTCATTTTAAAATGCCGCTCTTGTCCCCGGATAATGATATGCTGGAATATCTTGCTGATGGTGATTATCTGAGTCAGCTTATTACGCCAGAAACAATATTTTGGTATCTGATAGCGGATGCGGCAATGACAGGGCTAATGGCTGGCATTTTTTCTGTATTCGCTATGTGGTTGTCTTTATTTGTAAAAAATCAAATGTTTACAGTTATGGTTCCTATAGTAGGGTTTTACTTTTTTGTCAATTATTTTACAAGAATATTTGGAGAGAATGATTATTTTAAGTTGAATGTGATCTATATATCAAATGGAAAAATATTTGAAAAATCCTTTAGTTGTTTTTGCTATGCACTGTTCGTCGCAGTTGCAATTGCAGCAATAACAGGAAAGTTAATATATAGTAAAATGCAAAATGATATATGGGGTGACAGGAATGTGGGGAGCAAATAAATTAGGTATTATAAAATATAGAATAAAAAATGTAAAAATATTTTTGATTGCCATTATCTGGTTGTTTATATTGGATGTATATTTGGCTGATTACAGATCAATGGCAATGACATTAGGGTTAAAAGATAGTTTTGCAATATTGCCACATGTCCAGAATGATTTTTATTTTAACAAAATTATGTTGCTTGGTGGCATGATTTTTTTTTGCAGATATTCCCTTTATGTCAGGAGAAGAACTTTATGTAGTGCTTAAGATTGGGAAAGAAAAGTGGTCACAGATTAATTGCTGTTATATCGTCTTGAGTGGTGTATTACTAAGCACATTGCTTACGGTGCTTAGCTTGTTGACAATTTTACCTGCAATTAGTTTAAAAAATGAATGGGGAACATTGTATCAGACATTTGCTTTTTCAGGAACGGCAGGTTGTGTGATTATAAATGCAAGTGCAATGAGTTATTATTCACCCTATGCGTTAATGCTGAATATTTTTCTGATTGATGCGTTAACCTTTGCATTCATGGGAATGCTGCTATATACATTGAGTTTGTTTGTGTCGAAAATATGGTCATATGTCATTGTTGTTGTTTTAATTTTTTGGCAATCTGTTTTTGGAAAAATGGGGTTAGTGTTGGATAATTTCTTGCCATTTTCATGGATATCTGCTTCACATTGGAGATTTGGATATGATAGGCACAGACCGGACCTTATTTACATTTACACGGCGTTTTGTATGTTATTATTTCTACTGGCTGTAATCAGTGAATGGAAAATAAAAAGAATGGACTGGGTGAGTAAGGAGGAACATAGATGACAGATGATGTTGTAATACAAGTTAATAATGTGTCAAAGAAATTTAAATCGCAAGTTGTGCTCAAAGATATCACATTGCAATGCAGAAAAGGTAGGATTTATGGATTTGTAGGATACAATGGATCTGGGAAAACAGTTCTTTTTAAATGTATATGTGAGTTACTTTATGTAGATGCAGGAGAGATCAGAGTCAACGGAGAAAAAATTGGACGTGAAATGATAAAAAACGCAGGGATTATTATTGAAGAACCGGCATTCCTTGGAAATGAATCCGGAAGGAAAAATCTTGAGCTATTGTATATGTTAAGGCATAAACGCGATAAAAAAAGGATTGCAGATGTTATGCAGATGCTCGGATTAAATTCAGAATCTAAAAAGACAGTGAGACAGTATTCGTTGGGAATGAGACAAAGGCTTGCATTAGCCCAGGCATTAATGGAAGATCCGGATATATTGATTTTGGATGAGCCAATGAATGGACTGGATAGGGATGGAGTAAACGAAATACGTCAGCTATTATTGAAGCTGAAAGAACAGGGAAAAACAATACTCCTTGCAAGCCATAACAAAGAAGATATAGAGGTTTTATGCGATGAAGTATTTGAAATGGAACATGGAAAACTGCAGCAAATTCGGTGATTAATAATGAAAAAAAAGATACTATGTATATTCAAAATCAGGAGATAAAAAAAATAATGATTCAAAAATTTCTGTAAATAATGGCAACGATAATTTGTACTTTATGATTGAAAATGCCGGGGAGGACAGGCAGATTGCAGTACAAATTTTTATTGATTATATCCAGGTGCCAATGATAATTGAGGGAGAAACGTATCAGACATTTTTTGTGGATACTGATAAAAGTTTTTCAAAAGAATTTTGTTTTCAAATAGCGGAGACGTTGGATGAAAGTGTTGATCATAAAATTATGGCTGCAATGACAGTATATTCTGATAAGTATGTGAAAGATTCAGAACTTGAATATACTACGAATGGATATTCTATAGCACTTGATGCAGTTTTAGATATAGCAGGAAATACAGACCAATTCATTATGAATAAACTTTACAATTACGAGAATCCCAGGGAATCATATAAAGATATGTGGTATGGAGTGCTGATAAATACTGAATTACAGGATTTCAAAAGGAGAGTACCAAACAAAGAAATAATTGCACAAAAAAATGAAAGAAAGGACTTTGTGTATCATGTTGGCGGATATGATGATTGTACAGAAGCACTGGTTATTTTATGCATGGGTATGGAACAAGTTGATGTGAATCAACAAAAATATATGCTTTTCAAGCTGGAAAAAGGAAAGATACAAGATGGATTAGTAACAATTACAATGCCGGATGAGCAAGGGAGTTACGATTTGACAGGATGGATTATTAAGAATCCATTTTCAGAAGAAAAAACAGAAATCAATTCAGTGAGTGATACGTGGAGATTTACAATCAATGTGACATAATTAACTACACTAAAAAATTATCCAGACCTTTGGTCTGGATAATTTTTCGTTAGAGAGTTTTTTCAAACAAAAAAATAATACATAATAAAATGAATTTATTGAAGAAGCATAATATTTTTCGTATAATCAAAGATACATTAGGGATACATTTTTGGCAAGTATTGGAACTGGAGGCATATTATAAATGCTAAATATTTATTTTGGTGAAATGGAAGAAGCAATTTATAATCCGGCTGTTTATTTTAAAAATACTTATCAGGATAGTTGGATTACAAACGAGCGTTCAAAAGCGATGATAAAAGATGTAGATAAATCCACGGTAATTGCACCAAGAATCATTGAAAGTCCGGTGTTGGGAGCAATTACCCCAAGAGAACTATCGGGTGGTGTGAAAACGCTTATATCGATCGATCAGGTGCCGGATAAAGTGTTTAATGCATCAACATGTGGCGATAATTGTGCACATTGGCTTTTAAAAATGGGAATGGAAAAAAATATTACAGTTAATTTACGACATCTGATGGATTTTGGTGAGAAGGAGTTTACAATCCATATTCTAAATACAAATCAGATAGTTCATAGTATGGAAGAACTTGTTGTGATTGCTGGAATGTTTGTGCGATAGGAGGACAGAGTAATGAAAAAGACAACTGTAGTTTTTGATTTAGACGGAACATTATTAGACACGTTACAGGATCTTGCAAATGCTGTCAATTATGCACTGGAACAGCAGGGAATGCCAAAGCGCACCTTAGAGGAAGTACGCTGTTTTGTTGGAAACGGAGTGCGGCTTTTAATGATCCGGGCGGTGCCGGATGGGGAGAGCAATCCATTATTTGAGGAGACTTTTTCCTTATTCAAGGAATATTACGGCGAACATTGCAATGATAATACAAAGCCGTATGCAGGCGTTGTAGAACTGATCGAGACGTTAAAGGAAAAAGGCTATGCAGTAGCAATCGTATCGAATAAGATTGATTTTGCAGTCAAAGAATTAAACGACCTTTATTTTAAAGGAATCGTTCCTGTAGCAATCGGTGAAAAAGAGGGCATCCGCAGAAAACCGGCACCGGATACTGTTTTTGAGGCATTGAAGGAATTAGGAAAAACAAAGGAAGAAGCAATCTATGTAGGCGACTCTGATGTGGATATCGAGACCGCGAAAAATGCGGGCATGCCTTGTATCTCGGTTCTCTGGGGATTCCGTGACAAAGAGTTTTTAGCAGAGCACGGAGCAGAGTATTATGCTGAAACAACGGAGGAAGTGTCAGAATTGATAGCAAAGATCGAAGAGTAGGCAAAACTGTTATGTCCACCGATTGAAGGAAATGTCAATATTATACAATTTCCTGACAATATTTTGTATGGAAAAAGCATCTGGAAAATTATAGAATCGCAGGTAGGAAAGTATCGGATCATTAAGCAAAATGCGAGAGAAAAGAGGTTTTATGATGCAGGAACGGCCAAATATTGTTTTATTGATGACAGATCAAATGAGAGGAGATTGTCTTGGTATCGCAGGACATCCGGATGTGAAAACACCATACCTGGACAGTTTGGCGGATATGGGTACGCTGTATACGAATGCATATTCCGCCTGTCCTACCTGTGTTCCGGCACGTGCTACGCTGCATACAGGGATGTCTCAGAGACATACCGGACGTGTCGGCTATGAGGATGGTGTACGGTGGGATTATGAACATACGTTAGCGGGTGAACTAAGTAAAGCCGGATATTACACGCAATGCGTTGGCAAGATGCATGTGCATCCGCTTCGGAATTATCTGGGATTTCATAATGTCCGTCTGCATGATGGTTATCTTCATGCGTATCGTGCACCAGATGTTCCATATTATGAAAGCCAGAAGGTGGCAGACGATTATTACTGGTGGCTCAAGCAGCAGCTGGGTGTGGCGGCAGATCCACTGGAAAGCGGGCTGGATTGTAATAGCTGGATCAGCCGCTCATGGATGCAGGAAGAAAAATATCATCCGACTAACTGGGTGGCAGAGGAATGTCTAGATTTTCTTCGCAGGCGGGATACCGAGATGCCGTTTTTTTTGATGGCAAGCTTTGTGCGTCCCCATGCACCGCTCGATCCGCCGCAGTATTATCTTGACTTGTATCAGAATAAAGAGTTAGTGCCACCTTACACTGGAGACTGGAATGATAAGGAAAGGCTTGAAAGGGAGGGACATAACTACCACTCTCTTACAGGACCTGCTGACAGAACCTATGTGCAACAGATGAGGGCAGCCTACTATGCATCGATCACACACATCGATCACCAGATCGGACGGATCATTTTAGAGCTTGTGGAACGCAGGCTTATGGAGAATACGGTCATATTGTTTGTGTCCGACCACGGAGATATGTTAGGTGATCATCTGCAGTTTCAAAAGGCGAAGCCATATCAGGGAAGTGTCCATGTACCAATGTTTCTTTCAGGACCTCAAAAGTATGTGGGGGAATGGCATAAAAGGTGTGAAGATCTTGCGGAACTGAGGGATATCATGCCAACCATCTTAGAACTGGCCGGAGCACCGATTCCGGAGAACATAGATGGCAGCAGTCTGCTGCACGCATTGTCCCGCACCTGGCTGCATGGAGAACATACGCTGGGAGAATTGTCATCACAATTCATACTCACGAAAGAGGATAAGTATATCTGGTATTCGCAGACAGGCGAGGAGCAATATTTCGATTTAAAAACAGATCCCCATGAAACGCATAATGCAATCCATGAGGATGCCTATCGCAAACGTATAAAACATCTGCGTTGTCTTTTGACGGAAGCGTTAAGAGACAGTGAGGAAGGTTATGTCTGCAACGGGGAACTGATCGTAGGAAAAACGCCGCAAACGGTGTTGCGGCGCTGATAACAATTCCTTATTCAAAAAACAATATCGTAAAAACACATATCATTAAGACAAAATACCGGTTGACTGTAAAAACAGGACGAACATCATGACAGGTGCGACATAGCGGATCATAATGCGGTAAAGCTTTTTACGGCGGAATTTATGTCCGCTCCGCTCCATTTCGTCGATCACATAATCCGGTGTCATCAGCCATCCAATCAGAACGGTAGAAAGCAGGGCAATGAGCGGCATCATCACACTATTGCTAACGTAGTCCATGATATCGAGAAGCTGTCCGGTGGAGCCATTTGGAAGCTGTACCTCAAAATAGAAAACACTATATCCAAGTGCGATCACCGCTGTGCAGGGACAGATTGTGTGCGGTAGTACCACCGGAGCATCCTTTGGCTGCCTGTACCCATGTTACGATAGAGAAGCTTTTAGAATATCCTTTGATCATAGAAACACCGGGGTGTGATAATGACATACTGCATTTATTAAATGAATGTGCTGTCAGACCCAATATCGTGCACAGACATTGCTGGAATATCTGGAGGCAAAAGGATATTAAGGTTATACGCAAACGTTAGAGTAAAAATCACCCGGCAATTGCAAGATATATCCCCCCGGGGAGCTTGCAGGACCGGACATTCCTAAAGTAAAATAGTCGGCATGGAGATGATAGCACCCTGACAGGTGGCGGATCTTACAAAAAGAAAACGGAGATTAGGAATGAAAAAGAAAATTTTTGCGATGCTGATTGCAGCAGCAATGATGCTTTCCATGGCAGCCTGTGGAAACGGCACAGAAGAAAAGAAAACAGAAAATTCCGCTGGAACCGAAGCGCAGGCAGCGGGCGGAGAGTCGACACTTGTATATGGAAGTAATGATTACACGCGTATCAATCCGGCAATGGATGAGCATGGTGAGATTAATATTCTGATTTTCAGCGGACTGACATCACATGATGGTGAGAATCAGGTTGCTCCGGGGCTTGCAAAGAGCTGGGACTACGATGAAGATACTTTAACTTATATATTCCATTTAGAGGAGAATGTGAAGTGGCATGATGGGGAACCATTTACAGCAGATGATGTAAAATTCACGATCGAAGCAATCATGGATCCTGATAACGGTTCCGAAAATGCACCAAACTACGAAGACGTAACAGCCATTGACGTGATCGACGATCATACGATCGCATTCACACTTTCAGCGCCGAACGTAGCTTTTCTTGACTATATGACAATGGCAATTCTGCCAAAGCATTTACTGGAAGGCGAAGATATGCAGGAGTCGGATTTCTTCCGCCATCCGATTGGTACCGGTCCATACAAATTAGACAGCTGGGATGCGGGACAGGCAATCACATTGGTAAAGAACGAGGATTATTTCAAGGGTACACCAAATATCGACAAGATCATTTTTAAGATCGTACCGGATGATAATGCAAAAGCGATCCAGATGCAGTCCGGAGAACTGGATCTTGCATTACTGACACCGAAGGATGCGAAGACCTTTGCAGATCAGGATGGTTATACATGCTATGATATGAAGACATCGGATTACCGTGGAATCCTTTACAATTTTAATAATGATTACTGGACAGCCAATAAAGACATTATCCCTGCCATCAATTATGCAATTGACAGACAGGCGATCATTGATGCGGTTCTCCTCGGACAGGGAATGACTGCATACGGACCATTGCAGCGTAATATTTATAACAATGAGAATGTAGAACATTATGATTACAATCCGGAAAAATCAAAAGAAATCATGGAGTCTGTCGGATGTACGATGGGTGAAGACGGATTCTACTACAGAGACGGCGAAAAGATCGGTTTCGTTATAAGTGTCGGAGCAGGTGACCAGGTAAGACTCGATATCGCCCAGGCAGCAGCACAGCAGTTAAAAGAAGTTGGTATTGACTGTACGGTAGAAGTTCCGACAGAGGTTGACTGGGGCGGACAGATGGCGTATCTGATCGGCTGGGGAAGTCCTTTTGATGCAGATGACCATACTTACAAAGTATTCGGTACAGATAAAGGCGCTAACTACAGTTCTTATTCCAACGCACTGGTAGACCAGTATCTGATTGAGGCAAGAGAGTCTGCAGATCCTGCGGTGCGTGCAGAGGCATATGACAAGTTTCAGGAAGAGCTGGCAAAAGATCCGGCATTTACCTTTATCTGTTATATTGATGCAAATTATGTGGCAAATTCTTCTATTGATGCCAACTATGTTGCTGACAGCAATATCAAGGGAATCAATCCTGATACCATTATGGGACATCACGGAGTTGGTATTTTCTGGAATGTTGCAGACTGGACGATCGGGAACTAGGAAATAACTGCCGGAGGCAGCAGAAGGAATTCACTATGGAAGAACAGAGCAGAACATATATATTGGAAGCTTCAGATTTATCGGTCAGTTTTGAAACGGACGCCGGTGAAGTACAGGCAGTCAGAGATGTAAGCCTCTCCCTGAAAGAGGGAGAGGTTCTTGCGATTGTGGGAGAGTCCGGCTGTGGGAAAAGCGTCCTGTGTAAAAGTCTGATGAAAATGCTTCCGGAGAATGCCAGAATAAAATCAGGAAAAATTCTGGCAAATGGAATCGATATTACCGGGTACAAAGAGCGTGACATGGCGAAATTGCGTGGAACGCTTTTTTCCATGGTATTTCAGGATCCGATGACAGCATTAAATCCGACGATGACAATTGGCAGACAGATAGAAGAAGCAATTAAAATACACAATCCTCATATAAAGCGTGATGCATTAGAAAAGCGTGTCATAGAGCTGATGGGATTAGTCGGTATCGATCAGGCAGACGAGCGGAGGAATTTATACCCGTATCATTTTTCGGGAGGCATGAGACAGCGCAGTGTGTTAGCAATCGCACTGGCAGGAAATCCGTCTATCCTGATCGCAGATGAGCCGACAACAGCGTTAGATGTGACGATACAGGCACAGATTTTGGATCTGTTCCGCGATATCCAGAAGAAAATGCATACCTCAACTATTTTTGTGACGCATGATCTGGGCGTTGTCGCAAGAGTTGCGGACCGGGTGGCTGTCATGTATGCAGGGAAAATCGTGGAACTTGGAACAACAGAGGACATTTTTTATGATGCAAGGCATCCATATACATGGGGGCTTATGCAGGCACTTCCGGCGTATGCAAAAGGGAAAGAGATGCTGCATGCGATCCCGGGAATGCCGCCGGTATTGATCGATCCTCCCAGGGGGGATGCGTTTGCATGCAGAAATGAATATGCACTTGCAATTGATTATGAAAAAGAACCGCCAATGTTTAGAATATCGGACACACACTATGCGGCAACCTGGCTGCTGGATGAGAGAGCACCTGAAATAAAACCGCCTTCGACCGTATGCAGTTCCTTTTTGGCAGAAGGAGATCAGAGAGAAGGATGTGAAGGAACAGCGGAGCGTAAAAAGACTTCTGTGGTGGAAGAATGTCAGAATGATGCAGAAAACAGGGAAACTTTAGTGGCTGTAAATCATCTCACGAAAAGTTTTTCCATTGGAAAAAGAAATGTGCATAAAGCTGTAGATGATGTGAGCTTCCGGATTTATAAGGGAGAAGTTTTTGGACTGGTAGGTGAATCCGGTTCGGGAAAATCAACTGTGGCAAATTGCGTGATGAATTTATGTAAACCAGATAGCGGAGAGATTTTATACAAGGAAATTGATACCTGCCGCGGTAAGGAGTTCCGGAAAAATAAAAAAATGCTTCAGTGTGAGCGGCAGATTATTTTTCAGGACTCCACTTCCAGTTTGAATCCTCGTATGAAAGTGAAGGATATTCTGTCAGAGCCCTTCCGGATACAGCACATCACACCGAAAAGAGGAACACTTTCAGCGGAGGCAGCATTTCAGCTGAAGTATGTTGGATTGGATAATTCCTATCTGGAAAAATATCCTTCGGAGCTTTCGGGTGGACAAAGGCAGCGTGTTGCAATTGCGCGCGCAGTAGCGATGGAACCGGAACTGCTGGTCGCAGATGAACCGATCGCATCCTTAGACGTATCCATTCAGGCACAGATCGTGAATTTGTTCCGGCATCTGCAGAAGGAACACGGGTTTTCGTTTCTGTTTATTGCACACGATCTTTCCATGGTACGTTTTTTGTGTGACCGGGTAGGTGTGATGTATGACGGCAAATTAGTAGAAGTAGGAAATGTGGAGGATATTTTCAGACATCCGAAGCACCCATATACGAAGGCATTGATCGAGTCGATCCCAATTCCGGATCCACACAGGGAGCGGCAAAGAGCAAGAGAGAAAGAACATGAGTAAAAAAGAGATTGGTATCTATATAATAAAAAAAATATTGCTGTTTCTGGCAAGTATTTTTTTGTTGTCAGTGATCGTATTTTATATTTCCAGACTGGCACCGGGAGATCCGCTTGTCTCTTACTAAAGAGTGGAAAAAATGAGTCCCGAGGAACATGACTGGGCGATGGAGAAGCTGGGACTGAACGAGTCTGTTTCCGTTCAGTATGTAAAATGGCTTTCGAATGCATTTCGTGGAGAATTCGGCATCTCCTATAAATACAAAATGGATGTGCTGGAAGTGATTTCCGGAAGAGTCGGAAATACAATGCTGCTGGGCGGGATTGGCTTTGTGCTTATTTTTACACTGGCGTTGTTATTGGGAATTTTGTGTGCATGGCACGAAGAAAAATGGCTGGATAAAATCATATGCCAGGTCGGAACGGTCACAAGCTGTATACCGGAGTTCTGGTTTTCACTGGTACTGATCCTTTTCTTTGCAGTTGAGCTTCATATATTGCCAAGTTCCGGCGCCTACACGATCGGAAAAGAGAAAGATACTGCTGACAGGATACAGCATCTCATATTGCCGGTCACAGTTGTAGTGATGGGACACCTATGGTACTACGCTTATATGATCCGCAATAAGATCTTAGAGGAAGTGCGGGCAGATTATGTGCTGCTGGCGAAATCAAAAGGGCTGACAAAAAATAAGATCCTTTTCCGCCATTGCCTCCGTAACATTATTCCAAGCTATCTGAGCATTATGGCGATCTCGGTGCCTCATATTTTAGGAGGAACCTATATTGTTGAGACAGTATTCTCTTATCCGGGGCTTGGAACACTTGCTTATGAGAGTGCCAGATATAAAGATTATAATTTACTGATGGTTTTATGCATTCTTACAGGTATTGTCGTGGTTGTCTGCAACATGATCGCCCAGACGATCAATGAGAGGATTGATCCGAGAATACGTCAGTGACAGAAAGGAACCGATGATGGATACAGATTTTCAGATTGTGGGAATTAGAAATACAGAGGATCGGACGGTTGGCAGGCATAGAAAATGGTATCAGGGAAAACCGCTGATATCAGCACTGCTGCTTGCGGTCATCCTGTCAGGCTGCCTGTGCTGTCATCTGATCATGACAAAAGATCCCGGCTATATGGACCTGGCACATTACAATGAAGCACCGGGAGGAGAGTTTCTCTTTGGGACAGATACGATGGGGAGAGATATTTTTTCCATGATCTGGTATGGGGGACGGATCTCACTTTTGATCGGAGTACTTGCAACGCTTATCTCTACGGTACTTGCTATTGTCTTTGGTTCCGTCAGCGGATGTGCGCCGGAGTGGGTGGATTCACTGCTCATGCGTTTTACAGAGATTTTCTTAAGCATCCCGAATCTGCTGCTGGTCATTTTATTGCAGGCAATCTTAGGAAAAGCCAGCATTTTCAGTATTTCGTTTATTATCGGGATCACGAGCTGGCCAAGTATCGCCAAAGTGGTACGCACGGAAGTAAAACAGATCCGAAACAGCGGGTATGTCATCGCAGTAAGATGTATGGGAGGAAGCTTTTGGCATGTCTTGTGGAAACACCTGACTCCAAATTTTGCTTCATCGATCATGTTTATGGTTGTCATGAATATCAGAAGTGCGATCATTGCAGAGTCAACCTTAAGCTTCATGGGAATCGGTCTGCCGCTAGAGCAGATTTCGTGGGGAAGCATGCTTTCAAATGCAGACAAAGCACTGATGACAAAGTCATGGTGGATCATCCTCATACCGGGCCTTTTTCTGACAGTCACGCTCATGTGCATGACAAATCTTGGAAATTATTTGAGAAAGGCTGTCAACCGGAAGGAAAGTTATCTGTAACTGTGTCAGTGCATACATGACTTTACAGTTGACAAGACAGCTGTAAAGTGATACCTTAAACAAGAATCTTAAAACCATGGTAATGAGAAATTTTGTCGTGATAAGGCAGAAAAATCTGAGAAAAGAGTGGATGATGGAATGGAAGTAATGCCTCACCTAAAACTGCGCGATGACCTCGGCATTCAGTATGCGATCCTTCCTGGAGACCCGGCAAGGGTGGAGCGGATCGCAGAACAGCTAGAGGACGTGGAGGAGTTAGAATTTAACAGGGAATATAAAAGCATTGCAGGAACTTACAAGGGAATCCGCATGCTTGCAGTTTCTACGGGGATCGGCGGTCCTTCGACCGGAATTGCTGTGGAAGAGCTGGCGCGTATCGGCGTGACGCATGCGATCCGTATCGGAAGCTGCGGTGCATTACAAAAAGAGATCAGATTAGGGGATCTGATCTTAGTGCAGGGTGCGGTGAGAGATGAAGGAACTTCCAGAACGTACATAGATTCCATTTATCCGGCAATCCCGGATTTTGAGCTGATGAGTGCCTGTGTAAAGGTGGCAGAGAAGGAGCAGATTCCGGCACATGTCGGAATGGCACGGAGTCATGACAGTTTTTACACGGACAGAGAGGACGAGATCGACGCACTGTGGGCCGGCAGAGGGGTGCTTGGCTGTGATATGGAGACGGCGGCGCTGTTTGTGATCGGAAAACTCCGGGGTGTGAAGACAGCCTCTGTCTTAAATACTGTGGTGGAATACGAGGATAACCTTGAAGATAACATTAACAACTATACGGATGGAGTGAATACAACCGTACAGGGAGAAAAAAACGAGATTCATGTAGCATTGGAGGCACTGTACAGGTGCTCCGGAAAATGAGGAGGACAACGTTATGAAGAACATTTTTAAAACAAAATTAAACACAGCAAGTCTGGTATTGATCCCGGCATGTATCGGTATCAATTACCTCGGAAAATTATTTGCATCCGTATTAAAACTGCCGTTATGGTTAGATTCCATCGGAACCTGTATCGGTGGCGCACTCGGCGGACCGATCATCGGTGCGATCTGTGGAGCAGCCAACAACCTGATCTATGGTTTTACAACCGGTGATTCCATTACATTAGTGTATGCCCTCACAAGTCTTGGCATTGGTCTTGTCGTTGGTATTATGGCACGTCTCGGCAAAATGGAAAAAGTAAACGGTGCGTTACTGACTTCTTTAGCCGGCGGTCTTGCAGCAGTATTGATTTCCACTCCGTTAAACGTTATTTTCTGGGGTGGTACAACAGGAAATGTCTGGGGCGATGCAGTATTCGCAGCAACACAGGCAGCAAATCTCCCGGTTGTATTAGGTTCTTTCTTAGATGAAGTTGTTGTGGATGTTCCGGATAAGATCATTACGGTATTGATCGTGTTTGCGATTTTGAAAGGACTTCCGAAAAAACTTACTGCTCTTTATGATGTGAACGACAGTGTGGAGAGCTTAGACTAAGAAGTGAAAACATATTCTGATGGAGTGATTTAGATGAAAAGTATCAGCCTTTATGTGGATAAAGATACCTATTTGACCAGAATGCATCCGTTTACGAAACTGTGTTATATCCTGACAGCGGTCGTTGCATCGCTGATCGCAGGGAAGTTATGGGCATTCGCTATATTCATTGGAATCAGTCTTGTAATGCTTATCAGTGGAAAAATCATGAAAAAGGTTTTTCCACTGATTGCTTTTTCATTTACAATTCTGATCACCATATTTTTGATCCATGGTTTATTTAATCATGAAAATGCAAACTTAATGTTTCAGTTAGGACCGTTAAAGTTCTATCGGGAAGGAATGATGTATGCGCTTCGCATCAGCTGTAACGTCTTGAATATGCTGCTGGCATTTGCGGTGTTTGTACTCACAACTAAGCCGGCAGAGCTGGTAGAGGATCTGGAGCAGGCAGGATTTTCGCCGAAGATCGGATATGTCATCAGTTCTGTTTTTCAGATCGTACCGCAGATGAGCGGCACGATGAACACGATCATGGATGCACAGCGGAGCCGTGGGCTTGAGACGGAGGGAAATCTGATCACCAGGGCAAAATCTTTTCTACCGTTAATTTCGCCGGTTGTCATGAGTTCGCTCATCAACACAAGAGAGCGTGCAATCGCACTGGAAATCCGGGGCTTTGAGGCTGGGCAGAAAAAGACCTATCTCAGGGAAGGGAAAATGAAAACTTCCGACCGCATGTTATGTCTGGTGATGGCTGTGGTGATTGCAGGGGCTATCGTGGTGAGGATTGTGTTTTGAGTTGTTTATGGAAAAAGGAAGAATTATGGCATATATAAAGGTTGAAAATTTAAAATACCGCTATCCAAATACAACAAAGCTTGCGTTGGATGGGTTGGATTTTGAAATAGAAAAAGGTTCTTTTGTCGGGATCGTCGGGGAGAACGGAGCCGGAAAAAGTACGCTCTGTCAGGCGTTCAACGGTCTTGTTCCGGGATTTTTCAAAGGGGCTTATGGAGGAAAAGTTCTGATCGAGGACATTGAAGTGGCAAAAACGACTGTTTCAAAGCTGTGTCAGAAAGTAGGTCTGGTATTCCAGAATCCGTTCAATCAGCTCTCCGGTGCAAAAGAAACTGTTTTTGAGGAAATTGCATTTGGTCTGCAGAACTTCGGCGTGCCAAAAGAAGAGATGATAAGCCGTGTGGATGAAGTGATGGAACTGCTGGATATTGCAGCTTACAGGGACAGAAATCCGTTTGATCTGTCCGGTGGTCAGATGCAGAGGGTTGCGCTGGCAGGTATCCTTGCGATGAAACCGGAAGTGATCGTGTTAGACGAGCCTACCTCACAGCTTGATCCGGCGGGAAGCGAGGAAGTTTTTGCAGCGGTCGATAAGCTCGCAAAATCAGGGATCACCATCATTATGGTGGAACAGAAGCTGGAAAAGCTGGCAGAATACTGTGATAAAATTTTGCTGCTGCATCAGGGAAAGCAGATCGCATTCGATACGCCGGAACAGATTTTCTCCAGAGCGGATCTGCAGAGCTATGGGGTGAATCCACCTGCCTATACAAGAATCTGTCAGGCTTTTGGCTTGAAGAAAGAGAATGGATGTTATCCGGCTTCGCTTAAGGATGCGTTGGCGTTAAAAGATTTGTTTCCGGGGGAGGAAGCGTTCTGCCCGGAAAAAATATTATTAGACAATAATAAAGATATGAAAAATAAGAATGGGCAGATGGAACATTCTGTAACTACAGATGAAAGCATGAAACTGACTATAAGTTGTAAGAAAAATGTTTTTGACATCGAACATCTGGAATTTCAATATCTCGAAAATGTTCCGGTTCTGCAGGACATAAACCTTACAATTGACCACAGACCAACTGCGATCATCGGTCAGAACGGCGCAGGAAAAACGACTCTTGTAAAGCTGTTAAAAGGTCTGTTAAAGCCGATGGGCGGCAGTATCTACTACGGTGGAAGCGACATGGCAGAAAAGACCGTTGCAATGTTGGCAGGGGAGATCGGTTACGTATTCCAGAATCCGGACGACCAGATTTTCAAATACCATGTGATCGATGAAGTCATGTTCGGACCGCAGAATATCGGAATGACAAAAGAGCAGGCAAAGGAAAAAGCTGTTGCAGCATTAAAGCTGGTCGGGCTGGAACAGCTTGCAGACGAAAATCCTTATGATCTGGAATTGTCAGAGCGGAAACTGGTTGCGATCGCTTCCGTTCTTGCGATGGATACAAAAGTGCTCATTCTGGATGAACCGACGATCGCACAGGACTGGAAGGGCAGAAAGATTATTCAGAAAATGATCCGGGATCTGAGCAGTCAGGGAAAAACGGTTATTGCGATTTTACACGATATGGATTTTGTGGCAGAGAGTTTCGAGCGTGTGATCGTTATGGCGCACGGAAAAGTGCTCGCAGATGGCACAAAAGAGGAAGTGTTTGCACAGAAGGATGTTTTGGAGCAGGCAAGGATTGACCAGCCGTATCTGACAAAACTGTGCCAGCAGCTTGGGTATAAGAACTTGTATTTTTCATTGAAAGATTAGGAAGAAGTGCAATTATAAGAAAAAGGATATTTGATACAATTAGTGTCATGGAGTAAAAAATATTTTGGATATTTTATAATTAAAAAGGAAAATCGGAGGTTTACATAATGAGAAATCTATTAGTAGTGGTAGATATGCAGAATGATTTTATCGATGGCTCACTCGGAACAAAAGAGGCAGTGGCTATCGTGGATAACGTAATCGCAGAGATTGCAAAGTATGATACCAAAGACATTTTTGCAACAAGGGATACACACCCGGAAAATTATTTAGAGACTCAGGAAGGAAAAAATCTTCCGGTTGTGCACTGCGTGAAGGGAACAGACGGCTGGCAGATCAATGAGAAAGTGAAAACTGCATTAAAAGACGCAGTAGTGATCGACAAGCCGACGTTCGGTTCAAAAATTCTTGCAGAAGAGATTACAAAAATCGCAGAGAAAGAAGATATCACCGTTACATTGGTCGGACTTTGTACCGACATCTGTGTTGTCTCCAATGCAATTTTAATTAAGGCATATCTGCCGGAGATCCCGGTCAAAGTCATTGCTTCCTGCTGCGCAGGTGTCACACCGGAAAGCCATGAAGCAGCACTGGCTACAATGAGAATGTGTCAGGTGCAGGTGGAGTAGTTCCTGACAGGCAAAAAAACTCTACAAAAACAACTCGATCACAAACACAACCGCACAGCATGCCACAGACACCTGAAACAGACTTGCACCAAACCATGCTGCAAGGATACCGACGACGAGTGCAACGGCACCGGCTACAGGGCTCTGTGTTGCTTCGACAATCGCAGGAAATGTCATGACAGCCAGCGTCACATATGGAACGTAATATAAAAAGGACTGGATAAACTGGTTTTTGATCGGTTTGCGGATCAGCGTTAAAGGCAAAACACGGATGGCATAAGATACAAGAGCCATCACGGCGATATAAATAAAATTATTATGTGTCATAGAAAACCTCACTTACGGAAGCATATTTATTATGCTTCCGTTTTCCTTGGAAACAAAATTGCAGCAGCAGAAGAAATCACAACGGTTAAAATAATCGTTCTTGTGCCGCTTGACATGGAAGAAACAACCGGGAGATAAGAACCGGCAAAGCTAAGTGCAAAGCTGATGGCGACAAGCGCAGCGACCACTTTATCTTTTCTTGCAGGCGGTATAATGATCGCAAGGAAC
>ENA-OPDH01001202-OPDH01001202.1-human-gut-metagenome-genome-assembly--contig:-NODE-1202-length-19252-cov-2.797208_pt1 | contig 19252 bp, 15 predicted proteins | sample MGYA00241260_ERZ501500 | MGnify/ENA primary metagenome ERZ501500 (study PRJEB25962, sample SAMEA2042519) | human gut metagenome | biome: human gut; feature: human-associated habitat; material: faeces...
TCGTCTGCTCCGCAGCCTCACAAATCAGAAGTTATCTGGAGTTAGTTGAAAAAGAACCGGAAAACAGCAACGCCGTTTTCCGGTTCCCTTTATTATAATATTGATAACTTGACGTAGTTATATAAAATCTGATTACATTAATGACTGATATAAAGCTTTAATATCTTCTTTTGTTGCATCCTTTGGATTTCCAGGAGCACATGCATCATTATATGCAGAATCTACGAGGAAGTCTAAGTCTTCTTCTTTTACGATGTCTTTTAAGTCCTGAGGAATCTTAACATCCTTAGAAAGCTGTGCTACTGCATCCACTGCTGCTTTTCTGTATTCTTCCTGAGTCATATCTTCTACGCCTTCAACTCCCATAGCGATAGCGATGTCTTTGTATTTTGTTCCTGTTGCATCTGCATTATATGCCATAACAGTAGGAAGAAGGATCGCATTAGCAACACCATGAGGTGTATCGTATACAGCACCTAATGCGTGAGCCATAGAATGAACGATACCAAGACCTACATTAGAGAATCCCATACCAGCAATGTACTGTCCAAGTGCCATGTCTTCTCTTCCCTTAGGATCATTTTCACATGCAGCACGAAGGCTTCTTGCGATAACTTCGATAGCTTTGATATGGAACATGTCTGTCATTTCCCATGCAGCTTTTGTGATGTATCCTTCGATAGCATGTGTCAGAGCATCCATACCTGTTGATGCTGTAAGACCATATGGCATACTGCTCATCATATCAGGGTCAACGATAGCTACTACTGGAATATCTTTAGGGTCTACACAAACAAATTTACGCTGTTTTTCATCATCTTTGATAACGTAGTTGATTGTTACCTCTGCTGCTGTTCCTGCTGTTGTAGGTACGGCAATGATAGGTACAGTTGGTTTTGTTGTAGGAGCTACTCCCTCTAAGCTTCTTACATCCTCAAAGTCAGGGTTGTTAATGATAACACCAATGGCTTTTGCTGTATCCATAGAAGAACCACCGCCGATTGCGATAAAATAATCTGCTCCAGATGCTTTAAATGCAGCTACACCAGTCTGTACGTTTTCGATTGTTGGGTTTGGTTTGATATTGGAATAAATCTCATATTCTAATTTTGCAGCGTCTAATACGTCTGTTACTTTCTTTGTTACTCCAAACTTAATCAAGTCAGGGTCAGAACATACAAATGCTTTGTTAAGTCCGTGTGCCTTTACTTCATCTGGAATAGACTGGATTGCTCCTGCTCCGTGATAAGATGTCTGATTAAGTGTAATACAGTTTGCCATGATACCCTTCTCCTTTACTGAACGTGTTTATTACTTTTTATTTCTGTTGTTATTATAACAGCGCACCAGTAAACGGAAAAGATTTTTTTATGAATTTTGCCTGTAAATTTCCGTTTTTATTTATCTTTTTTGTGAAATTCAGCCGTACTTTTTGGTGCATTTCTTATGAAGGCAACAAAAAACATGATATTTTTTGTCCTACGGACACAGGACAGACGAACCCATCTGGTAAAGAGACTCTCTTCGGGGGACGTCTCCCTTGCCTGCGGCAAATTCCTATTTAATCCTCAACATCCCTTCGGGATTTAGCAGGCCCCATCCCTGTCTGCTTTTTGCCATCCCACAGTCAACCGCGTTCTGCATCAGACGTATTTTTACATCTCTGTTTGACAGCCACGGTTCATTGGAAAGAAGCAAGGCTATTGTCCCTGATACAATCGGGGTTGCCATTGATGTGCCGCTTCTTTTTTTGTAACTTTTTCCATGATTATCGCAGCTTAAAATATTGGTAGCTGGCGCAATGATGTCAGGCTTACAGACACAGCTTCCAAGTACAGGACCCTGCCCAGAATATTCTCCGCCTGCTTCTGTTCCGGTTCCAACAGTAATAACTTTCCGGCTTGTTCCCGGGCTTGTAATCGTATGTGGTGCCGGCCCGTCATTTCCTGCTGCCACTACGACAACAAGTCCGGCGTTCCACAACTCCTCCACCTTTTTTACAAGAATATCTTCGTCAGGATTTTCTACATTTTTTACGGGCATTCCAACAGAAATATTTACAATTCGGATTCCATATTTTTTATGATTCAGACAAATCCATTCCATACCTTTTATCATATTTTTTATTTTCCCGCTTCCATCCCGTTCAAGTACTTTTAGCATTACAATACTGCTTTCCGGCGCAACCCCGATTCCACTCCCATCTCCAAACCGTCCTCCTGATGCGATAATTCCACTCACATGTGTCCCATGCCCATTATCATCAAAGGGACCTCTTCTATTTCTCACAAAATCCTGAAAATAAAGAATTTTATTCTGTGGAATAAAAAAGTCAGGATGTGCATAAATTCCTGTATCCAAAACAGCCGTAGTAATACCTTTTCCGGTAATACCACGGCTGTAAATCCTTCTTAGCTCTAACAAATTACCTACATTGGTCATTTCCATAGCCGCAGCTTTCTTTTTTTATCAGTATATGATAAGAAAGAAAAAGGGCTATTCAACATCACTGTACTACGTGTTTTACCAAAACGCTGTCAACAGTTATTCCACCCACGGGTTACTATTTCTTAAAGCTGGTTCCTGTATTCTTTTTAATACTTCCGGTCCCTGTGCAAGTAAAAATGCTTCTGAGGATGAGGTCAGTCCCTGTGCTTTTAATTCTTCCACACAGGCAACACAAAATTCTTCAATAATCCATTCCATTTCCCTGCTATCTTTTTCTAAAGATAAAACAGATAGCCTCTGCATTTTGTCATAAGCATTCTGCCCTAAGATTGGTAAATCTAAAAGTCCTCTGTGTACCCATTTATAATATGGCCGGTAAGCATGATTGAGCAGATAGACTAATGACATGGAAACGGACATAAACTCGCTTAATGCCAGACGGGAAGCTACATATTCTTTCCGTTTGTTACAGCGAGGGAAGTTATACTGGCCACTCTGTGCCATTTTCATAAGACGGGCGGCAATCTTTTTCAATCTGACATCTTCTGGATAGCCTTTCTTTAATTCCTCACGGATTCTTGTAAATTCTCCATAATTATCAAAGAAAACTTCTCCGTTTGTTACGGTAGAAAGGGCATTCTCCGGAATCTGCCTCCAATGAGAAAGAGTGTCTGGTACTCCCTCTGCCGCAGTAAACTTCCGATAAAAATCTTCGATGGTAAATACACCAACTCTGCCATCGCCATACTGGCTTTCTACTCTCGCACCAAAGCCCTGAAATGTTTTAGGCAATGTCGCAAGTCTATGCTTTAACCTCTCTCCGTAAACAGGCATATCTTCTTTAGGAATATAAATCTGAAAAGATGGTCCAAAGTCATGATCTCTTGAAATCTCATCATCAAAACCATAACACTCGGATCCTTCTCCGATGAGGCCGGCTGCCATACGAGGAAGGAAGTTGGCAAATTCTCTTTCCAAAAGAGGATAGCATACTTCGTTAAAATATGCTCTGCATAAATCAAGCCCTTTGACAAAACCTGTCTCTACAACTTTGGGGCTGTTTTCTAATACCTTTCTGGCACTCGCCATTGCAGTTTCCAGATTATATTCCTGGGCACAGGAAGCTGTTGTCATTTCTTTTAAAGTTTCCTGCAAAATCTCATGATTACTCTTAATTTTATGCTCCTGCAGCTTTTCCTGAATCATCTCAAGATTCTTTACACTTGTCTTATAGGCATCACTTGACTCTCCAAGATGCTTTTTCGTAATCTCTACGCTCTCGGTCATCACAGCTTTTGCTTTCTCATACTGCCCTTTTTCACAGTAAAGGATTCCAAGAGAATTTAAAGCTGCGGCATAAAGAACCGTTCCCTCATATTGCTGTTCTTTGTAAATCTCTATTTCTTTTTTGAGAGTTTCTTCTGCTAAAGTAAGATTGCCCTCTTTTTTATAGATATCTACAAGATTATGGAGTGTTGTTGCATACGGAATAATATACTCTGCCTTACCTTCTAATATATGCAGGCTGTGTTCTAAACACTCTTTTGCCCGTTCAAGCTTTCCCTGCTCATAATAGAGAAGTCCCAGATTATTCATTGTTCCCGCATAAATAAAATGACTTTCTCCGATTGTAATTTTGTAAAGAGCCAATGCCTGATAAAAAAGTGTCTCGCTCTCCTCCCACTGCTTCATCATGCGAAGCAGATTGGCAAGATTCACAAGCGTTGTTGCATAGTCAGGATGTTCTTTACCCCGCACTGTTCTTGCACAAATAACTGCCTTTCTTAAAATCTGTTCCGCCTTCTCATACAATCCAAGATTGCGGAGATGTCCACCATAATTATTATAAATTTCCAGTGTCTTCAAATTATATTCTCCGTAAATCTCTTTTGAAAGCTCCAATGCCTCCTCATAAAGAGGAACCATTTCCAGATTCTCTTCAGCATCTTCCATCTGCATCAGCTTATTTAAAATTTCGTTAAAACGCTCCATTTTCATAGGCATTCACTCTATCTTTTCAAACTGCTGCTGCCCTACATGACAGATTGGGCAATGGGACAATGTTGTAAATGGTCTCCCTTCTTTATTTTCATCGAAAATATATCCACAGACTTTACAGCGATACACTCCGCCAAGTCCGTGATCCGCTACATGTGGATTTCCACCCATACTCTCTAATTCGTCTATTTTTTCTTTTAAACGCATCTTATGCATTTCTTCTAAAAGAGAACCCATTACTGTTCCTCCTATTCTTTTTTAATCATATTTAATTCTTGCCTAAATTTCTTTTTCCTGCAAGATCAAATAAAATATCATTGAAACAATACACTAATTTTTGTAACTTACATAGCCCAGATACATTTATGGTCTGAAAATAAATTCACATCCTAATGCTTTTGCAAATTCTCTTAAAATTGCTGTATTTCCTGGCCATGCTGGTGAAGTGATCAGATTGCAGTCTACAACCGCTTCATCCGGTGCAACTTCAATATAATTACCTCCTGCTAATTTTACCTCTGCTGCTAATGCAGGATAGCAGGTAAGCTTTCTTCCGCATACAACATCTGCTGCAGTAAGAACCTGTGCTGCATGGCAGATAGCTGCTACTGGTTTTCCACTTCTTACGAAACATTTTACCAGAGAAATTACTTTGTGATCCATTCGGATATATTCTGGAGAACGTCCGCCAGTAATAAAAAGTCCGATATAGTCATCAAAATCTACTTCATCAAATGTTTTTGTTAATTTAAAAAGATGCCCTGGTTTTTCCGTGTAAGTTTGGTCACCTTCAAAGTCGTGAATGGCTGTCTTGATAAATTCGCCTGCCTTCTTTCCCGGACAGACGGCATCTACCTGATATCCAAGCATGGACAATGCCTGAAATGGCACCATTGTCTCATAATCTTCTGTAAAATCCCCAGCCAGTAATAATATTTTCTGCATGTTAATTCTCCTTTCTTATGTACTCGCGAACTGACATAAATCATCACAATATCGATATCTCAATATATTTAACTGAAACAACCGTCACAATATCCCTGTGTCAGTACACTTAACTAAAATTTATGCCATTTCTTTTTCCGCTTCTTCTAAAGAAGAATAGCCATATGCCTGTACCATCTTCTGCATTGTAGCAAGATAACGGTTGTATTCTGGATTTTTCTCAATAGACAGAATAAAAAGTGCCAGTGTCTTTGCAGAATAAGTATAAAGTTCACACTTTAAATAATTTCTTACACTGACCGTTCCATCTACCCCAATTCCTTCTGCCGGTCTTCCATGTCTTCGGATATTCGGATATTTGATATCCGCTTCCTTTTCCCACTCCATATAAATAGAAGTGATTTTTTCAGCCATCAACTGTTTTTCTTCCGAAATCTCCGGAAGCAGTTCCTTAATTGATAAGAAATATACCGGGTCTGTTTCCTCCATCATATAGGCATATTTCTCCATAATGAGATTTCTCTCCTGTGCTTCTGCCTGGACAATGTCTTCAAAATAGCTTTCAAGCACATCGGTATCCCAGCCTTCAAACTGACTGAGACGCATAATAAGAAAGGTTGTCCAGTCATCCTGACAGGCTGCCCGTCCATTTACGCCCTGTACCTGCTGAAACATGAGCCATTCCTTTTCGACAATCTGTCGTTCAAGTTCTCGTCGTTCCATTATTCTCCTCCTTTACAGACTATTTCAGTATCATTTTAGCATTTTTACACTATTTTTTATAGGATTATCATGCTTTATCTATGGAAATATAACGATACTCCTTATTTCTTTTTCTATTCTTTTTCTGACTTTCGTTATTTCCCATAATTGTTCCCGTATCTTCCCTATCCTCCTTCGCCCTTCTGCTACAATAGATATAAGAATCTATATTTAAGAAAATGTACTGGAGGGAATTACTATGCGTATTGGAATTTATAATCATCAGCATCTCCGGGGTGGCTGTCCCATCTGTACACAGACCTATGTACAGGGGATGATTGCCGATGGTATGAAGTGTATGAATCGTGCAAAAGGTATTTATGGTGAAGATAACGAATTTGTTAACTATACAGATTTAGGAGACTATCCATCCGAGAATCTTGAACGTCCCGGCTTTAGAAGATTAATGAAAGATATTGAGGAAGATAATCTTGACGTTATTGTCGTAATCACACTCGACAAAATCACAACAGATATTGATCTTCTCATGGAAACATACCAGACAATCCGCAAACATAATATCCAGCTTATTACTGCTAATGACGGTAAAAAAGCAATGGAAATCTTAGATAAGGCGTTGGTAAAATGGCAAGAAAATTCAAATTAAACGAAGACAAATTTAAAGTTGCTTTCATTTTTGCAAATGAGGGCTGTAATCCGAAAAAGGACCGTTCCATCATTGAATCTGAAAAAATCATCATGTACGTTGTCGGATGTGCTGATTACAGTCAGGCAGAAACTGTAGCACAGGAAATGCTTGAAGAAGGATGTACTGCTATTGATTTATGTGGTGCTTTCGGAAATGAGGGTGTTGCCCGAATCAGCAAGGCTGTTGATCGACAGATTCCTGTCGGTGCAGTCCACTTTGACTTCCATCCTGCTTTCAGAGACAAAAGCGGCGATGATCTCTTCCAAAAGGATTTTTGGTGTATTGGGCTTTAGAACGAACAGACGGACAGACGAAACCAGAGAGATTATATTCTTATATCTGTGACTTTAGTCGCGGCGTGTTGAATGCTCGCTCATGCGCTCGCATCCAACACTTGCTCCCAGGCCACAGATATAAGAATATAATCTCTCTGGTTTCTGTTTGTTAGCTGCTTTAGTTTAAGCCCAATTCACCATGGGGATGATTTGAAGTTATAGTCTGTTATACTTTGCTTGCTCTGGAATAGATATAAGCTATAAATGTGATATTATAGAATTTCTTTTTTTGTGCCTTCGAAATGGCCTCCGCTCTTTAATTACTTCCGTTAAATCACCCTGCCTTCGAAGTGAGTTTCTGGAAATTCTTGTTGAATGCCGATGGGGTCTGTCCTTCGTATTTTTTGAATATTTTGCAGAAATATCCTGCTTCGCTGTAGCCAAGAAGGAAAGATATGTCTGAGATATTCATTTCACTTGTTGCCATGTAGTATTTTGCCTGTAGTAATTTACGAAGATGGATATAGTCTACGACACTGATTTTGTAATATTTTTTAAAGATACGGCTCAGATAACCACTGCTGATTCCTGCCTCGTCTGCAAGTTCAGAAAGGGAAATCTCGTTATTTTTATTATTTTCTATGTACTGAAATACCTTGTTCATATGTGCATACTTCATTGTACAAAGCTGACGGAACACTTCTGTTATAATTTGAATGAGCCAGTGATAGCATATCGCACTTTTGGTCAATACTTTCATTGTAATCTCATATTTCTGGAAATAATTTTTCTGAATATTATCCATTCCGGGTATCATATAAAACAGACTGGATTCTAACATAGACAGCTTGCTCCTGCGCTCTCTGCGTTCACACTCTTCAAATAAATACTCTACTAATTCCTTCGCTGTATCATATGCTTTTTTATAATCTTTTTGCTCAATTGCTGCAAGTAATGCTTCCTGCTGTAAATTTTCTTCTTCATTTAGACTTGAAGCATTGTTTCTCTCGATTAATTCTGAAAGCTTTTTTCTCGATAATGGTTTATATAAATATTCCTCTACCCCTGCATCCATGGAATGACGAATCATCTGGAAACTACAGTAATTTGATAAAATATAGGTCGTAATCTCAGGAAAATGCTCCTTAATAAGATTACAGAGAGCAATTCCATTCTCCATGCCAAGAACAACATCACAAAATACAATCTGTGGATGATAGCGGCTTGCAATCTCGAATGCTTCTTTACTATTCTCCGCAATTCCAATAAGCTGGCATTCTTCCGTTTCCGCAATCATTCTGGAAAATGCCTGCTGAAACAATGGTTCCTGGTCAATCAATAAAATATTTATCATAGCCCCCTCCTTACTTTATTTCCTGAAATGGAATTTGTATCGTTATAACATTCGGATCTGCCGTTATCTCAAAGTCTTTGCCAAACTCTCTCTCATAACGCTTTCTTGTATCTTGTTCCTGCATCTGTGCAAAATTACCGTCTGTGATATCTGCTCCAAAATGCCCAACAGATAGTCCAGAACTTTCTAACTGTAAAACTACTTTACAGAAATCTTCTTTTTTCTCTGCATCAATATACAATGTTCCTCTGAAATGGCCTGCAAGAATTCCAAAATCAACCAGTTGTTCTACAAATGGGAAAATTCCAATAATCGGAATCTTCTGCTTCTCCACTTCCTTCTGACAATACACACGATACTCTAATCGGTTATCATACTGCTGTCTTAAAATATCCAGATAACATTCTATCTGCTTTAATTCTTCCGATAATGAAATAACTTCTGAAGAATTATCCAGATAATAACGCAAAACCGATGCCATTTCGGCCGTGATATTCTCCGTCCGGCTTGCATTCTCCAGAATAGAAAAACTAGAGACCGTCGTTAAAAGATTCAACATAAACTGCTTTGGTAACTTTCCTTTAAGAAGCTCATACTCAAGCTGTGATACTTTATCTTCTAACAACTTATTTCTCTTACGGATATCAGAAAGATGCACCTCTTTATGTTCTAAAGCTCCAAGTTTAATCGCCGTTGTTTCTTTTACTCCCATCTCTTTAAAAAGAAGGAAAACCATATCTGCTACAGCTACTACTCTCTTTTCTGTAAATGAAGTAATATTCTGATATTCTGTTTCTTCCCCAAGCTTATCTAAAAAAGCTTTTCTTTCCTGTTCTGTATCTCCAAGTTCACTATCTTTTAAAGCCTTCTTCTCACATCTTATCGGTCCCCCGATAATTGCCCCTATATACTGGTTATTTACAACAATCGGAATCGCCATATGAACAAGTCCATTTGGACAAGTAAAAATATACGGACAGTTTTTAATTGCACTTTTCGCTGCTGCAAACGCTCTCGTAATCTGACACTCACTGCAGCGTATATCTTCTTCCTTCCTTTTTTCACAAAAATCTTCCTCTTGTTCTCCCTTTGTAACCGGCTCCCCCTTATAATCAATAATAAAAAAAGAAATACCTGTCGCTTCTGCCAGCTTACCCTGTGTTTCTTCCAAAAACTTTTTACCAAATAAGCCTAACAAGCTAACTTCTTTTTTCCCTCTGCCATTTTTCTTTTCCGTTTCCATGTTCACCTCCAAAGGGATATTTACTTGTAAAAATAAAGACAAAAAATTTTACTTTTTTTACACTACACCCTACTTAGTATATATTTTATCATTTTTACACAAAAAATAAATTGGTTTTTTTGTGCTATTTCTCAATCATAGGAAAATATATTGCATTTACATGTAATTTTCTTGATTCTTTATTTGTGATAAGGAGAGCAAAATCCAACAAATAATTACCCCTCTTGTAATATGAGACAGACGAAAAATGAGAAGTCCTTCATTTCTGTTTTAGTAAACTAAACCTACAGATACCCTTCCCACCCCAACATCATGCATTTATATCTACTATCACCAAAGACCCCTCTTACTTATTTGTTTTATCAAAAAACAGAACCCCCGAAGAGAACCCTACCCTATATTTGTGGCCTTAGAGCGAGGATTGAATGTGAGCCATTAAGCGAACATTCAACCCGCAGCGATAGAGTCACAAATATAGGGTAGGGTTCTCTTCGGGGGTTCGTCTCCCTTAATAAAAAATCAAGCGAATCAGTCTTTATGAATCAAAGCCATAAATGCAAGATCCTTACATGATGATGCATTCTCAATCGCATGGCACTGTCCCGGAAGAATTGTACATACATCTCCAGGACCTACCTTTGTACGGCTTCCATCATCATCTACGAAAATTCCCTCACCCTCTAAGATATAATATGGTTCTGTTTCACCAACATGACGATGCCAGCCAACACTGGAATTCGGTTTTAAAACAACCTTTGCATATAACTTTCCATGTCCATATAAATCTTTCTCTGGAACAATCTCATGCACCTCTGCACAACCTTTTCCACCGCCAAGTTCCTGTTTCTGAATGATATTTGCTTTTCTTACCATTTTAAAAATCCTCCTTCTAAAATTATAATAGTAATATTCACAACCACTTTGCAAGCCTGCATCCACATCATAATGCTTTTACCTGTATGGTTACTTACTTCTATCATATAATTATATTTTAACTATTAATTACCATTTATGCAAGATGAATATTTCTTCTTCAAAGCGGCTCGCATAGAAATCCCCTGATTTAATCATCTATGTTCTTACTACCGTCTGTTGTTCCAAAAATTAAATCAGGGGACTGTCACCTTGCGACAGCCCCCTTTATGTGGATCAAGCTTATTGTTATTTCATAATCTATTTGTGAGAGTGTTGAGACCGATTATTTCAGAACAATTATGCGCTTGAATGACCCCTTAGCTATTTCACTATTCTAAAGTCTCAGTCGCTGAAACCATCTGACTTTGAATAGTTTCTATAATTATTAAAAAGTGTAATGATTGTTGTATTTAATATTTGTTAACGGTTTTTGTAGATTTCTTCTGCCACACGGGCAACTGCTTTTTCCTGAAGAATATTCACTTTATCTAACCGTTCCCACGGGAGATCAAGATCTGTTCTTCCAAAGTGTCCGTAGGCTGCGACTGGTTTATATTTCACCTTAGTGAGAGATAGGCTGTTTATAATACCTGCCACGCTGAAATCAAATACTTCATTTACAGTGTCTTCAATAATTTCCTTTGGTATTTCTTCTGTACCAAAGGTATCTATCTTTATAGATACCGGCTGTGGGATACCGATCGCATAGGCAAGATTAATCTCGCACTTCTTACAAAATCCGGCAGCAACCACATTCTTTGCGGCATATCTTGCCATGTACGCTGCGGAACGGTCAACCTTTGTCGGGTCTTTTCCTGAGAATGCTCCGCCTCCATGTCTGGCAATTCCACCATAAGTATCTACAATAATCTTTCTTCCGGTAAGACCTACATCTCCGGCAGGACCACCAACTACGAATCGTCCTGTAGGATTGATATGTATCTTTACATCCGGTAAAAGCAATTCTTTAGGAATTACTTCTCTTATAACATGCTCCTCAATATCCATTCGAAGCTTTTGTACAGAAACTTCTGCATTATGCTGTGCAGAAATTACAACATCTGTAACACCAAGGATTTCTCCCTGATTATTATATGCTACTGTAACCTGTGACTTTCCATCTGGATAGAGGTATGGAAGGATTCCTTCTTTTCTTACCTGTGTAAGTCGTTTACTAAGTTTATGTGCCAGTGAAATCGACAGTGGCATAAGTTCCTCTGTATCATCACAAGCATATCCATACATCATTCCCTGATCTCCCGCTCCAATAGTTCCGTTACACTGTGTAACTCCCTGAGCGATATCAGGTGACTGTACACCAATATTGGTAATAATTAGACATTCTTTTCCATCTATTCCTTTTTCTTTACTGTCATATCCTATTTCACAGATGACTTCTCTTGCCTTATTTTTAACATCAACCTTTGCGAAAGAAGCAACTTCACCAGCAATGAAAACCGTGTCTTCTGAAGCCATTGTTTCCAATGCCACATGGGCAGATGGGTCTTCCTCTAAATAAGCATCCAGTAAAGCGTCGGAAATCATATCGCATACTTTATCCGGATGTCCCTCTGTAACAGATTCAGAAGTTAATAATGTTATGTCTTTGTTCATTGTGAACCTCCTGTACCATTTTGGTATATATAAGGGATACCGCGGACTGCCTGTATCGATTTATCCTCCGATTTTACAGGTTAATCCTTCTTTTTCTACTATTGCTTTTAATTCTTCCATGAATTCATTTTCCGGCTTCTGTACATCGGCAAGTTCATATTCCTTGCCGAGCATTCCATACTTGTTACTTCCAAGATCATGATAAGGTAAAAGATGTAACTCATTTACATTATGCAGATAGGTTGTAAACTTTGCAATTGCCGCAATTACATTCGGACTTGCATTAAATCCTGGAATAACCGGAACACGAATGATCATCTTCTTTGCAAGACTAGAAATCAGTAATGCATTTTTAAGTATTTGCTCGTTACTTACACCAGTATACTCTTTATGTACTTCTGGGTCAATATGCTTAATATCCATCATGACCACATCAAGCCACGGAACAATCTCTTTGATTACTTCCTCAGAAGCCATACCAGTTGTTTCAATCGCAGTGGTCCAGCCGAATGACTTACAAGCCTTTAACAGCTCTAAAAGAAATTCGTGCTGTACCATTGCTTCACCTCCGGAGACGGTAATACCGCCTCCGGACTTTCTGTAAATAACACGGTCTTTGTAAAGTTCTCCCATCAGTTCCTCTACTGTCATCCACTTACCGGACATCTCAAGAGCCCTATGATAGCAGACATCAATACATTTTCCGCATGCAATACATTTTGTATGATCAATTTTTCCTGGAACGTTTAAATTAGAAGCACCAGTTGGACACACAACCTCACAATTTCCACAGCCGACACAGTTTTGTGCTTTAAACATGACGACTGGTTTTAATTCCTGCGATTCAGGGTTACAGCACCATTTGCAGCGAAGAGGACAGCCATTTAAAAAGGCAATCGTTCTTACACCCGGACCGTCATTTACAGAGAATCTCTGTATATTAAAGACAAGCCCTTTTTTACTTGTATCGCAGCTTGGTTCCATATTACTCATAGGTACTTCCTCCAGTTTATTTCAAAAATCTACTATTTTAGAAATGCTGTTCTGTACGAGCAATGATATCATCCTGTACTTCCTTAGCAAGTACTGTCCAGTGAGCGGAGTAACCAGCTACACGTACTACTAAGTCTTTGTAGTTTTCTGGATGTGCCTGAGCATCAAGTAATGTTTCTCTATCAATTACGTTGAACTGTACATGCATACCCTTCTTATCGAAGTAGTTACGAACAACTGCTGCGAAGTTCAGAAGTCCCTGATCACCTGCTACTGCAGAAGGTAAGAATTTCTGGTTGTATAATGTACCATTAGAGATATTTAACTGGTCAAGTTTAGCTACGGAGTTACCTGCAGCTGTAGGTCCCTTAACGTCATGACCCTGACGAGGGGAAACACCATCTGCAAGAGGTGCGTTGCTATAACGTCCATCTGGAAGAGCCTGTACGTCTTTACCAAATAATACATTAGCAGATACTGGGTAACATCCTGCCTGATACTGGCCTCCACGTGGGTTTTTGTATTTCTCAACTTCGTGAGAGTAAACCTGTGTAGCTTTACGAGCACACATATCAACTTCATCAATATCGTTACCGAAGCAAGGTGTTGCGTCGAGGATATGTCTGATTCTGTCGTATTCAGCTCTCTGAGCATCGCTGCAGCTTGTGCAAGCTTCAGATTTTGTATCTACGCTCATACTTAAGTTAGATCCTTTTTCTGCAAGAATCTTCTGAACAACTGCGTTGATGATAGATTCCATGCTATCTTCAGAAGATACGGAAACGCTTTCCATAGCTGCTGCTGCAGGTTCTGCAGAATCTGTACTTAATTTTACGAATGGTCCATCGTAACATCCAGCACCAAGTTCAGCACCGAAGTTATGTTCCATAGCATCGTAAATCTGCTGCATTGTTAAATCTTTATCTTCAAATACATGTTTCTTGATACAGTAGATTGCATCACCTGTATCTACATTACCAAATGCCTGAGGTCCTGTAAAGTTGTAGATTGCTCCACCTTCCATAACAGTTTTACCTCTTCCGATACAGTCATCAACTAATGCGGACATGAATGGTAATGGTGCTCTTTCTCTATGAGCGATATCAACAGCATTATCTGCCTCAACTAATTTAGATACGAAGTACTGAATCTGAGTTTCGTATGCTTCATATAAATCATCCATGGATTTCCATTCTGGCATAGGTTTTGTAACAGGTCCTAACTGTTTGCCATCACGGTTCTTACCACCATGAATAGCGATATCAAATACCTTAGCAACGTTAAAGAATGCTGCATCATGCCATCCGTCTGTCTTGTGTGGACACTGAGGTTCTACACAACCGATGATACAGTAATTACGAGCATCTGCAAGAGTTAATCCTCTGTTACATAATGCAGGAATGATAGCTTCATCATTGTACATAGCTGGAACACCAGTACCAAGTCTAGCAAGTTCGCAAGCTCTTAATAAGAACTCATCTGGTGTCTGGTTATGAATACGAACTGAGAAAGATGGTGCAGGTAATTTAACGTGAGCTGCTGCATCCATACACATATAAGAAATTGGGTTTGTAGCGTCAAGACCATCTTCTGTCTGTCCACCAACACCAAAGTTCTGGAATACTGCGTATCCTGCGAATGCCTGATCAGATACATCATCACGAGTTTTGTTTACATGGTTTAATAATACGAAGAGACAGTCAATTAATTCCTGAGCGAACTCTTTGGAAATGTTCTTGTCTGCTTCTAAGTATGGCCACATATACTGGTCAAAACGTCCTGGAGAAATGGAATGTCCATTAGCTTCAATCTGTACTAATGCCTGTACAAACCAGAATGACTGACAAGCTTCATAGAAGTTTGTAGCTCCGTTTTCTGGAACACGGTCACAGTTCTTAGAAATCTGAAGTAATTCAGCTTTTCTTACTGGATCTGTACATGTAGCTGCCATCTCAGCTGCTTTCTTGCTGTATCTCTTAGCAAAGTTAATAGCTGCATTGTAAGAAATAATAACTGCTTCATAGAATGCTCTCTTCTGCAGATATTCTGGATCATTTGCATCAAGTTTGTTCATTGCTTCAACAACTTCTGCAATAACGCCCTTGAAACCGATTTTTAATACTTTACCGTAATCAACACACACGTGTCCGATACCACCGAAGTAGTAGTTACCAACTGTAAATACTCCACCAGCCTGGCAGTCAAGACAATCCTGGCTCATGTAGGAAGTAGCTAATTCGCTGGTAGTTTTACCTTTCCAGTATTTGAATACTTCGTGAAGGATATCTGCTGTTTCTTCAGTAATTACGAATGGGTCACACATACGAGTTGCCATTGTCTTGAACTCTTTTTCTACCCAGTCAAATGAGAACTCTGGACAAAGGTTTGTAGAACGAGGTTTTACGGAAAGAGCACCTACGATTAATTCGTTGTCACGAATTACAACTGGAAGATTGTTAAAAATCTTCTCGTTAGCTTTTGCTCTTCTCATAACTGCTGGCATACCCTCTGTCTCTTTGTAAGACTCTGTAATAAGTACGGCTCTATATGGCTCTACTTCTGGTACTGCGTTAACAACTTCTGCTTTTAAGGCTTTGATACGTGCGGTTGGTTCTGTAAATCCTTTTGCAATCATTACAATTTTCCTCCTTCTTACTGACACATAAAAATGTGCAATGAAAATGTTTGAGAGATGATAACTCAAAAAATTATCCTATAAATCCTGTAAATCAACCACTACTGAGCTTTCATCTGTCTTGCATTATACAGGAAAAAATAAGCAACAATTAGTAATATCCGTGTCAGTATTTGGCAATTATCAATCGGATATTTTTTACATTTATACAGTTTGCACAACAAAAAGAAACGTTGCTGCTACATTTTATTGCAACAGCAACGAATTACATCCTTCGATATGAAACAAATTGGTATACTTGCCAAGAAAATATAGGCAAGAAATTCTCATTTTACATCGATTTTTTAGTTGTAATATTCAATTCTTATTTTTGAACTATTCTGCACATTCTTTGTCTTATTTTCCTTGATAAGTAGTATGTAAGAGTTTTTCTGAAAGTATGCTTAATGGCTCTTTAAAAAATTCGTGATATATTGTTCCAATTTCCGGATTATCCATGGAGTTTCTGCGTTCTGCCTGCTCATCCGCCTGATAAAGTGACTGTATTCTCTTCTTTCTTACGACATCTGATACTGGAACACTTCCGCAATCCGGCTGTCCCGCTCCACTGATACAGCCTCCCGGACATGTCATCACTTCCACAAAATGATAACCATTCATATCTTCTGCAAGGAATTTCTCCGCTGCAGCCGTTCCATAAAGAATACAAACCCGAAGCTTCTTTCCAGCGATTGTTACTTCTGCTTCTTTTCGATTGCTTAATCCTCTTACTGGACGAAGCTGATAGAAATCTGCCGGAGCTTCTTTTCCTTCTAATACTCTGTAAACGGTTCGAAGTGCCGCTTCCATAACACCGCCAGTATTTCCGAAGATCATTCCGGCCCCGGTTCCTTCTCCTAAGACACTGTCAAACTTAGAAGGAGTAATCTTATCTAAATCAAGTCCTTCCTCCTGACACCACTGTACCAGTTCTTTTGTCGTAATCACATAATCATTGTCACGCATTTCTTCTATATTAAGAAGCTTTCCTGCATCACATAACTCCTCTCTTGCGATTTCTGCCTTTTTGGCAGTACAAGGGGTGACTGCCACAGAAATAATCTTTTCCGGGTCAATGTGTTTTTTATGTGCAAAATAAGTCTTAATCACTGCCCCCTGCATTCCAATCGGACTTTTTGCAGAAGAAAGATGTGCCGTTTTATCTGGATGGAAGTTCTCCATATATTTTACCCATGCTGGACAGCAGCTTGTAAACTGTGGAAGTGGTCCTGTTCCTTTTAAAATACGGGACAGTAATTCTGAGCCTTCTTCCATAATCGTAAGGTCAGCAGAAAAAGTAACATCAAATACATAATCCGCACCTAATGCTCTCAATGCACCAACCATTTCATCCTGTGCAAAGGTTCCCGGTTCTTTTCCAAATCCGTCTGCAAATCCAACTCTTACGGATGGGGATGTAGAAAAAACAACGATTTTATCTGGATCTTTGATAAGTTCTTTTACAATCTTATAATGCGGCTTGCCAATAATCCCTTTTTCCCGACAGTTTGCGCTGCACTGTCCACAGCCGATACATTGATAGGTTTCGCGAGGATTCAAAAGATACTTTGCTGCCACACCGATTTCTTCTTCGCAAATAGCAAAGCAATGCCCGCACTGGCTACACAACGCTTCATCCTTGATAATCGCAGGATTTCCCTCATCTACCGGAACCATGAAAGGAGTTGTTCGGTTCATTAACATACGGCATCTCCCCCTTTATCAATTCCAAGACCGATTCTTTTTTCTTTGATAATTTCCTCAAATTTCTGTGCCGCATCTTCAACTTCCGTCTCAATGATAAGCTGGCCTCCGGTTAAATCCTTTAACCCTTCTGTGAGAACATTCACTGCTACCTGACTTCCTGTTACAAATGGTGATAATGCCAGATGCAGAGGGAAGCCAAGTGCAAGTGCATATGCTCCATCTGCCAACGCCTGTTCCTCAAGCCACTGCGGTGCACTAATAACAACCGGAAGCTGTGGCAGATCCACATTCAGTTCTTTTGCTAATGCACAGGCAGCCATCTCAATTCGTCCAATCGCAAGACATGGACCAAAGTTAAGTACTGGTGGAACACCAAGTGCTGTACATATTTCTTTCAATCCTTCTCCACAAAGCTCTACGGCTTCCATTGTCATAAGTCCGCAGTTTTCTAATCCACCACAGGTACAGCCGGCGGATAATACAAGAATATCTTTCTTAATTAATTCTTTTGCAAGCTCTACGGTAAATACATCATGCCCTTTTGCTCTTAAGTTAGAACATCCAACAATTGCAGCAATTCCTTTAATCTTTCCTGCAACAATCGCATCAATAAGCGGCTGTAAAGTTCCACCTAAAGCAGCTACTAAAGTATCTTCTGATAAACCGGTAATGGATTTGTCAAAACCATGCTGTGCCATGACATTGACACGCTTTTCTCCTTCTGCCGGAGCGGTTCCATATAATTTTTCTTTTCTGTTCTTAAATCCACATAGAGCATCTGCGATAATCTGACTTGTAATCTTTTCTTTTTCTTCTGCTGTGTATGGTAATAATTCTGCATTTGCCTTTTTTGCCACATCATCAAGACAAAGCATCTTAATATCTAACTGTTCACAGATTGGCTCGATTCCCGGAATCGTACAGTTAAATTCGGAAACAACCAAATCCACACATCCAGTCATTAATACCGCTTCACTTGTATAGTTATTACCTGCATGTCCGCAGTATACATCTTTATAGCAGCCAGAACGAGCCTGATAATCCTGCCCCACACAAGTACAGCCTACAATACGGATTCCCTTTGCACCGACAAGCTCGGCAGACTTTTGTACAATTTCTGATTCTAATTTTTCTTCCAAATCTGCAAACATGGACTGCTGATGTCCTGTAATCATAATATTAATATACTCTGGATCAATGATACGGAAACCAACCGGATCCATACTAATCTGTGGTGGTCCCATAATAATATCGTTCATGAGATTTGTAAGAATCAGTCCGTAATTACCTGTGGAAATACCTAAACGTAAGCACTGTAACAACATGTCCATCGGATCTGAATTCAAGTTTGTCGATGTCTTTACAACCGCATTAAAAATCTCGTCTTTTGCTCCGCCTGGTAAAATTCCAAGTTTCTCCCACAGTTCATAACGCTTTGGAAGAGCAATATTTTTCATGAGTGTCATCTTCTCATCATATGGCTTTCTGATGTCTGCAAGAACTGCATCTGCAATCATCTCTGCTGTTTTCGCACAACTGTTATGGCAGTCCGGCCCACAGTTACCACAACAGTTGATCTGTAAAATCTTTGCAAGTTTCGCAACAGAGTCCTTATATTTTGGTTTCTTGCCTTCTGCCTGTAATTCCTGCGCCAGCTCTTTTAATCTTCTTGCGG
>ENA-OPDH01001239-OPDH01001239.1-human-gut-metagenome-genome-assembly--contig:-NODE-1239-length-18883-cov-5.466486_pt1 | contig 18883 bp, 15 predicted proteins | sample MGYA00241260_ERZ501500 | MGnify/ENA primary metagenome ERZ501500 (study PRJEB25962, sample SAMEA2042519) | human gut metagenome | biome: human gut; feature: human-associated habitat; material: faeces...
CACTCCCGCGCCTGCTACGCTACGCTGCTAAGAGACTGTACGAATTATGCCTTGGGGTGGTTCTATGCTTGACGAAACCGGCTTTTATGCGCCTTCCATGGCGCATAACGCCTTGCCCGGCCGTCCATGGCCGGGCATTTCTGTTTTTCTTGGGCATAATTCTACAGTCTCTATGCAGCTTCGCTATTCGCAGGCGTGGGAGTGCGTGTGCGCTGCCGGATGCCCGGCGCTTACGCCACTTACGTTGTGACAGTAATTTACAATTTGAGATATAATAAGTATTCGAGGTCCAAATATCAAAGATATTTGAACCTCGGGGGATTATGCTATTATTCTATATAATGATATGAGGGTCAAAAGGTATACAACGAATTACATGCAAGCATGCATCGATGATACCTTTTGACCCTTTAATCATATAATTATATTATCCGATTTGTCTGACGAGATTTATCATTTCGATTGCACCGAGCGCACAGTCATATCCTTTGTTTCCGGCTTTTGTTCCGGCTCTTTCTATTGCCTGCTCGATGTTTTCGGTGGTAACCACTCCAAACATTACCGGGATTTCTGACTCGAGTGATACCGATGCGATTCCCTTTGACACTTCGTTGCACACATAGTCATAGTGGCTTGTTGCACCTCTGATTACTGCTCCGAGGCAGATGACTGCATCGTATTTTCCACTTTTTGCCATTTTCTTTGCGATGAGTGGTATCTCAAATGCTCCCGGCACCCATGCTACGTCTATGTTTTCCTCCGGCACGTCGTGTCTTACGAGTCCGTCCTTTGCTCCTCCTAAAAGCTTTGATGTGATAAATTCATTGAATCTTGCTACTACGATTCCTACCTTGATTCCATCCTGTGTCATTTTTCCTTCGATTACGTTCATTTTTTGTTCTCCTTATGTTTTTTATTTTTACTCAGATGAGTTTATCTGCAATTATTAACTATTTAGAATTTGTTACTATTCAGAATCCCCGCACACATTGCAAAAACGCTCGATGCGGTGTACTAATATGAGAGTATGTGTCCCATGCGTTTCTGCTTGGTTTTCAGATAAAACAGGTCATGCGCGGTGGCGCTCATCTGGATCGGCACACGCTCGCTGATTTCCATGCCAAACTCTGAGAGCTGGTATACCTTGTCAGGGTTATTTGTGAGAAGGCGCAGACTGTGTACGCCAAGCTCTCTTAATATCTGGGCTCCGATATAGTACTCGCGCTCATCTCCGGCAAAGCCGAGTGCCAGATTTGCTTCGAGTGTGTCCATTCCCTGCTCCTGAAGCTCATATGCCTTCAGCTTATTTATCAGGCCGATGCCTCTGCCCTCCTGACGCATGTAGAGCAATATTCCTCTACCCTCCTCGTCTATCTGTCTCATGGCCGCCTCAAGCTGCTGGCCGCAGTCGCAGCGCTGTGAGCCGAATACATCTCCTGTGAGACACTCTGAATGTACTCGGCAGAGCACATCTCTTCCATCTGCGATTTCGCCCTTTACAAGTGCCACATGATGCTCTCCGTTTAATCTGTTGACAAAGCCATATGCCTTGAATTCTCCGTATTTGGTTGGCAGCTTTACCTCTGTGACACGGTCAACGAGCTTTTCATGTATCTTTCTGTATTCCTGAAGTGCCGCTATTGTGATGAACTTGATGTTCCATTTTTTTGCAAGCTCCATGAGCTCTGTTGTGCGCATCATGGTACCGTCCTCACGCATTATCTCACAGCACAGTCCACATTCCTTTAGTCCTGCAAGCCTGCACAGATCGACTGTTGCCTCTGTGTGTCCGTTTCTCTCCAGTACGCCGTTTTTCTTTGCAAGAAGCGGAAACATGTGGCCCGGACGTCTGAAATCCTCAGGCTTTGCGTCATCAGAGACACATTTCATTGCGGTGATTGAGCGCTCTGCTGCGGAAATGCCTGTGGTTGTTGAGACATGGTCTATTGATACTGTAAATGCTGTCTCATGATTGTCTGTATTTTCCTGCACCATCTGTGGAAAACGAAGCTTCTTTACATATTCCTGCGACATCGGCATGCATATCAGACCCTTGCCGTGCATCGCCATAAAGTTGATGTTTTCTGTTGTGGCAAATTCTGCCGCACAGATGAAATCGCCCTCATTCTCTCTGTCCTCATCATCTGTGACAAGTATTATTTTTCCTGCACGAAGCTCATCAAGTGCTTCTTCTACTGTGTTGAATTTCATATTTTATATCCTTTCTCTTATGATTTTGAAGCTGTTCAATTACATAATTTTTTAACCATTCAGCCCACGCACATTTGCAAACCCGCACAATACCCGTGCTTTTATGTTAAAAGCCGTATTTTGCCAGGAAATCTCTTGTTATTCCAACCGGTTGTTTTTTATTTTTGCCGGATTTATGTGGTACATTTTCCTTAATTGTCTGTGCTCCTGTCATTTCTTCTGTTATTCCTTCCGACTGCCCTTTAAACAACAGCTTCTCAACATATTTTCCTATGATATCTGTTTCCAGATTTACGACAGCTCCCACTTTTCTGTCCTTTAGCACAGTCTGGCTTACCGTGTGCGGTATCGCTGATATCGAGAAATTATCCTCTGCAACCTTTGCGACTGTGAGGCTTATTCCATCGATTGTGACGGAGCCCTTCTCGACTATATAGCGAATGAGCTGTGGTGCGGCATGTATCGTATACCAGATGGCATTGTCATCCTTTTTGACCTCCACAATCCTGCCTGTTCCGTCAACATGTCCCGACACTATGTGCCCGCCGAATCTGCCATCTGCTGCCATCGCACGCTCCAAATTGACATGTGCTCCTCTCATCGCATTTGCAAACGATGAACGGTTTAGCGTCTCGTGCATGACATCCGCTGTAAAAGCATGTGGCATGAGCCTTGTGACCGTGAGGCAGATACCGTTTACCGCTATGCTGTCTCCGACCTTTGTTCCAGCTAGCACTTTTTCAGCTCTGATTATAAGTACTGCTGAGTTTGCTCCACGTGAAATTGTATCTATTGTTCCAACTTCTTCAACTATTCCTGTGAACATTGTGTATCGCCTTTCTTTTTCTATATTTTCCTCACACTCATTTGCATAATTTACATGGTAAATTGTTTACAATTGTTTCCGGTCTCACCAAGGCGAAACAGTAACAATTACATCAATTACACAACATCACACTCGATAAGGAAATCATCACCAAGCTTTGTTACCTTACTGTTTCCAAGCATTACGGCATGTGCCGGCGAGTCGGTTCCCATTCCCTCTATCGGTGTTTTTGCATCCGCCCCTCCGAAAAGCTTTGGTGCAATGTAAGCGTATACCTTATTCACAATCCCGCTCTTAAGGGCTGACCAGTTGAGTATTCCGCCTCCCTCAAGCAGAATGCTGTCTATGTTTCTTTCGCCGAGCTTTTGCATGAGGTCATTTAAATCAATATGACCGTTTTTTTCAGCTACATACAGAATTTCTATTCCGTTTTCTTCAAGCCGTGTTATTTTTCTGTTTTTTTGATAATTATTGTTTTCTTCTATACTATCTTTTTCAGTATCAGGTAAGGCTTCTGAATGTGCGGTTTCACGATATCGCTCACTGACTGCAACTATCGTCGGCACTTCCTTTGCAGTATTTACTATCTGCGATTCCAGTGGAAGCTTAAGGTGCGTATCGCATATTATGCGGATTGGATTTACTCCGCCCTCGATTCTGCATGTAAGCAGTGGATCGTCTGCAAGCACTGTTCCTATTCCTGCCATTATGGCTTTATATCTGTGGCGCAGGTTTTGCACATGTTCTCTCGCTTTTTCTCCTGTTATCCACTTTGATAGTCCTGAATATGTGGCTATCTTTCCATCCATCGTCATGGCATATTTCATAGCGACGTATGGACGTCTGGTCTGTATAAAGTAAAAGAATACATCGTTCAGCCTGTCGCACTCGTCTTTAAGCACCTGCGTGACAACCTCTATCCCATGCTCTTTAAGGATTTTGATACCGCCCCCGGCGACAAGTGGATTCGGGTCATCCGAGCCCACATATACTCTTTTTATACCGGCTTCTATCACTGCCTCCACACATGGCGGCTGCTTGCCATGATGACAGCAGGGCTCGAGAGTCACATACATATCCGCTCCCTGTGGCGATTCCTTGCAATGCTTTAACGCATTTCTTTCCGCGTGCAGCTCTCCGTATCTCTCATGCCAGCCCTCTCCGATTATCCTGCCGTCCTTTACAATCACAGCTCCGACCATCGGGTTTGGCGAGGTATATCCCATGCCGCGTTTTGCAAGCTCAATCGCCCTTCTCATATATTGTTCATCAGTCATTTGAGTTCCTTTCTGCATATTCTTTATATGCCCACTAAAAAAGCCCCAAACTATTAATGTTCAGGGCCTAGTAATTTCAAATATCATAATCTCAAAAAAATATGCACTAACTGCATTTCATGATAAGAGTGTCAAAAGGTATTTTGAGATAAAAAAATCTGGAATGTATCAAAACACTCCAGAGTAGATATCTGTTATAACTATGATATGTGCTGTATCTATATCTGAAACTGAATCTAAAACCCAGCTATCTATACTCTGCATATATCATATTCGCATCTTCTTTCATCCAGACTTTACTGTCGGCCTCGGAATCTCACCGAATCATGCCTTGTGGCTCGTGGGCTATACCACCGGTAGGGAATTGCACCCTGCCCTGAAGAATAATTATTTAATTAGCTTACGCTAACTATAATAATCCTTTGAGGCTTGTATGTCAAGATTATTTTTATAATGTGGAGCATATTTTTTATAAGTTGTCGTGCAATTTATTAGAATATAATTTTTAAAGAGCCAGCACCTTGAATGGGCTGACTCTTTCAATGTCACCTGTAATTGATAAATTGGAATTTTCTTAATTCTTCATCGCTGGTTTTTTTCTTTTCCAATTAATCAGTAGACCAATCGTGCAAATAACAAAAATTAATGCCGATGTTAAAGAAATAATTCCATCAGTAACCACAAATATGATAAACGTGGCTAATGGAATATAATTAAGAATACTTTTCAAAATTTTCATGTCCAATCCTCCCTTAGGTTTCATAATAGGTTTTTCTTTATTTTACCACATGACAAAGGGTATTGGTATTGTTATTTTCGTTCTTTGATGACTGATTCTATGATATTTATTTCTTCATCAGTAAGGTTGTATTCTTCGTAAAGCTCTTGGTCTGTAAATATATGCTTATTTCCACCTGCCTTATAACTACCTTTTATGATATAATCTAAAAATCTTAAAATTTTTTGTAACAAAACAATCCTTTCTACGTCTAACCTATGAACAAAGGAGGTGACAGTTCTGGATTATGAGAAATTGTACAATTCCTATTACTTGCAAGTATACTCATATGTAATGACAATTGTAAAAAATCAACATCAGGCTGAGGAAATTACCCAGAATACTTTTTATAAGGCCATGACCGCAAAGAAGGCATATGCCGGCAAATCAAGCGAACAGACCTGGCTTTGCAGCATAGCAAGAAATCTGGCAATGGACGAATGCCGAAAAAGCACAAAATTTACAGAGCTTGACGAAGAGCAGCTCGAACAACCCGATAATATGGTAAAAAGCCTGGAAAATAAAGATACCGCTCTTCAGATTCATCTTATACTGCACGAGCTTGATGAGCCCTACAAGGAGGTCTTTCAGCTTAGAATATTTGGTGAATTGCCATTCTCCCAAATAGGCATGATATTTGGAAAAACAGAGAACTGGGCACGGGTAACTTACCATAGAGCCAGACTGAAAATCAAAGAAAGGATGGATAGAAATGAATAATCCAATTACACAATCAACCGATGAAACCTGCAATATAGTTCAGGATTTACTCCCACTATACTATGACGATGTATGCAGTCCCTCAAGCAAAAGGCTTGTTGAAAAACACCTTAAGACTTGTGAAAAATGTCAAAATACATACAATGAGCTAAAAAACGATTCTATTGATTCAATGATAAAAAAAGAGGCCGACAGTGTATTAAAGCAACATGAGAAAAAGGAAAAATCTGCTGCCTACAAGACCGGAGTCATAATAGCCGGATTACTGCTTATCCCAATACTCATCACATTCATAGTGTGTCTGTCAAATGGCGGTGGTTTAAATACCTTTGCGGTGGTAACAGCATCTATGCTTCTTGTAGCTGCAATGACAGTTGTTCCACTTATGGCACAGCAGAAAAAACTTACCAAATGCATAATCTGCGGTGTTTTTGCTCTGCTTTTGATATTCTTTTTTGTTGACAGAATGTATAGTTCAAATGAATTTATGCTTTGGTCTGTTCCAACTATATTTGGATTATCAATTGTTCTTTTTCCGTTTGTCATCAGAGGAATTGAGCTTCCACCTGTTTTATCAGACAAAAAAGCTCTTATCACTATGCTGTGGGATACCTTATGGCTTTTCCTCACAATCATTGAGGTGTGTGGCCATACAAACGATGTTGCCGGAATGAAGGCCGGCTGTATTATAGCATTTGTCTTTGTACTTGCAGCCTGGCTCATCTTTTTTGATGCACGATATTTAAACGCAAACGGATTTATAAAATCCGCAATTATAGTTTTGACAGCTTCGGTTTGGACAGCTTTTGCCGATGACATATGCGAGTTTTTAATTTTTGGCACCAGACAAATCACTATAAAGTCCGTGAATTTTTCTGACTGGACTTCCAATATCTGCGTGAATGCCAATGTTTACGCTATTGTACTTGTGTCCGGCGTTATTATCTCCTCTATACTTTTTGTAGCAGGCGGTATTAAAGCATTTGCTAATAAAAAATAAATTAGTTTTCTCTTTTATATATTATTACAAAACCCCTCCCACAGACTTCTATCTGTGGGAGGGGTTTTTATAGTCATTATTCAATAAGTGCCTACAGATTAGCAAACACCCTGTGCAAGCATAGCGTCAACTACTTTCTCAAAGCCTGCGATATTTGCACCTGCAACATAGTCAGTCTTTCCACCAACTGTTGCATTGTATCTCTTAGCAGCATCACTGATGTTAGCGTAGATTGTCTCCATGATACCCTTGAGCTTTCCGTCAACCTCTTCGAATGTCCATGAAAGTCTCTCAGAGTTCTGGCTCATCTCAAGTGCTGATGTAGCAACACCACCTGCATTAGAAGCTTTACCAGGTGCAAATAATACACCGTTCTCCTGCAGATACTGTGTAGCTTCCAGTGTGGTAGGCATGTTAGCTCCTTCTGCTACTGCGAAGCATCCGTTTGCAACAAGCTGTTTTGCATCTTCCAGATGAAGTTCGTTCTGTGTTGCACAAGGAAGAGCGATATCAACTTTTACTGACCATACACCGCGTCCTTCATGATATTCTGAATTTGGACGGTAGTTCTTGTATTCTGTAAGTCTTGCTCTCTTCACTTCTTTGATTTCTTTCAGTGCTGCAACATCGATTCCTTCTGGATCATAAACCCATCCTGTAGAGTCGCTGCATGTTACAACTTTTGCACCCATCTGCTGTGCTTTTTCAATTGCGTAAATAGCAACGTTACCGGCTCCGGAAACAGCAACTGTCTTGCCAGCGATGTCTTTTCCTGCAAGTTTGAGCATTTCGCGTGTAAAATACAGAAGTCCGTATCCTGTAGCTTCTGTACGTGCAAGGGATCCACCGTAGCTGAGTCCTTTACCTGTAAGAACACCTTCTGATAATCCACGGATTCTCTTGTACTGTCCGTACATATATCCGATCTCTCTTGCACCTGTTCCGATATCTCCGGCCGGTACATCTGTGTCTGCTCCGATATATTTGCAAAGCTCTGTCATAAAGCTCTGGCAGAATGCCATAACTTCACGATCTGATTTTCCTTTCGGATCGAAATCTGATCCACCTTTACCTCCACCGATCGGAAGACCTGTCAGAGAGTTTTTGAAGATCTGTTCGAATCCAAGGAATTTGATAATTCCGATATTTACTGAAGGATGAAGACGCAATCCTCCTTTATATGGTCCAATTGCACTGTTAAACTGTACACGGTATCCTGTATTAACCTGAACCTGACCTTTATCATCTACCCACGGTACGCGGAATTTGATCTGTCTTTCCGGCTCAACGAGTCTTTCAAGAAGAGCGTCTCTTTTGTATTCTTCTTCATGAGCTTCTACAACTGCACGAAGAGATTCCAGAACCTCTTTTACTGCCTGATGAAATTCTGGTTCATCTGGGTTTTTCTTTACTACAAGTTCAATTACTTCATCAACATAAGACATACTACTCAATACCTCCTGAATGTTCTTTTACAAAAATGTGACTTTGCACACTTCTTTGCTAAAAAAAGAGGGACAAACAAATGTCTGTCCCTCCGGAACACCTTTGTTCTTTAACAGAGTAAAGCATTCAGGCGCCTGTGTCAAGATTTTTTTTCATATTTTTCAATTTTTATGAATTTCCACTACATTTTTGTTTCAAATACAGCTGATTTTCATTTTTTTTCTTGATACTTCTTCTCTTTTTTGCAAGTTCGTGTCGACAATCTTGCATTTTCGTCTCATTCGAAGCATTTTATTCCAGATTTCCCGTCTTATTTGAAATATTTCACACCGGATTCAAAGATCTTCATATCCTGCTCACCATAAATATTGATTGCCACGGAATCTGCACGACGTTCTGAATGTGCCATCTTACCAAGCACACGGCCATCCGGACTTGTGATACCTTCAATTGCGCGATAAGAGCCATTGACGTTCCATTCTTCGTCCATAGATACATTTCCGTCAAGGTCACAGTACTGTGTTGCAACCTGTCCGTTTGCAAAGAGCTTGTCAAGCCATTCTTCACTTGCAACAAAACGTCCCTCTCCGTGGGATGCCGGATTGGTATAAACTCCGCCAAGCTCTGCCCCCTGCAGCCATGGTGACTTGTTGGTAACAACTTTCGTGTAAACCATCTTGGAAATATGGCGTCCGATGGTATTGTAGGTCAGTGTCGGAGAATCCGGTGTCTGTCCCACAACTTCTCCGTAAGGAACCAGACCAAGTTTAACCAGTGTCTGGAATCCGTTACAAATACCAAGTCCAAGACCATCTCTTTCATTCAGAAGTTTTTCTACTGCTTCTTTGAGTTTTGCATTCTGGAATGCAGTTGCAAAGAATTTTGCTGAACCATCTGGTTCGTCACCAGCTGAGAATCCGCCTGGGAACATGATGATCTGGGATTTTGCAATTTCTTTTTCAAATGTATTCACAGAATCTACGATATCTGCTGCATCCATGTTACGGAATACTTTTGTGATGACCTTTGCACCTGCTCTTTCAAATGCTTTTGCACTGTCATACTCGCAGTTTGTTCCCGGGAATACCGGGATAAATACAGTCGGCTGTGCAATCTTGTGTCCGCAGATTACAATGTCTTTTGTATCATACAGCGGAGATTCTACCTTTTCGTCAGAAGCTTCGTCAGATACCGTACGGAATACCTGTTCCAGAGTTCCTGTCCATGCATCTTCTGCTTCTTTCAGTGTGATTTCTGTATCTCCAAATGCGAATTTCGCATCATCTGTCACTTCACCGATCACAGTGTAAGAAATGGAGAGTTCTCCAACCTTGTCTGCCGGAACTTCTGCTACGATGTCACCGAATGCAGGTGCAAAAAGTTCTCTTGCATCCATGCTGTGTTCGATCTTCACACCCATTCCGTTACCGAATGCCATCTTACTGACAGCCGCGATCACTCCATGGCGGTCAAGTGCGTAAGCCGATACGATCTTTCCGTTGTGGATATCATCAGCGAACTTACCGTACTGATCCATTACCTGTTCATATACCGGAAGCTCATATTCATCTTTTTCAATCTTCATCCATACAAGTTTATTACCTGCTTTTTTCAGTTCCGGAGTAATGATATCTCCTTCTTTGGCAATGTCAACTGCAAAGGATACCAGTGTCGGCGGTACATCGATATGTTCAAATGTTCCGGACATGCTGTCCTTTCCTCCGATTGACGGAAGTCCGTAAGCAATCTGTGCCTTATATGCACCAAGCAGTGCTGCAAATGGCTGACTCCATCTTTCCGGATCCTCTGTCATTCTCCGGAAATATTCCTGGAATGTAAAACGGATCTTGCTGTAATCCCCACCACAAGCCACAATCTTAGCCATAGACTCTGTGACAGCATAGACAGCTCCGTGATACGGACTCCAGCTTGACAGATACGGATCAAATCCATAACTCATCATCGTAACGGTATCGCATTTACCATGCATAACCGGAAGCTTTGCAACCATACTCTGCGTCTCTGTCATCTGGTATTTTCCACCGTGAGGCATGAAAACTGAGCCTGCTCCGATGGATCCGTCGAACATCTCAACCAGACCTTTCTGCGAGCATACATTCAGATCTTTCAGAGTATCCAGCCATTTTTCTTTTACATCTCCAACCTCAACCTGTTTCTTAAGGATGGTATCTTCTCTTGAAGGAATATCAACTTTAACCGTTGTCTCCTGGTGTGCACCGTTGGTGTTCAGGAAGGCACGGGAAATATTTACAATCTCTTTTCCTCTCCATGAAAGAACAAGTCTCGGATCTTCGGTAACAACTGCAACCTTTACCGCCTCCAGATTCTCTTCTTTTGCATAGCCAAGGAATTCATCTACATCCTTCGGATCTACCACAACAGCCATACGCTCCTGGGATTCAGAAATTGCAATCTCTGTTCCGTCAAGACCTGCATATTTTTTCGGTACTTTGTCCAGATTGATCTTAAGGCCCGGTGCCAGCTCGCCGATGGCAACGGAAACACCGCCTGCACCGAAGTCGTTGCATTTTTTAATCAGAAGGCTGACTTCCTCGCGGCGGAACAGTCTCTGCAGTTTACGCTCAGTCGGTGCATTACCTTTCTGTACCTCGGCACCACATACCGATGTGGACTCTGTATTATGTGCCTTGGAAGATCCGGTTGCTCCACCGATACCGTCACGTCCGGTACGTCCGCCAAGAAGGATAATTCTGTCTCCCGGATCAGAGGTCAGTCTCTGTACGGCACGTCTCGGTGCGGCACCCATGACAGCACCGATCTCCATACGTTTTGCTACATAATCCGGATGGTAAACTTCTTTGACATATCCGGTTGCCAGTCCGATCTGGTTTCCATAAGAGCTGTAACCTCTGGCTGCCTCGCGCACGATCTTCTTCTGTGGCAGCTTACCCTCAATCGTATCTTTTACGGATACGGTCGGATCTGCGGCTCCGGTCACACGCATTGCCTGATAGACATAGGTTCTTCCGGAAAGCGGATCACGGATGGCTCCGCCTAAACAGGTAGCAGCACCACCGAACGGCTCAATCTCGGTCGGATGGTTATGTGTCTCATTCTTAAAGTTTACAAGCCACTCCTCTGTCTTTCCATCTACTTCCACCGGTACCACAATGGAACATGCATTGATCTCGTCAGATTCTTCCTGATCTGCAAGTTTTCCTTCTTTTTTCAGACGTTTCATGGCAAGCAGTGCCAGATCCATCAGGCAGACAAACTTGTCATCGCGTCCCGCATACAGTTTCTTGTGGGTATCCAGATATTCTTCGTAAGTCTTTTTGATTGGTGCCTGGTAAAATCCTTCATCAAACTTCACATTTTTAAGTTCTGTCGAGAAGGTGGTATGACGGCAATGGTCACTCCAGTAAGTATCAAGCACGCGGATCTCTGTCACGGACGGATTCCGCTTCTCGGTATTTTTGAAGTAATTCTGGATATGTAAGAAATCCTTAAAGGTCATGGCAAGATTTAAAGAGCTGTACAGTTCCTTCAGCTGTGCTTCTGCCATGTCGATAAATCCGTCGAAAACTGCCACGTCTGCCGGCTCATCGAAATTCTGTACGAGGGTATCCGGCTTGTCCATACCGGTCTCACGGGAATCTACCGGATTGATACAATACTTTTTGATCGCCTCTAACTCATCCTCTGTGATGTCACCCTTGATCACATAGGTCGTCGCGCTGCGGATGATCGGCTCCTCATCCTCATTTAAAAGCTTCACGCACTGCTCTGCGGAATCCGCTCTCTGGTCGAACTGTCCCGGCAGGAATTCTACGGAAAATACGTTTCCGCCTTCTGCGTCAAAGTTCTCCTCATAAATATCATCCACTGGTGGCTCGGAAAATACCGTCTGCAATGCCTTCTGGTAAGTGGCATCCGATACATTTTCCACATCATAACGGATCAGAACACGCACCTGATCTGCAGCGATTCCGAGATAATGCTTTACCTCATGTTTTAATTCTTTTGCCTTTACGGCAAAATCCGGTTTCTTTTCTACGTACACACGACGTACATTGCCCATTGGATTTACCTCCTTCTTTTGCGAAACGGAATGCCCCCTGTATTCGGGGGCATTCTATTGATCTTTATGTTATTGTATCATGGGTTGACAATTAAGTAAAATTAATATCGCTTACGATATCTATTACCTGTTCTTATGAAATTACTGTACGGTAATTGCACTGTCCGTTACAACGCCCGGAGTGTCCGGTTCCGGCTGATCCGGCTGATCGGTACCCGGGTTTGGATTTACAAAATTAATCTTTACTTTCAGCTTTCTGGATTTATTTCCTGCCGTATCTTTGACATATACGGTCACGCTATAAGTTCCATAGGTTCCTCTTTCCATAGCGGTAACTGCCTTATGTGCTTCTCTGGCATCCACGAAAACATATTTTGACGCAAGTTTTTTGCCCAGATCTTTTGCCACTACATCTGCCTTAATTGCAGAAACCAGTTTTTCTTTGGAAACGGCTTTATTGTAGGTCAGTGTCTTTCGCTTCAGGCTGATGGATGGTGCTTTCGTATCTTTTACGGTAATTACGATGCTCTTTTGGGTCTTGTTTCCTTTGGCATCTTTTGCGGTGTATGTAATCTTATATTTTCCGGTCTTTGCCGCATTGACTTTTCCGGAAACGGTAAATTTAAGTGTCTTACCTCTGTAATCGGTAGCTTTCACACCCTTTTTCAGATCTACTTTGCTGTTTGTTCTCTCGATGGTTTTATTCTTGATTCCCTTAATCGTCGGACGGAGTTTCAGCCATGGATTTCTCGGATCCGGATCGGTTGGATCCCATCCGCGGTATGGGCTGTTTACATCGATGCGGACCGGAGTTGGCTTTCCGAGTGGTCCCGGATCTTTGCTGTCATAGATGGTTACTTTGGTTCCTACCGGGCAGTTGTCATAGATCCACTTGGCATCTTCCACATTCAGACGGACACATCCGTGGGATGCCGTCTGTCCCAGACGGTTATAAGAATTGTATGCCAGCCTGCTCGGATCCTGTGAACTGTAAAACACAGAGTGGAACAGCACACCACCGTGAATACGGCTGCAATACTGTCCGTACACACCGCCCATAAGTGTATGCCAGCGGTATTTTGCCGGAATCGAAAATGTTCCTGTCGGGGTGGCATTGTTGACACCGACAGAGCAGGCAAATGCTTTGACCGGTTTGGTATATTTGCCTTTGGAATCAAGTGCATATACGGTCACACAGTTCTGCTGACGATTGATTTTAATGTAATATGGCAGTTTTGCTGCCTGAGTTGTAACGGGTGTTCCTGCGAACACAAGCAGCATGAGTGCCGCCATCAATCCGCATAAGGTTTTCAAAATTCCCTTTTTCATGATAATCTCCTTTTCTCTCCTTTGTGAAAGGTATATAATATATCCTATACTATACTATACTACTGAGGATATGATCGATGGATATCAATTATGAATTATACAAGGTTTTCTATTATGTTGCAAGCTCTCTCTCATTTTCGGATGCAAGTAAGAAGCTGTTTATCTCCCAGTCAGCGGTAAGCCAGTCTATCAAAACATTAGAGCGCAAGCTGGGACAGCCGCTTTTTATCCGCAGCACAAAAAAAGTGCAGCTGACTCCTGCCGGTGCTCTGCTGCTAAAACATGTGGAACCTGCCATGAATCTGATCTCACGCGGCGAAAGCCAGCTTTTAGAATCCGGCTCTCTTGGTTTAGGACAGCTGCATATCGGTGCCAGCGACACGATCTGCCGCTATTTTCTTCTGCCGTATCTGCAGAAATTCCATCGGAAATTCCCGGATGTTCCGATTAAAATCACCAATGCCAGCTCGATGGGCTGTGTAGACCTGTTAGAGCAGCGCCGGGTAGATCTGATTATCACAAATTTTCCAAACCCGCATCTGAATCCTTCCTATATTCAGAAAACGGTTGGCTCTTTCTCGGATGTGTTCGTCGCCAATCCGGCATATTTTGATCTGGCGGACCGCATCGTTCCTTTCTCGGATCTTGGCACCTATCCGCTCATGATGTTAGACCGCAAGAGCACAACGAGTGAGTTTCTGCACCACATTTTCCTGCAGCATCAGCTGGAACTGCTGCCTCAGGTAGAGCTCAGCAGCAACGATCTGCTCATTGACATGGCCCGCATCGGTCTTGGAATTGCTTTTATCCCGGATTTTTGTCTGAAACACAAGCCGGAGGATCTCTTCCTCGTCCGCACGCAGGAAACGATCCCGCAGCGGCAGCTGGTGGCTTCGTTAAACCCTACCCTTCCGGTTTCTGCCTCCACCGAAGAGTTTTTAAAGCTCCTCCCGGACGTCTGACCAGAACCGGCTCACTTCTTCCCGCAGCTGCGGCAGACCACAGACGCTTCTCTTTTCCCATTCTCTCGGAAAAAGCGCTCCGTATTCACGCTGCAGGAAACGTTCATCCAGCAGAAGGATCACGCCGCGGTCCTCACTGGTCCGGATCACACGTCCTGCCGCCTGCAGGACTTTATTCATTCCCGGATAGCGGAACGCATAGTCAAATCCGGACAATCCCCGCTCATCATAATAATTCTTTAAAATTTCACGTTCATCGCTGACCTGCGGAAGTCCGGTTCCCACGATGATGGCACCGATCAGCCGGTCGTTTTTCAGATCAATGCCTTCCCCGAAAATTCCACCCATCACACAGAACGCAACGAGTGTCCCCTGGCGCTCTTTTTCAAATTCTTCCAAAAACGCTTCTCTTTCGTGTTCTTTCATATTACTATGCTGCATCAGAATCTCGCACGAATCGGCCGCCTTCCCGGCAAAGACCTCATATACATCCTGCATCAGCCGGTAAGACGGGAAAAACACCATGTAATTTCCCTGCTGTGCTTCTGTGACTGCACCGATATAGTCCGCGATTTTTTCGTATTCTTTTCTGTTCCTCCGCGTATATTTTGTGCTCACATCCCGGCCAAATGCGAGAAGTCTCTGTGTCTGGGCAAACGTACTCTGCACATAAATGGCATAGTTATCCTCGTCCGTGGAAAGTAGCCGCTTGTAGTATCCGATCGGCAGGAGCGTTGCGGAGAAAAAGATCGTGGAATTGCTTTTATCGATGCATTTCTGCAGATTGACCGACGGATCTACACAAAAGAGCCGGATCCGGAACTGGCCTTCCTCCGTCATCTGGCTGTAGATCACGTAATGGTCATCCACCAGATCATAGATATTCAGGAAATTGCGCAGCGCAAAGTAAAAATCCAGCACCGTTTTCTTCTCCGGAAATTCCCGCGGTTTTTCCAAAAATTCATCCATCTGGGAGGCCAGCCGCATAAGGTGGAAGGTCAACGTTCCCACACTGTCCAGAATCTGGTAGTGCTCACACTCACGTTTCATTTCCAGCATGGCTTTGTTGCATTTGTCCAGGATACGGCAGATCGTACGGCTGTGCGCTTTCATGATCCGCTTCACTGCAAGCACGTCTTCTTTGTACAGATCGGCACTGTACATCTCCCTGCTGCGATCCACGAGGTTATGTGCCTCATCCACCAGGAACAGATAGTCTCCCTTTATCCCCTCCTGAAAAAAGCGTTTCAGATATACATTCGGATCGAATACGTAATTGTAATCACAGACAATATTGTCCACCCAGGTTGCCACATCCAGACTCATCTCAAACGGGCACACCTGATATTCTTTCGCCTGCGCTAAAACTTCTTCTCTGGTAAACAGGTTGGATTTCTGCAAGAGATCAAACACCGCATCGTTCACCCGGTCAAAATGTCCCTTTGCATATGGACAGTTTACCGGGTTGCAGTCCATCTCTTCACACAGGCAGAGTTTTTCTTTTGCTGTAATCTGGATCACTTTGGCACGATAGCCCTGTTCTTCCAGCAGTGCGAACGTTTCTTTTGCCACAGTTGCTGTGATGGTCTTTGCCGTGAGATAAAAGATCCGGTCTGCCAGCCCTTCTCCCACTGCTTTTACCGCCGGAAAGATTGTGGAAATTGTTTTGCCCACACCGGTCGGTGCCTCGATAAACAGATTCTTTCCCCGCAAAATTGTACGATAAACATCTGCAACCAGCTTCTTTTGCCCTTCCCGGTACGGAAATGGAAACTCCAGTCCATGAATGCTCTCCTGCCGTTGTTTTTTCCATGCAATCTGCCAGTCCGCCCATTTCCGATAATCTTCGATCAGATGGCCAAACCACACGGTCAGTGTCTCATAATCGAAAATCTCCCGGAAATACCGGATTTCCTCGGTATCCAGATTGCAGTAGGTCATCTGCACGCCGATCCGCTCCAGACGGTTCTGTTTCGCATAGATATACGCATAGCACATTGCCTGGGCTTTATGCACGTAGACCGGCTGTTCCATTGCCGCAACGTTTCTATATACACCCTTGATCTCATCGATGAAGCTGATTTCTTCTTCCGGAGGGATTTCCGCCGCAAACTCCATCTCCGGTTGCAGCACAGACTCCGTCGCAGCCGGCAGATCCGGCTGAAATTTTCCATAGGCGATTCCGTCTGCACGTCCTTCCACGACCAGTACGTAATCGTTGGCTTTCCATTCAATTTTCAGCGGTACTTCCGCCTGGTAGGAGGTGTCCATGCTTTTTTGAATTTTCCGGTGGATACGGCTGCCTTCATGGCCTCTGCACTCGCCAGCTTTCCGGCACGATTATCGATATCTCCTGCCCGGAAAATAAACTCTACCAGATTTCTCACAGAGATATGTAATTCCTGCATGTACACCTCCTTTCTCCCGCGGGTATTTTCCTGTTGTATGAAGCGGGTTTTTATTTGTTCCATTATTTTACAATAAAAAGCCCCGCTCCGGAATACGGAGCGGGACTTAAAGTTCCATAGTCACGATATAATAATTGTATTATGCCACTGCAAATTTAGCAACTACGTTTTCGAAATTTTCATTCTTTCCACCGTAGCAAACCTGAAGATTCTTTTTTACGCCAAGTCCAATCATACCAAGCAATGACTTTGCATCAATGAATGTTCTGTCACATTTTACATCAATATCAAAATCACAACCACCTGCTGCACGTACGAAATCCTTAACTTCATCCATATCTGATAACCGAATTACTTTAACAGTTTCATACATAATCCAACACCTCTTTCTACCTTTAAACAACATACTTTTATTATCATCCCCAAGTTTAGAAAAGATTATGCCACTTTTTTTCTCATCTGTCAAAGTTATGCAAACTTCGCATTTCTCCGGTTTTTCCTGCATAATGACGGTAATCGCGCAACCGTTTCCATCAGATTCTTACCGTTTTTTTTCGTGTATTTATATTTATACCTGCTATCTTATGCAATTTTTCCAAAAAATTGCCTTTCCAATCACCAAAACAAGCATTTTTTGATGAAAACTATTTTTATCAAAGTGGTTTCCCACTTTTTTTCAGAATATCCACATATAATTCTCCGATCGGACTGACCTTTATCCCCTTGTGCCGGATATAGCCGATCCGCATCTTTTCGCTCTCTGCCAGCGGTACTGCCGCATAATCATTTCCGTTTAATTCTTCACAGATAATCCCGGAACAGAGCGTATAACCATTCAGCCCAACCATCAGATTCAGCATGGTCGCCCGGTCATCCGCATGGATCATCTTCTTATATTCATAGGTACTTTTCATCTCTTCGGCAAAATAAAAGGAATTATTTTTCCCCTGTTCGAACACAAGACATGGATATTCCTGCAGTTCTTTCATGGAAATTACATCCCTTTGTGCCAGCGGATGTCCTTTCCACAGATATACATAGGTGTCACAGGTAAACAGTTCTTCAAAAATCACATCATTTTCCTTGAAAAGTTTCTGGAGTACTGCTTCATTAAATTTGCTCAGGAAAAGAATCCCCAGCTCACTTTTCATGTTGCGCACATTTTCGATTACCTGATTCGTCTGTGTCTCATGCACGGCAAATTCATATTCTTCCATTCCCACCGTCTTGACCACTTCCACAAATGCCTTGACCGCAAAGGTATAATGCTGCATAGACACGGAAAATTTCTTTTTGGATGCAGACGAAATATAACGGGATTCCAGCAAATGATACTGCTCCACGACCTGCTTGGCATATCCGATAAATTCCTCTCCCTCTAGTGTAAGCACGATTCCCCGGTTGGACCGGATAAAAATGGTGATTCCAGCTTCTTCTTCCAGTTCGCGCACAACCGCAGACAGATTGGGCTGTGAGACAAACAATTTTCGGGATGCTTCGTTCATGGAACGGCTTTCTGCAATCGTAATTACCTGATGTAACTGCTGTAGGGTCATATGTCTTACCTCTTTTCCTTAATCATATGATCTGTTATATACCGGACAAGGATCTGAAGTATCCATGCAATCACAATGGAACTGCATACCAGCACCAGTTCGTAACGCAGATGGCATGTATGAAATGCTGCTCCCTTCATAAATTTTCGTATGGTAACATGTACCAGATACAATTCCAGCGAATGAGCACCAAACCATTCCAGTATTCTTATAACCGGGCGCATAGATAACTGGGAAAAGATCCAGTTGATGTTGCACCGAAGACGATTTATGGCTGGGAAAGCGGACAGGCACAGCCGACGGCGGA
>ENA-OPDH01001240-OPDH01001240.1-human-gut-metagenome-genome-assembly--contig:-NODE-1240-length-18879-cov-3.378134_pt1 | contig 18879 bp, 17 predicted proteins | sample MGYA00241260_ERZ501500 | MGnify/ENA primary metagenome ERZ501500 (study PRJEB25962, sample SAMEA2042519) | human gut metagenome | biome: human gut; feature: human-associated habitat; material: faeces...
AGTCAATGTGTTTTCAATAACCTTAAAGCCCTGTCAGACTTAACATTCATATGTATCCATAATATGAGACCCATATGAATGTTAAGTCTGACAGGGCTTTATGTTTTTCCTGTTTCTAGTTTGTATCCCCACTTCAATTCAGATCCCAATTAAAATATCCGGGATACATATCACAGACAATTATTTGATCTTCTCAATGAAATCGAGAAGATCATACTTGGATATAGCTCCGACACTCCTCGATGCCTCAACACCATTCTTGTACAGTATCAATGTCGGAACACTGAACACCTTATTGGCAGCCGCAAGTCCAGGATTCTCATCCACGTCCACACTGAAGAAATCCACTTCTTTCGCCAATTCACGACTGATCATAACAGATGCCGGTGTCTCAATCATAACGCCGAGTTCCACATCATCCTTAAACGGGATTCCCTCGTTTTTAAGCTCTTCTTTCACCTCTGCAATGATGGCTTTAATTTCATGAACTTCCGCAACTGAAATAATCATCGGGAACATAATAGATATCTGTCCATAAGCGGATGCACGATAGAGCGCACGAAGCTGTGTTTTAAAAATCTCAGGTCTTGTCAGGCAAATTCGGATTGCACGATATCCAAGTGCCGGATTATCCTCTTTATCAAGTTTAAAATAATCTACCTGCTTGTCAGCTCCGATATCTAAAGTACGGATAATGACCTTTTTCCCGGCCATCGTCTCAGCAACCTTTTTGTATACTGCAAACTGCTGCTCTTCTGTCGGAAGCTTCCCTCCGTTATCCATATAGATAAACTCACTTCGGAACAGTCCGATTCCACCGGCGTCACTTCGGATCACTCGCTCAATATCTTCTCTGCTTGCAATATTTGCACAAATGTCAATTCTCTGACCACTCTGTGTAATATTGTCTTTTCCTTTCAGACGTTCCAGATCCTTCACCTTCACATGATCTGTATCCTGTCTCTTCTTCATGCGGGTAATCGTTGTATAATCCGGTTCGATATATACCTTTCCCTCGAACCCGTCTATGATGATTGTCTTACCGTCATATTCTTTCTTCAAAGCTTCTCCAAGACCAATCACTGACGGGATTCCCTTTGTTCTTGCAATCACCGCCGTATGAGAATTGATGGTGCCATAACGGGTAACAAACCCGAGCACCTTGCTTTTCTCCAGCTGCATTGCCTCACTTGGATACAGCTCCGGCGCTGCCATGATAAATGGTTCATCTGACAGAAGCTTATCCTTCCAGCTTCTTGACAGAATCCGGATCAGACGAAGTGCAACGTCTTTCACATCCGCTTCATGTCCCTGAATATAGTTTTTGTCGATTTCAGCACCCGCCTTCACAAAGTAGTCCGCCGTCTGTTGAACCGCATACTCTGCATTCAGCTTCTTCTAAGATAATACTTGTTACTTTCTCGCCAAAATCCTCGTCTTCCAGAATCTCCTGCTGCATTTCAAAAATAGCGGCATTGGCTTCTCCCACTTCCCGTATGGAATTCCCATAGAGTACACGAAGCTCCATCACTGCTTTTTCTCTTGCCTTCTGAAACCGCGCTACTTCTTTCTCTATATCTTTTACATAGATTTCTTTAATTTCTTTAATATCTCTCTTATAGAAAGAAAGCTTTCCAATCGCAATTCCTTCGGATATCTTTTTTCCTGTTAATGTAATCATAAATCTTTCCTCGCTTAAAGCCCGTCTTACGGACAGTCTTATGAGTATACTTTACACTTTAACTATTCTTTCGTCAAGATACGGATGTCTGATCTTGTCAGAAAACGTCTCTTTTCTTTGTGAGAAATAGCAGAAATTACCATCAAATTTATTGACTTTTTCATTCATTTATGCTAAAGTGACGAAGTATCTTCCTTTTTTAAAAGCAAGATACAGTAACAAGTCATTCACATTTAATGGAGGTATCACAATGAGAGGTACAGTAAAGTGGTTTAACAACCAAAAAGGTTACGGATTTATCTCTGATGAATCAGGAAACGATGTATTCGTACATTACTCCGGACTTAACATGGAAGGCTTCAAGTCTTTAGAAGAAGGTCAGGAAGTAGAATACGACGTAACTGAAGGTGCAAAAGGCCCTCAGGCAGTAAACGTAACAAAACTCTAATCCCTATTAATCATAATTTAGATGTACCTTTTATTTATATAAAACGACAGCGTTGGATATTTAAAAGCAATACAGAAAATGAGATTAAGAAGAAAAACCGGGCAGTCAATTTCTGCCCGGTTTTTTGTATGCAAAGCGAACCTCTCTCTACAGAATCTGAATCCCTTTTACTTCAAAGCAACTGATCCACGGATAATCCATGTAATGGATTGCAATGCCCTCTTCAATACAGATTCCCGTGCTCGGATAATATACATTGCCCAGTTCACTTTTATCCATCGCATATCCTTTTTTTGCCATAGCTTCTTCGCCCTCGTCCGTAAAACTTACAGACATCTCCTTATAAGGAGGCGCACATCAGCTGGTAATCTCCTCAATATTCAGCACAACGTGCTGCCACTTTACTCTGGATAAATATTCTTTTGCACGTTCATTTAGCTCTACCATGTTTTTCTCACACTTTCTTTCCGTATCTTACTTTGCTTTTTCTAATTCTTTTCTCTTCGCTTCAATAATTGTTTCTAGTTTTGCAAGCAATATAGGATCATCAAATTCATTAATATAGCGGGCAAATACATCTTCTTCCCTCAATGCTTTTCGTATCTCGTTGGCTGTCTCATTGGGGACTTCTTCTCTTTTGACAATCGCCCGATAACTTCTGGTGAGCACGGTTCCGCTATATACGATTTCTGCCACTTCAATATAATTCTTCTTGATCAAACTGCGAAGCGCCGCCTGAACGGTATTAATATTCAGATCCGTTCCTGTTTTCACAATTTCTGATGCGATGATCGGTTCCTTCGCATCCCACAAAATATTCATTACGTCTTCCTGTCTTTTTGTCAAACCTTTCATGTCTCGTTCACACTCCATTTATTTTTCTTTCATATAATCGTATTCCACTCCATAAACAAACTGCCGCCAGTGCCGAAGCACTCAAACACTTGCTAAAAGTAGTAAAAAATGTTGCTAATATCCAGGGTTTCTCCATCTCCATCGTCCTTGGCAACTGCTTTGCAATCCATTTGATCTGCTGTGACCAGCTATCAAAATCAGATAACGGATAAAGAGAATTTCCAAGTTCCGGCTGAAAAAGCTTCATACAGATCCGAAGTATAAGAATTGCGGCAACCATTCCTGCAATACCTTTTTCCAACCACCCAATCTTTATCTTTTGCTTCTCCCCTTTCCATATATTTAACAGCTGAACTACTCCCAAGACACCACAGACAGCCGGAATTAAGCCAAGAATCAGACTGGCGCACCAGTAAAACAGCGACAGCATGATTTCTTCTCCGGCAATCCCATAATTCATTGTGAGTTTCTGTATCGCCTCTCGATTTTCTCCTTGCTTTCCCCTTGTTGATACATATTGCAGCAGCTCTCCGGCTTCCGCCTTTCGTATCACAATCCCTTCTTCTCCTTTGATCGTAAGACAGATCGTATATTTTTTTCCGCCAAGTTCAATCATTTGTCCTGTCGCATTTTTATTGCCAAATAACTGGAGTGAGGCTTCTTCATCAACAATACACTCTTTACTTTCTTCCCTCTCACCAGTCGTTCCACACTCCGGCAGCAAAAGCGATAATTCTCCACAGAAAATCATTTCTTTCATTTTCATAGATCTGTTGAACATTGGATTTTCACATGCCCCTGTCCTTTCTTTCGACCAAAATACAAGCTGCTTTTTTTCATTTTTCATAAAATCAATCGCTGCCTGTTCCGCGGACACTGCATCTATCTCATGTTCCAATTTCATACATGAAGTTTTCTGATATTCTTTCAATTCTGCCGCCTTGTTAATCGCAAAACAAAAGGCAAGTATCCCGACTAAAACAAGAGCGGTGCTTATGAAAATATTTCTTTTTTTCATTTATGTTTCCTTCTCTTTTACCGTCATACCCTCTTCAATAGCTTTTTCACATGAAACAATGATTTTCTGCTGATTGGATAAGGTATCATTTTCTATCGCCGCAAATTCTGCATCTTTATCCAGAATCTTCACCGGTACTTTTCTTACCGTAAGCTCTTTGCCAATCAACGTATCCTGCTCCTCAGTAATATAGACTGCATACTTATCGACTCCATCTGTATGAAGCGCTTCAAGAGGGATGCAAATTTCATACTCTTTCGAAGGATTCTTAATTTCCACCGAAACATTCGCTCCTTCTTCAAACAATGGTTCCGCTGACTCTAACACAACTTCAAAAGCAGAATCGTTTTCCGCATCTTTCTTTTCCTTTATCGATTGAATCTTTACGTCTGTAAGAACAACTTCTTCCCCACTACTTCCGGTTCCGCGCATGGTCGCCTGCGATTGTTCTGTGATATGCTTTGCCTCATCTGCATTTAATGTAACCGTTGTCTGGATTCCCGAAGAAAGATCAGACAGCAGTATACTGGCTGTAGCCGGTGTAGCTTCTCCTGTATGGACAAGAATTTCTGACACCGCTCCTTCTGTATCCGATAAGACCTTCCCCTCTTGCGAAGCCAGCAAATTAAGTCCTTCCATTTTCATGTCAATCTGCTCTCTTTGAAGCTTAAGCTGTTCTTCCGAAGTGCTATCTTCCCCCGTCAACTGACTGGATTCCACTGTCTGACCAGCTTCAAAAAGCTCGCCGTCTCTCTGGGCGATATCTGCCTCATACTGAGCCTGTGCCTCTTCCCACTCCGCAAGAAGCTGCTGTGTTTCACTTCCATCTTCTGTCTCTTGTTTCAGACTGTTCTCATAAGCTTCTTTGGCACTCTCCACAGCCTCCGCATCCTTGGCTATCTGTGTCTCCCATTTATCCACAAGATAATCATAATTGTCTTTTGCCTGTCCGCGGTTTAGATTATCCTGCTTCTTCTTATCTTCCTCTTGATTCTTCGCATCCTCAATCTGATATCCTAATTGCTTTCGTTCATTTTTCATAACATCAATCTGCTGTTTTAAATAATCAAGATCTATAGAAAAGAGAGGGTCTCCGCATTTCACCTTCTGCCCTTCTTTTACATAAATGTCCGTAACAATCTGATCTGCTTCTGTTAAAACAACGATTTTCCTTTTCTGTTCAATCATTCCACTTGTTTCAATGTCATGATTCAACACTCGTGCGTTCGGCTCCTTGAGTGTCACATCTGCAATGGAAGCCACATAGAGCCCCCGCGAAATGATCGTACACAACACTGCCACGATCAGAAAGATTCCAATGCTTTTTAATACTTTATTCCGCATGTCCTTATCTCCTGTCATCATTCACCCTTCATAAAAGCAGCAATTCCCTTCTGTATATACTCCTGCCCTGCCAAAAATACCAAAAACGGTAAAATTAGCACAAGAATGGAAACTGCAAAAGAAACACCAATTCCATTTTCCGTAATCTGTGGCACATACAATGCCACCGGCCACCGTGATTTTGTATCCAGAAATACCATCGGCTGTTCTATCATATTCCAACACTCCAGAACGCTCAACATCATGGAGCTTATGATCCCCGTTTTCCCAAGCGGTACGCCAATCCTTACAAACAACTGCCACTCATTCGCCCCATCGATTCTTGCCGCGTCAAGCACTTCTTCCGGAATACTGACAAAGAACTGAAACATAATAAATACCGGATATGCTGAAAATACTGCCGACAGCACAATTCCCCAGAAAGAATCAAGAAGGTCCATCCTCTGTAAAAGCAAATATTCCGATATCATTCTGACTTGAAACGGTATCATCATCAAAATCATATAAACGCGGAAGATCGTATGTGTAAATCGATACCTTGCAAATCCCCATGCCGCCGGAATACTGATAAGAATCTGTCCGAATACGATAACACCCGTAAGTTTCACAGAGTTCCAAAATAATGTCCAGAACTGCGGACTGTCAAACAGAACCTTCACGTAATGGCGAAGTGTTGGGTATGCCGGAAAGAAGTTCCACTGTAAGTCTCCTCCTTTTCCAGCTATCACCGCTCCGAGACTGTCTGTCAATTCTTTTGTTCCTTTCAGAGAACCGGCAAGAAGAAATACGACCGGCAGGCAAAAAATAAGCACCACTATAATGCCAAAGAGCCATTTCCAAACCTTTTGTAAATATCTCATTTTTCATACACCTTCTTAATCAGTTGTCTCTGCAAAAGCAACACAAATATTGCCAGCACAAAAGCCACCAGAACCGCTCCCGCCGCCATTTTCTCAATGGAAAAGCTCTGAAACCAGTTATTAAATATATTCTGCGTCATATAAATCGACCGATGCGGATAATTTCCTGCTAACATATACGACTCCCGAAATACTTTAAAGCTGTTCAATATAAGAAGCAGCAGTATGATAAACGCCGATGTAGACAGGAGTGGAAGAATGATTCGCATAACCTTCGTCATGAATCCCGCTCCGTCTAACCGCGCCGCCTCGAAGATTTCCTTCGGGATTGCTTCCATAGCAGCACTCCAAAGCACCACACAGAAACCAATATTTTTCCAGAAATACAGCGCCACCAACACCCAGAATACAGATCCTGTATCCATCAGTCTGAGGGTATCCATTCCCAGTTTCTGAAATGCTCCGTTCAGGATTCCTGCATTATCGAACAAAATTCTACAGAACAGAGTCGTTGTCGATACCGGAAGGATCATGGGAAATAAAAGCACTGCCTTTACAAGCCCCTTCCTCACAATCTGCGTGTTAATATAATAAGCAAGAAGCAAAGATACAAGAAAAAGCAAAGGCACACTGATCAGTAGAAAGCGGGCTGTATTTTGTACACTCAAACGGAACGCTTCATTTTGTGCCACATTCATGTAGTTCCTCGCTCCCACATATCTCGTGCCCGACGTGTTACTGACAGATCGTCTGACAACATCAAGAAATGGCAGGATAAAAAATATCAGCACCCCGATCACGCTGGGCAGTATAAAGCAGATTCCCGCTCTTTTCTTCTTTATTCCTGTTGATAGAGATTGACCTTTTCTACCGCTGAAGCTGTGCATTCTTCCAACGTCCCTTCGTGATTGATATAGGTTTCTGCCTGTTTCATTACAATTTCTTTTACCACCTGATCCACACAGGAATACTCTTCCAGATGATCCACCATCTCAAAAAATGCTTCCTGTTCCTTTTTCGGCAGATCTTTCCACGGAAGCTCTACCGTCTCACCCTTACTATTTTCCATCTCTTCTGTATCATCCATTCCTACTGCAAATGCTTTTTTCATTGCTTCTCGATGAATGGAAAATCCCACACCTTCACTGGACTCCATGATTTCCTTATAAGAAATACAATGGCGGAGGAAATCTTTCGCCATCTCCTTCTTGTTGCTGTCTTCCATGACTGCCAGAGTATTTACCGGAAGGAAGATTGGTTTCCCGTCTCTTTGGAAATAGTCGTAAGTCAATCCTTTTCTCACTTCGCCATAATAATATAGTCTTGATAAATCCCAATTCTGGAGCGCACCACTGATTGAAACATCCGCTTCTTTCATAGCGAGAAGTCCTTCCTGCTGTCCGTTATCCATAAGTTTTAAAGAACTCAGATCAATTTTACTCTCATCCTCACTGCCATCATCGTCCGTAAAAGTAAATTCAGATACCTTATAGATGCGTTCCATATTCTTATAGAAATTTTCCAATTCCTTCTCTTCCAGTGTTCCATCTTTTAACAGTTCCGGAAAATATGTCTGAAAAATAACTTCCATATAGTTTGATGTTTCCCATCTTTCTAATGTGGCTCTTTCAGGATGGTCTGCGTGGTATGCTTCCAAACTTCCGGCAAGTTCTTCCAAAGTTCCAATAGACTTTGTCACGTCGTCCTCTGCATGAATCGTCATAAGATGAAATTGAAGTGGAATTGCATATACATATTTCTCTCTCGTATAGGGCAGTGCCAGATTCGTATAATGCTCCTTCTTATCCAACACATCTGACACATCACACAACAGGCCTTGTTCTATATATGCCTTCTCATTTAACCCATCCAACAGAATCACATCCGGTCCTTCTCCGGCTGCAAGTCTTGTATTCAGCCTGCTGATCGCGTCATTGACGGAAATCCAGTTTTCTGCTGTAATATCACACTCATACTTCACATGAACCTTCGACTGTTTGGAATTGTATGTATTTGCCAATTCACGGATTCTGTCATTCTCATATAGGGAATAAACCTTTAATTCCGTTGTCAGCCTGACCTGATGCCCCTTTTCTTCGTAGCTATACACACTCACCTGCGCCTTTCTGTCCTGACCGATAAAACTGATTGCCACATGCTGGTCATCTAAGACAGACACATCTGAGAGATATCCTTTACTGTCTGAGAAAACATGCTTTTCCCCATACAGCATCTTTTTTACCTCTTCCTTATCCATATCATACCGGAACATTCCTCCGGTTCCCACATAATAGATAGCATTGGCGTTCTTGTCATAACACATGCGCGTTGCATAACCTTGATTCTCTGACGCCAGCTTAAGAAGCGCCTGATTCATCTTCTTACTTGTCTCAAGAACTGTTCCATCCTCAAGGTCATACTGCTCAACCTTGTCAATCCCTATGGCGATCACCCGATCCTTTGTTAATACAAATTGATTGGCAAACATTCCCGATTGATCATAGACCTTCTTCTCTTCTCCGGTCTTATAATCATATGCCTTTACAATACCGCTTGTATTCCTTCCATATACCAGTCCATTCTGACATACGATCTCGCTCAATCCATCCTGTGACGCTGACAGTTTCTTCTCCTCAAATGCACCTTCCGGGGAAAGATAAGCAAAAGAAGCCTCTGGGGTATCTATGCCTTCCTGCAGAGCATCTTTGGCAAGCACACAGAAGATTCCGCCATCTTCTGTGAACTGAGCCTCCGTCACAAGACTGTTCTTCCACTGATCTGGGAGCGCCCATATCTCATCCCAGCTCTCACCCTGATCAGAGGAACTCCAAAGTACAACGCCTTTTGTCTCATCCTGTCCAATCGCTTGGTATTCTCCGTCTTCCCCATACTGAAAATCTAAGCATCCGACGATATCTTCCGGCATAGTTACAGGCACTTCTTTGAAATACTCAGTCACTGTATTTCCTTCTTCCTTTTCCTGTTTCCCACATCCGGCCAAAGATAGAACAACTGCTGCCATGATAAAAAACTTCCACTTTGCTTTCATACGCTTCCCGCCTTATGACAAAACAATTTTTAATTTATTTCTTCTCATAAACTGGTATCCCCATTTCTCTAAATTCTTCAGCTATTTCTTTTTCAGTCCATCTATAGACATCATCTGCATATAATTCATATCCATTCTCTGTCTTTAAATAATACGCATTTTCCGGAGTAATGTCAAAGACTCCTTCAAACTCCTCACTGTCATAATGCACACTTTCTTCATACAACACCTCCGGTACAAAAACCAGAGAAATTATCATAATCAGAAACACAAAAAGAAGATTTGCTGCTGTAAGCAACCGCCCTCGCACTCTTTCAGTTGTTTTCTCCTTAAGCAACATCTGAATCCTTGTCTCCAGACACTCTCCGCCTGTAAGGTTCAAGTCATATGCCTGTTGGTTACTCATTAATTTCGCCGCCTGCACAAGTGTCTGTGCATATTCTAATTTCTCAAGCTCCGGCATATTTCTGGTGACCATGTAATCATTGGACAACTCAAAGGCAAGGCTTAATTCCTTTCGCATCACATAGACAACTGGATTCCACCAATGAAGCACAACAAGTAAGTCTACAAGAAACTTAAGCCACAGATCATAATTGGCATAGTGCTTGATCTCATGCTGAATCATATATGCTACTGTTTTCTCCTCCAATACCGCGTCCGGAAGAATCATAATCGGACGAATGACGCCGAAGATTGCTGACTGTCTCTCTCCCGGTATGACTGCAATTCTTACATTTTTAATCTTTGCCTGCTCAAGAAAAGACTCATAGTATTCTTTTGTTTCAATATCTTTTATGATATATTGTTCCAAATACTGTCTCACTTTGAGTCTCTTATGGAAGTAACGGATCAATAAAATCACTGCCACACTGATCCACAGCCACAGAAGAAGGTCTGATACCAGAATCTCTCTGTCTCCATATACATTTGCATACACAATATTTCCAAACCCGATTAAGAGCTTGCTGGAATAGATGGTCTTGGTAAACGGAAAATTAATGGGCACCATCATCCGCAGCAGGATCACTGCTATGACACCAAAGACAATCTTGATAGTTCCCCGAAAGAGAGTACCATTTCGTTTCATAATAAAATGTACATAGCCTGTCAAGATTAAAATGGTTACAAAACAGGTCATAAAAGGTCCAAGCGACACACTCATCTTTATTTCTCCTTCGGAAGCTCAATAGGATCTATACTGTCATCATCAGAGTACGTTACCACTTTCGTGACAGAAGATGGAAGTTCTTCATAAGTCGGCGCTTCCATGACAGCTGCCATATAATAATGAAGAAGAAGCTTGTTCTTCGTAACATCCGTCTCCATTTTGATCATTTCCTTCGTCTCCGTGTCAATCCATATATAGCTGACACGTTCCTTCTCATTGACCACATCATCATACGCTTTTTTGAACTCCTCATTTTCTAACAGCGTCTCTGTGATCTGTCCGTTCTCTTTCATTTCAGTTGCTATGTTTTCTTCCACCGGAGTGGCTACTTTCACTTTCACAGCCTTCTGTTCCCCAACTTTTTCTTTTCCTTCCACGGTATAGGTTGTTTCTTCGGAAATGTCAATATCTGCTGCTGTCAGCGGTTCTTCCCCACTAAGCGTCACTTCTTCATTTTTGCTTAAGTTCCCGTCTCCCACATCCACGTAGGAATACCACTTATCATCTTCCTGCGAAAGAATTGTAGTAGCCCCTTCCTGTTCGTATTTCCGCATCACACGTTTCTGTTCTTTGTCTACGGTAAGTGTGCATATATTGTCCGGCTTTCCTTGATCAACGATCTCCGATTCCTCTGTCTGCTTCACCTGTTTCTTGTTATACTCTTCGATATTTTCCTGACACACTTTGGCATAATCCGTACTGCATCCGGTTAAGAACATAACGCAAAGCACACTTAAAATGATAAAATTCTTTTTCATATGACATACCTCCCATCTAACTTTTTTGTTTTATTATACATAATTATCAGACTATTTTCAAGCAAATAATTTTATATTATTATATAATATCTCATTCTTATTTAACAAAAGAAATGGCGACATCAAAAAAAGAGTAGCCATAAATCTGACTACTCATTTTTCTAAAAACTCTATTATTTTCTCATCATTATTACTGAATCAGCATCGCATCCCCAAAGGAGAAAAAGCGATAACGCTCTTTGACTGCTTCTTCATAAGCAGCCAGCACATGTTCCCGTCCTGCAAGCGCTGATACCAGCATGACCAGCGTAGATTCCGGCAGATGGAAATTCGTAATCAGACTGTCCAGCACTTTAAACTGGTAGCCCGGATAGATGAAGATTTCTGTCCAACCGCTGCACGCTTTCAAATGTCCGGTTTCATCTGCCGCAGACTCCACTGTCCGGCAGCTTGTTGTTCCCACACAGATCACTTTCTTTCCGGCATCTTTTGCCCGATTAATCTTCGTTGCCGCCTCTTCCTCAATCTGGAAAAATTCCGAGTGCATATGGTGATCGGTAATCTCGTCCACCTTGACAGGTCGGAAAGTGCCAAGACCTACATGTAACGTAACTCTTGCGATATCCACACCTTTTTTCTCAATTTTCTCCAACAGTTCCGGTGTGAAATGAAGTCCCGCAGTAGGTGCTGCCGCAGAGCCTGTATGCTCCGCATATACCGTCTGGTATCGGTTCTTATCTTCCAAATGATGTGTAATATAAGGCGGAAGAGGCATCTGTCCGAGCCGATCTAAGATTTCTTCAAAGATTCCCTCGTAAGTGAACTGAATCAGACGATTTCCTTCCTCCACAATATCAACCACTTCCCCCATGAGAAGTCCGTCACCGAAACTGATCTTTGTTCCTATTTTCGCCTTCTTCCCCGGCTTTACAAGCGTTTCCCATATGTTGTTTTCTTTGCGCTTCAAAAGAAGCACTTCAATCTTTGCATCAGTTCCTACTTTTGCGCCGATCAGTCTTGCCGGCAAGACTTTTGTATCGTTGATAACCAGACAATCCCCTTCATTTAGATAGTCAATCACATCTTTAAACACATGATGGGAAACAGCCCCAGACTCCTTGTCTAACACAAGAAGCCTGGAGCTGGAACGATCCTCAAGGGGATCTTGGGCAATCAGCTCTTCCGGCAATTCATAATAAAAATCCTGTCGTTTCATATGAATGCATCCCTTTCTATTTACGAAGCTCGATTCCAAGTTCTTCCAGACCGGCTAAGATTTTTTCCATAGCCTGTGAAATTTCTGCTTCCTCAAGCGTCTTATCCTTCGCACGGAATACGATAGAATAAGCTACAGACTTGTATCCTTCTTTGATCTGTGCACCTTCATACAGGTCAAATAATGCGTAGCTTTCAAGATAAGCGCCGCCTTTTTTCTCGATCACTTCTTCTACCTGTCCTACAAGAATCTCTTTTGGCATTACCATACTGATGTCACGGGTAACTGCCGGGAATTTGGCGATTCCTGTATATTTGCGGTCGAAGGTTGCTCTCTCCGTGATTTCCGGCATATCAAGTACAGCTACATAAGCCTTTGTACCGATTCCGTAAGTATCAGCTACGTCTGGATGCACCTCACCGAGATATCCGACTACCACACCGTCGTAGATAATATTTGCCTGACGTCCCGGATGCAGATACGGTTTTCCTGCATTCGGATCATAGGTTTCTTTCTTATGAAGTCCGATTTTCTCAAAGAACTCTTCAATAACACCTTTCATGCTGAAGAAATCTCCGTCTCCGTACATACCAAGTGTAAACTGCATTCTCTCTTCCGGAAGTTCTGTAAGCGGCAGTGATTTTGGAAGATAAATATTTCCAAGCTCGTACAATCTTACATTTTTATTTCTTCTATTGTAGTTTGTCGCAAGAGAAGTCAGCATTCCATTTAAGGATGTCGTACGCATAATACTGTAATCTTCTCCCAACGGATTCATGATCTCCACTGTATTTCGAAGTGGGGAATCAGAAGGAATCAATAATTTATCAAATACCTTCGGGCTTTCGAAGGAATACGTCATTCCCTGACTGAAGCCACAGAACTCAGCAATGTCACGGGCAATCTCCTCTACTCTTAACTTGAAGGATAACTTACCTGTAGTAGCTTCTCCTCTTGGCAATGTCGTCGGAATATTGTCATAACCGTAAAATCTTGCCACTTCCTCTGCAAGATCTGCCATACGGAACAGATCGTGACGGAATGTCGGTGCAATCACTTCATTGGTAGCCTCATCATACTCAAGATCAATTTTCTTGAAGTAAGAAAGCATATCCTCTTTGGAAATATCTGTTCCAAGAAGTCCGTTGATCTCGTCTGCATCAAATGGCACGCGTACCGGCTCTTTTTTCTTACTGTATACGTCAACCATTCCTCCGACTACTTCACCGGCTCCCATCTCTTCAATCAACTGACAGGCACGGTTCATTGCCGCCTCAGCATTATTCGGATCAAGTCCTTTCTCGAATTTACCGGAGGCATCCGTACGAAGTCCGACTTTTTTGCTTGATTTACGGATATTTGTTCCGTCAAAACAAGCAGCCTCAAATAACATCGTGTGTACATCATCTGTGATCATGGAATTCTCACCACCCATGATTCCGGCGATTCCTACGGATTTCTCGCCATCACAGATCATTAATACAGACTCGTCCAGCTTTCTCTCCTGTCCATCCAATGTCACAAATGTCTCATTTTCTTTCGCTCTTCTTACAACAATCTGACCGCCTGCGATTGTATCAAGATCGTAGGCATGCATTGGCTGACCGTACTCTTCCATCACATAATTGGTGATGTCAACCAGATTATTGATCGGACGGATTCCTACAGATGCAAGTCTTCTCTGCATCCATTTTGGAGAAGGACCGATTTTAATATTTTTCACTACTCGTGCGGTGTATCTCGGACAAAGATCCGGATCTTCTACCGTCACTTTGATGAAATCATTTACGTCTTCATCATTTCCAACAGCTGTTACTACAGGAGGCACGAACTCTTTGCGGAACGTTGCCGCTGCCTCTCTGGCAATTCCAACCACACTGTAGCAGTCTACACGGTTGGAAGTAATTTCATATTCAAATACAACGTCATGAAGTCCTAACACTTCTACCGCATCAGCTCCAACTTCTGTATCTTCCGGGAAGATATAGATTCCATACTCCGGTGCCTCCGGATACATTTCTCTGTTAGAACCAAGTTCTTCGATGGAGCACATCATGCCGGCACTCTCCACACCGCGAAGCTTTCCTTTCTTGATCTTGATGCCGCCGGCAACGCGCTGTCCCGGCTCGTGACCTCCAGCCACACGTCCGCCGTCCCAAACAACCGGAATCTTGTCTCCCTCTTTTACATTCGGAGCACCGGTAACGATCTGAACCGTCTCAGCTCCAACATTTACCTGACAGATAATCAACTTATCCGCATCCGGATGCTTCTCAATCTTGTCAATCTGACCAACCACAATCTTGTCAAGATCCGCATCCAACTCCTCGTAACCTTCTACCTTCGTACCAGACAACGTCATCGCGTCTGTATACTCCTGAGCTGTCACATCAAGCTCAGGAACATATGCCTTTATCCATGATAATGATGTATTCATTGTAATCTCCTTTCATTGAGGACGTAGCAAAGTTTAAAAATGCTACGTCCCAAACTGCATTTTGGGGTGTCCAAATTTCATCCGCGCCGCTCGCACACGGAAGTAAATACTCACTTCGTTCGTGCTTCCTTCCTGTGTGTGCTCGCTAAAATTGTTTCAGGAATCTGATATCATTTTCGTATAAGAGTCTCATGTCGTCGATTTCGTATTTGAGAAGTGCGATACGCTCGAGTCCTACACCAAATGCAAATCCTGTATATTCGTTTGGATCTATTCCGCACATTTCTAATACGTGTGGGTGAACCATTCCGCATCCGAGAATCTCAATCCAACCGGAACCTTTACAGAAACGGCATCCTTTTCCTCCGCATTTGAAGCAGGTTACATCTACCTCTGCGCTTGGCTCGGTAAATGGGAAATGGTGCGGACGGAATTTTGTCTTTGTCTCCGGTCCGAACAGTTCTTTTGCAAATACTTCCAGAGTTCCTTTCAAATCTGCGAAAGAAATGTTTTTATCAATTACAAGTCCTTCAATCTGGTGGAAAGACGGTGAATGGGTTGCATCTACTTCGTCAGAACGGAACACTCTTCCCGGCGCGATCATACGGATCGGAAGCTTGCCCTCTTCCATCACACGTGCCTGTACCGGAGATGTCTGGGTACGAAGTACGATATCTTTATTAACGTAAAATGTATCCTGCTCGTCTTTTGCCGGATGATCTTCAGGGATGTTCAGTTTCTCGAAGTTGTACAGGTCATATTCTACTTCCGGTCCTTCTACCACTTCATAGCCCATACCGACGAAGATTCTCTCCACCTCTTCCAAAGCGATAGTGTTCGGATGACGGTGTCCTACCATATTTTTCTTAGATGGAAGTGTAACGTCAATGACTTCTTTCTTCATCTGCTCTTCGCGGATTGCACGCTCCATCTTTACTTTTCTTTCTTCCATTACTTTCTCAATGGCTTCTCTCGTCTCATTGACCATCTGACCGACTTTTGGTCTGTCTTCCGGTGCAACATCTTTCATTCCTTTAAGCACTGCTGTCAGTTCACCTTTTTTACCAAGGTATTTTACACGCACATCGTTCAACTTCTCTGGAAGATCTGCTTGTTCAATCGCTTTTAACGCTTCTTCTTTGATACTTTGTAATTTTTCTTTCATCTTATTATCTCCTTTTTACATATTAGAAAAACCCCGTCCCCAAAAAGGGACGAGGTCTGTATTTACCCGTGGTACCACCCTGATTCCTGCACGCTTCATAATCTTATCTGCTATAATGCAGGCACTCATTTATGCATAACGCGCATCACACGGCATTTCCTACTAATCTGTCAAATCATGTTCAAAAATGCAGCTCACGTGGGAAATTCAATCCCTGCCTGAACCAAAGAAGACTTTCAGCCCATCGATCTTCTCTCTCTAGTGGAAAACAGTTCTCTACTTACACGGTCATTGCTTTTTATTAAAATATTTATATTTGAATACTTTCTTATTGTAACATACGCCCGATAGATGTCAAGACGTAATTTTGCGTTTCCTTCGAACCTCTTAGTTCTTCGCTTCGTCCGCATTCGCCGACAGTTCTGCCTTTTCCTTCTCCGGAAACAGCTTATCATACATCAATACATTAACCTCTCCGCCAAGAAGAATACTGTACATACAAAAATACATCCAGAGCATGATGAGCACAATCGTTGTAAGGCTTCCGTACATACTGGAAAATCCCCGGAACACATCGACATACACCGAGAAGATCCATGATACGATCATCCATCCGATTGCTGCAAAAACCGCTCCCGGGAGCTGTCTTAAAATCTTATCTCTTCTGTTTGGAAGAAATTTATAAATCAGCAGCGAAAAGATCATTAACACAATTGGCGTGATTACAATGCGAACCTCGATCAGCCAATCTGCAACATTTTTCACAAGAGGTATGTGTTCCGCAATAAAAATATTAAGTGTATTACCGAATACCGATAGTACAAGAAGCAAAATAATCACAAGCAGGAACATCATCGTATAAATCGTTGAACGTATCCGAAGAAATACATAATTTCGGGTCTCTCTGCATCCGTAAATGCAGTTAAGACCGGTCGTAATCGCAAGTACGCCTTTCCCCGCCGACCACAGCGCAACTAGGATTGTAACCGGAATGATACCCATGGACTGGTTATATACCTGATTAACAATCGTTGTGATCATAGATTCCACAGAAGACGGGAATACACGGATCACAGCGCTCATCACATCTGCCTTCGTAATCGGTGTATAACGAACCAACGTTAACAAAAGAAGTATGATAGGAATCATACACAGCATAAAGAAGTATGCTGTCTGCGCAGCATACGCGCCTACGTGATGATCACTTACCTGATTAATGATCTCTGTAAATTTGGCATAACCTCTTTTCAATCTGTTCATAATGATCTCCTGTTATCTTTTCTCTCTATTGTACCCGATTTTCTTCATTTTGTCTATTCTCGCCAAAACGGTTATTCTACACTCACACGCCAAAACCGTTATTCTACATTCACTCCGGGATAAAACAGTTCTAAGATTTCCCGGTAGTTTTTCCCCTGCTTTGCCATTTCATTTGCTCCGGTCTGGCTCATTCCGATTCCATGACCGAATCCACCGCCTTCGATGCAATAGCTGCCTTTTTCTTTCTTAATAGTAAAAAAAGCGCTGGGAAGAAGCTTTCCACAATTTCTCGTACTTCCATCCTGCTTCACAATATCATAGTCTCCGGCAAGTGCAGTTCGTATTTTATTCTCTGTCTCTACCGTCACCGTACACTTACTTCCAACCGCTGTCAACACAAGTGCCACGTCGCCTGCTCCTCGCATTGTTACCTCCACACTTTTTAACTCTCCGATATCTTTTCCGGTATTACGGCGGATATTCTCTTCCATTTCCTGCTCTGGAATTTTTGCATGCCAGCGATACCATGGAAGTGCTTTTTCATAATCTCCATCTGTTCCTTTTACATCTACGCTCTGAAGATACCCATTTTCCTCTGATGGCGTGCTCCCCCATGCTTCCGCGTTCGTTGTTCGTCCGCAGGAAGTAGAATAATAGTAAGTGGTCACAATTTTGCCCTGATACCAGACAGTCTGTCCCTTCGTCTCCTCCACCGCCCGGTCTGCCCGCTCGTCCGGCAGAGAATTGCCGTAAACCTGATAATCGGTACTGTCATTGACATGCGCCTCATACTCCGGGTATCCATAGCTTTCCATCTGTCTGTAAGCATAGCTTCTCGCACAGACCGCCTGCGCTTTTAACGCCTCCAGCTCATACGATGCCGGCATTTCACTTGGCACAACGCGGCACAGATACGTCTCTATCGGAAGTTCATTGACCACTACAATGCCATTTTCTGCCCTTCGAAGCTCGATAACTCCATTATACGCCGGAACACCGTCTCCCCGCTTCATACTTTCTATCTGTAACACTCCGTCCTTAGCCTCAATTCGCATATTCCCTTCTGATAATCTCGCATCATCCGCGGTGACCACCACACATTCTCCCGCAGCGATCTGCTCCGTACGATTCCCATAAGTCAATGTCAGCTCACTGTCTGCCCGCAGTTTTACTTCCTTATGTATGATTCCCTGATATCCATTCGTCATAAGCACGACTCGTATCAGCGGATTATCAGAAAGCTCCTGTTTCTCTTCCTCCGGAGTTTTCGAAGCCCGGCTATTATTTTTCTCTTCTTTCCCGGAGTGAATCCGATACTTCAGCGTTCTCGCCTGTTCCGGCAGCCACTGACTCCCTACTGCAATCCCAAACGCAGTACACAAAATTGCAAGACTCAGGAAAATACTTCTTTTATGTATCGTGTTCCCTTTTGTGCTTTTACGATAATATGTTTTCTTACCTTCCCTTTTGAAATCTCTTTGATAATTTCTTCTATAATTTCTCCCCATGAACCTTTAGTCCTTGTCCGTTTTTCTATATATATTACCTGTATGTACAAAAAATGATTCCTCTGTATCTTGTCAAATGCTTTTTTAACGCAGGCACAGCGTTTCCCAT
>ENA-OPDH01001241-OPDH01001241.1-human-gut-metagenome-genome-assembly--contig:-NODE-1241-length-18873-cov-5.603624_pt1 | contig 18873 bp, 12 predicted proteins | sample MGYA00241260_ERZ501500 | MGnify/ENA primary metagenome ERZ501500 (study PRJEB25962, sample SAMEA2042519) | human gut metagenome | biome: human gut; feature: human-associated habitat; material: faeces...
AGAACAACGGCAGACCGGCAGCCGATGATTATGATCTGTGTACCGCATTCGCAAGAGACGAATGGGGATTCCAGGGAATGATCATGACAGACTGGGGCGGTGGACAGTCCGTACCGATGTATGAAATGCATGCAGGCAACGACCTTGTTTGCCCTGGCCAAGGTGCAGCTCAGATCATCAAAGGCTTCAAATCTGATCCGGACTGGAACGGAAAAGGCTATGTAAATATGACAACCATCAGCTATCAGGATCAGACAGATCCGAATCTCCCGGTTATCACAAAAGACGTTCCGAACTTCGGCGGATATGAACTGAATAAAGAAGGTACAGAAGTACAGTCTACAACCGTGAACGGTGATGCAGATGCAGATCACAGCCTTCTGTGTGATGAAGCATGGAAAGCAATCGAAGATGGATATGCAACATATGAAGTAAAAGATGTACGTAACTGGTGGACAGGTACAACAACAAAACAGACAACGGTCAGCTACAAGGTAAACAGCAACAAAGATGGACAGACAAATAAACAGGTGATCTCTCTTGGTGACCTTCAGAAAGCAGCCATCAACATCTGTAACTTTGTAATGAATTCTACAGAGTTTGCAAAAGAACATGGTTTCACAGCACAGTCCCTGAATGAAAAATATGCAGATATCCTGAAAGATATCACTTCCCATTCAAAAGACGCTGTACAGAGCACAATCGCAGACAAAGGCCTGCAGAAACTGATCAACACCGTAAAAGACCTTGATTCTTCCGAGTATACAGCAGACAGCTGGAAAGCACTGGAAGATGCAGTAGCAGCAGCAAAAGACGTAGTAGCAAAAGCAGACGCAAGTCAGTCTGAAATCGATGCGGCAGTAAACGGCATCATCGATGCACTTGGTTCTCTGGAATACGGCGTACAGACACTGCACCTTGAGACAGCAATCGAAGCAGCAGAAGCAATCCTGGCAGATCCGGACAATTATGTATCTGTAGATGCTCTGAAAGCAGCAGTAGAAGCAGGCAAAGCAGTTCTGGCAAACAAAGAAGCAACTCAGGCGGAAATCGATGCAGCAGCAAACGCAGTTCTGGCTGAACTGTCCGCACTGGCAGAAAACGCAGACAGAGCTTCCCTGAAAAAACTGGCAGACGCAGCAGAAAAACTGACAGACGGCAACTACACAAGTGATTCCATCGCTAAACTGAACGATGCGATCAGCAAAGCAAAAGATGCCCTGGAAAACGGTGACGAAGCAGCAATCGCAGGTGCATACGAAGAACTGATCGATGCGATCACAAACCTTGAAATGAAAGGCAACAAAGCAGCTCTGAAAGCTATGCTGGAAAAAGCAGCTGCAATCCTTGCAGATACAGATGCGTACGTAGCATCCACGATCGACGGACTGGCAACAGTAAAAGCAGATGCACAGAATGTATATGACAATGCAGATGCAGTACAGAGTGAGATCAATGCAGCAGTTAAGAGCCTGACACTGAAGATCGCAGCAGCCCGTCTCCTCGGTGACGTAAACGGCGACGGTGCAGTCACAACAAGCGACAGCGTATCTGTCCTGGCAGCAAGTGCAGAACTTACAAGCCTGGATGCAGACGCAACAGCAAGTGCAGATGTAAACGGTGATGGTGTGGCAGATACCGCTGATGCAGTACTGGTTCTTCAGTACGCATCCGAAGCAGTCAGTGGATTCTGATTTTTTTGAAGCAATAAGTGATTCTGAAAAAAATTTTTCAGTCAGGAATCTGTGGCAGAACACAGAATATTTACAGCAAATAGAAAGCAGCGGGAGTCTGATAAACTCCCGCTGTTTTTGTTTGACTGCCCAAAAATCAGAGCGTATAATGAAAAAGTAACCAGGTCGATGAATACAATATTCTAAAGGAGAAGAACAATTATGAAAAGTGCAGCAAAAACCCCGGGCAAGTTGCTTGCAGGTTTGTGCCTGATACTGTTTTTCTGTCTGATGCCGGTCCGGTCTTATGCAGCAGAGCAGCAGCTTTCTGAGATCACAAAACTGTATGTAACGGGAATTTATGGCAGCGAAACACTGCCGCAGCAGAAAGTCAACTGGCAGTATGCAGATAAGGGGTATTATCTGTGTATGCCTTCCGGAGCAGATTTAAGCAATGTACAGCTTCATTTCACAGAAAACAGTGACGGAAATGAAAATGCCGACAGTTATGTTATGATCGGCGGACAAAAAATAAACTGCGGAGATTCTACAGATCTCTCAGGAACAAGCAAATTGCAGATCTCACTCGCCGGAGGCAAAAGTGTTAGCGTAAATATTGTAAAATCGGCAGAGATTCCGGCAATGTTTATCCAGACAGCATCCGGTACGCTCGATAAGGTTCATGCAAGCAAAGATAATAAAGAAAAAGGTACAATGGCACTTGTCAAAGCAGACCGCAGCGTAGATTTTGACGGAAACTTAAAGCAGATCAAAGGCCGTGGAAATTCCACCTGGGGATTTGCGAAAAAACCATATAATATCAAACTGGAAAATTCGTCAGATCTGCTTGGAATGGGCAAGGGAAAAGGCTGGTGCCTGCTTGCTAATTATGCGGATCGTTCTCTTCTTCGAAATCGGATCGTGTACAATCTGGCAGAAGAGACCGGGATTCCATTCACCATGGACAGCCGAAACATCGATCTTTATATCAATGGCGATTACATGGGATCTTATCTTATCACAGAAAAAATCGAAATCGGAAAAACGAGAGTCAACATTACGGATCTGGAAGAGGCCACAAGTAAGGCAAATGATAATGCAGATCTGGAAACATATGAGCAGAAAGGAACAAATGATTATAAAGCAGGCACACAGAAATGGGTAGATATTCCAAACGATCCGGAAGATATCACGGGCGGATATCTGCTTGAACTTGAGCTTGGAGAGCGTTACAAAGATGAAACAAGTGGTTTTGTGACAACGGGCGGACAGGCAGTCACTATGAAATGCCCGGAATGTGTATCGGAAAATCAGATCAAATACATCAGTGAATTTTATCAGAATATGGAAAATGCTCTTTATTCCAAAGATGGCTATACAACGGACAGCAAAGGGGAGCGTCATGCTCTTTCTGATTATATTGATATCGAATCACTGGCACGTATGTACCTGCTCCAGGAATTTTCCATGAACCTGGATTCCGGTATCACAAGCTTTTATCTCTATAAAGACTCTGATCTGACCGGTGATGGAAAGCTTCATGCCGCACCGGTATGGGATTTTGATGTGGCACTTGGAAATTACACCTCCCGAAATGGCACAGACTTTACTGACCCGACACAGTGGTGGGCAAAAATTTCCAGAATGTACGACAACAGCAGTAAATATAATGTCATGGCACAGGCTGTGCAGCACGAAGAAGTGTGGAACAAAGTAAAAGAATTATGGCAGAGTGAATTCATGCCGGCGATCAAGTACATACTGGGAGAGTCCACCGCCTACACAGCAACAAAGATAAAAACACTGGATGCATACAAAGCAGAAGTAAGTGCATCCGCAGCGATGAACTTTATCCAGTGGCGTGACCTGATGGAGAATCCATGGAATCACAGCAGTGAAAGTTTTGTAAATACCGGTCTTACTTATGATGATAATATTGAATACCTGAGAAATTTTATGACAAAAAGATGCGATTTCCTGAACCGTAACCTGGGCGGGGAAAGTACAGGAACAGATCCGGATACATCGCAGAAAGTAACCGTAATAGAAGATGATACCAGATTTTATGCAGCAAAAAATATTTTAAATTCCTCCGGAGATGTCAGGGCAGAAGATACATCAGATGAAGGCGGAGGAGAGAACCTTGGCTATTGCAACCAGGGCAGTTTAACAGAATATAAAATCAATGTAACGACAGCCGGTACTTATAACGTTACGGCACGTGTTGCTTCGAATGACGGAACAGGAGCATTCAGCATTTATGTCGATAATCAGAAAATTGCAACATACCGTGCAGTCAATACAGGCGGATGGCAGGTTTGGACAACTACAGATGCCCAGGAGATCACACTGGAAGCCGGAGAACATTCATTTGCCATCTACTTTGAAGAAAGCGGCATGAATCTGAACTGGCTGCAGTTCACACGGGAAACGGGTACTGATCCGAAACCAGACCCGAAACCAGATCCAGACCCGGATCCAACGCCGACTCCAACGCCGGACCCAGACCCGACGCCAGATCCAAATCCGACTCCAACGCCGACTCCAGATCCGACCCCAACACCGGATCAGACCCCGACTCCAACACCAAGTCCGAAACCGGATTCAAGCAAAGATCAAAATACGGTAACGCTGACAAAGGGCAGTATCTGTCAGGACGCAAAAGGTATCCTGAAATATCGGATCACAAAAATGGCAGCCAAAAACGGCACCGCAGAAGTGATCGGAATTCAGAAAAAATCAGGAAAAGTAACAATTCCGTCCACAATTACGGTTCAGGGCATTACCTTTAAAGTAACAGCGATCGCAGAGAAAGCTTTTCGAAATGACAAAAATCTGAAAAGTGTTGTCATCGGATCCAATGTGAAAAAAATCGGAAAACAGGCATTTGAAAAATGCAGAAAACTTTCTTCTGTCACATTCAAAGGAAAGAAAGCACCGACTATTGGCAAGGCAGCATTTAAAGGAATCAAGAAAAAAACAAGTGTCCAGGTTGCGGGCAGTATGAAAAAAAGTCAGGTGAAAAAATTACAGAATCGCATGAAAACAGCAGCACCTTCTGTAAAGATCACCTACAAGAAAAAAATAACCGTTCGTTTTTAGCAGAACACAGTAAAAAGCATGCCATAGCATACAGAAAAACAGTTTCTGAATGTTATGGCTGTTTTTCTTTTGTGAAAAGTATGATAGTATAGTGATGGAACAGGCAGATAAATTACAGGAGGAAGCGACAATGAAATTATGGACAATCCAGAGAAAGAGTATCGCAGAGTATGTACAGGCAGAAAATATTTTTGTACCAGATTTTGGAAAACGCCGTTACCTGAAAGAAAATCCGGCTCTGACATCTGTTAATCCATTGTTGATCGATCTCAACGATTTTCAGTTCCTTATGCCGCCGATTCAGTATTTTCCGCCGTATACAGAAAAATCGGTAGACCGCATATGTACGGATCTGGAAAAAGGACAGATCCGCCAGTCTGAATTTCCAAGCTATGTAATTCAGGCACATATTCCATATATTGCACCGGGAGATCTGGTAAACGTGTATCCGTTGTTTGAAATAAGGCTACCGCAATCCCACTGGCTTTAGACGGTGGGTTAAGGTAGCTAAAAATCAGAAATTATTGTATACTCATGGTATTGGAACATGGAAATCTGAACTTTTCACGCGAAAACTGGATGCTATGTGGCAGATGAGATAGGAGCAGAACAAATGAAGGATGAAATTTTTTTCAGAGATAAGTTAGAGGATGAATGGGAAGCAAACGAGGTGTATGCTATTTTATCAGAGTGTGATAAGGATTTTGAACCGCCGTTATCGGAGCGGGGAAGCACTGTTCAAAAGACATGGGAGAAAAAATCTGGTGACGGTGTAAGAAATTACTTTAATGAGGTGGCAAAACAGCATACACTTTTATTAAAAAGAGAGAAGAAAATCATTGCTTTTCTGTCATTTCGTTCGATGGAAGAATGTGAGGCTTTAAAAGATTACAGGGATATCTGTTATTTTACCACACTCTGCATCAGAAAAGAGTACAGAGGCCAGGGGCTAGCACTGGTATTATATCAGAAAGCGAAAGAATATGTGGAAGAAAGCAGCAGATATACGGTAATGGCACTTAGAACCTGGAGTACGAACAAAGCACAGCTGCACCTGATGGAAAAAATGGATTTTCACTGTGAAACACGTCTGAAAAATGACAGAGGTGAGGGAATTGATACCTTATATTTTGTGAAAGAAATTACAGGAAAGGGAATCCGTGCATATGGATATACGATAGGAAATGGCAAGTGTGGCATTCGCAATACGATCACGGATGTGCCGGGAGTAAAGGTTGGGCATTATACGGTGAGGAAGGGAAAAAAACAGACTGGTGTTACAGTGATCATACCATGTGATGGTTTTGTCTATGAAAGGAAGCCACTTGCAGCGGTTTATGCATTAAATGGTTTTGGGAAGACGCAGGGAACGGTTCAGATTGAAGAACTCGGTGTATTAGAGACGCCGATCGCACTGACGAATACACTAAATGTAGGAAAGGCAGCAGATGGGCTTGTCACATTTACGGAAAAGGAATGCAGGAAGAACGGTAAAGAGTTAGTAAGCGTTAATCCAGTAGTAGGAGAGACGAATGACTCTAGAATTAATCAGATCACAGAACGGGTAGTAGAGGCAGAAGATGTACTTTTCGCAATCGAGCACGCAGAAAAAAACTTTAAGCAGGGGGCAGTCGGTGCCGGAAGAGGAACAGTCTGTTTTGGATTAAAGGGTGGGATTGGTTCCGCATCAAGAATTTTAACGTTTGGCGGTAAAGAGTATACAATCGGTGTTTTGGTGCAGTCTAATTTTGGAAAAACGCAAGATCTTACCGTTGCCGGCGTACCGGTTGGCAGACAGATATGCACGAAAATGCAAAACAGTGCAAAAGAGGATAAGGGTTCCATCATGGTCATTGTGGGGACTGATCTGCCGCTTGGAGAGAGACAGTTAAAGAGAGTTTTAAAAAGAGCAGCAGTTGGGTTGATACGAACTGGTTCTTTTATGGGACATGGCAGTGGGGATGTATTTATTGGGTTTACCAATGCGAATGGGATACCGGATACGAAAGAAGAGCAGTTTCATATGATGAAGTACTTCCCGGAAAATCAACTTGATAAGGTATTCCGGCTGGTGGCAGAGGCTGTGGAAGAATCTATTTTAAATTCATTGACGTGTGCAAAAGCGATGCCAGGGCGAGATGGTGAAATCTATCATAGTTTAAGTGAATTTTTGTGATCTGTCTTTCTTCGGTGGATCCGGTGGAGGAAATCCCTGGAGGAAAATCTACACCGCAGGATAAGGCAGAAGGAAAGCATCTGACGGAGAGTTTGGATCTACAGCCATACTGACGGTCAACATGGAATCAGAGAATTCATCATCGGAATGTGTATTCTGTTGAGTGTGTTTGGTGCAGTAATTTTCGTCAGAAAAAAGAGTGGTTCTGAGGATGAATAAGTATCAAATTTTACGATGAAACAACAGATAGTTACAAAGAAAATGAGACAGAGTGGGAACGAATCCTGCTCTGTCTTTTTTCGAAAAAATCAGTGAAAATCAATAGAAGTGTGGGAAATTCATTCTCGGCAAAATCAATTTCGGATTATCTGAAATCGGAGCATCATTCTATCGACAATGAAACGCTCTCGAAGAACGCGGCAAATGCTTTAGCAGAGTTCTGTATTTGCTTTGTCAAGAAGTGCCATACACTTCAGATGGATTTCTCCTACTTTGAGTACGGTAGGAAGCAGAGTTTCCACACTTTCTTCATAGCCAATCCTAAATAATGCTTCACAGAAGAATCGATTCACTTCGTCATCTTCGTAATCCAGAACATTTGCGAGATATGCATAGGCTGACATTCCGCGAATTCCGAAAAGAATAAGGGACTTTAAGGAACGGATATCTTCATCGGCATTCCACAGCTGCTGCATATTGTATTCAGCTGTTTTACCGCATGGTGACGGACATTTGCTGCAGTCAGGAACCAGTCTTTCTTTTTCAACTCTGACTTCTCGTATCATTTTTTCGATGGCTGCATTATTAAAACTCACATTTGTAATTGTTGTAAACAGTCCTTTCAGTATGACTTGTGAAGTTCTTGGGGAAATAATTTCTGCGCCATCGACTGCTCTTGCAAGAGCAATCAATGCACCGGTCAGTTCATCCTGTAGTTTGGCAGTATCTGTCTGTTCGCGCTGATAACAAAACATCTTTTTTTCCATGATTGTAGTCTCCTCTACTCCAGAATTTTCCCATCAATACTGATTGTTACAACCTGCCATGGTATGAATTTTCCACTGTTTTGAAGTGCTTTTTTTGCTGCCATCTCCAGTCCACCGCAGCATGGAACCTCCATTCTTACAATTGTCACACTTTGAATATTGTTATTTTGAATAATCCCGGTCAGTTTCTCACTGTAATCTACTTGATCTAATTTTGGACAACCAATTAAAGTTACCTTATTTCGAATAAAATCCTGATGAAAGCTGGCATAAGCGTAAGCAGTACAATCGGCTGCGATTAATAGCTTTGCACCGTTAAAATATGGTGCATGAACAGGAGCCAGTTTAATCTGTACCGGCCAGTTTTGAAGCTTTGATCCTGAATCTGCGGTTGAAGTGGCTTTTACAGGCTCAGATGTTTCAGTTCGTCTGATCTGCATGATTTTAGATCCAGGACAGCCGGAGCGAGAGGATATTGCCCGGTTTTTGGCAGCTATTTTCTTCTGAGCTTCTTTTACGGCTTCTTCATCATATGCAGGAGCTTCTCTCTCCTCAAATGAGATGGCTCCGGTAGGGCATTCAGGGAGACAATCTCCTAGTCCGTCGCAGAAATGTTCTCTCACCAATTCTGCTTTTCCGTCAATGATATCAATGGCGCCTTCGTGGCAGGCAGATGCACAGGCACCACAGCCGTTACATTTTTCTTTATCAATCTTTATAATCTTTCTTATCATTTTTAACCTCCGTCAATAGTATTTAGCGTTTGTTTATGCTAGAATTATAGTATTATAAATACAACTAGTATGTTTGATTTCCAACAGGGAGGAATTATTTTGCAAAAATATTTATCAATCCTAAGAAACAGTCCATTTTTTAAAGGTCTTACTGATAACGAGATATTATCCATATTGCATTGTGTAAACGCAACAACGATTTCTAAAAAGCGAGATTCTTATATTTTCAGAGCAGGTGATATTACCGAAGTAATGGGGATTGTGGTGTCCGGCTGCGTCCTCATTATTCAAGAAGACATCTGGGGACATCGAAATATTTTGTCAAAATGCCACGCAGGAGATTTTTTTGGTGAGCCGTATGCAGCAAGCCAGAGAGCTGTCTTAAATATCAGTGTGGTAGCAGATGAGGATTGTGAGATTATTCTCTTAAATGTCAAAAGACTTCTGATTACCTGTCCAACTGCGTGTGAGCATCATCAGAAGCTGATCCGTAATCTGGTCAGTGTCCTGGCAAATAAGATACTGATTCTGAACGATAAGATCACACATGTTGGGAAGCGAACGACGAGAGATAAACTATTATCATATCTGTCGGCAGAATCTATCAGACATTCGTCGTTATCTTTTGATATTCCTTTTGATAGGCAGCAGCTGGCAGATTATCTTTGTATTGATCGTGCAGCAATGTCTACAGAGATATCAAAGTTACAAAAAGAGGGCTTTATAAAAACAAATCGAAATCATTTTGAATTGCAATTGAGTATAATCAAAAAGAAGAACTATACAATTTAGGCAAGGCACAGGCGGAGGTTGAGCAGAAGAAAGAAAAACTGATGTCAAAGAAGATGTTTAAGGTAATTTAAAATGGAAGATAGGTAACGCTCTGGTTTAGGCTGGGGCGTTTTTTCTATGGAAAAGAAGTGAAAATGACGATATAATGTTTATATTAAATTTAAGACAAGGATGTATTTTAATGAAACAAGAATATACAGACAAAATGAAATACTATCAAGGAAAAGAATATGAAAATTTTTTGAGAGAAAAATGTGTCTTAGATGCACGTCAGTTTTTATATTCATCACAATTATACTTAAACTATGCCATCATTACTGCAAAACTTTATGAAGACATAGGGAAAAAGAATATTAGTGAGGGTGAAAAAAATCCATTTTATAATAGCGTAGAGGTATTGGGATGGAATTACAATGCTCATACAATTTTGAACAAATTGACATTGGAATGGGTATCGCATATTTCAAATTCACTAGATTGTTTGTTGCAATATATTAATGCGTCACTTAATTTAGGACTGAAACAGAAAGCCGTTACTGAAGGAAGTATGCATAGAAAATTAGAAAAAATGCCACAGATAAATAGCTATGTAGAAAAATTATGGGAGAATGAGATTGTTTGCTATATACGTTCTGTATATAATTATGGAAAACATACACTCGACTTATATGGAGGTTCATCATTTGCGGATGTAATTTCTGGACAAAGAGATATACGGATTCCTGATTTTAAGTATCGTGGTAATATATATAAGTCAAAAAGTACAAGTGAATTGATTGGATATTATGAAAATTTTATTGGATTATATATTGATGTGATGGAGAGCGTTGATTTTGTGTTAAAAAACTCAGAGCCTGTTTGTAATAGATACCATGTAGGGAAAATGGTAGTTGATGGGCATGCTATGGGAGAGTGCGAGAATAAACAAGACATTGTACTTTATGCAGAGTTTGACAGTGATGGCATACATATTAAGAAATATTGGGTAGAAGATATAAAATTTGAGAATGATAGTGATATTGAAATAATGTTGTCGCCTTCTAAAACAATTGGTCAACATTTTGATGGAATTACATCAATTGAAGTTATAATAAATAAAGATAAGGTTGGGGAACTTCATATGGATAATGATTGTTTAGAAAACTCTATTTTGCGTTATCATAAATATAAATATGTCGCAGTATAACTTATTTGTTAAATTGTGATAAGGAAGTTAACTTTGTACAAATTTTTTTTATAAAGAAAGACATGTTGTAATGGTGAGATATTTATAAATTATGCTTGATTCTCACGATAAAATTACCGTAAGGGATGCACACAGTACAATTTTCATTTTAGTATTAAATAAAGAGGAATTCTATGGATAATAAAAATCTTACGTTAAAAATGATAAGCATAAAAGAATAGAAGTACGAGTGATTGAACAAATAATGTTTAATTATGAAAACTATTATAAAGATATTCAGTTTATGGCTTCGAGAGAATGCTATTATATAGATCATTACCAAGCTTTAGGTCAGTGTTTAGAACAGTGCCCGGATGGAAGCAATATTAGAAGAAATGTCTGGGAGAATGAAAAAATGCTTAGTAGTAAGGAATAATCTTTTACTACCAACTTTACTACTAACAGGTAGTAACAACTTGCAGTGTTCTGCTCTGATTTGCCACAATCTGTAATTTCAGAGCATTTTACAATAACCCCCGGAATCCCTTGCAAAACAGGGCATTTCTGGGCAAAACAAGGAGAAATAAAATAATGATAAAAGTACTATTTATCTGCCACGGCACTCCAGTTTTATGATAATGCATACCTTCGCAGACTGGGGCAACACGGGGCAGAATATGGCGGAAAGCCTTGGAATTACTACGGTTTCGACTACTAAGGCTCATGGGCGGAATCGGGATAAGGGCAGATGTGTTGGGATGATTCCTTAGTAGTAAGAGACTACTTAGAGGTTGAATATGAATGATAAAAGCCACAATCGTTGGTAGGAGACTACCGGGATTGTGGCTCTTGTATATTTATAAATTAAAAATACGTAACATTTTTTCTAGAGTGGAATCTTCTTTGCATATATCTCCAATATAGTCAATTAAGATTTTGCGACTCTTTTTGTCTATGTCTGATACGTTCATTTTATCAAAATGTATGTCCTCTGCAAATTTATTTAGCATGTCAAGAATTTCCTTTTGTATAGACAAATCTGGCACTTGAATAGTGAGACTCTTAATTCTTTGTGTAGAGGCACGATTGCTACGAGAAAATTTTTCATATTCTCCTTCTACTTGAAGTGCGAGTGCAAAGTATTGAGGAAGTATATTTGGACAATGTATTCTCAAAACACCACAGTGGTCAGTAGGATAAAATGGATAATCCTTTTCAATATAATTTACCATCCAATCTCCATCTATTCCCCATATAACTGAGGGCAAAGAGAAATCTGTAATGTTTTGTTTGTTTGTTTTTCCAAATTCCTCGTATACGTTAGCACTGAAAATTGGAATTGTACCATCAATATTAACTTCTGATGAAAGAACACGATTTCCAATTGAAAGAGTAAAACGAGTTTTGTCATTCAATTTGTAATTTGTTAGGCCAGGTGTGGTTTTTAATTTCCTCACCTTTGCGGTTTTGATTGCTTTTGTAAAATTTATAGAAGAGAAGTCAATCATATCTTGCAATTTTAGGTAATAGTAATATTCTTTCAATTCATCAATTATTAATTCAGTGTTTGATGAAAAAGAATTCCGTATTATATTACATAATTTTTTCTGTGTTTTCCTATTATTAGGGTCATATAGTAGACCTCCTGCATTGAGGGTCTGTATTCCTTCTTGACCTTTTCTTCCGTTCCACTTATAACCTAAAAATTGTTCTTCTTTCTTTTTGTCATCCGGCGAAGAAATGATAGCTACATTTTGTGAGTATACAAGAGCATAATACATTAGTTTTTCGGTTTCTATTGCTCTCACATTGTAATAAAAATGTTCATCAAACCAAGCTAATTGCTCTTCGGAAGATAACTTTTGAAAAGATTTTTGAGTAATTTTGTTTGAATATTCGGACGAAGATACAAAGCTATCATAGTACATTGAGAAGTATTCGTTATTCGCCCAATAATCATAATGAAGAGTGCCCGAGATAAAAGATGCGTAATCTAAATAATCAACATCAATTTTATTAAGATAACCAGTAAGAATTTCTTTATCTTCCCAATCATCTAAACAATGCTGCTCCCATATTGCTTCAATACTGTCTTGAACAAGATTAAAACGTTTAGGAGGTTCATCGTATTTTTCTAGGAACATAATAATGGTTGGTTGTCCTGTTTCGCCAAAAGTATTCTTGCCAAGATGTGTTATTGCTTTAATTCTAAAATTTTTAAGTATTTCTTCACGTGCGGCTATGAAACTATTGTTATCTTTATTTAGAATAGATACAGGTAAAATTACAGAGGCTATTCCTAAAGGCTTTAATACTTGAGCGATTCTTTCAACAAATAATGTTTCTATTTCTGAACCATTATTAGATATTTTATCAAGTATAGAAAATTTGTTATCTTTAAGTTTTAGGTGTGGTTTAAAGGCTTTTACAGAATAGGGCGGATTTGCTACTAATATGTCAAATGAATTATTTGATATATTTTTGTCTGGGTAGTTTTCCAATCCATCACCAAAAATGATGTTTCCATCGCCTGCACCATGCATAAAAAGAGAAATTTTCGATACTCTTGCTAACCTATAATCTTTTTCAATTCCGAAAATCTTGTGTTCTGTCCATATTGAATCTACATCATAATTTGGATCAATAGCCAATACATTATCATTTATAGCCTCAAATCCTTGAGTTAAAAAGTGACCAGCTCCACAAGCGTAATCGAGTATCTTTGGAAATTCTATGCTATTTTTCTTTTTTATAATTTTTGATAAAGGCAAACTATCCCATATAAATCTTGTTATTGGAATAGGAGTGAAAAACTGTCCTTCATTTTGCTTAAATCCTTTATTGAGTAATTGTTCAAATAAATCACCTAACATTTGCAGGTCATTTGAACCTATAATTCTATAATTCTCAAATAATTGTACCATTTCGACTAGTATTTTTCCGTTTTGATAAAAGAGTTCTTCATTGTGAACATCTTTAAATGCAAAGTCATTATTAGTATAGAATTTAAGAATACGTAAGGTGCTTCTCAGGTCTTCGATCATGTTTTTACGTTTTTGACCAGTATATTGTTGAACAAGCTTTTCAGCATAGTCATCCGCAACATAAAAGATTTCTTCCCGCATGAATTTTTCCATTCCTTCTTTATGTAGGCGCTGGAGTCTATCTTGTAAGTCTTCATATGTATCTGTTCCTGCTTTGTACTGGAAATCTACTATATCATTATCGTTTTTTTGAATCTCATCTACTAATTTACAGATGAAAAGAGCAATAAGTCTGTTGAATGCATTTTCTTTATCAGACACATTGTTGTGGCGGAGAATTTCTTCAAATTTGTTTACAACCTTATCGTTTTCGCTGAAATCTTTTAAGTCGATTTTGCGAAGTGGCTTGACACCAATTTGATAAGCTTGTGAATCGTCTCTGAAGATCACATCACCACATAGTCTTTTATCATAGGTTTCATCCCAAGCGGAAAATAAATCTTCTATCGTTCCAGCATCACGATAGAGAAGGATTGAAGGGTCTTTCTTCGCAGTAGCGAGGATATTGGCGTCATCGCTACAATCAATAGTTTCTGTTGTATAAGATATAGTTTTACCGTCAAAATCGGAAGCATAAAGAGAAAGCCATTTGCAAGTCCCCTCCTGTTTCCAATAAGAGAATAATTGACCGCCATCATTGAGTGTATTATTTAATTCTTTTTTGTATTCTGTCCCTGGTGTTTTACATTCAACAATAAAAAGAGTTTTTCCATCAGCATCTTTTACAAGAATATCAGCAAATCCTCCTTTATCTGAATGACCAAGAGTCCATTCTTTTTCAAGTTCAATATGTTCTGGGCGATAGCCTTTGTCCATTAATCGAGTGATACATTCAAGAACAACGAAGTTCTCTGGCTGAGAAAAATTACAAGTAGTCCTTCTTGTAATCTTCATACCTTTATCTTCTGGATAATTGATTGAACCACTGCCATTGAAATCAACTTCAATTACGCAGTCGAACTGTGCATATTTCTTTTCATATATTTTTGTACGTGAGCTCTGGATATAACCAATAGCTTTAATCATCGCTTCGAGATTATTTTTTCTTATCATTTGAAGCATTCCTCCTTCATCCCCAATGGGGGAGTAGTATCTCTACAGCTTTTTATCCTAAAGACCGATGCCCCCTCACACACGTTTTTTCGCGAAATTGCATAGGGAGGATTCAGGTGTCTTTTAACATATTTTATATAATATCATAGCACATAATTGCATGTAGTTGGCTGACATTAGATACAATAATCTATTTGCCTTTCCGCCATATCATATAAATTTTAATGTGCTTTTTTCTTGATTTTTTGAGCCTTTTCAATGGCTTTTCGCTCACGATAGGCTTTTTGCTTTCGGGCATTTCGAACCTTTTGGCATTCTTCGGCATCACAAAATTCCTGTCGGTTACTTTTTCGGATTATGAATTTACCACAGTTCCGACAACGAATCATAATGCCTTCTGGACGATTATCCGATTTGCCTTTATCTTCTGGTGCAGGGTCTTCGGAAAGCATTCTTGCAAGTGTCAGCCATGCAATATCAAACACGGAATTAATATCGGTAGAAAATTCTAATCGGTTAGTACAGGGATCTACCTTTAATTTCATGGTAAATTCCGGAATGATGTCAATAAGCGCATTCCGCAATTCATCATAATCGTCATATGGTGTAGTAGCAAATTCTCCAGTTGGAGGTTTTTCTGCCGGATGATTTTTAATGTACTCATTATCAATTCGCATTTCTTCTATGAGATTTCCTTTTGCCTCCCCATAATCTAAGTCATCCGGTATTGCAACGATAGGATGCTTATATTTATCAAAGAAAGAGTAGCCCTCAAAGTATTTTCCTTCTTTGGATATATCATATGCAGCTTCGTCATCGGCAATACAGACACCTTCGAGAGCAACATAAAACATGACTGCATTATATAATTTCCCGAGGTCATCTAAGAAGTTGTTAATCTCGAATGTTCCGTCTTTTTCTACCATTTCTGCATCGAAGCTATTTATATCAAACGATTCATTCAATTCAGAATAAATGAAATCAATATTATATGGATGCATATTATTTGTACACCATTCCATGATAAGCTGTGTATATGGAATTTTATTATCAAAGCTGTTTATCTGCATTGCCAGATTGCAAAGGCTGGTAAGCAGTCCCTGTCCGGAAAGAAAATCTTCTTTAGGAAAGATGGGTTCATATCCGGGGCGGCAAAATGGTGTTGCACAATAATCATCGCTTTTATCAATATCAAGTTCATATTTCTTGAATCGGAAAGGGTGGTAAATCAGTTGCCCGATACCACCGATTTCTTTAAATCCTAATATATCTGTTGTTTTATCTGCTTCTGATGGAATCGTTTCATCATTCCAGTTTAATGGCATATCATACCTCATTCCAATCGTTAATTCGTAACCGTTAGCGTTACCGTCAGTTTTTGGACTCCGGTTACATTATAGCTTAAAATATTCATGAAAACAATAAAAAGTTACACAAAAAGCTGTAACGGATTTGTACCTTGACAATTTCATCCCGTTCTCAATGAACAAGCCTTTGTTATTGCGGGGACTGGTAGCCGCCATGAGCGGTAGCAGAGAAACGACCATTGAAGAGACGGACGCAACAAAATCTACGAAAGGAGCAACATCTTATGGAAAAACAACTATGAGTGTGCAGGAATTATCTGCACAGATGGGAATCAGCTTGCCAAAGGCATATGAACTGGTAAAGACACCGGGATTTCCGACAATACGAATCGGAGCAAAAATTCTGATTCCGATTGAAGCTTATAAAGAATGGCTTGTAAGAACGTCTATTAACCATTAAATAGAATTGCAGAAAAGGAGGAGCTACAGGAACAGATGATGCAAGTGTACATGGGTATCTTTTGATGATGTAGAATCAGCCAGAAATCAGTTTCAGGCATCGGGGCTTGGCTTGAAGATTACGAAAGGTTTCTTCTTATTAGATATAGACCATAGGGATATTTCAGATCCATTTGCACAGCTTATGTTATCTCGGTGAATGTGTACACGCATATCGGATTCGATGATGCTGAGGAAGAATTGAAGCGGATGGAAGAGTTTAGAAAAGAACAGGCTGGGGTTGAGCAGAAGAAGGAGAAACCGATGTCACAGAAAATGTTTAAGGTAGTTTAATATGGAAAAGGGATGATGCTCTGACTTGGCTGGGGCGATTTTTGTGGAAAAGAAATACAAATGGCGATATAATATAATTCAGAGAGATTTAGCATTTAGGAGATGATATGGTGAACATATATGAGTTATTGAATCGGATTATTGTGAATAAAAGATATTCGTTGTCGCCTAATTTGTTTATTGAAGCTGATAGGACTGAATTAAGTGAAGAAGAAAGAAGTATTTTTGATTTATTGAAAAACATAGTTTCGTTGAGAACAAAAATTCATAATGATGGAATAGAATTTCATCCTATGTTCGTAATGGCAGATGGTAGCCGAACTTTTTCAATAGAAGATATATCAGAAGATGATTATTTGATATTGCATAGTTTGAAATTAGAAAAAATGCCATTGATTTTACGTGCACTGATTGCGGATATATTGTGGACTAATAAAAAAGAATTTAGTGCTGCTAAAATTGCAGCAAATGCATATTGGAAATTATTTATGTTGTGGTATACGGATGAAGATAATGTCGGTACAATTGATATGATTCGCAGAGCAGTATGCATTTCAGTACAAACAAAACAAACTACATTGTATAATGAAATACAAGAGTGGTTTAACGAGTTTATAGATACTAAGGCTGCAAGTGCCGAAGGCTTTTTTTCATTGAAAATAATGGAACTCTTCTTTAAGCAAAAGAATTTTGATGTATTCATAATTTTGAAAGTATTAGATGATTTGATTGATGGCAACAGTGATAATATTGCAAAGGTAGAACAAGCATATAAATTAAAAACGGAATGTTTGTTTAAATTGAAAAGAAAGGAAGATGCAATAAAAAATAACAATTTATTGGCAGATTATTATCTGGAGTTTGCAGAGAAAATATTCAAGAAGGATATACAAGGTGCATTAAAGGCTGTCAATTTTTATCAAAAAGGAATAATGCTATATCGCAATAATGGAGAATCAGACAAAGCAGATGCCGCTCATAAAAGACTCGTTGAAATACAAAAAGAAATACCTAAAATAATGGTACCATTTTCTGTTGAATTAGATATAAAAGGTGTTATCGATAATTTAAAAGCAAATATGGAAGGATTATCATTTGAAGAATGTGTAATTCGGTTGACACAGATGTTTGTGTTTGAGAAACAGGAAGATATAAAAAAACGTGTAATAGAAGAATTTAAAGATAATCCTATTTCACATTTATTTGGGAAGAGTTTAATAAATGCTCAAGGACAAACGGTATTGGCGTTACATCCGCTAGATATTCATGACCCAGAAAAAGATCCGAAACTTATGGAGCTGCATATGTATCAAAATGCATTGGAAAAACAAAAAGTTGCTGGTGATATTTGGGTGAAGAATGCTTTAATTATAATAAGAGATAAATTTGTTATTGATAAGTCTATGGTGGAGTTTTTAGTTAAAGATAATCCAATTATTCCTGATGGAAGAGAACGAATTTTCCAAAGCGGATTATATATGTTCTTGAACGGAGACTATTATGAAGCGTTACATATTCTTGCACCACAGGTAGAAAATCTTTTTAGAAATATTGCACGAGAGGTAGGTGGATTAACAGTAACTTTAGAAAAAGATGGCTCGTCAATGGAAAAAGTGCTGAGTTCTATTCTGTCGTTGCCAGAATTGGTTGATTGTTATGATAATGATATTTTATTTACATTTAGAGGACTGTTAAATGAACAAGCGGGTGCAAATATAAGAAATGAGATTGCACATGGTATCATAAGTGAATATGCTTGCTCTACAGGTGTTTGCTTATATTTTGGAGTGGCGGTTATAAAATTACTTTCGCTTACATCTGCTTCATGCTATCAGATATTAAAGAATAGTGAAAAACTAAAACATTTTGAGATGCCAAGAAAGGATGCACTTAAAGTAATACATTGATGATAAAAATCCTTAGTAGTATGAAAGTCTCTTTTACTACTAATTTTACTACTAACAGGTAGTAACAACGTGCTCAATTCTGCTCTGATTTGCCACAATCTGTAATTTCAGAGCATTTTACCATAACCCCAGAACCCCTTGC
>ENA-OPDH01001245-OPDH01001245.1-human-gut-metagenome-genome-assembly--contig:-NODE-1245-length-18826-cov-3.054233_pt1 | contig 18826 bp, 13 predicted proteins | sample MGYA00241260_ERZ501500 | MGnify/ENA primary metagenome ERZ501500 (study PRJEB25962, sample SAMEA2042519) | human gut metagenome | biome: human gut; feature: human-associated habitat; material: faeces...
TATCAAAAGACTTTTAAAAATGCTGCAAACCCGTATAAACGCTGGATTTACTAAGTATTTTTGTTTATTCAAACTAAACTACAATTATTGTAATACCCGAAACACCCGAAAATCACTTCAAAAAACAAAGGTGCTACTTCCTGACGTCCTTTTCCGTCAGGCAATAGCACCTTTGTCATATTTTATCTTATTTTTACAGATAGGAGTATCCCATCAGCGATTCATCTACCGCCTTCGCAGCTTCTCTGCCTTCGCGGATTGCCCATACTACCAGGGACTGACCTCTGTGCATATCTCCTGCTGTGAAGACTTTGTCTACAGAGGTCTGATACTGATCTGGCTTTGTATCTACGTTGGTTCTTCCGTTGATGGCTACCTTAAATGCGTCTGTTACATATTTCTCACTGCCAAGGAATCCGGCTGCGATGAGAACTACATCTACAGGGATGACTTCTTCAGTACCTTCTACCGGTACCATCATCATTCGTCCGGTCTTTGGATCTTTTTCGCTCTTTAATTTTGTGAGTTTTGCCTGGCAGACATTTCCGTTTTTATCTTTGATAAATTCTGTAACAGTAGTCTGGTATACTCGTGGATCATGTCCGAATACTGCGATAGCTTCTTCCTGGCCATAGTCTGTTTTGAGGACTCTGGGCCACTGCGGCCATGGGTTGGATGGTGTTCTTTCCACTGGCGGCTTCGGCATCATCTCTAACTGGATCCCAGATTTGGCACCCAGACGGATAGATGTTCCCACACAGTCATTTCCTGTATCACCACCACCGATGACCAGAACATTTTTTCCTTTGGCAAGTTCATATGGAACTTTGGCAAAATCAGAGTCCAACAGCGCTTTTGTTACCTGTCCCAGGAAATCTACTGCGAAATAAATTCCTTTTGCATCCCGTCCCGGAACTTTAATGTCTCGTGGATTGGATGCTCCGCAGGCAAGGATGACGCGGTCGAACTGTTTCAGAAGTTCTTCTGCTTTGATGTCCTTTCCTACGTTTACATTTGTAACGAATTTCACTCCCTCTTCTTCCATAAGATGGATTCTTCTGTCAACAACAGCTTTGTCCAGCTTCATGTTAGGGATACCGTAGCGGAGAAGTCCGCCTACACGGTCTTTTCTTTCAAATACAGTTACACTGTGACCTCGTCTGTTCAACTGCTGGGCTGCTGCCAGTCCGGAGGGACCGCTTCCGATGACTGCGATGGATTTACCTGTACGCACTTCCGGGATCTGCGGAGTTACCCATCCGTTCTCGTAGGCTGTCTCGATGATCGCACGTTCATTTTCTTTTGTGGAGACCGGTTCTCCGTTTAAATTACAGGTGCAGGCTGCTTCACAGAGTGCAGGGCAGACACGTGAAGTAAATTCCGGGAAGCTATGTGTCTTGCTCAGTCTTAAGAATGCCTGTTTCCAGTTGCCTGTATAAACCAGATCATTTGTCTCAGGTACAAGGTTGTGCAGAGGGCAGCCGGATGCCATACCGCCGATCATCATACCTGACTGGCAGAACGGGACACCGCATGCCATGCAGCGTGCGCCCTGAAGTTTCTGTTTTTCTTTATTTAAAGGTGTCCTGAATTCTTTGAAATTTGCAATGCGGACCTTTGGCGGCAGAACCTTTGCCGTCTCTCTTTTATACTCTAAAAATCCCGTAGGTTTTCCCATGATTTCCTCCTTTTCGCCGCACCAACCGCGGCAATACTGGTATGGCCCACGCCACCTTTTTATTTATTCTAAAAGATGACGGGGCAACATTGATAAGTTCACACGATATATTCAATTATTATCAATGTTTAGCGCCAATACTTTCATAGAACGCTTCCATCTGTGCCTGCTGACTGTTGAGTCCTTTTTCTTCCAGTTTCGCACTTAAAGTGATCATCTTCTTGTACTCATTCGGAATGAGTTTCTTAAAGTGCGGCAGATAATAATCAAAGTCAGCCAGAACTTTCGCACCAAGTTTGGAGCCTGTTGCTTCTACATGAGCTTCAATCAGATCGCGAAGTTCTTTTTTGTCATATTTGTTTTCCACTTTTTCGATGGAAATCATGGCTTTGTTCAGGTTCTTGTAAAGAACATTATCCACATCCAGTACATATGCGATACCGCCGCTCATACCTGCTGCAAAGTTCTTGCCAGTCTTACCAAGTACGACTACGCGGCCACCTGTCATATATTCACAGCCGTGTTCTCCTACGCCTTCTACAACTGCAGATGCACCGGAGTTACGGACTGCGAAACGCTCACCTGCAACACCATTGATAAATGCGGTACCGCTGGTTGCACCGTAGAGGGCAACGTTACCTACGATAATGTTCTCTTCTGCTTTGTATGCAGCTTTCTCCGGAACTTTCAGAATCAGTTTACCACCGGAAAGTCCTTTTCCGAAGTAGTCGTTGCTGTCGCCGGTCAGTTCCAGTGTCAGACCTTTCGGAATAAATGCACCGAAACTCTGTCCGCCGGCACCGTTGCAGTGTACAGTGATAGTGTCATCTGCAAGTCCGTCTTTGTTCTTTCTTGTGATCTCTGCACCAAGGATGGTTCCGAATGTACGGTCAATGTTTGTCAGGTTTACAGAAAGCTCTGTTTTCTGACCTTTATTGATGGCATTTACGCATTTCTTAACCAGAACCTTTTCATCCATGGTCTTTTCCAGTTCGAAGTTATATACGGCTTTCGGGTCAAAAGTAACTTTCTGGTCTTTGCCTGCGAACGGATTGTTCAGGATTGCACTTAAATCTACTTTACCCTGATGTGGTTCTGGTACATTGTCTGTCTGAACCAGAAGATCTGTACGTCCAACCATTTCGCTGACTGTACGGAATCCCAGTTTAGACATATACTCTCTTAATTCCTGTGCGATAAAGCGCATGAAATTCTCTACATATTCCGGTTTACCTTTGAATCTCTTACGAAGTTCAGGGTTCTGTGTTGCCACACCAACCGGGCAGGTATCCAGGTTACATACACGCATCATAACGCATCCCATGGTTACAAGCGGAGCTGTTGCAAAACCAAATTCCTCGGCACCCATTAATGCTGCGATCGCAACGTCACGACCACTCATAAGCTTACCGTCTGTCTCAATGCGGACACGGTTTCTCAGACCATTCTTGAGCAGTGTCTGATGTGTTTCTGCAAGTCCAAGTTCCCATGGAAGTCCTGCATTGTGGATAGAACTTCTCGGAGCTGCACCTGTACCTCCGTCATAACCAGAGATCAGGATCGTCTGTGCACCGGCTTTTGCAACACCTGCTGCAACTGTACCGACACCTGCTTCAGATACCAGTTTGACAGAAATATCTGCATATTTATTTGCATTCTTAAGGTCATAAATTAACTGTGCCAGGTCCTCGATAGAATAGATATCGTGGTGCGGTGGCGGGGAGATCAGGCTGACACCTGGTGTAGAATGACGGGTTTTGGCAATCCATGGATATACCTTCTTTGCAGGAAGATGTCCGCCTTCACCAGGTTTTGCACCCTGTGCCATCTTGATCTGGATTTCTCTTGCAGATACAAGATAACGGCTGGTTACACCGAAACGTCCGCTGGCAACCTGTTTGATTGCGGAGCATCTGTCATCGCTGCTTCCTGCAGAATCCAGTCTCTCGTCACTTTCACCGCCCTCACCTGTATTGGATTTTCCATGGAGGTGATTCATGGCGATTGCCAGTGTCTCATGTGCTTCCTGTGAAATGGAACCATAGGACATAGCACCTGTCTTAAATCGTTTTACGATATCATCTACGCTCTCCACTTCTTCAAGTGGAACCGGAGTCTCAGCAAACTTAAAGTCCAGAAGTCCTCTTAAGTTTCCGTGGTTTTCTTTATCCACCAGATCTGTATACTGTTTGAACAGATCGTAGCTTCCAGTCCATGTGGACTGCTGCAGAAGATGGATAGTCTGAGGATTGTAACGATGTTCCTCTCCCTGGCTTCTCATCTTGTGTGCGCCTACGCTGTCCAGAGTCAGGTCTGTCGGAAGTCCTAACGGGTCAAATGCTTCTGAGTGAAGCTTCTCTACATTCTCTTCGATGTCTTCCAGTGTGATTCCGCCCACACGGCTGACTGTACCAGTAAAGTATTTCTCGATCACATCTGAGGAAATACCGATTGCCTCGAAGATCTGAGATCCCTGATAAGACTGGATGGTGGAAATACCCATCTTGGAAGCAATCTTTACAATACCGCTGATCACTGCATGATTGTAGTCATCTACTGCTGCATAATAGTCTTTCTCCAGCATATGGCTGTCGATCAGTTCATGAATGGTCTCAAGGGCAAGGTACGGGTTGATGGCACTTGCACCGTAACCAAGTAAGGTTGCAAAGTGATGTACTTCTCTTGGCTCACCGGATTCCAGGATAATTGCAAGGGAGGTACTCTTTTTCGTCTTTACCAGGTGCTGATGAACTGCGGATACTGCCAGAAGTGACGGAATCGGCATATGGTTTTCATCTACTCCTCTGTCTGAAAGAACAAGGATGTTTGCACCCTCGCGGAATGCTTTATCTACTTCTACGAAAAGACGATCAATAGCTCTCTCAAGCTTGGTGCTCTTATAATATAAGGTAGAAACAACTGCTGTCTTGAAGCCCTCATGTTTGAAGCTCTTGATTTTCATCATGTCTGTATTTGTCAGGATCGGGTTATTAATCTTTAATACCTGACAGTTTTCCGGTTTCTGCTCCAGCAGGTTTCCGTCTTTACCTACATAAACACTTGTGCTGGTAACGATTTCCTCACGGATCGCATCGATCGGAGGGTTGGTAACCTGTGCAAAGAGCTGTTTAAAGTAGTCAAATAATGGTCTGTTCTGTTTGGAAAATACTGCAAGCGGGGTATCCACACCCATAGCTCCGATGCTCTCTGCTCCGTTTAACGCCATGTTTCTGATGGAAGTACGGTACTGCTCATAAGTATAGCCGAATGCTTTCTGCAGACGTGCTCTCTGCTCAGGTGTGTATTCTTCCGGTCTTTCGTTAGGAATCTTGATGTCTTTTAACTGTACCAGATGACTATCCAGCCATTCACCGTATGGCTGCATTTTTGCATATCCCTCTTTCAGTTCATTGTCATCAATTACTTTTCCCTTTACAGTATCTACAAGAAGCATTTTTCCAGGATGGAGACGCTCTTTTAATACGATTTTCTCTTCCGGGATTGGCAGAACACCCACCTCTGAGGAAAGGATCATATAGCCGTCAGAAGTAATATAATATCTGGATGGACGGAGACCATTTCTGTCAAGGACTGCACCCATAACATCACCATCAGAGAACAGGATAGATGCAGGTCCGTCCCATGGCTCCATCATAGTTGCATAGTACTGATAAAAGTCACGTTTTGCCTGGGAAATGGTGTCATTGTTTGCCCATGGTTCAGGGATTGTGATCATAACTGCAAGCGGAAGTTCCATACCGCTCATTACCAGAAACTCCAGTGTATTGTCAAGCATTGCAGAGTCGGAACCGTTTCTGTTTACAACAGGAAGCACTTTGTGAAGCTGTCCCTCCAGGTATGGAGATTCCATGTTCTCTTCTCTTGCAAGCATCTTATCTGCGTTGCCGCGGATGGTGTTGATCTCACCGTTATGTACCATGAAACGGTTCGGATGTGCTCTCTCCCAGCTTGGGTTTGTGTTGGTACTGAAACGGGAGTGTACCATAGCGATAGCAGATTCATAATCCGGGCTCTGGAGGTCTTCGAAGAAAGTACGAAGCTGTCCAACCAGGAACATACCTTTGTAAACGATGGTACGGCTGCTCATGGAAACTACATAAGTATTATCATTACTCTGTTCAAACTCACGTCTTGCAATGTAGAGCATACGGTCAAATGGAAGACCTTTTTCCACATCTTCCGGTTTTTTGATAAATGCCTGCATAATGCATGGCATACATTCTCTTGCCTTGTGTCCAAGTACTTCCGGAAATACCGGAACCTGACGCCACCCCAGAAGTTCCAGACCTTCTTTCTCAAGAATGATCTCAAACATCTTCTTTGCCTGTGCACGTTTAATCTCATGCTGTGGGAAGAAAAACTGTGCAATGCCGTATTCTCTCTCATCACCAATCTCAAATCCCTCTTTCTTACAGGCTTTCTTGAAAAATTTATGGGAAATCTGGAGAAGGATACCTACACCGTCACCGGTTTTGCCTTCTGCATCCTTACCTGCGCGGTGTTCCAGATGTTCTACGATCTTTAATGCATTTGCAACAGTATCGTGGGTTTTCTTGCCTTTGATATTGACAACTGCTCCGATACCACAGTTGTCATGCTCAAATTCAGGCCTGTACATACCTTGCTGTTGCTGCTGTTCTCTCACTTCTTTCATAATCTCCTCATCCTTTCTATTTCTGCTGCTGTTCTTCGCTTATTTTCTTATCGACGGCCGCCTGAATAAATCCTCTGAATAAAGGATGTGCATGATTCGGGCGGGATTTGAATTCCGGATGGGCCTGAGTTCCTACATAGAACGGGTGCCCTGCGATCTCGATCATCTCTACGATATGATTATCAGGGGAAGTTCCTACGATATTCATTCCCTTCTCCTGAAGTTCTTTACGGAATGCATTGTTTACTTCATAACGATGTCTGTGGCGCTCATGGATTTCTTTTTTGCCAAAGAGTTCATAGGATCTGGAACCTTCTGCAAGAATACATGGATAACTTCCAAGTCTTAAGGTTCCACCGATATCTTCGATATCTTCCTGATCCGGCATTAATGCAATTACCGGATGCTTTGTCTCCGGATTCAGTTCAATACTGTTTGCATCTTCGTATCCAAGTACATGGCGGGCAAATTCTACGATTGCCATCTGCATTCCCAGACAGATTCCAAGATATGGAATCTTATGCACCCTTGCATACTGTGCTGCCAGGATCATTCCTTCTGTACCTCTGTTTCCGAAACCACCCGGAACCAGGATACCATCTACATTGTGAAGCTGCTGATCCAGATTCTTCTCTGTCAGTTCTTCGGAATCGATCCAGTCAAGCTCTACCTTGGCTCTGCAGGAAATTCCGCCATGTTTCAGTGCCTCTACTACACTGAGATATGCATCATGAAGCTGTGTATATTTTCCTACAATTGCAATCTTTACTGTTTTATTCGGATTTCTCAGACTTTCTACCATTTCCTCCCAGTCACTTAAATCCGGTTTTCTGTTTTCCAGACGGAGACTTGAAAGAACTACATCTGCAAGCTTCTCTCTTTCCATTGCAAGAGGAGCTTCATATAAATATTCAACGTCCAGATTCTGCAATACGTGATTTGCAGGAACATTACAAAACAGAGCAAGTTTATCTTTAATTCCTGTTCCAAGTGGATATTCAGAACGACATACAAGGATATCTGGCTGAATTCCCATGCCCTGCAGTTCTTTCACACTAGCTTGTGTTGGTTTAGTTTTCATCTCTTGAGATGCTTTCAGGTATGGAATTAATGTAACATGAATGAGAATTACATTGTCATGTCCTTTTTCATGCTGGAACTGACGGATGGCTTCCAAAAATGGCTGACTTTCGATATCGCCTACAGTTCCTCCGACTTCAATGATTGCTACTTCTGTATTCTCAGCAGCAGGATTGCGATAAAAGCGAGATTTTATTTCGTTAGTAATATGAGGAATAACCTGTACAGTTCCTCCACCGAAATCTCCGCGTCTTTCTTTTTGAAGTACGGACCAGTAGACTTTACCAGTCGTAACGTTGGAATTTTTACCGAGACTTTCATCGATAAAACGCTCATAATGACCAAGATCAAGATCTGTCTCAGTTCCGTCATCAGTTACAAATACTTCGCCATGTTGTACCGGGTTCATAGTACCTGGATCAATGTTGATATAAGGGTCAAATTTCTGCATAGTCACGGTATAACCACGAGCTTTCAGAAGACGACCTAAAGATGCAGCAGTGATTCCTTTTCCAAGTCCTGATACGACACCACCTGTAACAAATACATATTTTACTGCCATAATGTCCTCCTTAGAATGAAAAAATATGTTCAAGCATGTCCCCCAAAAAACATATCTCAAAAAATACTTTAAAAGTATACACCTTTTTTATTAAAAAATACAGAGATTTTAGTCTCTTTTTTCATATTTTGCTTCATAAGTTGCCTGAATAGAAAGGCGCTTTAACTGTTTAATGTCTACAGAGCTTACCATGACGGAAGTATGTGCCTGGCATCCTGCAAGATTCGGAAGCTGTTCTAGTGCTTTCTTTGCAAGTGGATTAGAAGCTGCGCTTACAGAAAGAGCAATGAGAACTTCATCAGTATGAAGGCGTGGATTCTTGTTTCCGAGATACTTTGTCTTTAATGTTTGGATTGGTTCGATGGCTTCCGGTGAAATGACATGGCAGGAATGTTCGATGCCGGCCAGATCTTTCAAGGCATTAAGCAGCATGGCAGCAGTTGCTCCGAGCAGTTTGGAAGTCTTTCCTTTTATAATGCGTCCGTCATGAAGTTCGATAGCAGCAGCAGGACCATTAGTTATTTTCTCGTATTCAAGGGCAGCGTCAACAACTTTGCGGTCATGGATAGTAACACCAGCCTGGTTCATCAACATTTCGATGGTATAGACTTCATTGTCGGAGCACTGACCAAGAAGAAGACGGCGCAGGGATTCGTAATATCTGCGTAAAATTTCCTGTTTGGAAGCTTCGCGGCATGCTTCATCATCACAGATACAGTTTCCGGCCATGTTCACTCCCATGTCTGTTGGTGATTTGTAAGGGCTTTCTCCGTAAATGCGTTGGAAAATTGCATTTAATACAGGAAAAATCTCTACATCACGGTTATAGTTAACGGTTGTCTCGCCATAAGCTTCAAGATGGAATGGATCGATCATATTTACATCGTTCAGATCTGCAGTGGCTGCTTCATAAGCTAAGTTGACCGGATGCTTCAGCGGGATATTCCAGATAGGAAATGTCTCAAACTTGGCATAACCGGCACGGATTCCGCGTTCCAGTTCGTGATAGAGCTGGGAGAGGCAGACAGCCATTTTTCCACTTCCTGGTCCGGGAGCAGTCACAACGACCAGTGGTCTGGAAGTTTCAATGTAATCATTTTTTCCATAACCGTTCTCACTTACAATGACCGGAATGTTGGTCGGATATCCTGCAATCAAGTAGTGGCATGCCCATTTTCTCCAGGCGGGCTTTAAATAAGGAAGCACTTTCCTGGTTACTGTATTTTGTAATAACAACACTGCCGACATAGAGTCCGCGATCACGGTAAATGTTCATCAGGCGGAGAACATCAGAATCATAAGTGATTCCAAGATCTCCACGGATTTTGTTTCGCTCGATGTCTTCGGCGCTGATCACGATGATAATTTCTGCCTGATCGGAAAGCTTGTCCAGCATACGGAGCTTACTGTCAGGTTGAAATCCAGGCAGTACACGGGAAGCGTGATAATCGTCAAATAATTTTCCGCCAAATTCCAGATAAAGCTTGTCCCCAAATTGGTTGATCCGCTCTTTAATGTGCTCCGACTGAATTTTTAAGTACCTGTCATTGTCAAATCCTATTCTCATCCCTGATATCCCCTTATTTTTCATTCACTTTTTTATTTACAAACATAAAGAATATTATACAATAAAACCGGCACAAAATATACTCGAAATTTTCAATTTCCATCACAAATTTTAACGTACCATTTGAAAATTATTTTTGCAGATTTCATAAATAAAGCTGACCCTTTCCGGATCAGCCTTATCATTAAATTCCCAATAACTGTTTTTTCTTCGCTGCAAACTCTTCTTCTGTGATGACTCCTGCATCCAAAAGACCTTTGTACTTCTGCAGCTGTTCGATCGTATCGCTCTCAGAAGACTGCTTCTGCTCTTCCAAAGATCCGGTCTCCTGCTTTGCAGCCTGTTTTTTCTCTCCCGCTGTCATCTCTTTGACATTCGGATTCATCAGGTGTGCCAGATTGAGCGCCAGCGTGTGCAGACTCTCTGTTTTATCCTCATAGCAGCTCAAAAACGCCTCGACACTTGGACTGTCACTGTCAAAGGAAACTCCTGTCCAATCCCACATAATATTATCCCAGTAAGGATGGTCAAACGTCAGCTCCACATGGAAGGTATCTGCCGGAGAAGCCACGTCAAAAGATGGTCTTGGATGATACTCATGATAATGGTTATCATCTTTGTCATTTTCCTCATACATCCGCTCCAGCCGCTCAAACATTTCATATTCCCTCATCTGCATCTGAAACTGTGCGATCTGCGGCTCCAGCTGCTTTACTTTTTCCGGAACTTTACTGTCGTAATGCTTTAATTCCTGATGATTTCCCTCAAATAAAACCCGGCTGTCCTCTAAAATACGGAAAGACTTTAAATTGTCCGCCTGAAATGCGAGCGAATCTTTGTCACAGTTCACACGGAAAAGTCCATGGAAAATATCTAATACCAGATCTCCACCAAACAGTCCAAAATTAAACGAATAGTTTTCCTCGAACTGATCTCTCAATGCCTGGTTATCTTCGTAAAACTGGATGTACTGCTTAAAATCATCGATGGTCATCCGATCTGTCCTGCCTTTTGGCAGATAGATTTTTTTATCGCATTCCTTACAGATCGGTGTGTCCTGTATTTTTGTTGCAAGCAGCCGCGGTGTCGGATTCCCGCAGACCGGACATAATTTTTTATTATTACTGAATAATCCCATATTAATCCCCTTTCTGTGACAGATATTCTCTTTTATGAAAGCCAAGAATACCTGCAATTACATTTGTAGGAAACATACCAAGCGCACTGTTTAACTTTGTCACTGAATCGTTGTAGATCAAACGGCTGGTATATACCATGCGCCCATAACATTCCACCGCATCCATACATTTGGTATAGTTTTTATCTGCGCAGAGCAGTGGATTGCGTTCTGCTGCCAGACGGATGCTTTTTACGGTTTCCTCTATCACCTGCTCCTGCTCTGATACCTCCTCAGGTGCGGAGCGAGCAGTGATCACACTTCGTCTGGCTGCTGCACGCTCCATCAGCGGCTGTATGTCATCTGCTGCATATCCTTTCATAAGATCAAGCACTGCAAATAGTGCATCAAAACGTGAGGAAATCTGCACTCCGATCTGATTCATGGCATTTTGGATATTTCCGTCCATCACCGCAAACTTCCGCTGCACGGAGATGATCCAGAGAACAAGTAAAAGCAGGATCAAACCAATAATGACCAAGATTTCCATACCTAACATTTTTTCTTCTTAATCCTCCCTTCTTTTGTGTGCTTATTTTGGCTTTCTCCTTTGTCTGAATCTACAATACACGATTTTCCCCCAAAAATGGACGCACTGTCATGAATCGACCGTAAAATGTATTGAATCGACCATATCCATTCTTACTATTAGCGTAGTTTATTCTATCAAAGAAAAAACAGACCGTCATAAGACAGCCTGCTCTCCATTAAACGCATATTCCATATATATATTTTTGATTTCCGAACATTTTCCATGCGGAATTGGGATTTCCGCATCATTTACCATTTTGATGGAACGGCTGGAAATATTCTGGATATACTCCATATTCACAAGGAAGGATCGGTGGGGACGGAAAAAATTGCTATACTGCATCAGCTGTCCTGCCAGATCATCCAGACTCCCTGCGCTTTCCAGAACTGCTCCGTTTTCCAGATGAAATAAAAGTTTTCGTCCCAGCACCGCATCCATCAGCCGGAAAAAGCTTTCCTCCCAGATCGGTTTCAACTGGTAAAAATAAGCTCCAACCGAATAAGATTCCACCGCAAACTCCGGGGATGAGGTCAGAAAAATAATTTTCATATTCGTGTCATACTGCCGGATCTCTTTTGCCACATCCATGCCATTCTGCCCCGGCATCACGACATCGAGAAATAATATATCCGGTCTTATGCCCTTCTCAATCTCCGTCAGCAGTTCAAACGGACTCTGGAATGCCGCATAGGTAATATCCTCATTCCGTTCTACCCGGTAGCGGTCTAATAATTCGTTCATCTGATGAAGCACTTCCATATCATCATCACAAAACGCGATCTTTATCATAAAATTTTCTTTTCTCCTGCGTAATTATAATATTTCCATACCTCTTGTGATCCATTTTACTGTCACAGGAAGCCTGCAAAATGTTTTTTCCACATATTATTATACTTCACAGAAGGGAAAATGAAAAGCCAATGTCCGCTACCTCCGCAGATCCTCAAATGCTCCATACACATCCAGCGTTCCATACCCCCACGACGGATTCGGATAACTCCTGTCATCCGCCCGGTCTGCGCCGCGGATCAGCATATTTTTGATATCCGCAGAGGACATGAAAATCTGATTTCTTTTTACCAGTCCCCATTCCATGATCTGCGCACATGCCCCGGCTGTGATCGCTGCCGCCGCACTCGTCCCGGTCATGGTCACAAAGCGGTTCCGCAGTCCCGGTCCATACACATTCACCGCCGGGGCACAGAAATCCGGCTTTACCTCACCGGAAAGTGTAAATCCCCTGCCCGAGTCCAGATACAGACCGCCATTTGCCACATTGTAGCCGCCCGTGCTTATGACCTGCCCTGCGTTACCCGGCACGGTGATCGTATGATTCGGATTTGACCGCAGGAAAAAAACATTTCCACTCGTAAAATTCCGCATGGGAAGCCACATATTGTAATCCCCTGTCACAATACTCTGCGGATACACGTTGATCGTCCAGATCCCCTGCGCTGCGTTTGAAAAACGTAAATAAATAAGCTGGTTTCCCTGCCGCCTGCCCGTCAGCCGATAGTCGATGCTGACTCTTGTCTGCTCGAAAATAAAGACAAACTCCTGTCTTCCACCGCTCCGATAAGGCACTTTTGGCAGCACTTCCCCGGTGGGCGAGCTGACCGATACCGCATAAAGCTCCGGCGCATTTGCCCACATCTCAATGAAAAAGCCCGGCATATTTTCCTCCACCGAGACTTCCACCGATTCGTACTCCATGTCCGGCTGTATTTTTCCAAGAAAATGATGTCTTGCATTCGCCTCGTTTCCTACTGCTGCCACACTGCATCTTTTCCGCCTTCTGGATACAATATCCAGATAAGTTGCCAGTTGTCCGTCCTTGCCACGGTTTCCCATGTTGCTTCCTAGTGCAATGCAGATCACAAGCGGCATATCCCGCTCCTTTGCCAGCCGGTCCAGATAGCTGACTGCCATCATGATATCATTCTCCTGATACGCCGGAACAGAATCCGGGATAAAATAAAATTCCCGCAGATAAGTTTTTGCCTCTTTCAGTTTTACGACTGCGATCTCGGAAAACGGCGCCGCCCCGATAAAATTATCTTCCACATCCTCGCTTCCACATGCCACCCCGGCCACAAAGGTTCCATGTCCATTGGTATCCATGGACGGAACGGTTTCCAGCGGATTTTCTGCCCGGAGTGCGGCATTGATCTGCTCTGTCTTATACTCGGAACCATATGCGATCCCCTCCGGCTTTGTTCCATCCCGGAGTGTCTGATCCCAGATGCGGTAAATCCTTGTTGTCCCATCAGAATACTGAAATACCGGATTTCGGTAATCGATCCCGGTATCGATAAATCCGATCATCACGCCCTGCCCTTTCAGTGCGAGTGCCGGCTGCTGCTGTAATTTTAATATCCCCGAAACCTCAAGCGCCGTCTCATCCAGAAGTCCATAGCACTTTGGAACAGAAGCATAGGAATCTGCCGGAAAATCAAATATCCGGAAAAAACTCCTCGGATAAAAATAAGTATCCTTTTCCTCATCGATCCGCTGGATACAATCACTTGAAAGGTCAATCACATCCAAAACATCTTTCGATATGATAAAATCCACATAATCATTGGAATAAATCTTTTCTTCACAGTCAGACATAAAAAACTCCGCACACCTATCTTTACAATAAATGCCGGAGTTTTGTCTTTTATTCCTTTAAATTGCTGGCTTTTCTTCGATCGCTGCACAGCCGCGCATCGTGATGAGCGGGCCGCCCTTTTTCTCTACATAATCTTTTGTGATCGTCACCATGCCAATGTTGTCATCCTTCGGGATTTCATACATGATATCTAACATAAAATCTTCGATAATAGAGCGGAGTGCACGCGCTCCTACCTTTTTCTCTTTTGCTTCCTTTGCGATAGAATGAAGCGCATCCTCGTCAAATACAAGCTTTACTTCATCCATGGCAAGCAGCTTCTCGTACTGCCTGATGATCGCATTCTTCGGCTCTTTTAAAATACGCACGAGCATATCTTCCGTCAGCGCCTCCAATGTGAACATGACTGGCAGACGTCCTAAAAATTCCGGGATCATACCAAATTTGCGCACATCTTCTGTCGTCACTTTTGCAAGCAGGTTCTCGTCATTGTCATATTTGTCCTTCAGGTCTGCCTTAAATCCAATGGAAGCTTCCTTGTTCAGACGCTCCTTAATGATATCTTCCAGATCCGGGAACGCTCCTCCGCATATAAAAAGAATGTTCTTCGTGTTGACCATCGTCATCGGAACCATCGCATTTTTACTGCTTGCCCCTACCGGCACTTCCACTTCCGCACCCTCTAACAGTTTTAACATTCCCTGCTGGACAGATTCTCCGCTGACATCGCGCTGGTTTGTGTTGCGCTTCTTTGCAATCTTGTCGATCTCATCGATAAAGATGATGCCGTGCTCTGCGCGTTCCACATCATTGTCAGCAGCCGCTAACAGTTTGCTGACTACACTCTCGATATCGTCACCGATATAACCGGCTTCTGTCAGGGAAGTTGCGTCCGTGATGGCAAGCGGCACATCTAATAATCTTGCCAGTGTCTTGACCAGATACGTCTTACCACATCCGGTCGGTCCGATCATGAGCATGTTGGATTTCTCGATCTCCACACCGTCCTGCACATCGGAGGCAATTCTCTTGTAATGATTGTAAACTGCTACAGACATGACTTTTTTTGCATGTTCCTGTCCAACCACATACTCATCCAGCGACGCTTTGATCTTATGTGGAGCCGGGATCGCATGAATATCGATCTCCGGCTTTCTCTCCTCTTTTGGTTTCTTTTTCCTGATCTTCTGGCTGTTTGGCATACCGCCCATCATATTTTGCAGATCAGAGAGATTGATCATGCTGATATTCGGCATCTTATCCAGATTCATATTATTAAAACTTCCCATGTTCATCATATCACCCATTGGGAATCCGGTGCCATTCATGCTGTCGAACGTTCTCTGCATACAGTCATGGCAGATGGAAATGCTGTTTGGAATCTTGATCATTTTTCCTGCAATATGTTCTGGTCTGTGACAGATGTAGCAGATTTCCTCGTACTCATCATCCTTCTTCTCATCACTCTCCTGTGCATCTGCCGTGGTGTTTACCACTTCCGCACTCTCTGCTTCCGTTGTATGTAAATTATTGTCAGAGGCTGCCGGCTCTTTGTTCTCTTCTCCGTCGATTACCTCTCTGAAATCATTATCTGACATTGAAATCTCCTTAATATCCCTGAAATTGCTTTCTGTTTTCGTCGCCCTCAAAAAATGCGATGGGTTTATTATAATTCAAATAAAAATGAATCACAACTAATTTGGCAAGATTTCATTTTTATTTAAGATATTTTCTTTGAAAAACATACTAATATTTGACCTTCCTGATTTTATGGGTTAGAATACAGCTACACACAAAAAAACTTTCGGAAAGGTGACTCATGTATACAAAAGAAACCTCTTTTAGCAGACGAATGAAACAGGCAGAACAGCATGCTGCCTCACTGCTGCAGCAAATTCTGATCTTCGTTTTGATTTTCCTTGTCATTTTTATGATGGTGTAGATCCAGAATCTGCATGGAACTGCCCACGTGGTAAACTATGCCGGTCTTGTGCGCGGAGCCACGCAGCGTGAAGTCAAGCTTGAGATTACCGGAACTGCAGATGACATGCAGATCGAGTATCTGGATAAAATTTTGTCCGGTTTAAAATATGAAGATGGAAATTATAATCTGGTAAGCCTGAAAGATCCTGCTTACCAGCAGTGTCTGGACAATCAGATTGAATATTGGGAACTACTGAAAGAAGAGATTTATACTGTTCGTGAAAAGGGCTATAAAAACACCAATATTGTCTCAATGAGTGAAACTTATTTTGAATATGCCGACGAGACGGTGACTGCTGCCGAACAGTACTCGGAAAAGATTGCCGCACGTATCCGGCTGACCGAGATTATTTCTGCGCTTGATATACTATTGTTAATCTTTTTGATCGTCCAGCAGCAGATCCAGCACATTCAGGACATCAGGGAAAATCATATTTTATCCAAGAAAGCCTACCTGGATGTGCACACCGGACTTCCAAACAAAAGCCGCTGTGAAGACCTTTTGAACTCTTCCGGTTTTATCACTGAGCCGCTGTGTTTTGTTATGTTCGACTTAAATAATTTAAAAGAAGTGAACGATACCCTTGGACACGCTGCCGGGGATTCGATGATCGCCAATTTTGCCCACATTTTAAGAAAGGTAGTTCCTGAAAAAGATTTTGTCGGCAGATTCGGCGGTGACGAATTTATCGCTATTTTGTATGACACCACCTCCGGGCAGGCAGACGAACTATTGGAAAAACTACATGCTACGATCAAACAGTATCAGCCCAGCAATATGCCGGATGCGATCAGTTACGCCTATGGTTACAGCTACTCCATGAATTACAAAGATTGTACGCTCCGCAATCTGCTTGACAAAGCAGACCATGAAATGTATCTGAATAAACAGGCACAAAAAAAGAAACGATAAGCCGTTTCTTTTTTTGTATTTCTCTATCATTTACGGATTTGCAGTTCCATTTCCGGCATTCCCACCGGTTCCGTTGGTATTCTCTACATCTCCGCCGGTTGCATCGTTTGTGAGATCATTCACACCATTTTCCACACCATCGATCACATCTTTGCCGGCATCGCCAACACCGTCCACCACATCCTCGATCACGTTGCCGTTTTCATCCACACGGTTGTTATCCTTGTCCTTATCCTCTGTGGTGTCAATATTATTTTTGTCATTGCCTGTGGTAGTGTCCGCATTGTTATTCAGACGGTTTTCCGTGCTTGTGTTTGTACCGTTTGTGCCATTATTTTTATCGTTTGCATTGTTATTTCCGCAGCCTGCGACAGCACTCAACGATAACATAAGCATCATTCCAGCCAAAAGTAATTTCCACTTTCTCATAGTCATTTCTCCTTTTCTTTTACAGAGTATATTTTCTCTGTTCTTCAAAAATAGTATGACCATCGATTTTTTTCTTATACATATTCTGTAAAAAAATTTAATTTTGTGGATAATACCCCAGTTCTCTTGATAATTCTTCCTGCACTTTTTTCACATCCACGGCAAGTTCTTCCACGCGCTCTCTCGTCATACGGCTGACCGGTCCGGAAATGCTGAATGCATATTTCACTTCCTTGCTGTAACCATGCAGGCAGGCAGCGATACATCGCACGCCCTCCTCGTTCTCCTCGTCGTCTAACGCATAACCGTTCTTACGGACTTCCTCTAACACCTGCATCATCTCGTCAATGTCAGTGATCGTCTTATCCGTTTTCTTCTCAATAATGCTCTCGTTCCAGATCTGTTTTACTTCTTTCTCCGGAAGCGTTGCCATGATCGCCTTGCCCACACCGGAACAATACATCGGATGCACCATGCCGACGTGTGATACCATGCGGATCGTGCCAACTTTTGCTTCAATTTTATAGATGTACAAAATGTTGTTGCCTTCCCGCTGTACAAGATGCACTGCCTCCCCACTGATATCGGACAGGCGCTCCATATAAGGTTTTGCGATCTGTAAAATGTCGGTACGCTCTAAGATTTTTCCCGCCATGCTCACGATTTTGTAAGAAAGCATGTATTTCTGCGTTGTCTCGTCCTGTTTTGCATACCCCATATAGATCAAGGACATTAATAAGCGGTGGACCGTACTTTTGTGAAGTCCGAGTTCTGTGCTGATCTCCATTAACCCCATCTCGCCATGCTCTGCTAACATCTCAAGCACCTGGAAAATTCGTTCTGCAGACTGCACCGGATTTTTTGTTTCTTTTTCTTCTGCCATCGTAGGTGTCCCTTTCTTCCTGTTCACAATATAATTCTGTAAAATCAAAAAAAACTCTGGATTTGCCTATATGTTTCATATTTCAGATTCTCGTTTCATATTGTGGAACTTTCTTTTTTCTCATATTAACAGTTACTATTAGAAATGTCAAGGGAATTGAGTTGGAACTATTGACATCCGTTTTTCTGATGTTATAATAAAACCGTACCGTTTTATGGAACATTGTTTCGTATAATGGAACTTTATAATAGAACACAATCATCCAAAACATGGATGAGAAAATAAGAATGATAAGGAGAATCATCATGAACAAAGTATTAGAAGAGATTTCCAAAATTGGTATTGTACCTGTTATCGCCCTGGATCACGTAGAGGACGCTGCTCCTTTAGCAAAAGCATTATGTGACGGAGGACTTCCTTGTGCAGAGGTTACATTCCGTACTGCTGCCGCTGAGGAATCTATCCGTATTATGGCTGAGCAGTTCCCGGAAATGTTAGTAGGTGCCGGAACCGTTCTTACTACAGAGCAGGTTGACCGCGCTGTAAACGCCGGAGCAAAATTCATTGTAAGTCCTGGCTTAAATCCAAAAGTAGTGAAATACTGTGTAGAAAAAGGAATTCCGGTTACTCCTGGATGCTCTAACCCAAGTGACGTTGAAGTTGCTATTGAACTTGGTCTTGATGTTGTAAAATTCTTCCCTGCAGAGGCAGCCGGCGGATTAAACATGATCAA
>ENA-OPDH01001258-OPDH01001258.1-human-gut-metagenome-genome-assembly--contig:-NODE-1258-length-18706-cov-3.084821_pt1 | contig 18706 bp, 18 predicted proteins | sample MGYA00241260_ERZ501500 | MGnify/ENA primary metagenome ERZ501500 (study PRJEB25962, sample SAMEA2042519) | human gut metagenome | biome: human gut; feature: human-associated habitat; material: faeces...
CCGAATGCTCTACCGACTGAGCTAAGGAGGAATATTTCCTTGTCTTATCGACGAAAAATATATTATCATATTTAAATGGTCTTTGCAAGAGAAAATTTTAAAAAATGTAAAAAATCTTAAAGAAATCTATTTTTATCCATTTCAAGTCATAATCAGAAATCCAGAGACATACATATATTAGACAGGAGGGCTGATATAAAATATATCAACAGCACTTTCTGAAAGGTAACAATTCAATTTAAGACAGGAGAGGGTAAGATGCGAAGAAAGTTAAGAAGACATCTTGCATTTCTGATGGCGGTACTGATGATGGTGTCATTAATGGGCGTTCAGGTACTGGCAGAAGGTGTACAAGTTGAGGCTGTACAAACTACAGAGGGAACAGATTGTACCGTGCTCCCGGAAGAAACAGATGCGGAAGAGACTTCCCGATCAGAAATGCAGAAACCAGACGCAAAAGAATCTCCCCCTGAGTCTGGAGTAGTAACAGAGGAAGGGAAAAGTACCGATTCAGAGAAAATTTCAGTTGCTCTTAAAGATGAGATTCTTACAAAAGGTTCTCTGACAGCAAATGTTAGTGGAACAACAGAATCAGATCAGATTGCTTATCAGTGGCAGGTAAGTGAAAACGGTCAATGGAAAGATATTGAGGATACAGCGACTGTGGATAGTAGAAAGCAATCCTATGAAGTTGCAAGAGATGGTGCACAGAAGACATTTCGTGTGAAAGTGACAGTAAATGAGGCGGTGACAGTTTATTCTTCCGAATACAAGGTGAATTATTATGACAAGCTTCAGAATGGAAGTTTTGAGACGCCAAAAGTATCTGATGCAGGAACACTGACTTATAAGAATGCACATTTTATCCAGGTAGCAAATGGAACGAATGATTTATATTGGAAAACAACAGCGAAAGGTGCATATTTTGGCTCTGGAACTCAGAGAGATTATTATATCGAGATTGCAGATGGAAGCCGAAGTTATTATGGAAATACGGTTAATGATCCAAAACCGGTTTATAACATCAGCAGTGCGGCACAGGGAAATCAGTTCGCAGAATTAAACTGTGAGGAACCAGGGGCTCTTTATCAGGATGTTTTGACAGAACCAGGGACAGTCCTTCACTGGGGATTGGAACATGCCGGACGCTGGGGAACAGACACGATGGCGGTTATCATCAGTGATACGAAATCAATGAGTTCTGATTGGAATCCGGCAGGATCTGGATTTGATCAGAGTAATCCCGATGTGCAGGCGGTATTGTCAGATAAAACTGGAAAATGGACTTATCACTATGGAGATTATACAGTTCCGGCAGGGCAATATGTTACTCGATTTTATTTTGTGGCAGTAGCGGCAGCAAATGGAAATCTGTCAAATGGAAACCTGCTCGATAACATTTCTTTTGGAAAGGATCTCCCAAACCCACCGGCCAAAACAGGTAATCTGGTAATCACAAAGCAGGTGGAAGGAATTGCAGCAAGCCAGATTCCGGACGAGTCCTTTACATTTCAGATAAAACGGGGAGAAGAAGTGATCGAAGAAGTGAAGCTTCCGCAAAATGGTCAGTGGAGTGCATCGCTCCAGGCGGTTGAACCTGGGGAATATACAGTGACGGAGATTGCTCAGGAACAGAATAACTACAGGCTGGAGCATACCTTTTATCTCGTGGGACAGGAAAGTCAGGCAGAGGGGAAGACAGCACGAATTGATGTAACGAAGGAGCAGACTGCAACAGTAACATATACGAATCAGTATCAACCGCTTATGGTTGTTCCGACAGGAGTAGAGAACAGGATGTTTCCTACAATCCTGATGGAAACAGCAGGTATAACAGGAGGAGCAGTTTTTCTGTTTCTTCGAAGAAAGAGGAAAGAAAAAAATTCATGAAATTAAAAGGAGAGATTCATCTTTTTCTGATTCGTCTTGCATTTCTTCTGGTGTTTCTGTGGGTTTTGTTCGGGCTGTTGTTTGGCATTACAACCATGAAAAACAATGACATGTCGCCACGCATTAGTGCGGGAGATCTGCTCTTTTATTATCGACTGGAAAAACCAAAAAGCGGGGATGTGGTGGTTCTTCAGAAAGCAGGAGAGAAATATGTGGGCAGAGTGATCGCAGTCGGCGGCGATACAGTAGAGATTACAGAGGACGAAAAGGTAAAGATCAATGGAAGTAAGATTGTGGAAAATGATATTTTCTATGATACACCGCAATATGAAAGTGACACGGTCTATCCACTGACGCTGAATAGCGGAGAATATTTTATTCTGGGAGATCAACGGGGAAATGCAAAAGACAGCCGGTATTTTGGAGCTGTGAAGGACAAGGAGATAAAAGGCAGAGTAATTACGGTGCTCCGCCGGTCAGATATCTGAAACCCGGAAATCAGAGTAAAAAGTGAGGTAGAGATTATGAATAAGAAAACAGCAGGACGTATTTCAGCAATGGCAATGGCGAGCATGATGATGATGTCAGTTTGCGTGGTAAATGCGGCAGCCGAGGAAAATGAACCGATCACACAGCTGAATCTGAAGAAAACGGTGACAACGGATGGAAATACATACCAGCCAAACACTTCATTTTCGTTTCATGTGGAGAATGGTGAAGCAGCAGAAAATTGGAGAGATAATGTAGTATATGCCGGTGTGACAGGTGGAATCACGGCCACCCAGACAATCGGATTCCAGCCATCAGGAGAAGATACACTGGCAGCAGCTTACAGCAAGAATGCAACATTGGAAATTAATGCAGGGGTATTTGAACATGCTGGTGTTTATCATTATGTTGTGACTGAAGATGCAGGCTCTTATGAAGGAATCGATTATGATACAGCAGGCAGAGATGTTTATCTTTTTGTATATAACGGAGCAGATGGAGCACTTTATGTTGGAAATGTAATTACAGAAAATAATGGTGAAAAAGGTGATCTTGAATTTATCAATGATTATGGTGCAGAAAATGATACAACGCATGATGTGACGATCAAAAAAACAATCACAGGTAATCAGGGCGTTAAAAATAAATCCTTCGAATTCAAGGTTGCGGTGAATGGTGGACAGGGAGAACTCTACAAAGTTGTAGTGAAGAAAAATGCAAATGCACAGGCACTTACAGAATACATCACAAGCAATGAAGCAGAAACTTCTTATCAGATTTCTGATACAGGTTCGATTACAATTTATGGATTGACAGAATCTGATAAATACACTGTAACAGAGACCGATGCGAATAAAGATGGATATACCACTACGATTGACGGAGAAACAACTGCGACCGGAACAAAGACAGGAACTACAAAAGAAGATGGTACAGTAGTTCAGTATGTGAATGAGAAAGATGCGGCTGTAGTAACAGGCGTCGCAAAGAAATACACACCATACGTACTACTTGTGGGTGCGGCAGGCGCACTTGGATCAGTTTTCTTTCGTAGAAAAGAGCATGATAAACGAAACGACAGAAGGTCAGGAGGCAGGGGAGCAGAGGGAAGAGCTGTTTTTTAAAGTTATAAAAGCGGGAAATAAGATATTGGAAATTCTGGCAGCGCTCTTTATTATTCTTATGCTTCTTTATGGTGCATATTCATTATGGGATACCTGCCAGATCAACCGACGTGCGTTTATCAGCGGAGAATTAATGAAATATAAACCTGCAGGGAAAATGGATGAAAGTCCGTCCCTGCAGGAACTTCAGAAAATCAATCCGGATGTGTGTGCCTGGCTGACTGTAGACGGAACAAAGATTGATTATCCGGTTGTGCAGGGAGAAACAAATCTGGAATATATCAACCAGGATATTTATGGAGAATTTGCTCTTTCAGGAAGTATTTTTCTGGATAGCAGAAATGACAGAAAATTTATTGACAGTTACAGTTTGTTATATGGTCACCATATGGATAATGGCGCAATGTTTGGGGATGTGATGAATTATAAAGAAAAGGAATATTTTGAATCACACAAAACAGGTACGCTATATTTGAATGAACAGTTAGAAAAAATCCAGTGGTTCGCCTGTGTGGAGACGGATGCGTATGATGAAGTTATTTATAATCCACAAGATTATAAGAAAGAGAATCTGGAAGAATTGATGGAATATATAAAGGCACATGCGGTGCAGTATCGTCTTCCTGAGAAAAAAGGAAAGGAGGGGCGGGACAGGATCATTGGCTTATCTACTTGTTCCAACGATCAGACGAATGGAAGAGTAATACTTTATGGATTTCTATATGATGTGGACAGATAGATCAAGAATGATGTAGCGCAACGCCGTTGCATATTTGTCTGTTGAATGTTAAAATGTGAATGTCATTCAGATTCAGGTCAAAGTTAGAAAAAGAGCGGAAATGGATCTGGATAATTTCGAAAATCAGGGAAATAAAGGCAGGCAGTATACAATGACGATAAAAGAGATTGCACAGATGGCCGGGGTGTCCAGCGCAGCAGTATCAAGATATTTGAATGGCGGATATGTGAGTGAACAGAAAAAGGAACAGATCCGTAAAGTGATTGAGAAGACGGGATATCAGCCGTCTACTCAGGCAAGAATCCTAAGAACCGGACGTGCACATCTGGTCGGTGTGGTGGCTCCGAAGATCAATTCAGAATCAATCAGCCGGATTACAGCGGGAATTGAACAGGTTCTTTCGGCAAGAGGGTATCAGATGCTTCTTGCAAGTACGGATAATCAGCCAAAGAATGAGCTGATTTATTTGAGAATCTTTGAAAGTTATCCGGTAGATGGAATTGTACTGATCGGTACAGTGCTTACAGACGAGCATCGGAGATTTTTAAAAGAATCAAAGGTTCCGGTTGTGGTTGTGGGACAGGAGACGGAAATGGCAAGCTGTATCTATCATGATGATTTTGGTGCGGGAAGAGCAATGGGACAAGAAGTTGCGTTGAAAGCACTGAAGCGGAATGGTGGAAGACCTGAAGATTGCAAGATTGCATATATTGGTGTTACTCGTGAAGATAAGGCGGCAGGTGCTGCCAGAGAAGACGGGTTCCGCAAGGGACTTCAGGAAGCCGGGATTACTTTCGATGACCATCGGTACAGACGCGAATCAGAATTTACAATGAGCGGCGGATATGAAGCAGTAGTGGATTTGTTGAGTGAAGAAAATGGAATCGATATCATATCATGCGCAACAGATACGATTGCAGCAGGAGCAATCGAGGCATTGATCGCACAGAGTAAAAAGGCGGTTCCGGAGTCGGTTCAGAATTCTGGTGCAAGGATGCTACACATTTTGGAACAGTCTGGTATCTGTGTCACAGGATTTGGTGATAATCAGATGTTAAGGGCTGTGACAGGCGGTATTCCAACGGTTCATTTTGGGTATAAAACGAGTGGAATCAAGGGGGCAGAGCTCTTACTTGAACAGATTGAAGAGAAAAATCCGGTGCCGGTGCATATGAAGCTGGGATTCCAAATCGTGAATGGGTTTGAATGAACGTAACTAAGAGTATAGTGCAAGTTAAACAAAACAGAAGAATCAGAATTAGTAAAAATGCCATCTTTACAAATGGCATTTTTTTATTTAATATAAAACCATAAGATATGAAAACGATTACACATAAAACATAGAAGGAAGGGAGAGTAATCATGGATTACAGGAAAACAGCCCAGGAGATTCTGGGATATGTAGGTGGAAGTAAGAATATTGTATCCGCAGCGCACTGCGCAACGCGTCTTCGTCTTGTTATCGCAGATAATAGTAAGGCAGATAAAGAGGCAATAGAGAATGTGGATGGAGTAAAGGGAGTATTTGAGGCATCTGGACAGCTTCAGATTATTCTTGGAACAGGAACAGTGAATAAGGTGTTTGATGAATTTATCGCGATCGCAGGTATTACAGCAAGCACAAAAGCTGAGGCAAAGGAAGCAGCGGCAGAGAAGCAGAACTGGTTTATGAAGGCCATCAAGCTGTTAGGTGATATTTTTGTACCGATCATTCCGGCCATCGTAGCAAGTGGTTTCCTGATGGGAATCATGAATGCGTTGGATTTCATGAATGCAAATGGATTTTTAGCAATTGATACAAGCAGTTCTATTTATGTGTTTGCGAATCTGTTCAGTAATATCGCTTATACATTTCTGCAGATTCTGATTGCATTTTCAGCTGCGAAAGCATTTGGTGCAAACCAGTATCTTGGAGCTGTTATCGGTATGATCATGATTCATCCGTCACTGCAGAATGCATATACAGTTGCAACAGAAGGTGTACAGCAGACACAGAGCGTATTCTTCGGACTGTATCACATCGACATGGTTGGATACCAGGGACATGTAATCCCGGTTATTATTGCAGTATGGATCCTTTCTGTATTAGAGAAGAAGCTGCACAAGGTAGTTCCGGCAGCACTTGACCTGTTTGTAACACCACTTGTCAGCGTATTCGTGACAGGATATCTTACACTTTCTATCGTAGGACCGATCTTCGTATGGGGTGAGAATGCGATCCTTGGAGCAATCCAGTGGATGCTGACACTTCCGCTCGGACTTGGAAGTCTGATTATGGGAGGTTTGTATGCACCGACAGTAGTAACAGGTATTCATCAGATGTACACAGCCATTGATATTGGTCAGCTGGCAAAATACGGAGTAACTTACTGGCTTCCACTTGCAAGTGCAGCGAATGTAGCACAGGGTGCAGCAGCATTGGCAGTTGGCGTTAAGTCAAAAGATCAGAAGATTAAATCCCTTGCACTTCCGTCATCACTTAGTGCATTTATGGGAATCACAGAGCCGGCAATCTTTGGCGTAAACTTAAGATTCTTCAAACCATTTATTGCAGGATGTATTGGTGGAGGATGCGGAGCATTGTATGCATCACTTGTACATCTCGGAGCAAAAGGAACTGGAGTAACAGGTATCTTCGGTATCCTGCTTTGCCTGAATCAGCCGCTTCAGTACATTATCGAGATGGCAATTTCAGTAGGAGTAGCATTTGTGATTTCCTTCATGATTTACAAAGATAAAGAGCCGGTAGTTAAGACAGCCGCAACAGAGACAACAGTTGAGAAAACAGAAGAGACAGAGAATGTAGTAGAAGCAGAAAATGTTTCAGCAGAAGAAATTACAAGCCCGGTAAACGGAAATGTTGTTGCGACAGCAGAAGTAGCAGATGAGACATTTGCATCAGAGATGCTTGGAACAACTGTTGCAGTTGAGCCAACAGATGGAAAGATTGTAGCACCATGTGACGGTGAAGTAATGAATATCTTCGATACAGGGCATGCAGTATGCATCGCAACGGAAGCAGGAGCAGAGCTTCTGATCCACATTGGAATTGATACAGTTTCCATGGATGGAAAAGGATTTGTAAAGAAAGTAGCAGATGGAGCAAAAGTTCGCAAGGGCGATGTGCTGATCGAAGCAGATCTGGATGCTATCAAAGCAGCAGGACATCCGGCAACTACGATGATGATACTGACGAATGCAGATGACTTCAGCAAAGTAGAGAAGACAGCAGCGGGAACAGTTACAACAGCTGATCTCGCAATGAAGATTGAGAAATAAATTGAACAGTGATTAAAAAGATACAGCCGTTTTATTCAAAGAAGAATTCTTGCAGAATAGAACGGCTGTAAATGGAAAAAGGGAGACAAGAGCATGAATGCATTAACAAGGGATTTGATCAAACTGGTAGATATGACGGAAGAGATGATGAAAGAAAAAGAGCAGAAAGAAGGCACAGCTTATCGTGAAAAGCTGCATCTGATGCCTCCTGTTGGCTGGCTCAACGATCCGAACGGACTGTGCCAGTTGAATGGAATCTATCATGCATTTTTTCAGTATTCTCCATTTAATGCCGAAGGCGGCGTGAAGATGTGGGGGCACTATACAAGCGAAGATATGATCGACTGGGAATACCAGGGAGTAAAGTTATATCCGGATCAGCCATTTGACTGTCATGGTGTATACTCCGGATCAGCATTTATTGAAGATGACAAAATGTATGTTTACTATACAGGCAATGTAAAGCTGGAAGACGGAGATTTCGATTACATCAATACAGGTCGTGAGTCGAATACGGTTCTTGTTGTCAGTGAGGATGGAAAGACATTTGGATCAAAAAAAGAACTGATGAGAAATGTGGATTACCCGTCAGATCTGACTTGCCATGTGCGCGATCCAAAGGTGTGGAAAGACGGAGATATTTACTACATGATTCAGGGTGCACGTACAAAAGAAGATGTCGGACAGGCATTGATCTTCGAGTCAAAAGATAAGATTAACTGGAAGTTCAGAAGCCGTGTGGAATCAGAGAAACCGTTTGGTTATATGTGGGAATGCCCGGATTACTTTGAAGTAGATGGGACAAAAATTCTTTCTGCTTCTGTGCAGGGACTTGAAGGCGGAGTATGGGATGACAGAAATGTTTATCAGTCAGGATATTTCATGGTTGATGGAAATATTTTAGATGATTATAAACTTTCAGAATACATGCTTTGGGATTACGGATTTGATTTCTATGCACCGCAGAGTTTTGAGACTGAAGATGGAAGAAGGGTTCACATCAGCTGGATGGGAATGCCGGATTGTGAAGAATATACTAATCTGACGATCGCAGAAGGGTGGCAGCATTGTTTCACTTTCCCGAGAGAAGTGTTTGTGGAAGACGGCAAAGTTTGTCAGAGACCTGTCAGAGAATTACAGAAGAGGAAAACTTTTGTGGATAAGTCTACAGGAATGTTGAAAAAAGATGGATATAAAGTCTATGATGTGAATATCTCGGGCATTCAGAACAATGAATTCAGGACAGTGATTGATGAAGAATTGATTCTTGAGTACAAAAATGGAAGATTCGAGATGCATTTCACAAGTCAGGATAAAAATTCTGTATCTGCAGGAAGAGGAATGCGTTATGTTGATGTAGATAAAATTTCAAGTGTTGAAATTCTTGTGGATAAATCCTCTGTGGAAGTATTTGTAAATAATGGAGAGTATGTATTCACCACACGGTTCTATCCACAGAAAGACAGTCTTGCGGTAGAGGCTGCGGGAGCAGAGATCATGATGGAAGAGATTCGATAGTTGAAAGAAAATAGCCTCTGGACTATTGAAAAAAACTTTCAGTAGAATTATAATAACAATAGTCACAGATTCCCCACAGATGAAAGGTCTGTGGGGATTTTTGCGTTATGAATTCAAACAATCGGAGGATTTCCTTTATGATAAATTTCAAGAAATACGGAAAGCGCTGTCTGTCTCTTTTTCTGGCGGCATCTATGATATTAATGCCGGCAGTACAGACATTTGCTGAGGAAGAAACGGCGGCAGCCACAACAGATTCAACTCAGACAGCGGGAGAAGACAGGGAGACACAGCGTCAGAACTGTTATGCGATCGCACCGGATTCAAACAGTGTGGAGAACTGGCCACAGGGACCGGCAACTTATGCGGATTCTGCAATCGTTATGGATATGAACAGTGGGGCGGTTTTATATAGCAAGCAGATTGAAAAGAAGCATTATCCGGCGAGTATTACAAAACTTCTGACAACATTGGTTGCGTTGGACAATGCAGAGCTTACAGATACGGTAGAATTTTCCCAGGACAGTATCTCCTTTCTGGAATATGGCGATGCCCATATCGGCATGACACCGGGGGAGCAGATCAGTATGGAAGATGCGCTCTATGCCGTTCTTCTGGCATCAGCAAATGAGGTCTCTTATGCAGTAGCTGAGAGTGTTGGCAAGAAGATGGGTGGGGGTTATGACACATTTATTCAGGCGATGAATGATGAGTCAGAAAAACTTGGATGTACAGGTTCACACTGGACGAATGCGAACGGACTTCATGATGAACAACATTATACAACGGCGCATGATATGGCAAGAATTGGTGCAGCAGTTTATCAGAAGGAAACGTTCCGGACAATTTCCCAATCGTTAAGCCATACGATTCCGGCAACGAATCTTGTGAATGAAGAACGTACTTTTCAGCAGAAGCACAAGATGCTCTGGCCACAGAATGATAATTATTATGAATACTGCAAGGGCGGTAAGACCGGCTACACAGATCAGGCAAGAACAACGCTTGTGACAATGGCAGATAACGGAGATATGCAGCTTGTTGCGGTTGTACTTTATGATTTTGGAAATGATGCTTATATAGATACTCGTGCCATGTTTGATTATGCTTACAGTAATTTTTCAAAAATATCTTTGAAGGATCAGAAGCTTCCGGAAGGTGTGAAGTCTTATGAAGACGAAGATGCTTATATCGTACTTCCGAAGAGTGCACAATTTTCTGATGTGAAAGCAGAAGTGAAGGAAGACAGCAACAAGGATGGATCCGGAACAGTAACATTTACTTATAAAGGGCAGGAAGTAGGCAGTGTGAAAGCTGCGATAGAAAAAACAGAGGAAAGCAGTGCAGCTGTTTTGGGAAAAAAGAAAGATAAGACAACTTCAACTGTCGTAACCGGGATTTCAAAGTTTATGAAAATTGTGATCGGAGTTGTAATTGCAGTTGTGATTTTATTGATCATCATTGTTGTACTTGCGAATTACCGGAAGCAGATAAGACGTCGCAGAAGAAAAAAAGGAAAAAGAAGAAATGCAAAGAGTGGTAATGTGAAAAGAAAGAAGAAACGCCGCAGATAAGAAAACAGAAATTTGCGAAAGAACGCTGAAAACAACGTTTTTTCGCACTTTTTTTATCATAATAAACCTTGACTAGAGCCAAGAATCTCTTTATAATAAGCCGTGTGTAGAAGTTCACAGGTAAAGCGATGACGGAGACAGTAGGATTTATCCGAACGTTACAGCGAGCCGGAGATGGTGGGAGTCCGGTGCAAGTAAGAGATTTTTGAAGATCACTCCAGAGCAGCAGTTCCTGAAACAGATGCAGAAAAGAGGTTTCTGCAGAAAGAGAGAGTAAGGACTGACGCGTGTCCGGCGTTAAAGGATACCATATGCAGGTCAGAAATCAGACCTAAGTATGATGTAACAGGTGGTTTAACGAGAGAAGTTCAGGCTTTCGTCCTATTACAGGACGGAAGCCTTTCTTTTTTTAAGAATCATAAAATAAACTCAGGAAAGGATAAGAACATGTATAAGAAAGTTTTAACTGACATGAACTTTGTCAGCCGTGAAAAAGAAGTTGAAAAGTTCTGGGATGATAATGAAATCTTCCAGAAAAGTATGGATGAAAAAGAAGGATGTCCGGATTATATTTTCTATGACGGACCTCCGACAGCAAATGGTAAACCGCATATCGGACACGTTTTAACTCGTGTTATTAAGGATATGATCCCGAGATACCGTACAATGAAAGGATATATGGTTCCAAGAAAGGCCGGATGGGATACTCATGGACTTCCTGTAGAACTTGAAGTAGAAAAGTTATTAGGATTAAATGGAAAAGAACAGATTGAAGAATATGGTATGGAACCATTTATCAATCAGTGTAAAGAATCTGTCTGGAAATACAAAGATCTGCAAAGGTGGAAAAAGACGCGTCCCTGTCTTTTTCATAATCCCGCACCGCCTTGAACAGCCCGATCATTCCCTCCTGGATCAGATCCTCCTGATCCGCGCCCGGAAGATACATCAAACGCGCCTTTCTCCGCACCAGATCCTTATATTTTTCCATCAGATAATCCATGACGCTGTCATCGCCGTCCCGCAGCCTCCGGATCAGTTCGTCGTCCTGACATTCTTCGTATTTTTTCATGCTTCCTGCCAATTTCGCCAATTTTCTCTCAGCTGCCCTTACTGAAGGCGCTGACGCACAATTTCATAAGCCAGAACACCCGCTGCCACGGAAGCGTTCAGAGAGTCGATATCGCCTTTCATCGGAATGGATGCGACCATGTCGCATTTCTCCTTCACAAGACGTCCAACGCCCTCTCCTTCATTGCCGATAACAAGTCCGATCGGCCCTTTTAAATTCAGGTCATACATCGTCGTGCCGCCCATATCTGCACAGACAAACCAGATGCCTTCTTTTTTGAGTTCCTCGATGGTCTTTGCGAGGTTCGTCACCCTTGCCACCGGAGTAAAGTTTAATGCTCCTGCACTGGTTTTTGCCACAACCGCCGTCAGCCCTGCCGCCCGGTTTTTGGGAACGATCACGCCGTGTGCGCCCGCCAGGTTGGCGGTTCGGATGATCGCGCCGAGGTTGTGCGGATCTTCAATGTTATCCAGTAAAAATAAGAACGGTGCTTCGCCTTTTTGACGGGCATTGTCCAGAATCTCTTCCACAGTCGCATATTCGTAAGCCGCCGCATAGGCGATGACGCCCTGATGCTTTCCGGTTTCGGAAAGCTGATCCAGGCGTTCCTTTGTTACAAATTTAACAGGTGTCTGCTTCGCCTTTGCTTCCCGCTTGATCGTCAGGATCGGTCCGTCCTGGCAACCGTCCAGAATAAACAGCTTGTCAATCGGACGTCCTGCCCGGTACGCCTCGATCACCGCATTTCTGCCTTCTATTGTAAATTCTTCATAACGCATCTGCGTGCTCTCCTATTTGATCATATTTGCTGCCCGGTCAGCTCCAGCCCTTTCGCAATCAGCCAAAGCAACCGGTCGGTCTGGTCGGTCAGGTATAAAAATCCATACAGTGCTTCCAATCCGGTCGCTTTGCGGTAATCCCCGATCGATGCATTTTTGGCTGCCGAATGGGAATGGGCGTTCCGCCCTCTGCGGTAAACTGCCTGCTCTTCTGCAGTCAGCTCCTCCATCAGCGCATCCGCCTGTGCTGCCTGCGCCTGCGCCTTTACGATGGAGCTCTTTTTGGTATGAAGGACGCCGGGTGCAGTATTGCCGCGCTCCACAACGATCGTGCGGATGACCAGATCATAGATGCAGTCCCCGACAAACGCCAGTGTCAGCGGAGAATAGGTCCGGATGTCCACCCGATCGCATACAAATTTCTTCCGGATTGCGCCAAGCAGGCTCAGGCTCTCTTCCATTTTACGCCCTCTCTGGTATCCTCCAGCACGATGCCCATATCCAGAAGCTGCTGTCTGATTTCATCTGCGCGCGCGAAGTTTTTCGCTTTGCGGGCAGCCTGACGCTCTTCAATCAGAGCCTCCACGTCTGCATCCAGCAGCTCTTCCTTTTTCTCTACGATCAGACCGCAGACATCGCTGAGGGTTGTGATCTTTTCTTTCAGAGCCTCCCAGAATGCCTTGGTGTGCTCTGCATCACCGCAGGTGTTGGCAAATTTTACCAGCTCGAAGATCGCTGCGATTGCATCCGCGGTGTTGAAATCATCGTCCATCGCCTGATCAAATTTCGCTTCAAATCCTGCTGCCTGTGCAAGAAGCTCCTTCTCCTGCTCTGTCAGCTCGCTGTCTTCTGCGTTCTGCGCCTTAAACTGCAGAGTAGCAACTGCAGTGCGGATTCTTTCCAGGCTGTTTGCAGCGGCCTCCATCAGCTCTGCGCTGAAATTTAAGGGGCTTCTGTAGTGGGCGGAAAGCATGAAGAAGCGCAGCACCATCGGATCATATTTTGCAACAATATCGCGGACGGTAAAGAAATTGCCCGCAGATTTGCTCATCTTGTGGTTGTCGATATTTAAAAAGGCATTATGCATCCAATAATGTGCGAAGGGTTTTCCGTTTGCAGCCTCGGACTGCGCGATTTCGTTTTCATGATGCGGGAAAATCAGGTCTTCGCCGCCTGCATGGATGTCAATTTCATCCCCCAGATATTTTTTGCTCATGACGGAGCACTCAATGTGCCAGCCCGGTCTGCCGTCGCACCACGGGGATTTCCAGAAAGGCTCGCCCTCTTTTTTGGGCTTCCAGAGGACAAAATCCAGCGGATCTTCCTTCTGGTCTGCACCGGAAACCAGCAGGGAACGCTTTCCGCCCTCTAAGTCATCCAGATTTTTGTGGGAAAGCTTGCCGTAATCCTTGAAACTTCTGACACGGTAGTAAACCGTGCCATCTTCCGCTGCATAGGCATAGCCTTTTTCGATCAGCGTGCGGATCATCTCTTCCATGCCGCAGATCTCCTGTGTAGCCTGAGGATGGGTTGTTGCCGGACGGACATTTAAGGAAGCCATATCCTTTTTGCACTCTGCAATATAGCGTTCGGAAATGACATTCGCATCTACGCCCTCTTCTACCGCTTTTTTGATGATTTTATCGTCCACGTCGGTGAAGTTGCTGACATAGTTTACCTCGTAGCCCTTATGCTCCATATAGCGGCGCACGGTGTCAAACACGATCATCGGACGCGCGTTTCCGATATGGATAAAGTTGTAAACGGTCGGACCGCATACATACATGCGTACCTTTCCGGGCTCGATCGGTACAAATTCTTCTTTTTTCTTTGTCAATGTATTATAAATTTTCATGCTGTTTTTCGTTCCCTTTCATATTGTTTTTCGATTCCTTTTCTTTTTCCAGACGCTTCACTTCCACTTCCAGCTCGAGAACCCGGTTGATCAGCTCGCTGTTTGCTTTCTGCAGCGTCATAATGTCCTCCCGCACCGGATCTGGTAAATGCACCTGATCCAGAGTTTCCCGCGGGAGCGGCTGATTGTACCGGCGCACCACTCTGCCCGGGACACCGACTACCGTAGAGTTGGGAGGCACCGCTGAAAGCACGACGCTTCCCGCACCGATCTTGGAATTTTCCCCAATTGTAAAGGATCCAAGCACCTTCGCGCCCGCGCTGATCATGACATTATCGCCGACAGTCGGATGGCGCTTTCCCTGCTCCTTTCCGGTTCCGCCCAGTGTCACACCCTGATACAGGGTCACATTATTGCCGATCTCTGCGGTTTCTCCAATGATAACGCCGTTTCCGTGGTCGATAAAGAAGCCTTTTCCGATTTTCGCACCCGGATGGATTTCAATGCCGGTTTTGCGCACCGCGCGCTGTGAAATCCATCTTGCCAGGAAATAATGCCCGGACAGATACAGTTTATGCGCCACACGGTAGTGCAGCATCGCCCGGAAACTCGGATATAAAAAAACTTCCATGGAAGAATGAATCGCCGGATCCCGCTCTCTGATCAGCCGGATCTCTTCTTTTACATTTCCGATGATTCCCATATCCGAAACTCTCCTTTCCCTTTTCTCGAATAATCACAGCAGTTCCCAACGTCTCGTGTATGCACGGACTTTGGAGCATTGCTTTGCAATATACAATAGAATACACGCTCTGTGAACCTTCTATTGTCATAAAAAAAGGAATTTTTCGCCTCTGTAGCCTAGAGACGAAAAATTCCGCGGTTCCACTCTGTTTCAGGATTCCAAATCCTGCCCTCAGGCGCGTAACGTGCGCAATTCGTACTCTGCTCATGCCGTCGGCTTCGCAGAATCTGCTCCCGGATGCACTTTCTGCACAGACCTGCGGGGACTGCTCTCAGCCAATGGCATTCCCTCTCTGGCGCCGTCTATCTGCATACTCTTTCCGTTCCATGCATTTTCCAATCTGTTCATTTCAGCGATATCGCAGATGCTCCGGCTTTGGCGATTCGCGACTTCCCGAAGTATCTGCACAACTATAATTAGGATAAAAAATTTTCTTCTCTTTGTCAAGGGCTGCCGGTGTTTTTGTTCCGCCTGCGCTGAGTAGGGTAGTGTCCCCTTTTCTTATTTTATGCAGCGGGCGAGGGCTTCGATGCCAGCTTTGACAGCTGCCCCAACGTTCCCGTCACTTTACAAAGATTGCGCCATGCGACAGGCGGACTTACTGCACGCCACAACCGCCGCAGCCGCCGCAGCCGCTGGTCACATTCTGGTCGTAGAGTCCCATCGGACTGTTTAACAGACAGATCGCCTGCGCAGAAATACCCTCTCCGGCTCCGGTAAAGCCAAGTCCTTCCTCGGTCGTTGCCTTTACATTGATCTGCGATACGTCAATTTTGAGCGCATCCGCCATGTTCTGGCGCATCTGGTCGATGTGCGGGCGCATCTTCGGCGCCTGGGCGATGATCGTCGCATCGATATTTTCAATTAGAAAGCAGTGCTCTTCCAGCAGCTCCCCTACTTTCTGCAAAAGCAGAATGCTGCTGATTCCCTTATAGGCGGGATCCGTATCCGGAAAATGCTTACCGATATCGCCAAGTGCTGCTGCTCCAAGCAGGGCGTCCATCACGGCATGTACGAGCACATCCGCATCAGAATGTCCTAAAAGTCCCTTTTCATACGGAATTTCCACACCGCCCATAATCAGTTTGCAGCCCTCCTGCAATCTATGCACATCATATCCCATTCCAATTCGCATCTTTTCTTTTCCTCCTGTTTTCGCGTCTTGGTCAGCCCTCCGGCTCGATCATCCGGTAGCCGACGCCGATTTCTGTAAAAATATACTCCGGCTGTGCCGGATTTTTCTCAAGCTTACGTCGGATATTCGCCATGTTGACCCGCAGAATCCGGTTATTGTTTTCCATGTTTGGTCCCCAGATTTCCCGGATCATAAAATCATAGGTCAGAACCTTTCCCGCATAACGGCTCAAAAGGCTCACCAGCCGAAACTCATTCTGTGTCAGGTTCAGATCTAAGCCGCCCTTATAGGCACGATGTTTATCGTAATCGATCAGCAGGTCTTTCGCCTCAAAAATGCCCGTCATTCCACCTGCCGGTCCCTGATAGCCAGCTCTCGAATGACGGATCGCTGCCCGGATTCTCGCCAGCATTTCCGATGTTCCAAACGGCTTCGTGATATAATCGTCCGCTCCGAGGTCCAGTGCCTCCACCTTGTCCTTTTCATGGCTCCGCGCAGAAATCACAACGACCGGCATGCCCGACCATTTCCGAAGTCTGCTCAAAATTTCCATACCATCTATATCCGGAAGTCCCAGATCCAGAATCACCAGATCCGGACACTGGGATGTAATCAGGCTGTAGCCCTCCTCGCCGGTATCCGCCGAAATGACATCGTAACGGTTCGCTTCCAGAATTGTCCGGAAAAATTTGCGGATGCTTCGGTCATCCTCGATAATCAGAATTCTGTCCCTTACTTCCATTCAGGCTTCCTCCATCCAGTTTTCTTCCTGACAGGGCAGCCAGAACTGGATCCTCGCTCCCCTGTGCGCCGCCATATTTTCCGCCTTCATGTCGCCCTGATGCGCCTGAATAATGCTCATGCAGACCGATAGTCCGATCCCCATGCTCCGTTTTCCATCGCTCGCAGCATGATCGCCGGTCGGAAGCTGTCCTTCGAAAATAATCGGCAAAATCGCCGGATCAATTCCTTTTCCGTTATCCTCCACGCAGAACAGCACTCGTTCCGGCAGTTTTTGGATGGATATTCGTATTTTTGTGGTTGTTTTTCCATGTATCGCAGAATTTTCCATCAGGTTTACCAAAACCTGCTCCACCAAAATGCCGTCCATCGGAGCCATCACGACCTCCTCCGGCATGCTCGTTTCTACTTCGATCTGCGCAAACTGCTTCTGGAACTTCCCAACCGCCCCGCCTACGACCTCTTCTACGACCTCCCAGGTCGTCTGAAGCTGCGCACGGTCCCCGTTAATTCGCGTGATCGAAAGCAGGTTTTCCACCATCCGGATCAGCCACCGGGATTCGTCGCGAATACCTTCTAAAAGCTCCACCTTCTCCTGCCGTCCCAGCGCGTCGTAATTGTCTAAAATTCCCGACGCGGATGCCTGAATTGACGTCAGAGGCGTCCGGATATCGTGGGACACTGCCCGCAGCAGATTGGCGCGTGTCTTTTCTTTTTCCACTTCCAGACGTATCTGCTCCTGCCATTTAATCTGCGTCGTCAGCGCGCTCACCATAACCGCCGTCGCCAGCATCACCACAAAGGTCAGCGGATAGCCTGTAATCGAAAAATTCAACTCAAAGTACGGGTAGGTGAACACATAGTTGACCAAAACCACCGCAGCCATCGCTGACAGAATCCCATAAACATATCCTTCCGTGAACCGTGCCACAATCACGACCGCAAGCACGAACAGCAGCGGCACATGCGTATCCGCCTCTGAAAAATGCTGCAGTGCCAGACATACAATCGTCGCAGCGCCCATAATGCCCACCGTGATCAGGATGTTTCTTAGGATCGTCCGTCCTTTTTGTTCCGGGTTCTGTTTTCGTTCTATCATATTCTTTCTCTGCATCAGTGTTCTCCGAATGCCTTTCTCTTCTGTATCTTACCATATCTTTCTGCAAAATGGGGAAAAAAATCCCGCCGGCGGACTGTTTCTATCTGCGGCGGGACTGCTTTTTGCAATTTTTTAAGCGTATAAGGATTTTCCATGAACAACCTTTCCGTATATTTTCTGTGCCAGCACCACAACCAGGCTCACGCACAGGTACAGGGTGGGAAGTCCGCCCAGAATTCCCATTACCCCAAGCATAATCGCACCAAAAATCTGACTCATTTTTTCTTTACCCCGCTTTCTGCAGATTCTCTCCGTAACGCTTTTTTGCGTGTCCGGGATTTCAAAAAGCATCATACCAAACCAGCTTTTTTTCTTCCATAGATTCGACACACCCTTAACATCTGCTTAGCTTTCTGCAGGCTTTCTTAGCGGCTTCTGAACAATCAGTTTCCCGATTATTTTTCTGTACATAAACCGTTCACAAAGTTTTCATCTTTCGGTCAGACTCCTGTCACATCTGACTTGTATGATAAAAGCATAGATAAAGAAAAACTTTTTCTGAAATACTTCTTTTTCATACCAGCCGGCAGGAGCACACCTGCCGGCCCTCCTTTTGTTATTCCATCGACAGTCACATAAAAAAGAATGTGCCTTGGCACATTCTCGC
>ENA-OPDH01001275-OPDH01001275.1-human-gut-metagenome-genome-assembly--contig:-NODE-1275-length-18587-cov-2.763544_pt1 | contig 18587 bp, 19 predicted proteins | sample MGYA00241260_ERZ501500 | MGnify/ENA primary metagenome ERZ501500 (study PRJEB25962, sample SAMEA2042519) | human gut metagenome | biome: human gut; feature: human-associated habitat; material: faeces...
GTGCCTGCCGCAAATATTCAGGCTGTCGTTCAGATGCACCGCCTTCAACCGCTCCAAACCAATGATTTTGTCAAACTGCGCCAGTACGCCGTCCAAATCATTAACGATATCATAGCCACCGTCAAAAATATGACAGGTATCAAGGCAGACGCCCATCTTTTCGTTAAGCTGCACCTTGCTCAAAATCGCCGCCAGCTCCTCAAAGCTGCGGCCAACCTCCGTGCCCTTGCCGGCCATCGTTTCCAGCAGAACCGTAGTGTGCAAATCCTTGTGCAGCACACTGTTGAGCAGCGCCGCTATTTTTTCTATGCCAACCTCAGCTCCCTGCTTCACATGGCTGCCGGGATGAAAATTATACATATTCCCCGGCACATATTCCAGCATCGCCAAATCGCCCTCCATCACCATCTGCGCAAACTCCAGCAGCTTTTCGTCTGCTGCACATGGGTTCATCGTATACGGTGCGTGTGCCAGAATGGGCGCAAAATTGTGCTCCTGCATCAACGCGTTCAGCGCCGCCGCGTCCTCCGGCTTCACAGCCTTCGCCTTGCCTCCACGCGGATTGCGCGTAAAAAACTGAAACGTATCGGCACCGATCGACAGCGCCGTCTTTCCCATCGCTAGAAAGCCCTTCGATGAGGATAAATGACAACCTATATGTAACACTTGCTCAATCTCCTTTGCTATTTTTCCACCAGCTGATAGCTTTCCGCCAACAGCTCCTGCACCAACGAAATGTCTGCATCCTTTTGCAGCATTACCGTCAGCCAATGCTTTTTGTTCATATGATACGCAGGATAAAAATGCTGCCTGTCCACCAGCTGCTCAATCTTTGCCGGTGGCAGCTTAATATTCAAAACATCAACCTTCCCAGGCTTTTATAGGGAATCGTCATAAACAAAGCGTACCATTTATTTCTCCGCGCCGTCTTAAAGGTAAAATTCTCCGGTGTTTCCGGCCACGGAGCGTCGGGTACAGTGCCGAAGCGCTGCGAGCAGTAATCCATCAGCTGCAGCTTAACATTACTTTTAATCAGGCACTGCGTTTTTATTTCCTTCAGCAGAGCCTCTGCTTTCGCGCGCACGCTCATAACGTAACCGCTGATGTTATCGGCAACGTTAAATGGCAGGTACTCCTCATCTGTATCGCGTTCCAAAACATTTACGGATAAGGCCTTGCCTGCAAGCGTAACGACAGCGTAAAACTCTGTTTCCGGCAGTGTCTTGCGCAGTGTCAGCCCTGCGCCCTCCCGCACAAAGCCGTAGGCCAGCGCTTTTTTTATATCAACATCATATTGGTCTAAAATCGGATAAAGCATTTCCGTTCTCTCCTGCAAATAAAATTATATGCACCACCGGTATAATCGCCTAAGCAATCAGAACTCCTGCACAACCTCAAAGCGGTACTTTTGCTTAATCGCAGGATATTTTTCGCGGTCCACCTCGCTCATAAACATAGCGTAAGGACGGGCGCAAATTTTGAACGGAGCATACAGCGCCTGATACACCACCAGCTTTTCGCCGGTCTCCGTGTGCTCGGCAAAGGCCAGTATTTTATATAAGTATTCCGTCGTAGGATTTTCGACAGTTTCTCTTTTAAAATGGCGCACAATGTCGCCCATATGCATTTCTCTAGTCATAGTATTAACCTCCGTATTTTGTTTATATAATTATAACACGTTTTTTCATAATAAAGTAAAAAAGAGTCCTGCCGTTTTTTCGGTAGAACGCTTTCTTAAACTTCTTATTTTTATTGATATACTAGGGCCTTCTAGGAAAACCTCTCGGAAACTCTCTATCTAACTCACTATAAATATGACGGGCTTGCTGCCATTCTTCCGAAAAGAACAAAAAGTAAATCAATGCACATATCAATAAAATAATCACCAATCCTTAACCAACGTATAATAATCCTCTTTCATCAATATACCTAAAGATTTCTTAGCCTTAATTATTTCCGAATCACTGATTATTCTATCAACATATCTGAAACTCGTTTGGGAAGAATTCAGCTCAGCATACGTTCCTTCAAATATTTTTCAACTCACCCATATCCGGGATAGCAATTTCTCATATCCTCATTTACATAAACGAAATCGCCCTTTTTCACGCATAACATATCTGTAATAAACCAGTCGCGCCTGATTTGCATTCCAAGCTTATACCTAAGCAACAAAAATTTATGCTTTTCTTTATCTGCATGATTATCATAAAGCAAAAAATTTCTGTTATTCTTGCCTCGACGAATTCCTCTGTCACTGTCAACAACCATACAAAATGGATCATCAACAAAAGCTTTGTTTTGCGGAGTGTCCGAAGCGCAAGCAGGAGACTTCTTTTGTACTTTTGGCGACAAAGCTTTTCCTTCTGCATCCTCAGAATATTTTCCAATCGCATCCGGCTCTTTCGGTTGCACTTTCGGCCGCAAATATTTTGCATTTACGCTTTTATAACAATATTCCGGCAAGGGCATATCCGCCAATTCACTGTAAAAAATACCACGCACTGTTACAACCTTACGGCCATCACGCGTAGTAACATAAACCTTATCTCCTGTTTTGATATCATCTATATCGCACATATAATCATACAGCTTGCTGCTGTTATAAAATTGTACTCTTACAAATATACGCATTGCACACACTCCGCTCTTTCATAAAGCTCATCAGCTCTAATTCGTTTACTTTCTTTATTTAGCCGCAAATCTTTACCTTTGCCAAAGCCTCCTGAAACTTATCGCCCAGGGAATCTGATAACTAAATTATATACGATACCATGGACAGAAACTGTCATTGCTCTCATAAAAAAGCTATAGAATAAAAATTTTACATCACCTATGCTTAAATTCATCCTGAAAGCAAAAAAGAGGATAACGTACCGCGAAAGTACATTATCCTCGTGCTGTTATAGGTAACTAACAGCCACATCCCTATTCTTATATTACAGCCTCATACAAGTTCCTAAAAGTTTAGCAACAACTTCACTCCGTAAAAAAAGATTACGCCGCCGCAGACAATATTCACCCTGCGTAAAAATACTGTATCAAGCCTGTCTCGAAAAACCAAAATCAACAGCGTCAAACCTTTGTGGTTTGTCTGTTATAAATTACTCTTTTCTAAGTTCATACCGTGTGGTACGACTTCCACCAATCTGTTTGATTTGACCACTATCTACCATTGCTTTCAGAATACGACCAGCCGTAGACTGACTAACCTCCAACAGTGTCTGTGTTTCTTTTCTGGTAATCATCAGGTGCTCCCTTAAAAATTGCAGAACTTTTTCCTCATTTGAATCCAAGTCCAGAGCTGCCGCATTTTCAAATTTCTTATGTGCTTCTGCTGCTTTTGGCGTGAAATTCACATTAGGAAGAATGATTTTAAAAGCGTTGTTAGTTGTCTTGATCTTCGGTTGCACCAGGGCATTTGCATAAGCTCCCATGATTTTCTTCATGCCGGTGCCATATGCTTCAATCAGCTGCAAGCGGTAAAAAACATTAGCAAGGTGTGGATTTCTGCAAACAGAAACACCCATCATCAAATCGTCAAGTTCCAAACCGGGAAGCAGCCCGCCGATGGACACGAATTCAATCCGATCATCGTATATGCTGATCAAGGTGCTGGCTCGGAAAGAATAATCTCGGTGTACTAGCGTGTTCAGCAATGCCTCGCGGACGGCGACCTCCGGGTAGTCCCGTGTATCAATCCGCAAAAGCTTCCGAAATGTCGCATGTGTCTGATTGTGGAAATCAATATAGTCGTAGACCTCATTGAGTTGCTGCATCAGAGAGCCGGAAAACTCCCGGCGATCCTTAAATACATTCTGATTGATTCCTTCAAACACGGCCGCCTTGATTGTGTGGGGACACTGCTCAGACAGGAGCAACCCTAGATTCGTATAAATGCCATCTGCGGAAACGATTTTCAAAGTCTGCATTTGCGGCTGTCCAAATACAACATTGCGTTTTTCAAATTCCTTTTTTGTTGCCTCAAAGGTCAATGCCTGATTGATAGACCGCATATTCTCAAAGCTATCTCCATCGGTTTCCTTGATCATCTGCCGAATAGCCGTATCTGTTGCCGGTACAGAAGAATATCCCTGCCGCACATAGACACCCTCAGGCCGCAGTCCTTTCTTTGCCAGATAATAGGGACGGTTTGTGCCGCGCTGAATGTTGACGGCCACAACTGCTTTTCCATCACATTCTAGCGTTTCATAGTGAATGAACATAGTAACATCCGGCTTTACGGCATCCCGTACCATATTGGAAATCTGCAAGGCACATTTATCCGCATTTTCAATTCCCAACACTGTGCCATCGTCTGCCACACCTACATAAATCGTGCCTCCGTCACAGTTGGCAAAAGCAATAATCTCTTTTTTGATGTCATCCATCACGATAGACTTTAATTCAACTATTTCTGTTTCCCGAAATCTCATTCTGCTCACTCCCTAGTTCTATTCTAATCATATTCTAACCATTCTAATCGTCATTGTCAATCATATTGGTTAGAATAATGAGTAGCATGGGCATCAACAAGAGCAGCATGTGTCCTAAATTATATATATTATTCGGGACACTTGGCACAAATTATCAGCTACAAGCGAAAAAAGGCTGACGCGCACCTTTTTCCACGATCATCTCGTTATTATATGTTATACTTTGTTCATCGGTTGAACACCGACATGTTCCAAAAATCAAGCCTACTGAATTACTGACCATATAATCCAGTAGGCTTTTTTATGCTTTAAAAATTTTTATTTATCAATCTGCTCTTATCTATATATATTTCTCCGTTAACCGCATTTTGAAAAGCGCTTTTATCAGGATTAACAAATCTGCACATCTGCTTTAACATCCTCGCATTTCACGTTACTTCTATAATAGAATTATAGCACAAAGGACTACTGCAGTATATAATAAACAGCATTGGAAATTATCTACTCTATCTCTACACTCCTGTATATAAAATCATTTTCAAACAAAAACAGAGAATAGTGCTGTTATACACTATCCTCTGCTTTTTATTCCACCAATCAACTGTCACGATTGGACTAATTCTGGTGGAGATGAGGGGAACCATCAGTTAGTCCAATCATTGCTCCTCTAATAATAAGCTCATACTCGTGCTTGCTTAACCTTCGCTCCACTACTATTACATGGCTATAAAAAAACAGCGAAGTCATTTTAAATTTTTTTACCACGCCTTAGCCAAATGAAACGAGTGAAGCGAAAACCTGATTATGTTAGACGAAAAAACTGACTCATATCCAATAACTATCAATACTCTAGCCTCACCTAAAGACCGACATTCTGTATCTGGAAAATAGCTTTCTGCGACTCTATCTCGGCACGCAGTGTTTCTTCATTAGGTAAGTGATCGTTCGAATTAACATATTGTATAACACTTCTATCGCTCATTGTAGTACCCAAAATAAATATTATCTATAGTATACCCTATCTACCAAAATTATACAGAGAAAACGAAAATCAGTCAATCAAAAGCATTGGTAGATGGATGTGTAAGGCATTCATCTTTATTAAGGTGATACACTGAACCCATTTCGATGCAGATTGTTACAACAAAATATTATATGGTATCAAATGGTGCCAAAAACATTATTTGAAAGGACGTATCATTATGAACAAAATAAATGACTTCGTCGGACTAGTAACCTTATACAGGCAAAGCGACGAATACTTCCTCTACAGAGCTAGTACTCAGGCTAGTATAGAAGCGTCGCTGACTAATCACCTACTCCCATATTTTGGAACAATAAAACTGAATGAATTAGACACCAGCCTTATTGAGAGTTGGTTGAATACGCTCAAATATACCCCACCGATTAAGGGTGGTTGTAATGGAGAGCATTTATCTGAATCAACTATATATAACCTTTGGATACTACTCCGCAGAATTTTAGAGTTCGCTTATGAAAAAAATATTCTCATAGATAACCCATGTAGTAGTGTAAGCTGGGATATACGGCCCCATCTACCAATTCATGCCCCCTCATTTATTTATGATATATTCGAGTTTGACAATTTTTTGGACCAGCTATTCTCACAAAAGAAGCTTGCAGCTAAGGTTAAAAATGCTCTGCTTGCCCTTCTTATACTTAAGTCTAACGCGACAGTAGCCAAGATATATAGTCTGAAATGGTCTGACTTCAATTTAAAGACTGGAACCATAACCAATCACGCTAGCAATTTTTCTTTGATCCTGGATGACCTTTCCCTTATGCTACTGCAACAGCACAAGATTTATCAGGATGAATGTCTAAAAAAGCATCCTGCCATCAAAAACACCGAGGATTATATCTTTATATCAACCCGATACAAGCCCGACGATACCGTTGCCAAAGCACCCCATGCTAATAGTTTTTACACATGGCTTAGAAATCACAATAAGAAGCACGCTAATGACCTTATCAGCGTGAGAAGTCTACAATTGATGGGTAAGGTATACGAAATGAAGTTTCCGGACCCTTCAGATAAAAAATACTATCCCATTATAGACTCTAAGACTACAAAATACAACCTGACTTCCCTGATGTATTGGTAAACCCAATTAATACCAGAAAAAAAATCCATCATTCACTACCAAGCGAATGATGGATTTTTTCATCTTTAGTTTGCTGTACCGCCTTCTAGCTCAATTATCCTTATTTTGCATAAAACTTTTTATATCCTGACCTAGGATGCGATAACTTCTCCCTACCTTAGTACTTTTCAGCTTACCACTCTTTAATAACTTATAAACAGTAGTCCTACCTAGCTTTAGTAGCATACAGGCTTCTTCAGTATTGTAGTATTCATCTGTCATAACCTAATCCCCCTAAACAATGTATAGCATCAACTATAATTATTTGTTGTTATTTTAGGTTTTATTTTTTAATGATACTACTGTGGTAAGATTATACAGTTATTTAGCACTTTATATACCTTTGATTCCTATTCCGTGGTTGTTCCGGAATGGTCATCCTGATTAGCTTCATTTCTATGGCTGGAACAAGATAATTCCTACGAAATCCTTCCTTGGATTTTAATCCAAGCTTTTCCATAAGTGCCTTACTGGTGTAGGCTACATCATACTCCATAATACTAAGAAGGCTCTGTATATGCTCAGGCAACTGCTGATTGTCACCAGTGATTTGTGCGGATACTTCATCCAAAATCTTATCTATTTGAGATAACATGAACTCAATAAATGTGGTTGAAGACCCTGACCTATGGCATTTAGAAATAGCATCATAGTATTCTTCCTGAAACTTCTCTATCTGGCTTTCTATAGGTATATATTCGAATATCGGCTTCCATTTAGCGAGCATAACTGTATGCCATAATCTAGCCATTCTGCCATTACCATCGGTAAATGGATGAATGAATACGAATTCATAATGAAATATGCTGCTGAGAATTAGTGGATGAACATCATCCTTAGCAGACTTCATCCATGCAAACAAATTACTCATCAACTGAGGAGCTAACCTAGCGGGTGGAGCCATAAATATGCACCGCTCTCCGCTGAATACCCCTTCCTCACTGCTTCTAAACTCTCCTGCTTCATCCACAAGATACTTAGTCATTATGCCATGATAGTGCTTTAAATCATTAATGCTATATGGATCTATCTCAGTCAGCTTTTCATACGCAGAGTAAGCGTTCTTCACTTCCTGGATTTCTTTTTGCTCGCCCAGCACCAGCTTACCATTGATTACGTCCCTCACCTGTCCTAGTGACAGGGAATTGGCCTCTATCTTCAAGGATGCGTGAATAGACTTAATCCTATTGTTTTTTCTTAGATGCGGCTTATTCTCCAAGCCCTGAACAGCATTAAGCTTACCTAGCTTTTCAGAAATAGAAGCTACGTACTTTAGTATTGCATTGGTTATCGTAAAGGGTGGCTTATAATCCATGATTTGGCACCTCTATTTTTCTTACGTACTTTCTTGCGTACTTTCTTCCACTATTATACACCAATATGGCATTATTTAATAGTGATGTAAGTGGCGCTAGTGCAAAAATCAAGTATGATACTCCACCTTTACGAGCCACTTAATAGGAGCTTTAACAGCCACCTTTTTTGCAAGAGACTGTTCTTCCTCTTTCAGCTGAACTCTCCACTTATCAATCCTTTCCTGTAGCTTTTTCAGCCGCTCTTGCACGGAAGAAGCTCTGATATCCTTTGCGCCGCATACAGGACAACCTTCAGAACCTATTCTTGAATCAGCTTTGCCTAAATATTGCCTAGCCAGTTTTGACTTGCAATACGGGCAAGATATGAAGGCACTTTTTTGGTTGGCCAATGAATGGGCTTGGTCAAATAGCTTTTTCTTTTCCTCATACGAAGCAATCTGCTTTATTAGGCTTTTCTTTTTAGCCGAAGAAGTAGGAATGCTATTGGTATCCCTAAATTTTACGGCCAACTGGTCGTAATTGCCTTTGTCATGGCTAGAGATATATTCCTCTGCTTCTTCTGGTGTATCACAGACGTAGTCTAGCCAGCGTATTTTTCCAGGCAGGCCGCTGCATCCTTCCTGCCAATCCTCGTGAGCAGCGTATTCATCCCACTCATTTTGGACTATCTTCTTATTGACGTTTTCTGGATATGTTGCGTAGTGAATATTGTGTCCCATGTTTCATTACCTCCTTGTACTATTACTGTAGGACAAGGATATAATATATATTTACATTATTGATTAATCCGCCAATTATAATAGCTAATAAAATAGCATTACTTCATTATGTCTATAATAATGTCTTATCATGGTAACCAGAACTAAAGAAGCTACCCATAGTTGCTTCAATTACGGGTAGCACTTTAGAATTATAGCAAAGTCTTTTTTAGAGGAGCTTTATAATTTGTTATTTTTAAGTCTTCCGCTATTCTACCATTAGCATGAAGTAATAAATCAATGAGCGGATCGACGAGTCGGATTGGTATTGAGACATATTGGTCAGGTTTACCCATTATATGTTTAGTAATAAAAATATACTTTTCAGCATTCCTATTACACATTGCTTTTGATACAGTAAAGTAATAGTCATTAGTGGAATCTACGCGAGCCAACACCTCAAAATCCCTAAATTTAGAATCAACTATTTTATCACCAAATATTTGCTTTAGTATATCATCCATTTTGCCTTCTCCTTACATACTGGTCTATGTGCTGATTTAATTCTTCTCTTTGATCTTGTCAGTATTAACTTTAGAATAGAAAGTTGAGGAGGCCATACCATACTTCTTCATCAATGATACGGCTGTTACTTCTCCAGCCTCCCACTTTAGTTTATCCTCCTGCCAGCAAGGAGGAAAATCCTTAGTAGGTCGTCCGAATTTAGCTCCTCTTTTTTTGGCTGCGTCAATGCCCTCACGCTGACGCTTGCGGATGTTGTCCCTTTCCGTTTCAGCCATGGTGGCTAATACTTCGATGAGGATATTGTTGACCATCTCCATAAGCATTTTCTGCAGCTTGCTGTCGAACTGGCTATAGTCAATCAAGGTCGTAGGGAGATTAAGTATACGGATATATACACCTTTACCTTTAAAATACTCCAGCTCGTTTTTAATCTCCTCTTTATTCCTCCCTAACCGTTCCATTTCATGGATGTAAATAGTATCCCCAGGCCTAACCATCATCTTTAGTGTTTGGTAGGCTGGTCTATTAAAGTCCTTACCGGAAAGCTTATCGGCAAAAATATCCCTTTCATTAGGCACATACTGTTTTAAGCTATCAATCTGTCGGTCCAGGTTCTGCTCTTTACTGCTTACTCTAATATAGCCGAATATTTTATTGAAATTCTCGTCCATAGCAACACCTCCATAGGTTAATTATATCAAACGTGCACGAAAAATGCTAATTAATTTCCGAGCATGCTCGAATTCATTCTGAGACTTTTTAGAGTATGGTTTGGGTGAGAATTAAGAGCTTTTAAACATACTCGTTAAAGTGTAGCTTGTCGAGCATGGAATGCAACACACACTAGTATTGTGTATGAAAGCATAAAAGCAACTCCACTTATGTAAAGTTGCTTTTATTATAAAACTATTTTTAATCTCCTCTGTACGGGCCATATTTATTATCACAAGGCTGCGCATCTCTAAAGCCCATTATTAGTGGTAGCACTACCAATGGCCCCGCCACTCTAATGTGTCGCGCTCCAAACGCTGATGCTACTCCACACACGATTGCCCCCATTAGTACATAAACTACCAATATAGGTCCAGCACTCATTCCCATATCATGTAGTCTTCTGATAAAGCAAGAAACCCACCATATAAATACTCCTGTAGATGCCATCCAACAAACGCTGGTTACCCATCTATATCGCCAGCTATGACTAAACTTATCGCCTACCATTGCAATAATCACCAGCAAAACAATGCTAATTACAAATCTGACAATGTACTCACCCTTAGTCATTCTGCCACTAAACATGCTTAATGCAGCTCCTGCTCCATTCTGAGCAGCATCTATATTCAATTCTATTTTCTTTTTTGTAGGGACTACAACTGTTTCTCCGTCATCTGATTTGTACACTTTAACTTCACTGCCTATAGAAGGTACTTTATCAAATGCCGAAGTAGGCACTTTCTCTATATGCCCATCTGGATATCCTAAATACACTTTATCTTTTGCTATTTTAATAACGCTAGCCATTATGTATCCTCCCTTTTGGAATATACTCCTATCATTCAGTCCATCTATTTATTTTTTTATCTGTTCCCATTTTAATTTCTGTCTTGGAATAACAGCTTCTGGAGTAAATGTAATATACTTTTTATCAATACACAGGATCATATCTCCCAATAGGTTTTTATCAGGTACTACATCAAACGGAGGTAACCATTTTGATTGTAACACTTGTTTCCCTTGCAAGTAGTATCCATCGTAAAAATCATGGTCAGTTCTCCAAAGCATTATATCTTTAGTAGCTTTTGGGAAAATCATCACAGGTGCTTGAACAGATGTCGCTGCTCCATTATATTTTGTTCCTGACTGCACACCTCTACCCTGATATGTTCCCACTGTTATTTGGCTGTGGTCTAAATCAAATTCCATTGGCTCACTTGTTTTATTGGTAATACGGAATGTTACAGCTGGAGCAACTAATATTTCAGTATTAAAGCCCATCATTGGATTGCCTGCAACAGCTATAATGATAGTTTTATCCGCCAAATATTTCCTATCATTACCAGATATTATTAAATTATCAAAGTAAATATTGATAAAAGTTTCTACTTTTATTGTATCGTTTTCATAAACACGATTCACCTTAGTAATTGCTTCACTCCAATTTTGTGTAGCATACCTTACCGTATCACCCGACTTGCATTTAAACTCTTTCATAATCGTTTTTTTGCTGTATTCGAATGCATCAGCCTGACTAAAAGCTAGTAAACAACTAACACCTACACACAAAGACACTAATTTTTTTATCATATTTGTCATCTCCTATATTATAAACGTGCCTATAGATCTCTCGTATACCTTTCTGCTTCCTCAGGATCATCAAATGCATGTATTTCTACAGTACACTCATCGGGTAAATACAATTCTTCTGCCAGCGTAAATGATTTTGCTGTGCCTATTCCTACAGATGTTCTATCTATATTTTTCCCACCCTTGAAAATGTTAAGCACTATCATTTGCTCATCATCTACTCTCTTTTTGTTGCGTCTCTTCTGTTCCTTTGCCTGCCTGTCTCTTTCTATTCCAGCAAACATGAGGAGTCTATCCCTTGCTCCCTCGCACTCAGTTAATTTAAAACCGTAAGCCATTTGCATATATGAACTATCCTTATCCTCTAACCCATCGTACTCTTTTATTTTTTCCTGCAGTTCCTTAATTTTGCTATTCAAAACGGTGATTTCGTTGCAAATAATGTCGGCCAGAGTGGCTGCACCTAATTTTTCCAGTTCTTGCTTATCCATACCGATATACACTCCTTTCGTGGGTGTTTCCTAATGATAATTATGTCACATCACTATGCTTTTGTGAAGGTGTAGCTCGATATTCTTTAAATATTTTTTGTATCATGCTACTTTAATGCGGTTAGCCACTAAAACAGAAAAATAACTCGTGCGGATTCTTTACTCACCGTTATAATCGTACATTTGCGAACATTATTCAGTGGTGATATTATGCCCCACTCTTAAGAATAAATCTCCAAATCCTGTACTCCGTAATATATTAATCAGTTTTGTATTCCCCTATTGTATTTTATAAGCATTGGGCGTATGATATCCATAGGAAGAGGGGGGATGAGAATATGGACATTATCACTTATCCTGTATTATTTGAAAAAGTAGAAGATATGTATCTCGTTACCGTTCCTGATATTGGACAAATGACTCAAGGTAATGATTTACCCGACGCTATTGCTATGGCCAGAGACTTGATTAGCCTTTGGGTGATGGATCTCGAAGATGGCAAACAAAAAGTTCCAAAACCAGGTAGTGTTAAATTTGATGTTCCCGAAGGAGCTTTTGTATCCTACGTAGATGCTAATATAACCGAGTACAGAAAAAAATACGGTTATAAAATCGTGAAGAAGAATTGCTCTATACCTGCATGGCTGAATACCAAAGCAGAAGAACTTGGCCTTAACTTTTCTAAGATCTTGCAGGAAGCCTTAATTGAAAAAATAAGTGCTAATAATTCATCTCATTGACAGTAAATCATCACCATCCATTCAATTGGTGGTTTTACTAAAGGCTATAAGCCCTTATCACCTGCCAGCGTCTAAAGGCGCTGGCTTTCATTTTGTTCAAGCCACAATGCCTTTGACACTTTTGCCGCCCCAAACGGAGTGTTTGTATTACTTGCTACCCTTAAAAGGGGCTTCGTACTCTTTTACACTCAACTTATCCAAGGCAATATCGTGCTTTTCTTGTTCTTGAATATATTTTTTATTGTAGCCTCATTGAGTCCTACTGTGGACACATAATATCCTTCTGCCCAGAAATGTCTATTGCCAAACTTGTACTTAAGATTTGCATGTTTGTCAAACATTATTAGGGCAGATTTCCCCTTTAAGTATCTCATGATTTGCAATACTGAATACTTTGGAGGAATGCTAAGCAACAGATGTACATGGTCAGGCATCATGTGCCCTTCTATGATTCCTATACCCTTATACTTACATAAATTCTTCAATATCTCTTTGAGGCTTTCCGATATTGATTATATATGATTTTTCGTCTATACTTAGGTGTGAACACAATATGATATTTGCAGGTCCATTTCGTATGGGCCAACCCATTTACTTTGGCAGACATTAACTCATCATTCCTTTCTAGACATAGTGACTTGAACACTTACTATTCTACACGGAATGATGAGTTTTTGTATAACATTCAATGCGCACCCGCATAGCGGGTGGTTCTCTGTTTCACGCTGCCTCATTTCTTTTCAGAAACTCGCCAGCGTTCAACTGGTTAAAACCATATAACAAAAATGGCCCAATGAGATTCACTCATTGAGCCATTGACATTTTGTATTCTAATTTTTACCCTGGAAGTTAGCACTGTCCTGAACTTTTAAGAACGGGGGATATACCTTACACTTTAATCAGTGACAAATCCCTAATGTAACCACACTATTGGCATAACCACTATTTTTTTAAAAGTATTGATTTATCAATCATCGATCTAAACTCATACAACTTATCAAACAAAAACTCTCTTTCCGTATCGGTTGTATTATCAATATAATCTTCTAATCCTGGATTGACAGATACCTTGCTTAATTCCAGTAGCAAAAGCTGCTTTTCTTCATATTTTGCCTGCTCGTCATACATACCTATAGTTTCTATTGCCGAAGCAGTTAAGCTCTTGCATAGGAGTTTAATTTTTAAATCTTTCAATTCCATTGACGTCATGTGGTTATACTCAGATACGCTAGTATTAAAATTTAACAAGCCTATCAGCTCAGTCTTACATTGTTTTTGGATGTCACGAAGGCTTTCTATTACTTTACCTACTTCTTCTGCATTAGAAAAAGATTGCTTCCCACTTTTGTTTTTACGTTCACAATATTCAAGAAGCGAACCTAGTCTACCCCATATATCAAAGTAATTTAATGCACTTGTATAACACATATTCTTTAAGTTAATGTATCCAGCAACCTTCTCATAGAATCTTTCAAATATTATCCGTTCATGTTCTTTTAGTGAATAATACTTTTTAGACTTATACAATTTATGATATCTATAAAACCTATCTGATTTAGCCATGAAAACCAAGTATACAACAAGACCAGTAATTGTATTATTAGAAATTTTAATATCACCGCCGTCTTGTTTAATATCTTTATCAATTATAGATTCATCTGCTCTTGATGCATCGGCACTTCTATAGAGTTGTGTTGCAATAAGCTCTTTATAAGCGGATATATCTCTATATCCGTAGTCCTCCTTTCCTTCTAAATTAGACGCATAATTAATTCCCGTATACATTAAAATTTTATCAATTATGCCGTTCACACTTATTTTAGAAATATCAGAGTCGACTTCATATACATCCAGTATATTAAAAATATCGGCTGAAGAAAGATCCAGTTTCTCACATTCGGGTCCATATTTTTCTTCAGTCTCTTCTCGAACCCATTGTTCAGCCAACTCTTCGTATTCCTTTGATTCCTCCTCAAATTTTTCTTTATTCATTTGTCTTATGCGTTCGATTAACTCTTTTGCTTTAGCATCAAGCTCAATCGTGTTCACTGTTTTTTCTTCAGTACTATTCATAAAGCCACCCTTTTCTTTTAAACTTAGGGGAGTATATAATTTGTAGTGTCACTACTGCCACTGCTAGCATTTACAATTCTACCATTTAAAGGAAAGGTGGGCAACAGGAATTATTGCAGCTAGTCATTTTCGTCCGTTCCTAATTTTCACCAAATTTTCCCCGCCCGTCTAACAGGTGGTTGATAAGTAGCTTAAAGCCTATAGCATCGGACAGCTTCTACGGCTATGGACTTCACTTTGTTAAAGTCACAATTCCTCTGACGCTTTAGTCATACTAAACTGAGCGTTTACATTCCATGCTACTTTGAACATGGTTTTATTATTCCATTGCTACAAGAGTTTTTGCATCCCCCTCATGGTGAGTGGTCTCATTTTACACAAAAAAATAAGGGAGCTTTTGCTCCCTTATTTCCCCTCATCAACTTAAAGCAAGTTGGTTGTATACTCACCCACCAACACGCCTTTTTCACCGTTAATATTGAAAATTTGCTGGTACACCTTTCCAAATTCACTATAAAGTAGCTCGTAATAGTCTATACTATCTACCCAAGTTTCACCATTAACGCTGATTTCTAACGCGTTAATTTCAACAAAGCCTTTCAATCTACTAGTCCATCCTTCAGCATCCGGCACTACGATATTATTGAAAATATCTACGAACAAGCTTTGGGTGCCTCCGTTTTGGGTTTTGAACACCAGCTCATACACAATATCCTCATGATTCTTGTAATTGGGAGTAGCCCAAACGGTAATCCTATCTACTGCCACAGCATCGTTCAACAAACCGCTGGAATTATCAACGTATTGGCTGCTGCCTGCGCATGTAGAGTGACTTTTGAAATGAGTGTGCTCACCGCTGATTTGCTCACTGAAGATGATGCCAACGTACAAATTCTCCTTCGCAGTCGCCTCACCCAGCTTTCTCCAGTTTTTCAAAGAGATTTGACTAAATTTTTTCATGATTAAATCCTTTCTCGGGAGTGGTCCCCCATACACAAATTAAAATCTTCTTGTGAACCCCGTTGAATTCACTAAACACATTATGCAGCACGCCCATATAAAAAATTTTGCAATTCAGACCCAAATTTACTGCTATTTTTGCAAAAAAAAATCCCTAAATCGCACTAAAGGCATTAGGGAAATCGAAGATTTTTTTTAATCTTCTTCTCCATTTTCAATTTTAATATGGCTCTTTACCGCCACTGCTGACCCTCCCGCCACTTGTTACTAAAAAACAAAAAAGAGCTGTACCAAAAGGTACAGCTCTTCGTCAAAGTTTTGTGTATTTCGGACCACAAAACTTGCCCTAACGTGGTAGCGCTAAAGGGAATCGGTTGTAGGGCATGCTTGATGCTCCTATTTTGTTTAATCCTTTATCTATACCGACTACCTTCCCTGCTTATGACGCCTTTTAAGCCAACTGTGCACATTGGCTGCTCCATACAATACATCCGTCACGGTTACTATTCCTGGATCAACAATGTAGCAAACGATGTAGTTATCGACTACCATTTTCCTCATCCTCCAAGAATACTCTGGCTCCAAGTCAAAGAACGGATACCGCTCCGGAAGCGTATCTAATGAAAGAATTGCATTGGCAATACGATTGTATTGTCTAAGGGCACTTTCAGGTGCTAACAGTGTTTTGGCTATATAATTGTATATACTCTCCATATCAGCTAAGGCAACATCAGAGATGTTTACGCTATATACTTCCATTAGCCGTGCCTCTCTCTGAACTCAGCAAACGCCTCTGCAGCACTGCGCACTCTCCCTGCTTGGTAATCATCATAACCCTTTTGCAGTTTCGCATGCAGTTCCTGTTCCGTCATTTGAGATATATCTATATCAGCAGGAGGTTTGGGAATGGTAACAGAAAAGGGAATACCCCCTACCAGCACTATTTGGTTGAAGAACATATCAACAGCAGTTGACATGGGAATACCAAGCCGAGAAAGAATAGCATCCACATCTGCTTTTAAGGTCGGGTTTATGCGCAAATTCAAGGTTGCTGTTTTCTCCATGTTTATCGCCTCCATTTGTTTATATTGTAACTACATTGTAGTTACGTGTCAATCGAAATTATCGTGATTTTTAACCTTCCTCAACACAGCCCCCTTGCCTAGATTGAAAAGAATAGCACTGCATTATTTCATGCAGTGCTAATACTTCTTATGTATGCTCAGTTCACTAATCTCATGCTAAGTCCCCCTGTTGTTTTTTAGTATATATATTAATCATTACTATAATACAAATTTATGCAACGAGTATTTTCCAATTTTAATCATCTATATTAACACAAAAACTAATCTTTCTTTAAGTTCTAACTTTAATGTTGTCAACTTTATTAATAATTGCGAGTAAGCATAATATGTCTTTGCCCATTACTTTTTGTTTGAGCGATATCAATACCAACAGCTGCCAAAGCAGGTTGGATACGTGGAATTCTTTTTCCAAGTGCGGAGGCACTTTGAGGAAAGTTATTTTTTGCATTCGAATATTCGACAATGCCGACTTGCGCTTTTAATTTCTCAAAGAATTCGGTTGGTTCTAATCTGAGAGTGCGAGTTCCCATTTTCTCAGCAAATTGCTTTACTGCAGCTGAAAAGGGGTCGTCGTTCACCATGTCGGCAAATTTCGATTCCTCATTTTGAGCAAAAGCTTCAAAAAATACTTGTTCGCTGCCCCATAGAGCTTTGGAAATTGCGCCGCCTAAACAGTAAAAATCTGCTAGCCGTGGAGCAGCCCCAACCTTGATAGTGCCTACTAAAGGCAACGTCCGTTTAACGAGATCAAAAACTGCGCCTAAAATTATGGGCAAATCTTTTTGAAATTTCTGACGGAGATCCGAAAGCTGCTCCCTCTGCTGCGTGGAAATGCGTTGCAGGCTAATCTTGACGCAACGATCCACCAAGTCGCCACGATTGGCAAAATTGCCTATACCGTTCAGTATCAAACAATTCCTAAAGGCATTTGTATGCACTTCTCCGTCGGTGTAAAGCTTTCGAGCGCTAAAAGCGCCCAAATCTATAGATTGGCAAAGAACATCTGACACCTCAGGCTTAATATTAGAAATATTATCAAATACGCACAAATAATTATTTGCTAATACGCTTGCTAAATCCCGTGTATTATTAGGCAAAGAATTGCACCTGTTTTTACTAGGATCAACGATTCGCTGAATGAATTCAGACGCCAAGCTCTTGCCACTACCAGCGGGGCCACTCAGTATGAGAATAGGGCGGGGCTGATTTGGCCAAAACCACGCCACAATAGTACAAATCAAAAGCACGAGGTCGGCATCGGAAGCTAAATTAAAGTATTTTTTTAAAATTTCAGGAAGGGACGCAGCATCAGATGCTTCTGGCTTAACCTGTACGCCCATACCAGCGCTTGATACAAAAATCGGATCTTTCAGACTCAGCTTATCTTGGCCAAGAACAACAACTCCAGATTCATGAATTTTTATAATTTCGTTGTCCCTATTGTTTAAATTGTAATAGATACTATTATTTTCAAATGCAATTCTTCTGTATTCATACATTGTATTCCCTGCAATTCTTGCTTCCACCGCACATTCCTCAATATGTAGCTCAAACATGGCAGCGGCTACAAACTGGTGATAACGGCTTTTGAAACCCGAAATCAAGAAGTCTGAAAAGTCTTTAGAATAAAGAGCATAGAGTCGCCTTTGAGTACCATTTCCTGCCAGATAAATCATTTCCTTGTTAGAATATTCAGTTAAAAACAGTTCGCTTCCTTTTATAACTTCAATAAAATACTCCTTAATCAATGCTTCAACATCATCTTCTCTATTCAAACTGCTATTTTTATTAAAT
>ENA-OPDH01001276-OPDH01001276.1-human-gut-metagenome-genome-assembly--contig:-NODE-1276-length-18578-cov-4.011283_pt1 | contig 18578 bp, 8 predicted proteins | sample MGYA00241260_ERZ501500 | MGnify/ENA primary metagenome ERZ501500 (study PRJEB25962, sample SAMEA2042519) | human gut metagenome | biome: human gut; feature: human-associated habitat; material: faeces...
TTTACACCTCTCTCTCTTCTACCTGTCACTATCACTTCCGCCAGATTATAGACTCTCATTCCATTTTCTATAGTATATTTTTGGTCCATCTTTGCCATATAGTTTTCTTCTATATGCGGCTTTTCAGTGCGGGGAATACACCCGATTCGGGGAGCAGGAAACGATTTGTAAGGATCCAGTTCGATAAAAACTTTTGAAGAACCTTTCTTGCTGAGCGCCTGGACAATATAGTGAGTACCACTGGGATATTCCAGTTTATCGAATACAAACCGCCCATTCCGGTCAGGCTTCGTCAGTTCTGTCCCGATGAGTGAATCTTTAAGGGCGAGCAAAGAGATATTTCCCTCTTTCAATGCAGAAAACAAGCCCTCTACTTTACCGGAAACTTCGTCGCCCAATTCCAAATTATAGGGCAATGCGCTGGTTACGTTGCCTTTTAATACCTCCGGTATGTTGTATTTCCGCCAGCCTTGTGTCATCATCAGCAAATCCAAGGCATAGGAAGAACTGCGGTTGTCTTGCAGGTAACTCAACGGTGACTCAATGTGTCCTTTAAGATCGGAAGTGAGCAATAAGGTGGAAACAATGTTGGAAACGGTATCCGGCTTCACGTCTGTTCTGTCAACAACTGCAAGTGCGAAGTTGCCTGACATGGGGTTTCCATTTATATCTTTAATCTGTATATCCATATCTACCTTCTCTCTTGCCAAGTAGTTTTCACGGTCAAGCCAGACTTCAGTCTGCGCCAGTGCACTTTTTTGCAGAGAAAACACTAAACGTTCGCTCAGAATATTTCTCCCTTCATCAACCAGCAGAAAATGAACGATACCTGCCGGAAAAAAGTCTTTTTCAAAGTCAACATAATTTTGTTTATCATCCCAGGGTTGTGCATACAGAACGATGCCCCGCAAATGCGCCACCAGTGTCAGCGAAGTGCCCAATGGGGTATCGGGTGATTTGGAAAGACTTACCCGCAAATAATCTTTAGACCAAAGTGTATTCAGGGAGATAGCATCCGGAGAAGGTTCGGGCAAATCAAAACGCTTGGAAACGCCTGTTCCGTCACTACAAACGGCATGATACTTTTTTCCGGGAACATAATACATCCGAAAACTCCCCATACCCAAATGCTGGCTTTTGAAATCGGCACATACCTGACCTTCTTCGTCAAATACTTGACCTTCTACCTCTGTAGACAAACCATCTGCATCGATGGCCTTAAATGCCATTTTGATTGTGGTGGATTGAGCTGCATGACCTCCTTCGGGGAAGAAAGCCACATCAAAGGTTTTACTCAATTCGGGGATTCTGAAATAGCGATTGGAAATCTTTCCGTCATACACTGTCTGTAACAAAAACGTGCGCGAAGCAGGAATCTCCTTCTTCTTGAAAGTGTAACGGATATTTTCCCCTTCCAATGATAAGACTTTTCCTTTTTTGTCCCTGTCTCCATCGGGGAAAAGAATGGCTTGTGTAGGAGTGACGGATCGGTTGTCCGGTTTACTGAGAAAATGTATTTCCGCATGAACGTCGTTGTTTTCAGCAGAATAACTGATTTTCGGAGATATCGCTTCGGATACGGGATCGGATATATAAATCAGTTTATGGGGAAAGTACTCTTCACCTATATTCTGCATGAACCAAGTGTAGGCTCTGAGAGAATAGTTGCCTTCCGACAGATCTTCACCCAATGGAATATGTCCGTAAAAACATCCCAAAGAGTCCGGTCTTATTTTCACTCTCTCCACCAAGTTGCCCAACGGATTCACCAACTCTACATATACATATCGACTGGCATTAGCTTGCTTTAACATAAGAGCATCTACTAAATGTGCCCTGAACCAAAGGGTTTCACCGGACATGTAAATGCCACGGTCTGTCTGAAGGTAAAGCTTTTCCTGAGGGAAATGCGACATTTGCTGAGAAAAGAGGTTTTCTATGTTCATAGAGTCCGTTTTTACAACCAATAAATCTTGGGTAAATACATCTTGTATGCACAGCAGCAATAATAAAGAAATAAAACATATTCTCATGGTATAATTTTTATATATTTTACAGAAAATGGTGCTTCTCACGAAGCACCACCTTCTTAAACTAATGGTAATAAAAAATGCAATCTGATTTTACCTTAAATGTAGTCTCTTAATCATTTTATTTTCTATGTTCTTCCATCCAGTCATTTATCTCACGCACTTCATCATCATTCTTACGTTCTTTATAAACAAATCCTTTCGTTTCTTTCAGCAAGCCATCCTCTTTATCTCTAAATGTGTACCACAAGTCATATACTTCCATATCGGGATAGTATTGCCCACCACCGTCGATAAGTTCAAACTTATCCCAGGGCGTCAATTTCAAAGAATTGTCGGAATTCACAGTGATATTAATGCAATAGTCCGGTCGGTAGTCCGGGGAACCTTTCGTCCATTCGTTCTTTTGATGATACATACGCACCGTATTACCATCAACTACCGCCTGTAACGTACGAGGCGACTTGTAGACAATAGCATCATCGGGAGCATCTTTCAAAGCGATGGTACCGTCCATATAGTAGAGGCCGGAATAATCATTCATCAAATTCAAACGGACGAGCAACACCGTATCCTCCTTGGCCAGTTCAAAATGAGAAGTCTCTTCTAATTTGAACGCAAGCATATAGAGCGAGTCAATATGCAAAGTAGAGGGATCGACATAAATGGGATAAGTACCACATACTTCTCCCGCCTTTACCACTACATCCTCCTGCGGAATACTATAGATTCCATCGGCCAACGTGCGATACATAATGTCATCGGCTACACGTTCTTTCGCATTATAATCTTCAATGCCAGAAGGATATTCTCGCACCTTGACAGTCACATCCGTCTTCGTCGGTAACGAACCACTGATAGCCACAGAGGCATATACCGTGTCCTTTACATAACCGATATTCAGGTTTCTGTCTATTATTCTATCTTTGGCACCTACCAAATAGACCGATTCGGGATACAAATTCTCCTCCATAGGTATTTTATTATCGCAACCCACCAAACTAAAAGCCAATAAGCCGAGCGATAAAAATGCTATTTTTCTCATATCATTTTAAGTTACTAAGTTTTTAAATAGATTTCCAATCCTGTTGCCCGGAGTTACCAGACAACAGGGGGCAATGATTACCATCCTGGATTTTGCACTAATTTACCATTCTTTCTCAGCACATTTCTGTCGAGAGGCCACAAGTACATTTTATTAGAGAAGACGCGCTTCATGGTCTTTTCCGTATTCCATACTCTTTCCGTATAAAATTGCTCACGCTGTGATTGTGAGGCACTTACATCCAATCCTCTGACAGGTCTGTTGTACGCTTCGTAAGCATCTTTCCAACGGCGCAAATCCCAAAAGCGCTGACCTTCAAAAGCAAATTCAATCTGCCTTTCGTGCTTAATCAAATCTCTCATTTTGGCCTGATCAGAAGCATCGGCTGCTGTGATACCCGGCTGACCGGCACGATAGCGAATCTGATTGAAGTAGCTTACCATCTGATCCACATCACGGGTAACCGTCACCTGTGCTCCCTCATCCGTATATGAGCCTTCCATCTCATTCATAGCCTCTACATAACCCAACAATACTTCGGCATAACGGAACAATGGATAAGTTTTGGCTTTGCACGTACCTTCCCAAACGATACAGTCATCTTGATTTACATATTTACGATTGGTATATCCAGTTCTGTTTCGATGGTTATTGTCATTCAAGTTTGAGGCACTACCTCCAGAATAGTAGTCTGTTACATAATTTTTGACACCAGAATCACCTCCACGATAGGAAGTACAAGGCCATACACAGGCATTAAAACCAATAGTGGCGTAAAAACGCGGTTCACGACCATTGTCCCGATGAGCTCTCAAACCGGAAAGACGGTAATCCCCCGAGAATGTAGCATCCTGCCCTACTGCATTCCCGGACTTTTCTTCGGGAGTAGCCTCGCTAAACGTTCTACCATCTGCCATACGATACTCGTCAATCAAATCCAACGTGACACTATACATAGCATTTCCAAAGACTTTACTGGGCGTAACAATACGATAATCTCCATATCCTGCTCCACTTCCCATCACGCTTGGTATATAAGAAATGTATTCTTTCACAATATTAGCCTGATAAGTACCATCAAACAGAGTCTTATACGACTTATAAGGGTCTATATTTCCGGCCCCATCAGGAAAGTTGGCATCAGATACCGTTTCAGGAAGAGGCCATGTACCGGTACCTTTTCCATTATCTAACTTGGTTACCGTATGAATAGCATACTTATTCAAATCAATAATTCGCTTGAACGTGGCAGCCGCTTTTCCCCACTTGGATTTATCTTCCGTTTGAGCAATGAAGTTCCTTCCCTGTGAATCTTTCCAGTCTGCATAATAGGTGTTTCCGTTGAAAAGAGGACTGGCGGCATAAAGTTGCAAACGCGCTTTGAAGGCCAAGGCAGCACCTTTGGTGGGTAAATATTGCAAAGATTCAATTCTATCGCCCGGTAACAAATTGGCAGCCGTCTCAAAATCTGCACAAATCTTTTCCACACATTCGTCATATGTGGAACGTTCAAAGGAAGCATTAACCACATCTTCGTCTGTTTCGAAAGCACGGTCAGGAAGTATCACCACCGGCCCGTATAATCTTACCATATAGAAATAGAAATAAGCACGTAGGTAATAGGCTCTTCCCATAAAATCACGCATTTCCATTTCAGTAAGTTCCTTGTTTTTGGAAATATTCTCCAAAATAATGTTAGCCTTACGTATTCCTTTATAACAATTCGGCCACGGATTATACCGTGAATTCGTCTCTGTTACTTCATCATAGAGTATCGCATTGCTGGCCCACACGTTTGGAACAATACCCTCATCCGACCCCAATCCGCTAGGTAAAGTTGCAACTTCTCCCCAGTCATTTCCGGTCAGTTTAGATTCATCGGGAAGCAGGGCAGCTGCTCCATTGATATACTCTTCCGTTCGGGAACGGGAAAGAAATATAGAGTCGAGCGTGGTCTGGTCATATACATATTTTTCAATGTCCAAATATTTTTCGCATGAACCGAAAATAAAACTCGAACCAAACACAATGGCTATAATGGCAATTTTGCCAAGAAGTCCAAATATTCTTTTATAATTTCCAAATTTTATCATAATTGTCAGGTTTCATTAGAATGAAAGATTTAATTGCAAAGTGTACACGCGTTGGATAGGATAAGCATTACCATTGTCCCCCGCCTGTGCCGGGTCTAACATTTTTTCCTTAGACCACACAGCTAGGTTATCACCAATCAGACTGAAGACCGCCTTCTGAAGACCCAGTTTTTTCAGGAACGCTCCCCTAGCTGTATAAGACACCTGTATGTTCTTTAAACGCAAGTAACCGCCATCCGACAACCAAAATGTAGAATTTCTATCGTTGTTGGCACTACCTCCATAGTAAAGACGAGGATACTTAGCATTCGGATTCTCAGTAGCTGGGTTTCCTGATATTTCACGGGAAATCCAGCGATTAGCCGGGTTGGCGAAATCCGTAATCACGTTACCGACAGCACTTTGTGCAAACGGGCGATACATATTACCTCCCTTGAAATAGGTAACGCGGCTTACTCCCTCAAACAGGACACTCACATTGAAATTTTTCCAGTTAAATTCCGTAGCAAATCCATACTGAATCTGAGGTACATAAGAATACTTCAGGGGTACCTCATCATCCGAATTGATAAGACCATCACCATTGATATCCTTATACTTGATATCACCCGGCAAATAATCGCCAAATGTCTGACGTGGACTGTTATCTATTTCCGCCTGGTCTTTAAACAACCCCAAAGCTATCAGTCCTCGGTTGATACCGCTTTGATAACCTACAGCTGATTGATAAGGATATTTCTTGAGGTCTTCCTCATAGTTGGTAATCTCGTTCATGGATTGCGTGTAGTTGGCACGTACAATCAGATATTTGTCATTGTCACCCAAAGGCTGCGTGTACGAGATGGTACCATCCATACCCCAGCTCTTCATTTCACCCACATTGGCCCAAGGCAATGTTACAAGGCCCATCTCCTCGGGTACACTCTGGCGTTGCTGATAAATACCGGAACGTTTATCTTGGAAAAAATCGACTGTCATATCAAAACGTTCGTGGAGAAAACGCATATCAATACCGATATTAGCTTTCTTAGCCTTCTCCCAACGCAGGTTACTGGAACCTACTTGTGTTTCCGTCAAACCGGAACCGTTATTCCAGATACCGGAACCCGTACTGCCAATCAAAGTCAAATAGGGGAAACGCACCGAGTCATCCCAAGTGAGACGGTCATTACCTACGATACCATACGAAGCCCTGATTTTGAAATAGTTAATAAAATTATCCCTGTCACGAAAGAATCTGTACTGCGTAGGTGCCCAACCCACAGAAACAGCAGGGAACCAACCAAATTTTTTACCTTTTTCAAAAGCCTCCGAACCAGTGTAACCCACATTAAACTCAGCCATATAAGTATCATCATACGAATAAGAAAAACGGCTTGAGTAACTGTTATAACGCTTAGGGATAGCAGTCAACAATTGATTATACCTCGATGCTTCATAATCGCTCCAATCAGCCTTAATCAAAGCACCTACACGGTGCAGCTTATTGAACAAACGGTTGTAATTCAGTTGGAATTCCCAATAGAACTTACGACTGGAATCTTGGTAATTTCCGTATGAAGGATCCTTAGATTCAGACATCTTTTCTAAATTAAGCGTACCGTCACGATTACGGCCATAGGCATAATAAATAGCCGGCATTTTTTGACGCATTTGTGTCAATGCACTATAAGAGTCGATATTGACCAAACCCGAGATAGAAAGTCCGGGAGTAATCATCTTCAAATCTTGATTAAGTTGCATTGTGATTTTATTGTTGTTAGAATACAGTTTCTGATATCCTGTCATGTTCAACAATACATACGGACTAATTTGAGAATTACCACTGCCGTAACCCGGAGCCTCTCCTGTAGTATACATCAACGGCACGGTAACCGGAGTCAAATTGGTCTGTGCTTCCCACAATGCCTTAGTGTCGTTTCCATATCCCGGATAGTTTTGACTCACAATCACTGTTTCCTCGTTCAACGAAAGGGTAGTGGTAGGTGTTACATTCACATCCACATTGGCACGGAAGTTAAACTTATTATAGTTTACGTTCGTATTATATCTGTTTACGTCTTTATCTTGCTTGAAGATAGCATCTTTCGTGGTAAAGCCGGCACTGATGTAATAGCGAGCCACTTCACCACCACCTGATGCACTCAGGAAATATTGCTGATTCCAAGTATAATCTTTCAGAATTACATCTCGCCAATTCACATCAGGATGCAAATCAGGATCCATGTGATTTCTAAACAAATCCACATCCACATCGGAATAGACAGGAATACGACCACGTGTCACGGCAGCTTCATTAGCCAGCGCCGCATAATCTGCTGCATTTACAAATTCAGGCATACGTGCAGAATAAGAAATACCGGCATTGGCTTTCACCTGTAAACTTAACTTTCCCGCTTTTCCTTTCTTGGTACTTACCAATACTACACCATTGGCACCACGCACACCGAAAATAGCCAAAGAAGAAGGGTCTTTCAAGATTTCCATAGATTCAATATCCGCAGTGTTCAGATAATTGATATTGTCCGTGAACAGTCCATCTACCACATAAAGGGGTTTGAAACCGTTAATGGAGTTCGTACCGCGAACACGGATTTCAGGGTCTTGTCCTGCACGGCCCGTATTCACTACCTGTACACCGGCAACCTTACCCTGTATGGATGCCAGTGGATTGGTAGAAGGCTTAGAGGCAATCTCATCCGCTTTCACAGTAACGATAGAACCGGTCAAGTCGCGTTTCTTGGCACTACCATAACCAACTACAACCACCTCATCAATGAGCTGGCTGTCCTCTTCCATCTTCACATTGATAGTTGAACGCCCATTTACGGCAATCTCCTGCTCACGCATACCTATATAACTAAAAATCAAGGTAGCATTAGATGCCACATCAACAATCTGATATTTACCATTTATATCAGTAATACTACCTTTACTCTCCTGCCCTTTTACACGAACAGAAGCGCCGATAACAGTTTCGCCTGTCTTGTCCGTAACGACACCCGAAATCGTAATTTTGTTCTGTGCCATCGAAGTAATGGCAAACAATAACATCACACATGTAATTAGTAGATTTTTCTTCATTTTGTATTGATTTAAAATTCTTTTGCAAACATACCGGAGAAGTTGATATATGTCAAAAAACAAGCTACCACAAGAGTACCACAGTTCACCGGAGGGGTACATCATTGCTACTACTGCATAACATAAACAACAGATTATAAGGAATATAAAAGTATAATAAATATTTAGGTACTATTCATATAATAGAGCAAGAAGATAGAAAAGCAAAGGGGGCTTTTATCCTATTCTGAAGTTTTTTATCCCATATTCAAGAACGTCATACCTTTCACTGCCTCAAAGCCGACCATAAGATTTCCATAACCGATTGCCATTATACGATAGATTATATATCAAGTAAAAACTGCAAAACGTTTGCAGTGAAGATGTAGACAATATGCAGCAACAATGCCATCTCAACGCAGTGGCTTGAATGCTGCATATTGCCGTCTTGAGAATCAGTTAGAGTAACTTGAACGCTGCTTTCTTTACGTCCTGGCTATTTCTGCCAATCATCACCTCAAAATCACCGGACTCGCATACAAAATCAAGATTGTAGTTGTAGAACTTCAGCAATTCGGGAGTAATCTTGAAAGATACTTTTTTAGATTCGCCGGCTTTCAGAAAAATCTTCTCAAAGCCTTTCAACTCTTTCACCGGACGGGTTACACTTCCCACAAGGTCACGAATATAAAGTTGAACCACTTCCGCACCGTCTCTCTTGCCGGTATTGGTCACAGTCACGGTAGCAGTCAGTTCGCCCTTATCCGTCATGCTAGTCTTGTCCAAAGCCACGTCGCTATAAGAGAATGTGGTATAGCTCAAGCCGAAACCAAAAGGATAAAGCGGTTCATTGTCTATGTCTATATAGTTGCTGCGGAATTTCTGGAACCATGCACCGTCGGCAAGAGGGCGTCCCGTGTTCTTGTGGTTGTAGAACAAAGGAATCTGTCCCACGTTCTTCGGGAAAGTCGTAGTCAGCTTCCCACTCGGATTCACATCACCAAACAGTACATCACCGATGGCAAAACCTGCCTCACTGCCTGCAAACCATACATTCAGAATGGCCGGCACGTTTGCCTGCTCCCAGTTCAGTACCAGCGGACGACCGGTAAACAGCACCAGTACCACTGGTTTTCCTGTTTTCAATAATTCTTGTAACAGCATGCGTTGGGTGTCGGTCATTTCAAGATTCGTGCGGCAACTGCTCTCTCCACTCATTTCCGAAGACTCACCGAGCGCAGCCACAATAACATCCGATTTGGCAGCCACAGCAAGAGCCTCGTCCAGCAACTCCTTGTCCGAACGATTGTCACGGTGTAAAGAACGTCCGAACATAGTGGCACGTTTCTCATATTCGGCATCACTCATCAAATTACAGCCTTTCGCAGTCAATATTTCGGCTTTATCGCCTGCTACCGCCTTCAAACCTTCAGCCAAAGAAGTTGCATTCTTCAATACAGCAGCCACACTCCAAGTACCCGGCATATTACTGCGGCTGTCTGCCAACGGACCTACCACAGCAATAGTGCCTTTTTTGGCCAGCGGAAGCACATTACCCTCGTTCTTCAGCAACACCAAACTCTCCGAAGCAATCTTACGCGCAACGGCACGATGCTCTTTGGTAAAGATTTGCTTCTTGGCACGCTTCACATCACAGTATTTATAAGGATTATCGAACAAGCCCAACTTGTACTTAGCTTCCAGAATACGGCGACAAGCCGCATTAATTACTTCTTCTGTCACTTTTCCTTCTGTCAATGACTTCTTGAGCGTACCTACAAATGCATCGCTCACCATATCCATATCCACACCTGCATTCAGTGCCAACGCGGCAACAGTCTGCGTATCGCCCATGCCATGGTCGGTCATTTCTGTAATTCCGGTATAATCTGTCACTACAAAACCGCCAAACCCCCACTGCTTACGCAATACATCCGTCATCAACCACTTGTTTCCAGTAGCGGGAATGCCATCGACCTCATTGAAAGAGGCCATCGCACTTCCCACACCGGCATCAACCGCCGCTTGATAGGGTAACATGTATTCATTGAACATGCGCTGATGACTCATATCTACTGTATTATAGTCACGTCCTGCCTCACCGGCACCATACAAGGCAAAATGCTTTACACAAGCCATAATCTCATCATTACGGCTCATATCTTTTCCCTGATAACCACGTACCATGGCCTGCGCAATGGCTGCTCCCAGAAACGGGTCTTCACCGTTGCCCTCGGACACACGCCCCCAACGGGCATCACGGCAAATATCCACCATCGGACTGAATGTCCAGCAAATACCGTCGGCACTGGACTCAATGGCTGCAATACGTGCCGATTCTTCAATCGCCTTCATATCCCATGTACACGACAATCCCAAAGGGATGGGAAACACCGTTTCATATCCATGAATAACATCCATACCAAATAAGAGAGGAATACCCAAACGACTTTCTTCAACCGCCTGCTTCTGTACATCGCGGATACGTTCCACGCCTTTCAGATTGAAAAGCCCGCCCACTTCACCGGCACGAATACGTTTGGCCACATTACTACTTTTAGCCTGACCGGTCGTAATCTCACCGGTAACCGGCAGATTCAACTGACCTATTTTCTCTTCCAGGGTCATCTTCTTCATTAAATCGTCGATGAAACGATTCATATCGACCGGAGATTTCTGCGCATACGCACTAACGGCAGTAAACACCAACAAGACTAAAAATGATTGTAACTTGAAAAGTAAATACTTCATGTCTTTCATGCTTTTAATTTATAGAAATATTATTTTGCTGCAAATAAAAGAAAAGCATACGACAACCTCCACATCCCGCACTACAACAAAAGTACACCCATCACTAAAAAACAAAAGAGGGAGTACAATATTAATACTTCCCCCATTAATATTCCACTGTAAAACAGTTATTTAAAATTTATAAGGAAATCAGTCAGACTTTCTTCCGGAAGCAGATTGAATTTCTTGCGCAACCGGTATCTTGCAGCATCAACCCCACGTGTAGAAATGTTGAGCAACTTCGCTATCTCCTTTGTCGGCATATTCAAGCGGAGCAATGCACAAAAGCGTAAATCTCCTGAAGTCAAATCAGTATATTGAAGTTTCAGGTTTCGGAAGAAATTTTCATGTATACGGTCAAAATTAGCTTGAAACATTATCCAGTTCTCTTCATCAGACACTATATTATTGTTGACCAAAACAAGAAGTTTATCCAAATTCTTACGACTATGCTGTCCGGACAACTTTTGCTTCTGTATCTCCTCTTTCAATGAAGTCAAAAACTCCTGATGAGCGATATTCATCATTACCACGCTGGACAATTCTTTACTTTTAAAACGCAAATCGGCCTCAAGCTGCTCCTTTTCCAACTCAATAATCTTCTTCTCTTGCCGTTCAAGCTCTGCCTGATGGACTACACGCTGCTGCTCAATCACACGGTCCTTCTTTTTCTTCACAAAGCGATAAACAATATATTGCAGCAAGGCCAGCAGGCACAACCCTATCAGAATGTAGCTTCCCACAGCCCAATAAGACAAATACCACGGAGACAAAATCTCAAAGGGAAACTCCACCGATGCCAAAACTCTACCAGTATCATATATCTCCGCCCGAAAAACATAACTTCCATAAGGAAGACGGGCATACTTTTTCTGCAAATTGCGTCCATCAGGTATCCACTGATCAGAATACCCTTCCAACCGGTATCTTACTTTATAAGTATAATCGTTATAAACCGGATAGCACAATGTAAAACTCACTGTATTAAACTCATGTTCGACCTTGACTCCCGACTGCACGACCAATGTCTTCCGTTTATCACTGAATTCCTCAGTAACCTGCATCTCTGAAATCCATAAAGAACGCCTGGTCTGAGATTTATATAACGAGGAACTATCTGTTTCAATACGGGCAATGGCATTATTCAAGCAAAGATAGGAATGATTATTTCTCTTGTCATAAACCACGCTTCCTCGTTCTTCCACAGCCAGACCGTCAAACAAAGAATATGGAATCCGAAGTTCGATATTGAAAGTATTTATCGCACACTTCACCAAAAACACAGTCCTGTCGCCCACAAACCAATAGTAATCTCCGTTCGCATGACTCACAGTCTTGATTCCTTTCAATTCCATCAATTGCTCATTCATTGTTTCATAAGGAACAATCGAATCAGTCATATCTTCGTAAGTATAGAAATATTCCCCATTAGAAAAAACTACCCGACCATTGATTTTGAACAAAGTAAAACTCCCACCTTTCACTTCTCCCAAGCTCTCATACTTCCGCACATCCTTTACCTGCTTCATATCCGAATCAATCCGAAAGCGATACAAACCATTCCTTAAATGTTTCGCCCAAATATTCCCTTGATGGTCCACTTCTATATGACGAATCATGTGGCTGAACCCACGTAAGGACCGAGTAAAGCAATACTCTCCCGAAGCAGTCTCCGTATATAAATTCAGAAGCGCATAAGCTCCCTCCAACAAAAAAGATTGTTCCTTCAATTCAATCTTTTCCATACACATCCCTCCTTTTACATCAGATACCAGCTTTGATTTCAGTCCTGATATAAAGAAAGTCCCCTTGTTGTGCCCGCAGAAAATCTGTTTTCCCCATTCATCGACGAACCACGCTTGTTCTTCCAAACCCGGAACTAATTCAGTCTTTCCATCCTTAAGCCAATAAAGTCCCTGATTAGAAGCAATATAAGCTTCATTTTCCCTTACCAAGACATCATATACCATGCCTATTTTACGAAATGGAGGTTCATAATAATAGATTAAAGAATTGTTGTGTATATAGGCAATACCTTCATCCAAAGCTGTCCATATATTGTTGTCATCATCACAATACAATCTCAAAACAGTATTGTTCTGTAGTTTATTATCCGTATTGACCTTCCAAATCAGCTTTCCCTTTTTATCCAACGCATATATGCCATCAGATATTGTGCCAACAACGTAGCAACTGTCTTTGGTCATCACCGCACGATTAATGGTATGCTTCCTGAATATATCATCACATTCAGTTTCCCATTTTTCTACCCTCCCATCTCGATACAGGAAACCTCCCTGATTACGGGTAAACATTAAAACCGCATCATCATAAGGGAGCCCGGCCAGGACATCACTATCTCCAAATGCTTTTCTGGGAATAAGTTCTTTCATTTCCCTACCGGCAAAGACATAAAGTCCGCCGTTTATTCTTTGAGAATAAAAAGTATTTCCAACCTGGAACAAATTCAGTGGAAGGTTCTTCATTCGAATACCTTCTACCGAATTTCCATTATAAAAAAAGAGAGAACCGAATGATTGAAATACAATTTCTCCTTGAACGCAAGCAATATCCCAGATTTCGTCATTATGAAACACAAAATCTTTCACCTTATTTTTCAATGAATGATATTGAAGAGTGTCATAAGGAGTACGGACAAAATAACCGAATTCTTCGTAAGAGCCTACATAAATTCTTCCATCTTCACTGATATATATAGCACGCACAATTCCTTTTGTCGGTAATTCATACAGCCGCCAAGCACTTCCATCAAATTCCAACAGCCCACTGTTATTACCGAAATACATCACTCCTCTTTCGTCCTGAGCAATGGCCCAATTCTGAATACCAGCATTATAATCCGACACTGAATAGCTCCTCACTATAGGAGAAAAAGGTATGGGTGAAGCTTGCAGCAAACTACTGAAAACCAAAAACAAGAGAAACGTTATTGCAATTCTCATGAGTACTGTTTATAGGTATTTACCAGCAAAGATAAAGCTTTTTGCGTTTTCGTAAAAACAAAATCGCAGATTATCCTCTTTTATAGAAAGATAACCCACGACAACTGACAACTCACTTTATAAGATTTCAGCAGCTTTCTGTTTTCCCAAAGGAATAGAAACACCCAAATAAGCATTGACATTCTTCGTATTCTTGCCAAAGAACATATAGTCTGTTCCCGCAAAGAAAGGCCCCAGTTTCAGTGCCAGACCGAAGGTTTTACCGGCTCCTTGAAGTACGGAATAGCTGGCAGCTACATTGAAAGCATTCGTCGGACGGATGCAGGCAGAGAAAGTCAGCTCATTCAAAGTTTTCGGCTTGGCAAAACGACCGGTATACAAGGCACCCACTACCAGCCAATCATTCAGCAAGGCATATTCAGCGCCAAGAACCATTGTAGAAGTCAATCCACGGGTACGGCTCTTCTCAGAAGCTTCCTCTGTCTTGAGCTGCAACATGTCATAGTTAAGAATCTCGCCGCTGTTCACAATATTTATGAACTCCTGCTGCGAGGCCGGGTCAAGAAGATCATAAGTCTGCTCTGCATTGGCTCGCGCTATACTGGTATTCGATTTAGACCATTTGATAAAGCCCAAATCAAGAACTGAAGCAGAAAGTGTCAATTTATCCAGTAACTTGTAAGATATTCCCAAATCAATAGCCCCACCATATCCGGCAAAACCGAAACTGCCAAAATCGATTTCATCGATATAATCACCATTCTCGTTCTCGGGAAGTTCTAACAGCTTTGACGAGTTCTCCAAAGTTGCATCCACTTGAATGGAAGCTTTACTCGTCACTCCTGAAGAGCCCACAGAAGGAGTTTCCACATGAATCTGGTTAATGTTCAGCTTTAAGTTACCGATACCCAGCAGCATCTTCACCTTACCGCCTACAGCCAGTCGGTCTGTTATATTCCTTGCAAAGCCAACGCCGACTTCTGCATAGGAATTTATCTCAAGCTTCTGTCCATTAATGGTTTCGTTAATACCCAAATAGTCAGAAATATTGTCACCAAACTCCCGGCTGCTCATGTTATTCATAAACTGGAACATGGTTTTCGGTATGGCGGCACCGATATCATTACGCAACCCCACATTGACTGACCAGAAGTTCTTTCCTTTATACCACCCGGCAGACAGAATGTCGGTACTCAAATTCACATTCAAGTTATTGGTAGCATCCAGTCGGTTCATAAAGTCATTGCTCATGAAATAGTCGCTATCATCACTGTTCTCAATAATGTCCATAATATCCCTATACCCCAGGGAACTGGAGTTGACGGTAGCATTCAACGAACCTATCACGGGAATATTCAGATAACCGCGTCCCGGCATCAAGGCCGGATTGAGCTGCATACGCTGGTTACTTCCTTCCATAAAGTAGGAAGTGCGCAGAAACTGGGCTTGTCCGGAAAGAGAGAAGCAAAGCAACAATACCACAGACAGCCATACTTTCAGAGAATTCAATTGTTTCATAACCTTGTCAATATTTTCATTATCACCTGCAAAAATATAAAACAAGTTAATACCCTACAAACAACTGAACCGGATAGTCGTGTATAAAAGGCTTATACAGAGACTATCCGGTATAAATTAAGGAGCAAATAAAAGAATCCTCTTAAGAGTGTCCTTATACTATTTCATCATAGACATGCTCATTTGCTCTCGTAGCGGTACTCAGAAAAACCGGGGCTGTCTCCTTTCTTTGTTGCAGAGACATTGACGTCACTGCCGGAGCACTCAACATTTCCTTATATTTTTCCGGAGCAGTCAGTATCTTTACAGCCTCTTTCAAATCATCATCATCTTTCAACTGTTGGATAATGCTTCCACGCTGGAAATAATAACGTTTGATGATTTCTACCGCAATCATGCTCTTGATGTCCTTGGAGAAATGGTCAAGATCACGGTCCAGATTATGCGACAATTTTTTCTCCAGCGCTTCAAACTCTTTCGAAGCATCAGTCAGATAGCCCTCAAATTCGGCCATCTCCTTCAGGTTCTTCAGCATCTTCTCTGTCTGCTGGTCGTATTTGAAGTCCGCCTTTTTCACCATCGCCTTGAAGTCCGCATAATCGGCATCTGTAATTTCAAACTTCTCTGCTGAAGGGATGGTAGGATGTTTCAGGCAATAGTCCGTGGCATAATTGAAAATAAGATTGTCATTGACAAGATAGAACAGAATGTTGGGTAGCTTCTCCTGCTTCACCGCAATGTCCGGAGTCACGCCTCCGCCATCACGCACTTCACGTCCGGCAGCCGTATGGAACACGGTAGTAAGGCTGTCCGGAATACGTCCCACACTGCCGTCCTCATTCCGGTGCTTGTAGTCGATAGCCTGCACACAACGGCCGCTGGGAATATAATATTTGGAAGTCGTCAGCTTCATGGTACCACCGTATGGCAACGGACGGGTGGTCTGCACCAATCCCTTACCGAAAGTACGGTTACCGATAATGACCGCACGGTCAAGGTCCTGCAAAGAGCCCGCAAGGATTTCTGACGAAGAAGCCGTTCCGCCATTGACCAGAACAGCCAAAGGAATTTCCAAATCCAACGGTTCACGCAATGTCTTGTAGGTATTGCTGGCTTGCTTAATCTTACCCTTTGTCGTCACAAGTGTTTTTCCGCGAGGCAGAAAGAAGTTGGCTATCTCTATAGACTCATCCAGCAAGCCGCCTCCATTGTTCCGCAAGTCAATCACCAACGAAGTCATCCCCCGTTTCTTCAAGTCCAGAAAAGCCTGCTTGAACTCCTTGGAAGGATTCCCCGAGAAGGTGCTGAGATTGATATAACCTATATTATTATCCAGCACCGTATAATAAGGAATGAACGGCAATTGGATGGAACGGCGCACAATGTCGAAATCCAACGGTTTCTCTGTACCGGGACGTTGCACTTTCAGCTTGAAGCTGGTACCCACTTGTCCGCGAAGCATCTCGCTGACTTCCTGGTTGTTCTTTCCGGCAAGGTCTTTTCCGTCAATCTCCATCAAAATATCTCCGGCTTTCAGGCCTACATCGGCAGCAGGCATATCCTCGTATGGCTCAGATATCATGGAACGTTTCAGTTTCGGGTTCCAAGTAATCACAGAACCTATACCACCATAGGAATTCTTCAGCATCTGTTCCAGTTCGCTTTGGTCATCTTCCGGATAATACTCCGTGTAGGGGTCCAGCGAGTAGAGCATGGCATCAATGCCTTCACGGATAGTCTTGTTCGGATCAATCGTATCCACGTAGAACATATCCAACTCTTTCACAATGGAATTGAATATATCCAGATTCTTTGCTATTTGGAAACTGCGGCTATCACCACTCTTGAATCCCCAAAAACAAACGGCTCCCGCTACAATCAGCAAGGTAACCATCCAGCGTGTCTTTAAAATTCTTCTCATAATTATGATAATGTGCTAATATGCCAATGTGCCAATGTGCTAATAACCTGCAGCGTAATAGCGAAACAAATATTGCGCAGCCAATTAGCACATTGGCACATCAGTACATTAATTAATTAATTAATAAAATTTCTTCCTTGATTTTTTCCCATTGTGCAGCCTGAAGCTCCGTACCCACCACTTGTATCACATCTTTGGAGAGAAGGGAGCCTATCTTGCCACATTTCTCCAGCGAGTAGCCACACGTCAGTCCATACAAGAAACCTGCCGCAAAATAGTCGCCCGCTCCTGTAGTGTCCACCACTTTCTCTACCGGAGCCGCTTGTACCTGCACCATCTCTGTACCTTTGCGAATCAGAGAACCACGGGCACCCACCTTTACAATGGCTATGCTACACATTTTGGCAATGATGTCCAATGCTTCCTCCGGTTCCTTACCCGTAAAGGCCTTTGCCTCTTCCTCATTGGCAAAAACAATATCCACATATTTATTGACCAACAGAGAGAAGAATTCAAGGTCCCCCTCTACTATGTTGTAGCTCGCCATGTCCAAACATACTTGTAAGCCGGCCTCTTTAGCCAGCTCAATGGCACGGAGAATCATATCATGGTCTTGCACCAGATATCCCTCTATAAATAGGTAAGCATATCCTTTGAACATATCCAGCGAAAGATCTTCCGCCTTCAATGTAGAAGCCGCCCCCAAATAAGTGCCGAAAGTACGTTCCCCATCAGGAGAAATGAAAGTAGAAGCTACACCGGACGGAAGGGTAGTGGAAAGCAATAAATTCGCCTCTGTCCCACGTTCCAGCAGGCTATCCCGGAAAAAGTTACCATAAAAGTCATTGCTTACTTTTCCGATGAATCCCGTACCAGCACCAAGGCATGCCATTGCCCGAATTGCGTTTCCAGCAGAACCTCCGTTAGCCAGGTGCGTCTTCATCCGGCTGAAATACTCACTAATTTTCAAGAACTTATCTTCATCAATCAGCGTCATGCTTCCTTTCGGAAGCTGCATCTCCGTCAAAATATTATCATCCTCAATGATTGCCAGCGCATCGACCAAAGCATTGCCCAACCCAATTATTTTATCCATCTTCGATATTTTTTTTGCAAAGATATTGCATATTTCAAAATATCCTATTACTTTTGCAG
>ENA-OPDH01001282-OPDH01001282.1-human-gut-metagenome-genome-assembly--contig:-NODE-1282-length-18549-cov-3.029902_pt1 | contig 18549 bp, 13 predicted proteins | sample MGYA00241260_ERZ501500 | MGnify/ENA primary metagenome ERZ501500 (study PRJEB25962, sample SAMEA2042519) | human gut metagenome | biome: human gut; feature: human-associated habitat; material: faeces...
CTTCAAGTGCTCTCTGGGCAACGCCAACAGCCATGGCTGCTACCATTGGTCTTGCAAGATCAAGCGTCTTCATAGCAAGTGCAAATCCCTGTCCCTCTCTTCCTAATAAATGATCCGCAGGAATATGTACAGGCATTTTTAGATGTATCTTATAAGCAGAAAACAGAATCCTATATAAAACAGACCGGCATTTCCGAGAAAGAAGCAAAACAGGTTTTTGAAGATAATCTTGCTTATACAATGGAAAAATTTCCGGAGCATGTAATGACAGATGAGATGATAGAAGAATATAGAGAACTGTTTGCAGATCTTGCAAAGAAGACATCTTATACTGTAGGAGAAGCAACCAGGGAAGAAAATGGAACTTATCAGGTTGTTCTTACAGTGAAACCAATCACATTGCTGAAGGATACTTATGCTGAATTTCAGGAGAAGGCGCAGGAATACGCCACAAAAGTTTCAAATGATGTGATGAACGGACAGGCGATGCCAGAAGAAACACAGATGCAGACAGAAATTTATCAGATCTATTATGAGGTTTTAAGTCAGGCGGCAGAAAAAGGGCTGAAGTACGGAAAACCAAATAAAATTGTTCTTCATGTAGAAAAAGATAAAGAGGGAAAATATGAAATCAGAAAAGCAGACCTGCAAAATCTGGATCACCTGCTGATTGAATCTGTCGGAGAAGAACAGGATGAAGAAAATAGTTAAACAAGAGGAAAAAAGCGAAAAGAGAAAAGAGTGGAAGAATTGGAAAGAAAAACAGAAGAGAAAATGATTCAAAAGAAAGAATTAAGAAGAAAAATAAAAGAAAAACTTTTTTTTACAACAGAAAAATACAGAAAAGAAGCAGACAGAAAGATTACAGAAAGTGTTTTGGAACTGAATGAATACAAGAGCGCAGACTGTGTGTTCTGTTATGTGAGCACAGAGAAAGAAATAGATACATTTTCTATATTGCAAGATATTCTTCAATCAGGAAAGCATCTTGGAGTGCCAAAGTGTACGGGAAAAGGAATTATGAACGTATACGAGATCCACTCATTACAAGAGTTGTATCCGGGTGCATATGGAATCCTTGAACCAAAAGAAGACCCGGAAAGATTGATTCAGCCGGAAGCAATTGATTTTGCTTTCATTCCATGTATCAGCTGCGATAGAAGCGGAAGACGCCTTGGTCACGGAGGTGGATATTACGACAGATATCTGGAAAAGACGCATTGCGTGAAAGCAGCACTTTGCAGGGAGGAACTGCTTGTAGACGAAATTCCGGTGGAGGAACATGATCTGCGGATGGACCTTGTGATTTCTGAAAAAGGTTGTTATAAGATGTAAACAAGGTGTGCTGTTCCCAGAAACTTTTCATCAGAAAAGAAAAATACGAATCTACTGAAGAAGTTCAAGTATAAAAAATACTCGATTTCTTCAGCGGGTTCGTATTTTTAAAATTGGAAACCTAAAAATTGATATTAACAATAACCTCTTCTATTTGAAAATTATTTGATCGTTTTCATCTCTGTAATTGGCCAGTAACGAAAGACTGCCTTACCAAGAATCTTATCTTTATTGTGACAGTTCCGAAGGAGCAGTCTGCCTCCCAGTACTTCTTCTTTGCTTCCCTGAAGGCGGGTACTGTCAATATGTTCTTTTATCTTATAATCCAACAGAAAAATTCCGCCGGCAATTGTTAGCGAAAGCATAAATGCAGCCTCCTTATTTACCCGGAAAATCCTGACCACTTTTCTCAGTTTCTGTTGAGACCTTTTCTTCCTCTGTACCTGCCTCATTCTCTGCCTGCTTCTCTTCTGTCTCTTCTACAGGTTCTGCAGTCTCAGTGTCCACCACATCGCCCTCAGCTTTCTCTGGTTCCGGAGTCGGGCATACAGAGCCACAGTATGGACAAAAGGAGACACTTCTGTCTACAGATTTTCCACATGCCGGACAGATTTTCCGTCCCTTCATCTCCGCTGCTGCATCCTTATATCCGTCAATAATATCCAGATGCTGCTCAATCTCTTCACAGAACCCTTTAAGAGCTTCTTCTACTTCTGCACCTTCTTTGTACTTTTCAAAGATCACATTTCCAATGTCTGCTTTCAGTTTCTGTACCATCTGCTCTTCACTGGAAATCTTGCTTCTGATCTTCTGCGCCTCATAAAGCTGACCGGCTTTTTTTCCAAGATCCTTGGTTGTCCTTGTAATTGTGTCACTTAACTCGTCAAAAAAATCGCGTGCCATAATACCATCTCCTTTACATATAAAAAGTGTTGTAACTATTCAGTACTTTTACGGCTAAAAGCTGTCTCCTGAACAGCTGCAAAGTGATGAAACACCTGTTTCCCTGTCTACTGAGCCATCCCGATCAGGGGAATTTCCTGTCCGCGAAGCAGGATTCTCGGACCGCCTGTACCTTCAATATATTCTCTGGTAATGATCACCTGTCCAATACTGTCATCTTTCGGAATCTCATACATGATATCCAGCATATATTCCTCCAGAATGGCGCGAAGACCTCTGGCTCCAGTATGCTTCTCCAGTGCCTTGGCCGCAATCGCGTGAAGCGCATCCTCCTCATAATCCAGCTTCACCTCATCCAGGGCAAGGAGCTTCTGATACTGTTTCAAAATTGCATTCTTCGGTTCCTTCAGGATCTGCACTAACATATCCTCATTCAGTCCGTCCAGTGTATATATAATCGGCAGACGTCCGATAAATTCCGGAATCATGCCAAATGCACGGATATCATCTACTGTTACCTTCTCCAGAATATGTGGATCATTGTCATATTTGTCCTTCAGGTCTGCGTAAAAGCCGATAGATGCCTGCTTATTCAGTCTCTCCTTGATAATATTCTCCAGATCCGGGAATGCCCCTCCACAGATAAACAGAATATTTCTGGTATTTACCGTTACCATAGGAACCATGGCATTTTTGCTGTTGGCTCCGACCGGCACCTCTACCTCGCTTCCCTCCAGAAGCTTCAAAAGTCCCTGCTGAACCGCTTCACCGCTTACATCACGCTGATTGGTGTTCTTTTTCTTGGCCAGCTTGTCAATCTCATCAATAAAGACAATCCCATGCTCTGCTTTCTCCACATCATTATCTGCTGCAGCAAGAAGCTTGGAGATCACACTCTCAATATCGTCACCAATATAGCCTGCCTCTGTAAGAGAAGTAGCATCTGCAATAGCCAGCGGCACGTCCAGAAGTCTGGCAAGAGTTTTTACCAGGTAGGTCTTTCCGCATCCGGTAGGTCCGATCATCAGCATATTGGACTTCTCTATCTCAATCTCATCCATAGTGTCTGTAGCCACACGCTTATAATGATTATAGACAGCAACAGACATTACTTTCTTGGCTCTCTCCTGACCAATTACGTATTCGTCAATACTTGCCTTGATCTTATGTGGTGCCGGGATCTTCTTAAGATCAATCTCTGGCCTGGCATCTTCTTTTTTCTTCTTTACTTTCTTCGGACGGGGAATTGCATCCTGAATACTGCCCAGATTGATCATACTCACATTAGGCATATTAAGAAGATCGTTCAGATTCAGTCCGTTATTCATCTGCTGGGTCATAGTGTCAAAGCTTTTCTGCATACAATCATTACAGATATGTATATTGTTAGGAAGCTCGATCATTTTGCCTGCCTGGCTCTCCGGACGATGACAGAGAAAACAGAATTTCTCATAATCGCTGTCATCTTCGTGATCATCGTTCTTCTCTGTTATATCGCCATCGATGATTTCGTCTTTTTCATCGTCAAAATGTTCAGTCATATAATTATTTCCTTTCCTGCTGCTGTTATCAGGCTGACCAGCAGTCTTTCCTATCTTATGTAAAAATCATTTTTGTTTTCTTATTGTACCATACTTTTCTCTGATTTAGAAATTAACTTTTTATAAAATGTGAAAAGGGGAGCCTTATCAGCTCCCCTTGCATATTACTGATTACCATCCGGTCTTGCACTCAATGTAACAGTTACTGTCGATTCCTCATACTCTCCGTTATTTAACCGTGCCACCTCAATTTCGATTTCTTCACCAGCTGAATAATACTGAAGCTTATCGTTGATATCAGCCTTACTTGAAACCTTCTGGCCATCCAGCTTGGTAATAATATCGCTTTTCTGGATTCCGGCATTATCTGCTGCCTCTCCCGGATACACATCCATAACAAATGCACCAGATGGCATATTATACATCTGGATTGCTTCTCTGGAAAGATCGGCGAATTTAACTCCCAGATAGCCAATCTGTGACTCATCTGAAACTTTATCCCTTGTCTTACGATTCATAAGTTCTTCCAGAATAGGCTGTGCCTTGGAAATCGGAATGGCATATCCGGTTCCCTCTATACTGCTTGATGCAATTTTGGCACAGTTAATTCCAATCAATTCTCCCTGCATATTTAAAAGGGCACCACCACTGTTGCCAGGATTAATTGCTGCATCTGTCTGGATCAGCTCCTCATAAGTATTGGAATCGGACTGAACAGTGCGATCCAGGGCACTTACCCAGCCAGATGTTACAGTCTGACCATAACCAAGTGCATTACCAATGGCAACCACCTGCTCACCAACAGCAAGATCATCCGAATTGCCAAGCTGGGCAATTTTAATCTGGCTCATGGTTTCTTCCGGAATGTCACTTTTTTCAACTGCAATCACCGCAAGGTCTGTATCCTCGTCAGTTCCTTTTATCTTTGCGGAAACTGCACCATCAATATTCAAGTCTCCATTTCCATTTATATAATTCTCAGTTTCCTGTTCTGCACTTACCACATCACTTCCGATAAAGCAGACACTCAGTGTAGTAGCGCCCTCCACTACATGATTGTTGGTAGCAATGAGAAGTTCATCATCATTCTCTCCGACAATAATACCAGAACCGCTTCCTGTACTGGGATATTCCATTCCATAGCCGAAAAAGCTGCGAATTTCCTGCATGCTTACTGAAGTGATTGCCACGACTGAGGGCATTGCAGCCTGGGCAACCCCTGCAACGGGACCTTTTTCATTTGCTACGATTTCTGCATTGATGCCTTCGCCTGCATCTGTGCTTTCTTCTGCCGTGGTACTGGCAGATGCTGAAGAAGTAAGTGTCTCTGCAGACCCTACTGCAGTCTGAGTTTCTTTCTTAAAATATTTATCCGACACCATATTCACTGCCTGAAATACCAGACCTGCCACCAGACCAAAAATCACAGCCAGCGTAATAGTATTTCCTGCTTTCCTTCCAAAACCGGAAGATGCTGCCTTATCATTATGAAGTCTGTGATGTCTTCCTTTCTTTTTTTCCTCAGGCTTCTTCTCCTGTTCATCAACCTGATAATGCGCATATCTGGGTTCCGAAGATTGGGACTCAAAACCGCTGTCTTTGGATGAATTTCCGGAAGTATCTGAATTATTGCTGGAAGCGTAATAATTTCCATTGTCTGTGCTTCCTGCACCATCTGAATTTCTGCTGCTGGTATATTTGTAATGATAAGTTACATTTTCATTCAATTCATCTTCGGGGGCCGCTGTCTGATCCGATGCAGCCGATCCGGATTCATCTGTATTCTCTGGCTGTTGGGAGCTGCCATCCGTTTTCTCTGGCTCCTGTCCCCAATTCCATTCATCACTCATTTTCTGCTCCCTTCTATGTTCATAAACAGTGCTGCTGTTCACGTTGAAATCTGCAGCATTCTGTAACATTTTCTTTTATTTATGATACAAGTTTAGCAAGCAATTGTGTTGAAAATGTGATAGATTCATTAAGAAAAGGTGACACGAAAAAAAGTGTCACCTTTCATAGCCACAGTCCCTATTCACGAAGTGCATAACTGTAAAAACACTGAACAGTTACTCGTTTTTCCAATATTCACGGTTCATAGTACAAAACAAAATCACCTTTTTCGGCAGCTTTTTATATCTTTTTCCAAGAAAATATCCCATATATTTGAAGCCACTTTGCCCTGCCAGCTTGGGAACCAGCCAGATATGCCCTGTTTTTATAAGATAAGCCAGGCTCTTTTTCACAAGGCGAAGTCCCTCTCCCTCTGATGGTACTCCCTCAAAAATCTCCGGATGATCTGCCTGGGAAACACCCAGATCAAAATTCCGGTGAAACTGCTGTCTGCATGAATAATTGTGTGAATGGATCACACAGGCATCTGCAGCATAGGCAATTCCATATCCCCGCTTTGCCATAGTTCCTGCATAAATCATGTCTTCATTAAAAATAGCTTTTTTTACAAAACCGCCAATTTCCTCATAAATACTTTTCTTATAAGCTGCACACACATTGGAGCAAAAATAAGTTTTTATTCCATATATGCCAGTATCTTTTTCCCATTTTATAGAAGAAGTTTCCGGATAATTAAATCTTCTGGTGTATTTTTCCAGGTAAGCACAGTCCTCCCGAGCCAGCTGTCTTGCGTAGGCAGCTCCAACTTTGGAATTTTCCTGCAGTGGACGGATCAGATTTCCAATCAGATTTCTGTCTGCCGGAACTGCATCCTGAGTCATAAATACCATAATATCTGAATCAGACAGTCTTGCTCCCCGGCATCTGGTTCCACCGTGGTCAAAATCCGCCTTTTTTAAATGTACCACGTTCACTTTTGGAAATTTTTTCTCCCAGGCCGTGTTCCAGAATTTCTCTTCTGTATTCATAACAAGAATTTTTTCCACTGGATAATTCTGTGTGGAAAGAGAATCCAACAACTTCTCAAATTCTTTTCCCGGACGGTATGCAGGAATAATTACGTCAACTGTTTCCATAGTATCTCTCCTCTTTCATGCTCTGCACGAATAAATATACTTTTGCAATATGGTAACACTGCTGGCAGAGCGCACATCCTTTTCGCGAAAAAGGGACCACTTCCTTTCGGATGGTCCCTTTAAATTTTCAATCATGGAATATTTATCTACTGATCAATATCCGCTTCCATCTTCGAAACCGCCATCGCCGGAGCTGTCTCCACTATAATCTCCGCCGCTGTAGTCTCCTCCATTATCGTAACTGCTGCCAGAATCACTTCCACTGTCATAACTGCCATCGCTATAATCGCCGCTATCGTCTCCACTATAGTCGTTTCCGCTGTCATAGCTATTGTCGTAGCTGTTATCATAGCTGTTGTCGTAGCTGTTATCATAGCTATTGTCGTAATCGCTTCCACCATAATCGTTGTAATCATAGTTTCCGCTTCCGTCACCCTGCCATACAATATCAGAAGAATTTCCTGCTTCATTACTTGCAATCGGAGACTGGTCAACCAAGGTATCTGCACCGCCTACAAGCTCAATGATCCGGGCATTCGCCTCCACAATGTTCTGTGACGGCTGGTAATTCTCGTCATCACCATACAGAAACTTATGAAGTTCCTTTACATTAGCCTCCAGCGTGTCTGCAACAACCATGCTGGCCTTCTTCACATCCGCAAATTTGTACTTGGCTGGGAAACCGGTAGTATCCGCAATGTTATACCCCATCAGCGTCGGAATCAGGTTCAGAATCTCAGTCTTCGTGATGGATGTGGAAATCATAGGAAATACCTCGTCCATAATATTGAAAATGGTGGTAATTCCTGCTGCCTTTGCTTTGTCAACCATCATTCCGATCACACGGCGCTGACGCTCAGTACGTCCCATATCCATGCTTGCAGTGTAACGGATACGACAGTAAGAAACTGACTGTACACCATTCAGATGGTATGTTCCAAGGATTTCCTCCTCGTTCTCCGGCTTGGGATCCGGCAGTTCTACTGGCGTGTAACTTTTGCCGGTCTCCTGGGAAGTTTCTATACAATAGTCATTCATAAACACCATTTCCGCATAGGAAAGAGGAATATCAAGACCGCCAAGTGCATCTATTGCAGCTACCATTGCATTAAAATTAACAGTTACGTAATCCGTAATTTTCAGGTCAAGCATGGTATTCAGCATGGAAATGGCCTGTTCCGGACCGCCATATGCGTAAGCAGCATTTGCCTTGGTATAAGTATCATTTCCAATATCCAGAAGAGTATCACGATATACGGAAGCAAGTTTCACCTCTTTGGTATCATTATTAATACTTGCAATGATAATGGTATCACTGTTCTGTGCATCAAGCGCAGCATTCTTGGAGCGCTGGTCGATTCCGAAAAGTGCATAAGTTGTATAGCCAGACATCTGTGGTGCTGTCACATTCGTAACAATCTTGCTCTCATCCAGCTGAGGTGTCTCAATCTTGTTCAATCTGGAATCAATCTGTCCATATACATACAATCCGCCAATAAACAGCAAAAGACAGATAATTTCCACAATAAACAAAGCAGTCCTCTTTTTTCTACCAGGTCTTGCCATTTTTCTTTCCTTTCTCAATACGCATTCTTATTAATGAATCCTTTAAAGATCGTCATAAACATTATCTTGATATCAAGCCCTACAGTCCAGTTCTCGATATAGTAAAGATCACACTCAATCCTCTTGCGGATGGAAGTATCACCTCTGTATCCGTTTACCTGTGCCCATCCGGTCAGCCCGGGTCTTACCTGGTGCTTCACCATATATCTCGGAATCTCTTCACGGAACTTTTCCACAAAAAATGGTCTCTCAGGTCTTGGCCCTACCAGACTCATATCCCCCTTTAAAATATTAAAAAGCTGGGGAAGTTCATCCAGGCTGGTTCTTCGCATAAATCTGCCGATTGCTGTAACCCTGGGATCATTTTTTACTGTCCAGGCTTTCTTCTCCTCTGCCTCCGGCTGAATCTCCATAGAACGGAATTTATACATCCAGAACGTCTGATTATGGAGACCCACACGTTCCTGACGATAGATCAATGGTCCAGGAGAAGTGAGCTTTATCAGCGCACACAATACCAGCATGATCGGCGACGCCACAATGATTCCAATAATGGAGCCACAAATGTCCATTATTCTTTTTATCATGGCATTAAAAGTATTACTAAGGGGAACATACCGGATATTGATCACCGGAAGTCCCAGAATATCCTCTGTATATGGTTTCGTAGGAATAATCTTATTATAATCCGGAATAAATTTTGTATGCACTCCTGATTTCTCGCAAAGTGCTACAATCTCCTCCAGTCGGTAATATTCACTTAATCCCAGTGTAATCGCAATCTCGTCAAGCCTGCTCTCCGGCAGGATCACATTCAGATTGGCGATTCTTCCGATCACCTTGACGCCTTTATACATGGTACCTGCAGTAATATTGTCATCCAGAATGCCTCTTACCACATATCCCCACTGAGGGTTCTGCTGAATGCGGTCAATATACTCTTCTGCTGCCCGGCTGTACCCAACCAGCACTACCTGTTTCTGGTTCAGTCCTTTCTTTCGCATTTTGCGCAGGCTGTAGAAAATGAACATTCTTGCTCCCCAGCTTGCCACAATGCAGATTCCGTAAAACATATACAGTACAGAACGGGAAATATCGCCTTCTTCAATGGTATACAAAATAAATGTAGTGATCAGAATACCAAGAGAATTGGCTTTCACAATATTAGACAGCACAAGACGTCTTCCCTGCATCCGCATTGGTTCATACAGCGAAAACGCATGATACAGCAGAATATACGCCGGCAGGATAAATACCAGTGCAGACATATACTGCTGGAAACTTCTGGCCCGGACAGCATTTGCTGCAAAAGGTCCGATAAATCTCAGCGCCCAGGCAAACATATAAGATAACGTAATTACACAGGCATCTATAACGACATGGAGCCGACTGAAGTTCTTCTGATTATCTTTAATCAATCTCTTCCACCTCTGCCCTTCTTCCTTCACAAACCGTTTCCTGCTGAGCGTTTCATCCACATCTCACGCTTTAAAGCCTTTTTCAAACACTCTCCGGTCTGTGACTTCCTCTATCTTATAATAGATAAAACAGAATTGCAATAAATTCTTCATACATTAACATGAAAAATAGTTACGAAATAATAACGAATCACTTCTGCACAAACTTTTTATACCATAAATCTGTAAATTATATTCCACCACAGTTCCAGCTGGATTCTGGCGTATCTTCCAAGATTTCTCATGTGGAACTTCACTTTTTTATTTCTATGACTGATCTGGAACCCATTTTTGATTCCTGCCACATACTCCCTGCCCATTCCCTTCTGGGAAAAAAACAGGATCTTCATGCCAAAGCCCGGCACCAGAAAAGGTAGATTCAAAATAATCTGAAGAACCGGCATATTTTTGTAGATCAGATAAATATTATTTCTTGAAGAATATCTGGTCTTAAACTGATTGTATCTGGATCCGCTTGTTCCGCTGCCTACATGATAGACCAGTGCAGCTGGCACATACCAGTTCTCATATCCAAAGATTCTGGCACGATAGCCCACATCAATATCTTCCAGATATGCAAAATGCTCTTCATCAAAATATCCGATTTTCTCAAAAACCTTCTTGCGGTAAATAGCCGCGCCAGCGCATGAAGTGAATATCCGCCCTTCCTTCTCAAAGGAATGGATATCCTTCCCTTTGCCCCGGGCATATGCCCAGCCAAGAGCAGAATAATAATTCCCTGCGTCATCCAGTTTATCCCGGTCATGATAACAGATCATCCTTGCACTGCAGGAGAAGGCCTTCTTATGACGCTTTATAGCTGCCAGCATTTCCCCTACAAAATTCTTATCTACTTCTGTATCGTTATTCAAAAGGAGCACATAAGGTGTCCGTGATGCATAAATCCCCTCATTTACAGCTCTTGAAAAGCCGAAATTATCTGGCAGCTCCACAATGTGTACCCAGGGAAAATTTCCCATTACAAAGGCAACGCTTCCATCTGAGGATCCATTGTCCACCAGAATGGTCTCAAAATTCTGAAACTCCTGCTGCTCCAGGCTTGAAAGCACACCTTCCAGATATGCCATCCCATTATAATTGGGAATAATGACTGATACTTCCTGCATAATGTCTTCTTAGTCTTCCTCCTTTTTGCCGGTCATGCCCGGAAGTGGTCTTAAAGAATAATTCCACTTGGTCAGGGAAAGATTCTTATTATAATTGGGATCACCGTTCTTCAGAATATCGATCCAGTTACATCTCATATATTCAATCTCTCGCTGGAAACGTCTGACTTTCACCTCATTGTTCTCTGCTCCGCGGGTCTTGGACTCCATGTGATAAAGCCTTGCATAAGGATCATAAACCACCAGATAACCTGCTTTCGTAGTCTTCAGACACAGATCCACATCGTTAAAGGCGACTGCAAGTTCTTCTGTGAAGCCGCCCACTTTGTCAAAAGCACTGCGCTTCATCATCATACAGGCTGCAGTTACAGCGCTCATATCCTGTAAAATAGACGCCTTGTGGAGATATCCGGTACGATCCGCAGGCATATCCACAAACATATGACCTGCAATTCCTCCAATCCCGATCACACAGCCTGCGTGCTGGATAGTATTGTCCGGATAGATCAGTTTCACGCCTACTGCTCCCACTTCTCTTCGCTGACACACCCCCAGCATTTCTCCCATCCAGTCCTCTGTAATGACCGTTACATCATTATTCAGAAAAAGGAGATATTCACCTCTGGCATTTTTAACCCCAAAGTTGTTGATCGCGGAATAGTTGAATTCCTTTTTCCAGCAGATCAGATGGATCCTGGGATCCTCTGAAATCTTCCTGTAATAATCAAAAATCTCATCTGTAGTGCTGTTATTCTCCACGATAATGATCTCATAATTGTCGTAGAGTGTGTTCTTCTTAATAGATTCCAGACATTTCTCCAAAGTTTCCTTCTCGTCTTTATTGGGAATGATAATGGAAACAAGCGGATGTCCCTGTACCGGGTATTTCACTCTGTAAAATCCAAGATCTGGAGTATGGCTTACAGTGCCTTTTACTCCAGTCCTCTCAAGATGTGCCTCGATAGCACGTTTGCCAGCTTCAAAAGCGTACATCTTACTCGCAGGATTATCAGCAGTAGACGCCTTGTGGGTACGCCAATGATACAAAATCTCCGGTACATGCACCACTTCCCTGGCTTTTTCCACACATCGGAAAATAAAATCATAGTCCTGTGCTCCGTCAAATTCCCTGCGGAATCCGCCCACTTCTTCTACAAGCTGCCGCCGCACAACAAAAAAGTGACAGATATAGTTATTGGAACGAAGCAGATCAATATTAAAATCCGGCTTCAGGTGTGGCTGAAAATGCTCGTCCAGTTCAGCAGTCACCTTATCCTCATCTGTGTATACTGCATCCCCATGCTCATGCTGGTTCAGTGCATTCACAACCTCGTAAAGAGCATTTGGCGCAAGAAGATCATCATGATCCAGAAGCCCCACAAATTCTCCCTTTGCCATGGCAAATGCAGCATTGGTGTTCTCTGCAATTCCTTTATTCTCAGTAAGCTCCTGCCAGCGTACTCTCCTGTCCCTGCTGCTGTATTCTTCCAGCACTTTTCTCATAGACTGATCTTCCGGACTTCCATTGGCAATGCAAAGCTCCCAGTTCTCATAGGTCTGTGCTTCCAGTGAATCGATCATCTGCCGCAAAAATAATTCCGGAGTACGATAAGCCGGAACTACCACGCTGATAAGAGGTGCGTAAGCAAATTTTTTCTTTCTTTGTTTGTCAAGGACCGTCTGGTCCGGCACATATGCCGCGTACCAGGGACCATAAGGGATCTCCTCCGGCTCAAATCGCTCGTCCAGCCGTATCCAGAACTCCCTGGGACCATAATGCTTCAGATATAAAAGTCCCTTCTGGATCATGTAAGGAGATAATTTTTTGAAGAAACGAGACCACTGGATCCGTCCCTCTGATCCGTTTTTATCGCTCATATTAAAATCCTTTGCTTTTATAATGACCCTATTTTAACATTGAAGAAACAATTTTGCAAGGAAGCTGTAAAAGAAAGGTTGAATTGAACCACATTTTAGGATATGATTATATTTGTATTATATTTTTCTATTTTACAGGAAAAATATACTATATGTTATACTTGCAACAGAATTGTATCTGCACTGTCAGAAAGAGTGTTACGATGTTGTTCTCAGACATCACTGCAGATACCCTTATTTTAATACAGGAGTTCATTATACTATGAAAAAGCAAAAGATAACCTCAGTTTTTCTGGCTCTTGGTCTTTTTGCATCTCTTCTTTTCCAGGTTCCCATATCTGCAGAAGAGGCAGACCAGAGTGCAGCAGTTGAAGCATCAGGTACCATATCTACCAATTCCATTTCCGGATGGCCCCAGGCTTCCGATATTTCTTCTGAAGCGGCTGTAGTCATGGAGAATACCACCAATACCATTCTCTATTCCAAGAATGCAGACGAAGTACTTTTCCCCGGAAGTACAGTCAAGATCATGACCTGTCTTCTGGCTCTTGAGAATACACAGCTCACAGATGAGGTTACCATGACCGCTACCGGAGTTTCTGGTGTCACAGACGGCGGTGCCAGTATTTCCTCACAGGTTGATGAGGTTTTCACTGTAGAGCAGTGCCTGTATGCCATTATGGTTGCCTCTGCCAATGATATTGCACTGCAGATTGCAGAGCATGTAGGCGGTTCTGTAGACGGCTTTGTCCAGCAGATGAATACCAGAGCGCAGGAGCTTGGATGTACCAATACCGTATTCACGAATCCCACCGGACTTCCGGATGACAACCAGCACACTACGGCCCACGACATGGCGCTGATCATGCAAGCCGCCATCCAGAATGAGTCTTTCAGAACCATCGCAGCAGCCACCAGCTACACGATCCCTGCCACCAATAAAGCGGCAGCCCGTAACCTGACCAGTAAATTCACCATGACAGATACTGGCAGCACTGGATTTTACGAAGGATGTATCGGCGGTAAGGAAGGTTATACGGAAGCCTCCGGAAGTACACTGGTATGTGCAGCCCAGCGAAATGGCATGACTCTGATCAGCGTAGTCCTGAAAGGTGCTTCCGGTCAGACAGCTCCTGATGCAGCCTCTATTCTCAATTATGGATTCGATCAGTTTGTAACTTTATCCCTTGGAGACAGCGATTTCAGCATTATCTCCGGCGGTGACGTAGTGGTTCCAGCCGGAACCGGTGCCGATAGCCTTACCACAGAAGATTCCCAGAACGGCGACCAGATTGACCGCACCTACCTTTTTAACGGCACTTCTGTGGGATCTGCAGTCCTTGAAGTTGTTCAGTCTGATGATACTGCCTCCGTCCAGGAAGGTCAGCAGCACATGCAGGCGGCCAAGGACTACTCCGATAATCACACTGAAATTCCGTATTTTGTAATTGCCGGTGTATTCTTACTTCTTCTGATTCTTCTGATCTGGCGAATCGTGAAAATTGTAAAATCCTAATAAAAAACCCAGTCAGGACAAGGTATCTTCCTCTCCCGACTGGGTTTTTATATTAGAGCCTGCATCAAACTATTTCATCCTTCTTCTCATATGCCATCCTAAATGCACAATCCCCTCTCACAATACTCAGATTCGGATTGTAATACGGATCACCTTTTTTCAGAAAATCGCTGTAACGTTCCCGGAAATGATCCACCTCTTTCTGAAGACGCGCCTTCTTCTCCGGCGTATTCTCCAGTCCGCGTGACTTAGATTCATAATGGTACAGGCAGGCCTCCGGAGTAAATACAACCAGTTTACCAAGTGCCCTTGCCCTAAGACAGAAATCAATATCATTCAATCCCACTGCAAAGCTTTCATCCAGCCCATGAAGTTCCTCAAAAACGCTTCGCTTCACCATCAGACAGGCGCCTGTTACTGCGCTCTCATCCTGTGTAGTTGCCAGTCTCCACAAATATCCCGTGGCATATCTGTCGTATCCGGTAAGAATATGTCCCGCAAAACCTGCGATTCCTACCACAACACCAGCATGCTGGACCGTATTATCCGGGTAAAGGAGCTTGGCACCTACAATGCCCACATCCTCTCTCTGGCAGTAGCCCATCATGTTCTCCAGCCACTCTGGAGTAATAACCTCTGTATCATTATTGAGCAGAAGGAAATAATCTCCATCTGCATATTTTGCACCAAAATTGTTGATTGCTGAATAGTTGAAGGGACCATCCCATGTAACCACTTTTACCTGAGGATACCGTTTCTCAAGTTCCTCATAATAGTGGAAGGTCTCTTTCTTCTCACTGTTATTCTCAATTACGATAATCTGGATATTTTTCCAGGTGCTCTTCTCCAGAATGGAAGTCACACATTTATTCAGATCCTCTGTATGATCCTTATTCGGGATCAGAATTGATACCTTCGGGTCACCCTCTATAACAAAATGGGTTCTGAAAACGACCGGGCATCCAGTGTATTCCACCTCTGCCTTAATTCCCATGCGCTCATAATGCCCTGCAAGTGCCTTTTCTCCTGCGATCACTGCATATGGCTTGTCATCCGGATTTCCCGCTGTGGAACCCTCATGGCTTCTCCAGTGATACAGAATTTTGGGAATATGGCGGATCTTCTCACTGTCTGTATGCTCCGTGCAGCGAAGCAGAAAATCAAAGTCCTGAGAGCCGTCATATTCTGGTCTCAGAAGTCCTGTTCGGTCGAGAAGCGTTCTCTTTACAACTACCAGATGGCAGATATAATTTACGCAGCACAGATAATCAGGGTTAAAATCCGGCTTAAAATGAGGGAAAAGCCGATTTCCTCTTATATCAATAATATCCTCATCGGAATAAATAAGATCTGCATCCGGATGCTGTGAGATCTCCTTCGCCATCTGATAAAAAGCTTCCTCTGCCAGGGTATCATCATGATCTGCAAATGCAATATAATTTCCAGTGGCAATTCCAATAGCAGCATTTGTATTGTCTGAAATCTGCAGCTGTTTCTCATTGAAAACAACTTTGATCCTTGGATCCTTTTTCTGATACTCTTCCAGAATACTGCGGATCGGAGAATCTGCTCCGCTTCCATCTGAAAGGCAAAGTTCCCAGTTGCTGTATGTCTGCGCCAGCACAGAATCCACAAGAGCCTTCAAAAGATACTTATCCGTCTTATAGAGAGGAACCACAAGGCTAAACTTAATGTTTTCCTGAAAAACAGTCTTTCTCTGCTGATTCAGTTCTTTCTTAGTAACCCGGTTCTCCTTCAGCCAGGTCTGATAAAGACCGTCTCCCTTGCTCAACGCTTCCAGCTTGATCAGAGACTTCCGGATCACAGTATGAATACCATTAGAACGATAATTCTCCATTGCCTTTTTCGAATAAAGGCTGGCTTTTGCCTTAAAGCGTTCGCCCTTTGAAATACCAATCTGGTAGACTGCCTTTTTTCCGTTCTCATCCTTTGCAACAAGATAAGCCTTCTTTCCAGATACATTTTCTGCCTGGATATGGAATCCGCAATCCTTATTCACTTCGCATTCCCGAAACATTTCAGCCACGTCCATTCGGGTATTCCGCTTCAGGGTTATTTTCACAGGCTTTTTATTTTCGTCATATACCTGCAGGGAAACTGGTGTAGTTCCTACTGCCCAGCCGGCAAGGATAACCTTCTTCTGCTCTCTGACTATAGATTCCCCATCAACAAAAAGCTGAGGTTTTCCCTGTTTTCTCATAAGATCCGGGGTTTTCATCTTATACCAGAGGAAACGCTCCTTTCCGTTAACAGCGTACACCTCAAGTTTTTTGTAATTCTGCAGATTCTCAGGCAAGGTAACCAGTATCTCCACCCATTTGCCTCCTGGATTTTTCGTCTCCACAGCCCTCATAAATCCGGTCATCACAGTAATCAGGTTTACCTCAGAAGGAAGGCGGATACCATCCAGATAACACTCTATATCTGCTTCCTTTGAAACCCTTCCTGTGATCATATATTTACAATTATCATTCAAAAGAAACCGTTCTTTTTCAACCAGCATTACCTTTTGATTCATTCTACTTTCCTTTCTTTGCAGAAGATTCCCGACCATTTTTCAGACGGCCCACTGCTTCTCTCGCCCGCTCTCCAAGCACTCCTTTAAGACTGTGGCTTCTCACCTCAATGGCACAGATCTCATTCAGCATATCTTCTTTTGCCTCATCAATCTCCAGATTCAGTGTAAGATTCTTAGCACCTTCCGGAACCTCTATATCTACAATGCAGGGATCAAACCGTGAAAGGAAGGCCCAGCTGCCGCAGATTGTTCCATCGGGTGTCAGAACCCCTTCCAGGGAAGCAGGCATCCTATCAAAGCGGATTGCTGCAAGATGTACCGTACATGGATGATCACCTGGATCAATTCTTATAAACCTGCAGCTTTTCGGCAGATTCAAGGTACATTTTACCTTTCCAGCCATAATAGGCCTTTTTACAGAACTTGCTTCGGAATACATACCTCTTTGTTCTGCGAAATATACCTGCAGCGGTCCCAGATTACTCAGGGACAGATATTCCACCCCTGGAGTCATTGTGGCATACATCTCCCTCATAGGAACATGCGTGCCTGTGATATATACCTGAAAACCGCTTTCCATCCTGAAAAAACTGGTTCTCATCACTTCTGAAATACCAAATTTCTCATAAAGTCTGGATGCATTCAGCACTTCACGCACTTTATGCGTCTGTATATAGTAATGGATGATCCGATACAGTACAAATTCACAGGGAACAGGAAACTCAAATGTCCATTCATAGTCCAGAAGCGTATATGGACTGGTCATTACAACATTGTCACAGATCATATCAATATTCGTAACATCTGTACAGGTCAGTCCGCCAGGCATAGGCACATCACCGAAAACATTTTTGAATTCCTCAGTTATTGTGAACGGCTTTTTGCTGTGAAGCTTCTGTACATTTTCCAGATATTCTGTGAAAATTTTCTCAGCTTTTTCCTTTTCTCCCTTTCCCAGCAGATCATCCAGATATTCTGCAAGATTCTCCTGTTCCAAATACTCAAAATAAGCACAGTCTTCGCCTATCTCGCACTTGTTGCTCAGAAACGGAACTTCCCCATACATCTGATCAAGCTTCTGATTCCATTTTTTCATACGAAGAACGTGTTCTTTTCCTTCCGGATACAGCCATTTTTTCTCCAGCCATCTTTTCCCATCTTCTTCTGCAATGTCAGTGCGGATTGCGAAGGAACGGCTTCTTTCATTGGAATATTTACTGAAAATAATCTCTTTCATTTGTTTTCCTTCCTTTCCACGATCACCAGGAATGAATTGGAAAATTCCTGAAAAAGTCCTGCATCAGTGAGGGAATCGTATACTTTTCCCTCATTGAACAATTGTATTCTGTTACGGTCAAAATTGCAGAAATTATCCCGGAGCTCGCCTTTCTTCGGCAGACGCTTGTCTGAATAAATAGTCATCGGGAATTTATAATCCGGGTATGGATAATAGAAAGTGGTCCTAAATGCACCAGCCTGGTCAATAATATCAGACAGTTCCTTTCTGGAAAAAGTCCGAACACTTCTGGTATCCGGATAATTCTCCAGTCCTTCAAAATATTTTCCCACATGATCTTCGGTGCAGCCGGCCCAGTATTTCAGACCAAGCCTGTTCTCGATCGCGATCACGATTCTGCCTCCCGGTGCCAGATGGCGGGCAATGCGTCGGAGCATTTCCACATCAGGCTGTGCTGTCCCGA
>ENA-OPDH01001289-OPDH01001289.1-human-gut-metagenome-genome-assembly--contig:-NODE-1289-length-18428-cov-4.606814_pt1 | contig 18428 bp, 14 predicted proteins | sample MGYA00241260_ERZ501500 | MGnify/ENA primary metagenome ERZ501500 (study PRJEB25962, sample SAMEA2042519) | human gut metagenome | biome: human gut; feature: human-associated habitat; material: faeces...
TTCTCCGGTAAGTGAGAAGAATATAATACCGTAAGGTTCGGTTCCGGAGCCGGTCCCATGTTTTCAAGTGTATGCAGGAAACGATAATCTGTCTTTGTAACCTGGTGGCGGCCATCCATGCCGATACCTGCTACTTCCAGTGTAGCCCAAACCGGATCACCGGAGAACAGCTGGTTGTAGGACTCGATTCTTGCAAATTTTACCATACGGAATTTCATTGTCATATGGTCAATGAGTTCCTGTGCTTCTTCCTCTGTCAGAATGCCGTTTTTCAGATCTCTCTCGATGTAAATATCAAGGAAGGTAGATACACGTCCAACACTCATGGCTGCACCATTCTGTGTCTTAACAGCTGCAAGGTATCCGAAGTATACCCACTGAACTGCCTCTTTCGCATTTTTAGCCGGCTGTGAAATATCATAGCCATAGATAGCAGCCATTTCTTTCATGCCTTTTAACGCACGGATCTGCTCTGCGATCTCTTCTCTTAACTGGAAGTCACCACGACGCATACCCTGACGGTTGGTTGCATCAAAATCTTTTTTCTTGAACTCGATCAGTTTGTCGATACCATACAGAGCTACCCTGCGGTAATCGCCAACGATACGTCCACGTCCATAAGTATCCGGAAGACCTGTTAAAATTTTGTTGTGTCTTGCAACTTTCATCTCCGGTGTATAAATATCAAATACTGCCTGATTGTGAGTTTTGTGGTATTTTGTAAAAATCTCATGAATTTTTTCACTTGGCTCATATCCGTACATTCTGCAGGATTCTTCAGCCATCTTAATTCCACCGTACGGCATGAATGCACGTTTCAGCGGTTTATCTGTCTGCAGACCAACAACCTGCTCCAGATCTTTTAATTCTTCATCAATGTATCCCGGACCATAAGCTGTCAGGGAAGTAACAATTTCTGTCTCCATGTCCAGAACGCCGTTTTTTGCACGCTCTGCTTTCTGCAACTCCTGCAGTTTGCCCCACAGACGGTTTGTTGCATCTGTCGGTTCAGCCAGAAACTCCTCATCTCCATCATACTGTGTGTAGTTGTTCTGGATAAAGTCGCGGACATTTACTTCTTCTTTCCACAAACGTCCTTCAAAACCATTCCACTGTTCAAATTCCTTCATGATCGTCCTCACTTTCTGGTTAGTAACTATTAATCAATTCCACGGCAGTAGAATAGCAGAATTGTATGCAGAACACAACACCTTTTTGTTAATTTTTTATCACTATCATCTTTTGTTTCAAGAAAAAAACAGCCCGAATCTACTTAAAAAAGTAAATTCAGGCTGAATTCCCTATATTTTCCTATCCCTATTGTGGTTCTACCAGTTTACCTTCTGGTTTTTCTTGTTATTTTTTTATCAATGCTTCAAAGTCGTCCTAAAAATTCTCGTCGATGTAGTCTGCGATTGCCTCACCAGCCATACGTCCGGAGTTAATAGCAAATCCCATGGTGTTTCCGCACAGTGTAAAGTTATAACTATCACCATAGATGGTATTTGCATCAGATCCTGCACTGTAAAGTCCCGGAATCGGTTTCAGATTTGCATCCATTACTTCGCCGTATTTATTGATTCTGACACCGCCGACTGTTCCATAAGCAGCAATGTAATATTTACCTACCAGGTAGCCTCCCTTACCTGTGATCGGATGGAGATACTCATGTTTTTTGTGGAACTGAGCATCGTATCCCTCATCACACATATCGTTGTAATCGTCCAGAGTCTCCTCCAGTTTGTCAGCGTCAATACCAAGTTTCTCAGCCAGCTCTTCGATGGAATCTGCGCGGATGAATCCGTCATATCCTTCTTCCTCCGCACGGTCAAACTCAGCATCAACTGCCAGGAATGCATCTTCCGGATGAACGATATCAAAGATATCCGGGCCATTTTTCTTGTAGTTTTTCAGGATTTTAGCATCCATGATGCAGTATCCGTAATTTCCAGGCTGAAGTGCAAGCGCATTACCTGTGTAAGTTGTGTTACCCATCATGCCCTCGTTCATGAAACGGTCACCGTTCTGGTTGATCAGAAGGTTTGGCTGACGAAGAACTGCGTCTAACAGGAACCAGTTCATATTGTCTTTTAACTGATAGATCATCTCGATATTTGCACCAAATTTCTGTGCACCGGCATCCCACATCATGTTCAGACCGTCACCGGTTGTACCCGGAACATTGAACGGGAAGTAGTTTTCCCAGAGGTCATAGCCAAAGTTTTCTTTGATCATCTCTTTGTTTGTACCAAATCCACCGGTTGCAACAACGACTGCTTTACCGCGAGCTTCAATCTCTTCACCGTTTTTATCAACTGCTTTTACACCAACGCATTTGCCGTCTTCCATGATCAGGCCGGTTGCCGGTGTCTCAAGGTAGATTTCAGCACCAAGTTCTTTTGCTTTCTCTGTCATTGCACGAACCATCGGTCCTGCTGCACGAGGTCCGATCACACCATTCTCCGGTTTTACAATATGCCATGTTGCCTCAGACTCTCTGAAGTAACGGAATGCGCCTGCGAACTCAACACCCATATCCTCCAGCCACTCGATGGTGTCTGCGGATTTATTGAAGTATGTCTGAACCAGATCGCTGTCTACACGGTAATGTGTATACTCCATATGTTTGTTCAGTGCTTCGTCTACTGTGATATCGCAGAATGCTTTTTTCTGGTATTTTGTACCGATACCAAGCGGTCCCATACCCATGTTTGCTGCTCCACCGGTTGTGTTGGATTTTTCAAATACGATTGCTTTCAGATCGTTCTCGCCTGCTGTGATTGCTGCCGCAAGGCCTGCAGGGCCGGCTGCTACTACAATTACATCTGCTTCCATTGTTTTCATAATGAAATACCTCCATAAAATTGTGTTATTGTGAATTCCTTAAAAGGAAAAGTTTCTCTTTGTCCGATGACAGCCTGAACGCTGTCTGTATAAAACATTCTGTGCTTAGTGACGTTTTTTAAATTTACCGCATTTTATCAGACGGGTCGGCAGCTTCGGCAGACGGCCATTTGTCTGGATAATTGCATCATTCTCACATGCGGAAATACATTTTCCGCACTTGGTACATTCAAATTCATCGATCATGTGGATATAGCCGCTCTTGCCCTCAATGGCATCAGCCGGACAGACATCCGCACATTCCTCACATCCTTCACAAAGATCCGGATCAATGTAAATGCTCATAAATGCGGAACATACATTGTTTGCACATTTTTTCTTCTTGATATGATCTTCATACTCACCTGCAAAATATTTCAGGGAACCCATTGCAAAATCAGATGCAGTCTGTCCCATGGTACACGGAGTAGAAAATGTCATGGCTTCTCCGATTTCTTCCATCATATCTGTAAATTCTTTTTTGCCCTGTCCTTCTGTAATTTCTTTTACCATAGTATGAAGCTGGATCAGACCCTCACGGCAAAACGTACATTTTCCACAGCTCTGTTTGCGCTCTGCCAAAAGCACCTCTTCAGTTTCATGGATCATACAGCATTTGGAACTGTAAACCGTGATCACACCGTTTCCGATCTGGGTATCTGCTTCAATCACCAGATCCATAGCGGATGCGTCGTACAGTTTTGTACCGATGGCGATGGCTTTCACATCTGCATCTCCTACCAGTTCAGCCACTTTTGTACCAAAGGATACTTTCTGAAGTTCACCCATTTTGCCGTCTTTGCACACTGCCATATAAGTACACGGCTCGTAGCTGTCTGTGAAAATATCAGCCAGTGCAGCCATAGTTAAAATGTGATGGAATGCACCGCCGCGGCTTGCTCTGCGATTGACGATCCCTGTCTGGATCCGGATGCCGTATCCGGCAGCCTCTGTCTCAAGTCCTTTTGCATACTCAACTTCTTTCTCCGGAAGGTACAGATACATTTCTTCTGCATTTACTGCCAGCGCTGCGATTGCCATACCTTCCATTACTTTTTCCGGATCAGCTTTCAATACTTCCAGCTGAACCCCTGCGATATCCGCATTATTTAAACCTGCAACCACACGGATCGGATTCGTCTGAAATTCTCGTTCTGCATTTACCTGATTCCATTTTTCTGTCACAACACTGCGCTCTACACCGAATTCCAGTAATCCGGAAGCCGCAGTTTTTGCCAGAATATCTTCAACACTCATGTTTTTTGCATTTTCTAAAGCACTCATCTGTCTTACGCCTCCTTCTGATTCGAATATTCGGTCCACAGTCTGGACGGATGGATCTGAAGTCTTAAGTCACACTGCAGACAGCGGCTTGCCTCGCCGCAGATATCCGCATCACAGATACCATGGTCTACCTCGCTGAAGTTGTCCTGTCTCTCTGCTGCCGGTGTTACCTGCGTCTTGGTACGTCCAAGGTAACCAAAACCTTCTATTTTGCCAATCTTCGGATCTGCATGCTGCTCCGGAGCAAGTGTCTCGCTGATGTCTCCGTCGCCACCAAGATATTTATCAATTTCAACCGCCGCATCCCGGCCGGATGCAATGGCAAGGATTACGGATTTTGTTCCATATACAACGTCGCCGGCTGCAAATACACCTTCGGTCTCAGTTGCAAGGGAGTTTTCTTTTACAACAATGCTATTTGCTCTGCCCAGGGCCAGACCTGCTTCTTCTGTCAGATCCGGGCGCTGACCGGTTGCAAAAATAACCGTGTCTGCATCAATGTGATGCTCGCTGCCTTCCTCTTTTTCGATGATGGCTCTGCGGTTCTCATCGAAGGTAAACGATTTTACATTCATAAAGTCTACGCCGGTAACAGCATCGGTTCCTGTGATACGCTCAAAAGTCTGCGCCGGATGCACGAATATGCCTTCTTCTTTTGCCTGCTCGATTTCTTCATCATCAGCAGTCATGGCTTCTCTTGCCTCCAGACAGGCCAGATGGATTTCCTCTGCGCCCAGACGTTTTGCGGTTCTCGCACAGTCGAAAGCTACGTTTCCACCTCCGAGAACAATGATACGCTTGCCCATTCCGGTCTCCTGACCAAGGCTTGCATTACGCAGGAAATCAATATTTAACAGAACACCCGGAAGCTCGCTGCCTTCCATCGGAAGACGGACACCTTTGTGTGCACCGATGGTCATTAAGACCGCATCGTACTCACTCAGTAATTCAACCGGTTTGTCTACTTTTGTATTTGTCTCGATGACTACGCCCTGCTCCTCGATTACGTTTGCTTCCTGTGCAACGATCTCACGCGGAAGCCGGTAGGACGGGATTCCATAAGACATCATACCACCAACGGTCGGAAGTGCTTCTTTTACGGTAACGGCGTGTCCCTGTTTTCTCAGGTAATATGCTGCGGTCAGACCTGCCGGTCCTCCACCTACGACGCATACTTTCTTGCCGGTATCGGGAAGCTGTTTTCCTTTTCCCTTCCAGTAACGGCCGGTGTCATGCTCTGCGGCATAACGTTTGATGTCACGGATGGACATTGCCTCACTGACTTCTTTTCGTTTGCACTCCAGCTCACATACATGACTGCAGACATGTCCCAGTGCGTTCGGGAACGGTACTTTCTCACGGATGACCGCTACGGCTGCATCATAATCGCCTTCTTTTACAAAACGGATGTAACGTGGGATATCCGTATGAGCCGGACAGGCGGTACGACACGGCACCAATGCCTCTTCTTTTTTCAGGTTCGTTGTCAGAAGCTGTAATTTATCACGGATGGAACCGGTCGGACAGACTTCTGCACAGGCCGTACAGAAACGACAGTCTTCATCTTTCAGCAATTTGCCATGTAAGGTTCCTACATATGTCTCAAGATCTTTTTTGTTGTACTGCAATACGCCTACGCCTCTCAGTTTGTTGCAGGCACGTACACAGCGTCCGCACAGTACGCAGCGGTTCATGTCATGAATGAGCAGCGGATTGCCCTCTTCCATCTTGATACCTTTGATACGGGTACGCATACGTGCGTTGTTTGCACCGATATACTGGATCAGTGTCTGAAGCTCGCAGTTACCGTATTTCGGACACGTGGAACAATCTTCCGGATGTCCGGCAAGCAGTAATTCCAGAGCCAGGGTACGCAGTTTGTTGATCCGCTCACTTGTGGTATGTACTACCATTCCGTCCTGTGCACGCAGGGTACAGGATGTGGTCACGCCTTCCTGACCTTCGACTTCTACAATACACATGCGGCAGGAACCATTCTCCGGCAGATCCGGATGGTGGCAGAGGTGCGGAATATAAATTCCGGCTTCCAGCGCACATTCCAATACATTTTTATTCTCCGGCACTTCCAGGCGGGTGCCGTCAATCGTAATGACTGCCATGTTTTTTCTCCCTTCTGTTCTTCATTCAACCTTTGTCGCTTTGATGTTCATCTCACATCCGATATATTTTTGACGTGCACGGTACTATTATGGTACACTGTCACTATAATCACTGATAAAATTATAACATGAGGATTTCAAAAAAGCTTCAAACAGCTGTTGAAAATCCTCACACCTTTTTGATTTATTTTCAACAAATGTCGAATGGGCAGACTGCCCTTTCTTTTTAGGGAGATTCTTATGATCACATTAAAAACACTGCTTGACCAGCTGCAGGATATTTGTCGCTGTATGGTTAGAAATGACTATGATACAACACGTTTTATCAGCCGCATCGATATCCTTCGGCAGAATACGGTTCTGTGTCCGGACACCCTGTATCTGTGCCCGGATGACATTCCGGAAAATCTGCTAAAACCAGATGCTTTTTCGGCACCGGCTCCAGAGCAGTCACCGGTACTTCTGATAGACGCTGTCCTCTGGGAGACCTACGCAAAGACATCTGCTGCAGAGTATTTACCAACAACCGGAGATTTTTTGCATACAACGAATAAAGCCACCGCTTTGCAGGACAGATTTTCTGTCATCCCGGTAGAAAACATGCCTGCACCGGAAGATACTTTTCTGTTGTTGAACCAGCGGCTGACCTTTGAACTGCGATTGCAGCAGGAAATCAATGATCTGTATCATCTGCTTTACAGCGGTCATGGTCTGGACGATCTGATCCTCCGGGCAGAATCTTTTCTCCACCGTCCCATGTCTGTGCTGGACGCCAGTTACAGCATGATCGCGGTCTCCCCGCTGATGCACCAGCTTCCGTTTGGTATGGAAAAAAGTGAGGAAGGAAGCATATTTTTAAGTTCCCAGGAAGTGGAAAGTCTGCGCCGCCTGCAGATTGAACATCAGATTTACAAAAATAATCAGGCATTTTTTATCCAGACGGAAGACCACCCGGATACGAACTGGATTTTCTGTGGCATCCGCATCCAGCATGTCATGACCGGCTATGTAGCACTCTGTCTGCCGGATAAAGCGGAGGCCAGTGAACATGAGCTGCGACTGATCACCGCTTTTTCCGATATCTGTGCGATTGAAATGCAGAAGCATGAATTCTTCGTGCAGAAAACAGGCTTACAGTATGAAACGTTTCTCACGGAACTACTGGAAGGACGGTTCAACGATGTAAACATCATAGAAGCCCGGCTGAAACTGCTGAATCGCCGTTTCGGAAAATTCTTCTGTCTGGCGATCCTCTACTGTCCGGAACCGCACAACAGCGACCTGTTCAACAAACGTCAGATGGCGTCACTGCGGCAGGTTTATCCGAATGCCATGTCCGTGGTATACAAAAATAACATCATCCTGCTGATCAATCAGGATACGCCGGTACAGCTGAGTCCTGAACTGACGGATCCACTGGAGCAGTTTGCGGAGCGCAATCACCTGAAAGTCAGCTTAAGTCAGCCCTTTGCAGATATCCTGAAAATCCGGATTTTTTACCATCAGGCACTCCACACCCTGGAGCTGTCGGACCTGCAGGCACCGGATCAGACACTGTTTTACAGCACCGATGCCCTGCCGGAATATCTGTTTTCCAAATGTAATTACCAGGAGCTGGAAGTTGGGATCCATTATCATATTTTCCAGCTGCAGGATTATGATAAAACATACCATACAGATTTTGTAGAAACGCTGCGGGCCTATCTGGATCATGACCGGAATGCTGCAAAAACGGCAGAATATCTGCATATTCACCGGAGCACTTTCTTCTATCGGGTAAAAAAAATAGAAGAGCTGCTGGAAATTTCCATTTCTGACAGTCATCTTCTATTTCTGTATGAATTATCCTTCAAAATCTGGGATTATTTGTGCCGCTGACGGGTGTTACCACTCCAGCAGTTTGGAAAGCCGCAGTAACGTCAGACGGTTTCTGACGTATGGGCTGCTCTGCAGCGTCAGTTCTACTTTTTCTTTGTCGATTCCAAGGTTAGATATCTCATGTACGCAGCCTGCATCATGCAATTTTGCATACATATCGTCAGCATCCGGGAGGTCATCGATGAGATCTTCGATCTCCGGAAGCTGTTCTTCCAGTTCTTCCAGATCGATATCCTCCAGTGGATTCGGCGTATTCTCTGTCAGAATTCCTTCCAACAGACCTTTTTTACCAAATGTATGTTCCAACAGACTCATTTCAAGTCCTTTGGCTGTTTCCGATTTTACAGTTACATTTTTATGTCGGATGGCATATCCGAGCTTTTTATAATAATCCGTCACGATCAGAAGACCGAGGCCTACCTGCTCACCATGCAGCGCATTGGTTTTCTCATTCAGCACATTCAGATCCCACAGATGAGATACCATATGTTCTGCTCCTGATACCGGGCGCGGACTTTCCACCATCTGCATGCACAAACCTGACAGAAGCAGGGCATACATCAGCTTTTCGATGGCATCTTTGTCTCCAAAACGGATATCTTCCAGTACCCGGCTGACATCGCGCAGTGCCTTTTCCAACAGATCGCATACTTCCTCACAGATGTACTCACCGGTAACGAGATGTGCGATCTTCCAGTCAAGAATGGATATATACTTTCCCAGAAAATCGGATACACCGGAAGCGGTAAGCCGCGACGGTGCTGCACTGAAAATATCGGTATCTGCCAGGATCCAGCGCGGAGACACACCGGCAACGGTCCTCTTCAGCCCATCCCAGGTCAGTGCCGCCACATTGGCTGCATAACCGTCCACACTTGCTGCGGTTGGTATAGAAACAAACGGGATATCGTACTCGGTCGCCGCATAGCGGGTCAGATCATGGATCGTTCCACCGCCGATCGCCACCAGCACATCCACAGAGACACTGCTCAGTCCTCTGTCACAATAATCCAGCTGTTTCATCACTTTGTTTACACCACGGTTGTCTGCCTGAAGTCCTTCCGGATTCAGTTCAATGACCGGATAATCTTTAAATTCTTCCTCTAAAAACGGTTCCGCCGCCGTCCGCGTATTGCTGTCACATATAAATACCGGATTCTGAAACTCTTCCAGAATCTCTTCCAGTTGGCTTACTGCTCCGGACTCGATGACGATCTTCTCCACATCGATGTTATGTTCCATTCCGCAGGCGCACGGCTCTCTTAACTGCCCAAGGTCTACGTCCATCTATCTATCTCCTTCACTTTTCTGCACTGATAGTTTTCCCACAAAACAGTAGTTTGGGTGAACTATGTTTTTTCACAATTATCTCTTATTTTCTCACATCTTGCGTTAGAACACAATATCTATTTTTGATTTTTCAAAAATCCCATCAAATTGCAATCCATGTAATCAAGTTTTGGGTGTTTTGACACCAAAATCATATGAAACAAAAAATACCGACAAATCAATGTCGGCATTTCATGTTTATAATTGTATACTTGCAAAAAGGATATCCTCTTCCGTCAAAAGCCTCATTTCAGTTTCCCGACAGGTAAACAAAAAGATCTGATTTTCCTGTTCCGCCAGCCACCGCAGCGTCTGACGCAGCCGTTCTTCATCATAGTTTGCAAAGGTCTCGTCCAAAAGAAATGGCAGCGGTTCTTCCTTCATCAGCATATGCCCCGCCGCCATCCGATAAGAAAAATACGCCTGCTGCATCGTTCCCTGACTGTATGCCTCCGGGGTACGCTTCTGCAGCTGCTCTGCCAATACGATACCTTGTCCATCCGTCACCTGCAGCTGCTCATGTACATTTCCCGTAATCTGCGCCAGAATCTCTGACATTTCTTTATCTAATGTATGTTCCAACGTCTTTGACATCCGGGCGGCAAGGCTGGACATGGTTTCCGCTGCCAGTTCCAATGCGTCCCTGTCTTCACGGGCATGCTGCTCATCCAACGTCTCCTGCTGCAATTCAGCCACCTGTTCTGTCAGATTTTCCAGTTCCACTTCTTTCTCCTGTATCTGGCTTTGCAGCTGATCCCCGGAACCTTCCTGCCGGGCCGCCTGAAGCTGGAGTGATTTTTTCTGATCCTTCAGTTTCTGCAGCTGTTCTTCCAGAGTAGATTTCTGCTGACAAACACGCTGTAACTGCTGATCCGGGGCAGCTTTCCTTCCCTCCCGCTCCACGGACTGTAAATTCGCCCGGTCATTTGCCCGGCTATCTTGCTCCCTGTGATTCTGCACAGAGTCATTTACGCTTTGTCTGTGTTTCTGTCCAGAGTCAGCCGTTTTCTTCTCTCTGCTTTTACGATAGGCTGACACAAGCCCGGCCAGGATCAGAATGATACAGATAATATTCAAAGCCGGTGCTATCTTCTGAAATCCATCCATGGCAGACCTTAAAACAGGGGCCAGAATCAGACCCGCCACACCGATCAGCAAAAGCGGTGAAAATCCTGCGTTTTTACCGGATTTCTGCTGAAGTGCGTCCGTTTTCTCCTGCTCCCGTCGAAACTGCTCCCGCTTCCATTGTTCCCGTTCAGCCTGCTCCCGTTTCCATTGTTCCCGTTCAGCCTGCTCCCATTCCAACTGTTCCTGTGCTACCGCGCTCTTCAGCTCCTGTTCCCGCCGGCAGACCGTCTGATAAGCTGTCTGTACCGGTTCCATCTGCTGCTGTAGCGCTCTTACCTGCTCCTGCACCGTACCCTGCTGCGTACTCTGCTTTTCCTGCTGCGCTTTCAGCCCGGCGATATCACGTTCCAGCACCTGTTGGTTTACTTCCAGCTGATGGATATGCGACAGCCGTTGCTGTTCCAGTTCTTTCCGGGTCTTCTCCGCATTTTTTCGTTTCTGCTCCAGTTCCTGCAATGCCTTCGACAACTGAAAATCCCCACTTCCGGTCTGTGCCAGATTGCTGCGTTCATCCTCTAAAAGTACACCAAGTTCCCTCCCCGGAAGCAGCTGTTCCTGCCCGATACAGCAGGTATTTTCATAGGCTGCTGCACTGACATTACCAAGCAGCATGTCCAGATCTCCGTATTCCACAGAAAGTTCCTCACCGTCCCGGATGTTCACCAGCCGCGCACGTTTTTCCTTATAATAAAAATTCCGTTCCAGCAGAAACTGCTGCCCGGTCTCAAACATCATGGAACCGTAAAAATAGGCCGGAGTATCCCATGGTTCATACCGGTTATAAGTATCCAGCGTCTTTCTCACCCTTGTTTTTTCCAGGCCAAACAGCATCGCCTTCAGAAACTGCATCAGGGTGCTTTTGCCGGATTCATTGGCTCCGTAAATAACATTGATCTGTGGTGCAAACTGATACTTCTGATTTTCCAGTTTTCCAAACTTTCCTATGTTCGCCTCTCTGATAATCATCCTATGTCTCCTGTCCTTCCCCCATGGCATTCAGCATGGCCTGCACACCATAATACAATGCTTTCCTTCCGGATGCCGCATCCGGATACGCCTCCAGTGTCTCGATATACTGCGCCAGAAGTGTTCCATCGTATCGCTGTTTCAGCTGGTCAAACGGATAATCCGGCTCGGTCTCATCCACGACACGCACCACCCGGTTCAACTGCGCCAGTTCCTGCACCGGCAGGACAATATCCGCATCCCGGTATCCACGCAAAACCAGATGGGAAATCTGATAGGGCGCACGTTTTGCCAGCTCCTGCTGCGCCAGTCCCACCATCGCATAAGCGGACATCTCCGGTGTCACCGGAAGTTCCTGCCGGATATATTCACACTTTTTGATCGGATAAAAAGAAACCCGGCAGCCGGCCTCCGTCAATTCCCCTATCCAGAAACCGTGGGGGCCGAAATCATTACAGTCTGTCGGCTCCAGCCATTACCACCCGGTTCGGGATCAGCTGCGCCGCCTTGTGGATATGTCCAAAAGCTGCATAATCATATCCTGCTGTCAGTTCATTTGCCCGGAACGGATGATGCCGGTCATCGCCGCCGTGTCCCAGCAGAATCTGAAACTCTGAATCCATCTGCCGCTGATGTTTTCCATACACCGCTCTGTCATCTTCCTTATCCCAGAAGCTGCAGCCCCATACCGTCGTATGGATCCGCTCCAGATGCACCGGTGTGAGATCTTTATTTAAAATAAAATGCACATTATCCGGCCACGCAAAGGTGCGGTAATAAGACTTCGGATGCAGATAATCATGGTTTCCCGCGATCAGTACAATCTCTGTGTCCGGTATCGCAGCAAATCCCGCTGCCACTTCTTTTAATTCACGCTTTAATGGCTGTCTGTGAAACAGATCACCGGCGATCAGCAGCAGATCTGCCTGTTGTCTGCGAGCCTCCTCCAGCACCATATGAAAACTGTTCCAGATATCCTTGCCCCGTTTCTCACTCCAGGGCATTCCCGCATCCGGGGTAACTCCCAAATGCACATCTGCAATATGTATGAACCTCATAATTTCCTCCATAATACAATCTTTTTTCTCACCGCCGGAAAAAGCGGGAGACCTCTCTTATCTGATATATTAACACAAGCACCAATAGGTACTCAAATACTTCTCTGTATTGTCGTAATGTCTTTACCCTCATTTTAATCAACTTTATAATGGCATTGAAGATTATCTACAATATCAACAATTGATTATCAAGCAATGTTCGCTAGCGAAACATAGAACTTTCTTAATTTGGTAAATCGGACATTCACAATCCGCTTTCGTTACTTTCGTATTCTGTGGTAAAGCGGACATTCGCAATCCGCGTTCGCTACTTGCTCCACCGGTTCTGATCCATAAATTCAAACTAGATAATCCGGAAAGCATCTCGCAGATATTTGAAATAAGCTATGAAGCTGCCAGTTATGCTCACGATTATTACAAAAAATGGCTAAGATTTGGTGGTAATGATTATACCGATTATGAATCTCAGCTTCTTCAACTCTTTGACCAGGCAAGTTAGATAACAGGGAGGTGGTTGCTTTGAATGTAAAAAATAAAACGTATTAAAAAGCTGTTGGCGCAGCAATCTAATACGTTTTATCAGTGGGTATGCTATTCGCATTTCTCAATCAAAATGAGTATAGAATATCCTTTCCGCAGGCGCAATTCGCAAATTATACAAAAAAGAATTGCTTAACACATGGTTCCTCCGATTGGAGGGGAAAGGATTTTTAACAAGAGCTAGCAAGAATTCTCCTCGTATTATATAGTAGTAGTTTTTATAGACCCTCTCCAAGGTCTTTACAACTATTAGGTCATAGTCCATTCTTTACCTCTTCTGTAGGTTCGACTATGATATATAAGATGCTGTGGATTGGTTTTATTTCTCCTACCACTTGATGGTTTTAGGAAGGCTCCAACCACAGTCTCTTTGTTCATTTGTTAATCAGTTAGATACCGCATGACGGTTTATTTAGAACGAGGTTACAATCGCAAGGAGCACCCTGTGGTTTTAAAACAGCATTCATACATTTAAAGGAGATTTATTATGATTTACATAGGAATTGATGTTGCAAAGGATAAGCATGATTGCTTTATCACCAACTCTGATAGCGAAGTGTTGTTTAAAGCATTTACCATCGCCAACAACTTAGATGGTTTTAATGATCTCTATCAAAAGATTGAATCCGTTATGGATGATGTGACAAAAGTAAAAGTAGGACTGGAAGCCACTGGACACTATAGTTACAATCTCCTTGGATATCTCATTGATAAAGGTCTGCCCACCTATGTTATCAATCCGTTACATACAAATCTGTACAGAAAAAGTCTAAGCCTTAGACAGACGAAAACGGATAAAGTAGATGCCCGCACGATTGCTTCCATGCTCATGTCTGATGTGAACTTAAAGTCCTACTCAGACACATCTTACCACAACGAAGAGTTAAAGTCATTAACTCGTTATCGTTTTGATAAAGTAAAAGAACGTGCCAAGCTAAAAACTTCCGTTTCAAGACTGGTCTGTATCTTATTCCCTGAATTAGAAAAACTTGTACCAACACTTCATATGGCATCTGTTTATGCATTGCTTTCTGAATTTCCCAGTGCTAAACATGTAGCTACTGCACACCTTACCAGACTTACAAATCTTCTTTCCGAATCTTCCAAAGGTCGATATGGTAAAGATACTGCTATTACTTTCAGAGATTCTGCAAGAGCTTCTATCGGCTCAAATATGCCAGCCAAATCCCTTGAATTGAAGCACACCATCAAACTTATTCAGGAACTTGATTCAGAGATTGATGAAATCGAAAATGAGATTAAAATCATCATGGATGAAATCAACTCTCCAATTCTTAGCATTCCCGGAATCAACTATCGCATGGGAGCTATGATTATTGCCGAGATCGGTGATTTCAATCGTTTTGATTCTCCTGATAAGATCTTAGCTTATGCCGGCTTTTCACCATCAACATATCAATCCGAACAACTGGATGGTGCCTACGCACATATGGAAAAACGTGGCTCCAGATACCTGCGATACGCTTTGTATAATGCCACCAAATATGTCTGCCACTGGGATCCAACATTTGCAGCCTATCTTGCTAAAAAACGAGCGGAAGGTAAACATTACAATGTTGCCATATCACACGCTGTAAAAAAATTGGTTCGAGTGATTTATCATCTTGAAAAAACAAAGCAGCAATACATAAAAGCAGCTTAAATCTTTCTAATTCAATACTCCTTTTTTGAGCACCTATCACGATGCTCTTTTTGTCATACAGTTTTCAAGGTTCAAGGAACTCTAACTGAGTTCCAAATATATCTAAAATACATTTCTGTACTTTATTCAAAAAATATCATTTTAAGGCTTGACTTTTAATAGTTAGTCTTCCTATTGTTAATGTTTTGCAGTTATCTGCAGGGTAACGTCCCTCAACTCTTCACCTCGATCACTCGTAACAAACAATACATCGTATTTTATGCCCTCGTCTTTAAACGAACCGTTGTAAAGCATGTCCTCTTTATACGCATGGCAGATCTCATCTACTACTTTTTGCACATCCTGGTTATCCATATAGTCTTCAAATGAGTAACAGATGACGTCCTTAACTTGCTGATCTGAAAGGACATTGCTTGTATTTGTAACCTTATTTGTAAAAATCAGCTTACATCCGTCACGTTTTATTCCAGATGTGTAAGATGCGCCATTTTTATACCTGACTACCAATACATTATCTTTTGAAGTCAATGATGCCACCGGTGATCCGACAATGGATGAAATTTGCGCAATGTTCTTCTCCCCTTCAATCACAAGATCAATTTTGTCATCCATAGTACTGTATATATTGACGCCACAAGCTGTGCAACTTGAAAGTACAAGCACGCCTGCAGCTACGCACGCTGCTACTCTTCCAAGAATCTTATTTTTTCTCATTTTTTCAAACCTCCCTCTTCGGATCAATCACAACCTGCACGTCATTCTCGTTAAAACACGTCCGAACAACATCCATTTTTGTAGCAAACGACATCCCGCTGTCCGCCTTTGAAAGAACCATTTGCTCGTCAGGCCAGCGGGCATGCACACCTGCCGCAATCTGCGGAGCCGCCGTCATATCCTCCTCTGGTTTTGTACAAAGGCGGGCGCAAACACCTGCGATCGTTTCCATTGCAGCTATATCTCCTCTTGCTCCACCGATAACCATTGAGGCATCACCGTAATACTTACCAACATCCAATTCCCTATTGTTTGTATAAAGTTCGTCCACCGTATCCAATTGCTTCTCCGTCGGATGGTAATCTTTTGTATACTCATCGACAACATTTTGTAATATACTCATACGTTCCCTCCCTTTCCCTGTTTCTTTATCCATGCGCCCCTCGCGGGGACGCAGCGTAGTAAAATCCAATTACCGTTTTGAAAGTCGATTTCAATCCATGCACCCCCTCCGCGGGAGTGCAACATTTGTCACGATGATGGACAAATAGAGATAGATTGTACCAATGCTGTCTTCCCCCCGATTTTTGTGTAAAATGACAAATCTGCAAATCCGATTCCAAAAACAATCAGAGAAACAAAAAAATTACAATGATTGCTGCAATCTTTACCGCCGCATTAATCTATTTTAATTTTCTGACCTTACTTTACATCTTTTGCACCTCCGTTTTCTGCGATTTTCTCTTTTCTTCTGCTATAATTTTTAACAATGTAAATGCCGCACCTACGAAAATCGGCTGATAATTGAGTATGTATTCGATCTTTGTAAAATAAGCAATGTATTGCCCGAGACACCTGTCTACAATTTGCGAAAACAGGCTTCCACCAAAGGAAGTTAAAGAATGATTCAAAAGCTCTTCATAATCATTGTTATAAATAGTAATTTCCTCTGGCTGATCCAACTCTAATACAGTACAATATTCAGTCCACCTTTTGCGATTCCGGCTTTCTGACCTCTTTTTGTAATCCCCAATACCGATGATTGTAAAAGAAAAGCACTGCCACAGACCAAGGAATAATCCCATCTGGCTTTTTTCAAGTTCTTCAACCAGATTAACAAACCGTTCTTTTTTCTTACCCTTCATCACAAGCAGATTATCCCAATATCCCGAATACAACAAATGCAGAATTTCTCGGGAATAGTACAAAATCGCAAGCTGTAAAATCTCAATGGCTCTCGGAAATTTTTTTTGTAAATTTTCTGCTTTCTCATTAATATCCACCAACAATTCTCGAGAGGAACGGTAAAACGTCAAAATTCCCTCGTAATCCTTTTCACTTATCGCACCATCCTCCAACAATTCTTCTGAAAGATGATTGTATTGAATCTGCAGATCTACCTCGCATGTCAAAAGTTCTTCTTTTGTTTTTGCCTGAAGCATACGCTTTATTATTTTTTTCATACATTCACTTCCTTATGTTATTTTATGTTATTTCCGTGGTTCCCAAAAACTGCCTCAACTAATTTTCTTTTACATTCCGGACATACATGAAATTTGCAGCACGGAATACCATTCACAATTATCTGCGTATCTTCGTAATCCCGACCTCACTCATGACATTTGATCACAACGTTTCTTTTATGAATTTCCATTATTTTTCTCCCGTTATTTAAGAAGTGCTTTGTCGATGATCTGGAAATTCGCACGGTGGATATACAACGCCTTTCCATCAACCATCAGTTTTGTTGTCTTTGGTAGGTCCTTGCACACTTTCCAATACACTTCATCCCCGGAATATGCGCAGATTGGATCTCCAAGCTGTGATTGAATGACTACAATCCTAGACTTTCCAAAATAGTTTTTATATTTATTTACCGTCTTGGCAATGATAGTATTATCAGACAGCTTCCCATCCGTCTTACTGTTAATTTTATCCGGCTGTGTAAAATCAACATCCGGCGACAGGCCATTTTCTGCAAACAACATTGTAGTTCCACAACTTTCAACTTCCTTGCCATCTACAGTAATTGTGACTACACTGGAAAGAGTCTGGGTATATCCCCACCCGCTATCCGTATATGTAGGTTCTTCAACAGTATTCGAATTCATGTCAATCTTCTGACCGGACATTTCCATGAATTTCTCTCCTTCATTGGAATAAAAGGAAATATTATAGGTATTTCCTTTTATCGTTCCGTTCAACTCATTAACCTCACTATCAAACAACCCGCACCCGGTACATGCGCACAACATGCCGACAATCAGTGCTGATACAACAATTTTCTTTAATTTTCCCATATTTTTCCTCCTTGTACTTCGCATTTTTATCCTTACACTATAGATATTGCGTCATTTGAAAAATCGTCAAAGAAATCTTGAAAAGTTTTTAAAAATTTTTGCGAAATTAGAAAAAAATAGCCCTGTGTAAAAAACACAAGGCTATCGGTCATTTATTTAATAAAATATCTAAGAAAAAGTCTCCTGCATTGTCAGGAGTAGTTAACCTATCTCTCCATGAAACTATAAGTGTTACTTGATTTAAGAATGTTATCTCTAATATTCTCATTTGATTTTTCTTCTGAACATTTTTTCAACAAAAAAATATGTCGTTGTTCCAGGAGGACAATCGTTTAATACGGCATAACTGACTACTCCCACAGGCAAGCCTGTGGGGTTCTCACTCTCAAGTTTTGCCTGTAATCGTACACCATTCGCAGGCTTTGGAATACAGGTATAGTCTATTTCAAGCAAAGACTTTATCACCAAGCAGCCCTATGGCCACATTATTATGTAAGAAATCTAGTTGTTTTTCGGTAAATTTCTGCTTTACAGCAAGGAAGCATAGTCAGTCTCCCTACTACGT
>ENA-OPDH01001296-OPDH01001296.1-human-gut-metagenome-genome-assembly--contig:-NODE-1296-length-18362-cov-2.657508_pt1 | contig 18362 bp, 11 predicted proteins | sample MGYA00241260_ERZ501500 | MGnify/ENA primary metagenome ERZ501500 (study PRJEB25962, sample SAMEA2042519) | human gut metagenome | biome: human gut; feature: human-associated habitat; material: faeces...
AGCGAGAAGGGGATCGCGGATTGGGATTCGTCGGTCATTTTCACGAATATCTACACGTCCGGGAACGGCGGCGAAGGCTCCAAGACGGGCGCCCCGTGGTGCAGTAGAGGCGCTCGGGGCGAGGACGGCGTGAGTGTCGGCTGGGAAAGCAGTGAGGTGTACGTTTACGACGCCGCAGGGGGAGGGTCCGGGGCGCAAGTCGAGCTCGTCAACAGCGTGACAAGCGGGGTGAGCACGCACTCCTTTTCATCGGGCGACGGCACCGACAGCTTCAAGTATTCGTGGGCGCGATGCACTTTCCAGAAGTTCATCGTCAAGAACCGGGGAAAGAACTACGTCAAGCCGATGTTGCGGGTGTGCGGCCCTTGGTATTCGCTTCGTAACGGATCGCTCTCAAACCACAGCCACAAGCGTTGGGAGGCACCGCTTACCGTCATCGACGGCGGCGTTGAGCTGGAGGTTCAGGACGCCACAGGGTGGGGCGCGCTTTTGCAGCCGGTCATTCAAGACGGCGCCATCGTGTCCGTCAGAGTCATTCGACCCGGGCAGGGGTATACCAATCCGACGATCGTCATCAAATCGCAATACGGAAGCGGTGCGGTGCTCAAGGCCAATATCGGCGCTTCGGGGGACTATCCGGGGGCGGTCTGCTACTACGAGCAGCGACGCTGCTTTGCCGGAACGCCTACGCGTCCGCAGATGGTGTGGATGAGCCGCTCGGGTACGGAATCCGACATGAGCCTGCCGTCGCAAGACGACAACCGCCTGCGCTTCGAGATCGCCGCGCAGGAAGCGTCCCGCATTCTCCATCTTACGCCGCTCGCGCAGATCTTGGCGCTCACGAACTCCACGGAATATCGGGTCTCCTCCGGCGGTTCGGCGCCTATGTCGCCGGACGCGATTCGCTCGGAGGTTCAGTCGCAGATCGGCGCTTCGAACGTGCAGCCGCTCGTGGTGAACTCAACGCTCCTATACGCGTCGGCCCGCCACGTGCGGGAGCTTGGCTACAACTGGCAGTCCTCGGGATACACCACGGGCGATTTGTCGATTCGTGCAGCGCACTTTTTCGAATCCGCCAGAGTCGTCGACATGACCTTGGCGAAATCGCCCGACACCATCGCCTGGTTCGCCATGTCGGACGGATCGATGCTGGGGCTGACCTACCTGCCGGAACAGGCCGTCGGGGGATGGCACAAGCACACCACGATCAACGGAGCGATCGAGAGCGTGGTAAGCGTGCCGGAGGGCGACGAGGATGCGCTTTACATGGTTGTGCGGCGCACGATCAACGGGCAGAACGTCCGTTACATCGAGCGCATGCACGAGCGGTACTTCTCGGAGCTCGAGAACGCCTGGCACGTCGATTGTGGCGGGGAGTACATCGGGGAAGAGACGACGGAGATCTCCGGGCTGACTTGGCTGGAAGGGGAGACCGTTTCGATTTTCGCTGACGGGTGCGTGCTTCCGCAGCGGGTGGTCATGAATGGAAAGGTCAGTCTGGCCAAACCGTCCATTCATGTCATCGTTGGTCTTCCCATTACGGCTGATCTGCAGACATTGCCCGTAGCTGTCGACCTAGGAGACGGCTCCTATGGCGCGGGGCACAGCAAGAACGTCAACGACGTTTGGCTACGGCTGCACAAATCGTCGGGGGTTTTTGTCGGCCCGGATTTCGACAACTTAACGGAAGTCAAGCAGAGAACCACGGAACCGTACGGGTTGCCCCCGAATCTCTTGGAGGGAGAAGTGTCGGTGGCGGCCGTAGCCCAATGGGACAACCTCGGGCAGATTTGCGTACGGCAGTCGGGTCCTCTGCCGCTGACGATCATCAGCGCCGCATGGGAATTGGCGGCATAAGGAAGGGGCATGGTACCAAACATTATGTTGCGGGCGCCTATGCAGGGCGTTCAGATTGGCGCGAATGGGCAGATGACGGGCTATGCGCTCGGGTCAAGCGTTCCTTCTTACATGGACTCGTCGGGGTTCACCGCTCCGCAAACGAGCTCGGCGCAGGCAAGCGCGTCAGGTGGCATGAGTGCCTGGGGCGGTGCGTCGATCGGGCTCGCGATTGGTCAAGCGATCGGGAACATCTACGGTGCGTTTTCGAGCGCGAGCACGACGAAGCATGTTCTCAAAAGGCAAGCGGAGATCGCAGAAAGCAATCGCCGGATGGCTCAGCTTTCAGCGGAATCTGCGTTCCGTCAGGGCGAAGGGCAAATCGCTCAGCTCACGTACCGCGCCGGCCAGATCAAAGGCGCGCAGCGTACCGGGTACGCGGCGAGCGGTGTGCGGCTTGACTCGGGATCCGCGTCGGAAGTGATGGCGTCGACGGACGTCATGAAGGAGCTCGACGTCGCGACCACGCGGATGAACGCTCTTTCTGCGGCTTGGGGATTCAGAAATCAGGCGCTGCAGGCGAGCGCGTCGGGAGCCACGTTCCGCGGCATGGCGAGCGCAACCAGCGGGCTCGGCACAGCCGTCGGCAGTCTTCTTGAGGGAGGTACGGAAGTCGCCTCCCGTTGGTACAAATACTTTGGGGAGGCATGATGCCGCAGATTCCTTCTTACGGTGGGCCGCAGGTATCGCCCAATATTGTCGGGTACCAGCCTTTTTCAACGAACATCCCTCGTGTTCCCGAGTCTCCCGTGCCGAAATCGATCGCGCGGGCGTCCCGGCGTATGGACGCCTTGGCGACCAAGTTCGCGGAGGATCAGGACAACGCCCGTGTGACGGCTGCGCTGACGGCCCTTCGCCGACACGCGGTCGACGTGGAGTCCGGGGAGAACGGGTACCGCGGTCTTCTTGGGGAGAATGCCCTTCGCCCGGATGAGCAGGGCCGTGGTCTCGTCGAGCGAGTCGACACGGACATGCAGTCTTTTGGTCAGTCTTTGATGGCGGATCTCACTCCGCGTCAACAACAGCTCTTTTCCGAGAAAGCGCAGCCGATTTATCTGCAGTCCTACGATGGGGCGTCGCGGCATGTCTTCGACCAGGGCATCCGTTATCAGCAGGAATCGGCCATTAATCAATCCGTGGAGGAGGGGGCCGCCAATGCGCGGAATCCCGATCGTCTGACGGCGGGGCTTCGGTCGATTGAAGCGCAAGCCGATACGTTGGCCAGGCTTCGCGGGTATTCGCCCGAACAGAGAGCGGCGTACGTGAGGCAAAAGTCGTCGGCCATGTACATGAACGCGATTACGCGGATTTTGTCGGAATCGGAGTCGAACCCGTCGGCGGCCTATGCCGCGCTCGGCATCTTGGAGCGAGAGGGCAAAAACATGCTCGGGTCCGACGCGGCCCGCGCCCGCGTGCAGATCGAGGGCTATCTCGAAACGGCTGAACGCTACGCCTTGGCGGAGGGATTCGTTCGAGACGGCGAGCTTGCGACGATGGCAAGGACGGACGCCTATTTGGTCGCGGCCACGGGCGGGATGCTGTCGTCCGGAGAGCTCTCTTCGGAGGCAATGTCCTGGTTCGTCAACGGGACGGTGGCCGTGGGCGGCGGCATGCAGGAGAACCACGAGCCGGGGTCTCCCGATCGTATCGGCATCTCCAAGCTCGACGTCGAAACGGCGCGCCGCGTAGCGAAGGAGCACGGCATTGCCTGGAGCGACAAGGCGTTTCTTGAGGACCGAGGCTACAACTGGAAGCTCGGCGCCCTGTATATGAACCGCTTGGAGGCGGTCTACGGCGGCGATCGGCAGAAAGCCTTTGCGGCGTACCATGCCGGCGAAAAAGCGGTGAACGACGCGATCAAGTCCGCCGAGAAGGGTGAGGGGGCCTGGATTTATGAGCTCCCGGCTTCGACGCAGGATTTCGTTCAACAATGCGAAACCGCCATGCGGGACGCCATTCGGCTGACGCCGAAGGACAGCAACGGGAATACGTTGTCGTCGTTCGATCCCGGGTATGCCATGGCGGAGTCGTCCCGCACGTATCAGACGGAGAAGGAAGCGAGAGCCTATATCCGGGCCCGCTCGCCTCGTGCGCAATTCGATCCCGTGTTCGAAGATCAGTGCGTCTCCACGCTGATGGGCCGCGTCAACGAGAAAAAACGTACGGACGCGACGGAGCAACAACGCCGCATGGCGGAACTCAGCGACGCGATCTATCGGGCCGGCGGTGATCTTACGAAGATCCCCAAAGACATGTGGAGCCGGTACACCTTCAACGAGCAGCAGGACGCTTTCACCCTGGCAAAGAAGGTCGCCCGTGGGGAGGACTCTACCGACGTGGCCGTCTACATGCGGTTCATGGAGGATGACGCGGCTCTTCTCGCGCTCAGTCCCGACCAGGTGAAAAATCTCCGCGGCTCTTTGAGTGAGGCGGATTTTGGGAAGGTTGTCCGCCGATACCACGAGCTCAAAGTGAAGGCCGGCGTTGCGACCGATGCGAGATCTTCTGAGCTCAAGCAACTCGCAACGGGGAGGATTCCCGAGGCATACGGGGAATTGTCCATCTCGTCCATCAAGTCCGCGGCGGATCAGCTCGTGCCGGGTTACCGCGATCTGGTCAAGGACAGCCCTGAAGCGGCGAACGGCCTTATCTACGTGATGGCCGACATGTTGGCTCGTCAGGACGCCGCACGCGGGACGCGGACGAAGGGCGACCTCAATGTCTATCAGGCGCTTTTGCCTGTCACGCGAAACATCGTGAACGTGCAGGGCATGGTATTTGGGGCCGAGAAAAAGAATGTGCTGGCGCTCAAACCGTCGGATTTGCCCAACACCGGACCGACGGACGCCAAGGAGCTTCTGGGCAAGATTACGACGGATTTTGTCGGGCACGACGAACCGTCGGACTTGGAGCTCCAAAACACGCTCTGGCGCCTTTTCGTCCGCAGAGACTTTCCGGTGAACATGACAGGGCTGACGTTGGATCAGGCTTTGGTCTCGCAGATTCAAGAAGCCCGCCGCAGCTCGGGTCGCCCGCCGCTTCAGGGGGCGGACCTGATTCGGGCGTATTTCATCGAACGGCTCAATCGAACTGCGGTTCCGGAAGATGACGAGTCAACGCAAGTAGGCGATGTTTTGTCTACGGCTACACCTTCCGCATTTGACTACGACTTGAATTGACGATGGAATTTGAAAAGTATCTGGCCGCGCAGGAAATCGCGGATGCCCGACAAAGCTTTGCCACCGCGCTTACCGGGGAGACGCCCGAGCAGGCGGCCGTGCGGCTCCAAAAGGCGAGAACGTTCGAGATCCCTCCCGCGGCGGTGGACGCCGTTACGCCGGAGGAAGAGGCTTTGCAGACGGCGAATTCCGTGGACTGGGCGGCTCTGCAAATTCGTGCGCCGATGCTGATGCGTCGCCTACAGGACCCGACGTTCGCCGCTTTGGTGCGAGATGACCTCGCCAATCAAGGAGCGCTCGAGACGGCGCTTTGGAAGTTGTCGCCGGAGCCGGGAAAGCCGACGGGGCTGTGGTCGGCCATGCGCAATTCCTTCTCCCGAGGCCTTTACGGTTTTTTCAACGAGACGAATTCGCTGGCCGATTTGAGCGGACGACTCGACGGAATTCGTAAGACCGAGGCCGGGATTTTGGAGGGAAAGTCGGACGCGGAGCTATTCGGAACCGAAGCCGATCCTACCGGCGAGATCGGACGTCGAATGTTCGATGCGTCGAAGGATGCACAAAAAGAAGCGATCCTCACGCGGATGCGGACGCTCTCGAATCGTACGGCGTGGGGCACCCGCATGCGTTCTCTCTTCCCGCAGTCGGAAGCGGGTGAGCGATTCTCCAACGCTACGACGCTGAGTGAGTCTTTGGCGGCATTGGCGGATTCTCCGGGAAGCATTCTCGCTGACCTCGGCCCCGAGTCCGCTGCACAGTTCCTTCCCGCTCTGGCCGCGATCCCGTTGGTCAGTCCTCTCGGGGTCGGGGCGCAGATGGCCGCCACGGGGGCAGCGTCGTATGCCGTGGACAAGTCCGCGTCCATGTTGGGCGAGGTCAGTGACGCCGGCGTAGACCTGACGGACCCGGAGGCCGTGTTCAACTTTTTCTCCGGGGCGGAGAATGTTGACCGCATTGCCGGCATGCAGAAGGACGCGTCTTTGCACGCCGTGGGTACGTCGATTTTCGATGCCTTGTCTGTCGGCGCGGCATCCCGCACGTTGATCCCGAAGTCTCTTACGCGATCCGTGCTTGACACGGCCTATCGTCGAGAGTTTGCCAACATGGCCGTGCAGATGCCCGTGCAGGGAGCCCTGGGCGGCGCGGGTGAGGCCGTTGGGCAGTACCTCTCCGACGGAGAGATTTCTTCGTGGTCCGACGTCGTGGCCGAGGTTGTCGGCGAACAATTCACGGCGCCGATCGAAGTCCTGTCCACGGGCGTGAAGGCCCGAGTGGAGGCCGAGGCGGTTCGCGCCAAAGCGGAGCAGAATGCCCGATCCGCGCAGGAAGCGGGGGCGGCCATCGCGCAAAGTCAGGCGGCGCAACTCGACCCCGAGACGGTTAAGGAGCAGATCCGCCGCGTGGCGGGAGCGTCGGGCGTCAAGACCGTATCTTTCGACGCGCAGACTTTCCAGCAGTTGGGGCTCGACAAGCGGTACGCCGACATACCCGAGATTGCGGAGCAGTTGCCTGCCGCCGTGGCCACGGGCGGTGAGATCAATATCCCGCTCGAGACGTACATCACGCAGATCGCCCCCAAAGACGAGGGTGGTCAGGCAGCCGGCATTGCAGCTTTCGGCGACACCCCCTCCATGGCGGAGGCGCAGGAGCAGACGGCCGCGGTGGACGAGGCTACCGAGCGAGAGACCGAAGCCGTCTCCGACAGGAAGGAGCTCGAACGTCAGCATCGCGCGGGCGTTGCGGAAGTCGGCCGACTGGTCGGCAAGGATCTGCGTCAGCTCGGCATTGAGAAGGAGGAAGCCCGCGGTGTGCAGGCGGTCATCCAGGCTTACGTTGATGCGCTGTCCCGCGACGCAGGCGTTTCTCCGACGGAACTCTGGGCTCGTCACGGTGCGCGCATTCTCGGGGAGCCCAACATTACCCGGGACGAGAGTGGAGCCGCGAAACTCAATATCGATCTCGATTCGCTCGATTGGGACGGGGCGCGGTACGACCAGGCGTCGCCCACCTGGACGGGTGGCCTCGCGGAGTTCCTTCGCTCCGACTGGGATAAGGGGCGATATACGCGAACGACGACGCCTTCGGAGAACTATTCCTCTCTGACGGGCGCGGACTCCGCCGTGGAGGTCATCCTCAGCCGCGATGCGGTTCGGCACGCACAGGGCCGGCATGCGGATCTGACGGAGTCGGACTTTGAGAAGGCGATGGATATGCCGTCCATCGCCGAGGGGTGGTTCGACGTCGGAGAGGACAAGGCGATCTTTTATGCGCCGCGAGGCGACGGTACTTTTCTTGCCGCCGTGGTGCTACGTTCGCTGAGTGAACAGCGTGTTCGAAAGGGACTGACGAAAGAGCGCTGGAATGTCATCACGCTCTACACGGCCACGCCGGGAGAGTTGGTGTCGACGTATAGAAACGTCCAAAATAAAAAGGATCGCACTTCCGCGGGCACGCGGCGAACTGTACCTCTAACGCCATTCATCGGAACATCCTTGCGATCCTTTGCGGATACGTTAGCACAGGACTCCGAAAATGGCAATCTCGCGAAGGGGAACTACTTCCCGTCGGTACGCGTTATCGCCCGGTGGAAGAACGCTAACCGCTCCACGCTGCTTCACGAATCCGCGCACCTTTTCCTGGAAATGCGGTTCAATCTTTTCCGCGATCCTGCCTACATGACGGAGGAAAATTCGGAAAACGCCGCGCGATTCGCCGAGTCCATGAAGGGGCTTCTGGATTGGTTCGGCCTCAAGTCCGTGGACGAGTGGTTCGCATTGCCGCGGGAAGAGCGAAAGCGACTGCACGAAAAGTTTGCCCGTTCTTTCGAAGGGTACGTTCTGGAGGGTCGGGCGCCGGTCTCGAAACTTCGCAAGGCGTTTCGCGCCTTCAAGCGGTGGCTTCAAAACATCTACGGAGTTTTGGCCAACATCCCCGGAGCGGAGATGTCGGACTCGGTTCGGGAGCTTTTCGACAGTATGTTCCTTTCTGCGGAGCAAGTCCGAGAAGCGATCATCCGTCGAAACGCTCGTGCGATGTTCGCCACCGTCGAGGAGTCAGGGCTCTCTCCCGTGGAGTGGAGGGACTACAGAGCGGCGTTGCTTGCCATGGTGCAGGATGCGGAGGCCGAGCAGTCTTCGCGTAACGCAAGAGCGACGCGCCACATTCGCGCGACGGAACGCCGGATTCTTCGGGAACTCCGCTCGAAAGCCCGCGGGCGGACGGCCGAGCTCCTCAAGGAAGAAAGAGAGCGGATGAAGCGAACGCACACGTATCGCGCATGGAGCGTGCTTCGCTACGGCACCAAGCGAGGCGAGGAGCAGTTCTGCGTCAAGCTCTATGAAGAAGACTTGAAAATGCTTGGATACAGCGACAAGGACTTCGAGACCTTGCACAAGGCCCATCTCGCGACTAAGCAGGCCTACCGTCAGCCGATGCCGCTCGGGGATTTGGCCCGGATGCTTGACTATGCCAACGCGAACGAGCTCGTGGACGACATGCTCAAACACGCCGACATGGACGCCATGATTGAGAAGCGGGCGTTGGACCGTCTGATGCAGGAAGATCCGAGCATTGCTACCCGGGAACGGCTGCAGGAAACGGCCGATGCAGCGGTCTACAACGAGGCGAGGATGACCGCCCTGCAGCTTGAGCTCACGGCGATGGAGCGCCAACAGGGGCGGCAGGCCCGCAGGGAGGCGAAGGCGTTTGAGGAGATCGCCTACGACGTGGTCTCCCGCATGCGGTTCGAAGACGTTCGGCCGCAGGTCTTCATTCGTGCGGCCAACCGAGCGTCTCGAAACGCTCGCGCCGCTTGGATCAAGGGCGACATGCGCGCGGCCATTTTCTTCAAGCGCCAGGAGATCTATCAGTCCGCCATGGCGAAGGAGGCCAAGGAGACGCTTATGGAGCGCGCCAAGGCGGAGCGCGGGTTCCGAGATTTTCGAACGCTGCAGAAGTCCGGTCTCGATACTCGCTTCCTTGTGGTTATGCAGCGCGCCCTCGTCAACATGGGCTATTTCACTCGGCAGCAGGTCGGGCTGAATCGCCCGGAAAAGTCGTTTGCGGAAGAGCTCGACGATCTGGCGACCGAAACGGGACAGGCCTTTGATCTGCCCAACGAGACCGTTGCGGCTGTTGTGTTGGGGAGAAAGGACTATCTCGACACGGTGGAGGGGTTCCGAAACTTTGCCGATCTGATCGGGCAACTGAATGCCCGCGGCCGGATGGAGCAAAAGATTCGTGTGTTCGGCGAGGCGCAAGACCTGGCCGAAATTCAAGCCCGTACGGCGGCGTCCATCCGCTCGGTAGCTGATGAGCACGATCGTCAGCCCATGGTGCAGATTGAAGAGACCGGGCGAATGGCGGCGTTTCGAGACAAGGTTGAGAAGTTCGGTCTCAACCACGCTCGTGCCTCTGCTCTAGCGGCGGTTTTGGACGGAGACTGGCGCGGGCGCATGACCGATTTGTTGATCTACCCGGCGGACAATGCAGCGACGAAGGAAGCGGCGCTGAAGAATGAGTACGCCGTGAAGCTTGACAAGATCCTTTCCCCGGTCATGAATCGGCTTCGCAACCGGGAAGCCAAGACGAGCGAGACGTTGGGGAGGGCCTTTACCACGCAGCAGGCCTTCGTAGCGTTCCTCAACTACGGCAACGAAGGAAACCGTCAGCGCCTGCTTACGACCATGCAGTTGCTGACGGGGAGGCAGCTCACGAAGGAGTTCGAAGCCGGTATCTCTTCGCCTGAAGTCGTGGCCGAGGAGACGGACGCGATCATGGCCGCGTTCTTCCGCGAGTACCTGTCGGAAGAGGATATGGCTGCAGCCGAAAAGGTTTGGGCGCTTTTCGAAGAAATGCGCAAAGAAACCGACAAGACGGCGCGGGCCATCACGGGGCGCTCGCCCGTGTGGGTGGAGCCCCGGCCTTTCCGCGTGGGGGATCGAATTTGCCGCGGTGGGTACTACCCCATCGTTTACGATCGAAAGCTTTCGATTCAGGCCAACCTGATTGCGGGGGTTGAAAGCGCCAAGGACATGATGCCGCTCTTCGGAGGCGGCGGCGTGAACGATGGGCACATCAAGTCCCGCGTGAAGAAATTCGACCGAGGCGTGGCGCTGACGATGCGGGCGGCTTTCGAAGGTCTTGACCAGCAGATCCATTACGTCGCATGGGCGCAGTGGGTCAATGACATGCGAAAGATCCTGAACCCGAACGGCGAAATCGCCAAGGCCATCAGCGAGCGCTACGGGACGTCGTACTACGAAGCGCTGCGGGCCTGGGTGGAGGATTGCAAACTCGGGAATCGAGGAGGTGCGGCCGCTACCGACGACATTGCCAACTGGCTGCGACGGAACGTCTCGTTGGCGGGGATCGGCTTCAACTTCGTTACGGCGCTTGTTCAGGTGGTCGGGCTGACGCAGTCGATCGCCTATCTCGGCGGCCGATGGGCGGGCAAGGGCGTGGCGGAGTTCTTGCGGATGGGGCCGAAGAAATCTTTCGAATGGATCGCCGCCAAGTCTCCCATGATGCAGGACCGTATGCGGACGCAGTTCCGTGAGGTGACGGAGATTCAGTCCCAGCTCAACGGCACGACGGGGGCTCTGAAAGACAAATTCGTGCGCACCGCATATCTCCCGCTTGTTTGGATGCAGATGCTCGTCGACCTCCCTACGTGGCTTGGCGGGTATCAGCGTGCCGTAGCGGAAGGGTTGAGCGAGGCGCGCGCCGTGGCGGAGGCGGACCGTGCGGTGATGAACGCCCAGGGTTCCGGCCGAACTTCGGACCTTTCCCGATACGAGCGCGGCGACGCATGGTCGAAGCTCTTTACGGTCTTTTACACGTTCTTCAATACGGCGCTCAATTTGGCCGTCGTAAGCGGCAAGACCCGATCGACTTTCCGTGCGGCCATTGACGTGTTGATGATCCTGTGCCTCCAGCCGGTTCTTGAAACGTTCCTCAAGGCGGGAGCGAGAGAGCTCTTCGGCGCCGGCGACGATGACGACGACAAGTGGATGCAGACCACGTTGAAGGCCGCGGGGCTGAACGTGCTTTCGTTCAACATGGGTTTGCTTGTTGGCGTTCGTGAGCTGTCTTATCTGACCGGAGACTTCGGCTATCAGGGGCCGGCGGGTCTTCGCAAGATCACGGATACGGGGCGGATGTTCACGTCGTGGGGGAAGGCCGTCGAGAAGGGAGAGATTGACGACGCCACGCTTCGGGCCACGGTTTCGGGCTTCGGCGTGTGGCTGGGTCTTCCCGTGACGCCGATCAACCGCTTTATCTCCGGCGCGGCGGCGATGAGCCGCGGTGAGTCCGACAACCCCGTCGAGCTTTTGATCGGCCATACCGCGAAGTGATCGGGGCATGAGAGAAATTTTGTGGCGGATACTTGAGGCACTTGAGGAGAAAGAATGACCGTACAAAATATTGAAAGACGAGCGGGGCCTTATGTCGGAGATGGAGTGGTGTCCTCTTTTTCCTTCGACTTTAAGGTCTTCACCACGGCTGACGTACTCGTCAACCGGTCGGTCTCCGGCGATGAGAATTCTGAGGAAGAGGCGCTCAAACTGGAAACCGACTACAGCGTAACGCTCAATTTGGATCAAGATGCAACGCCGGGCGGGACGGTGACGCTGACGGCCCCGTTGGCTGCGGGGTTGCGTCTCGCCATCCTGTCTGCGATCGTGCCGGATCAACAGACGGAATTGACGAACCACGACGGCTTCTGGCCGGAGACGCTCAACGAGGTCCACGACAAGGCGATTGCTTTGATCCAGGAGCTGAAGGAAGAGACTTCTCGAACGCTCAAGGTCCCGTCAACGTCAGAGAAAACGCCGGAGGAGCTCACGCAAGAACTTCTCTCGGCGCAGAAGGACGCACGCGTGCAGGCCGATGCGGCCGCCGCAAGTGCTGCTGCCGCGGCGAAGAGCGCTGAGTTGGCCGAGCAGTACAACGACGCGGCGCAGGTCATCAAGGACCACCTCACCGAGATGGATACCGTTGCAGGATCTATTGAAGACGTCGAGACGGTTGCAGGATCCATCACCAATGTCAATGCGGTCGGTGGTTCTATTGAGAACGTCAACGCGGTGGTGGGGGCGCTCGATGACATTGGCACTGTTGTGCTTGACCTTACGGACATCAAGACGGTCGCAAGTATCAAGGAGTCCGTCGTCAAAGACGCGGAGATCTCGGACGAGATCGTAAAGGTCGCCGGTATGGAAGTCGACATCGGAACGGTTGCCGACAACGCGGACGAGATCGGAGCCGTCTCCGGCTCGATTAGCGACGTGCGGGCGGTTGCGGGGGATCTGGTGTCAACCTGCTACGCAGGCGGCATCAAGTGCGGGAGCATCGCGGAGGCGACCGATACGGAATGTTCCACGAGCGGTGGGAACATCAAGACCGTAGCCGACAACATCGAGTCGGTAACGGTGGTGGCCGACAACATTGACACCATCGTCGCGGCGGGCGAACAGATTGAAACGATCGCAGAAACTCTCGTCGCCATCACTCAGCTGAGGGATGAGGCTCAATCTGCTGCAACCAGTGCGAGCTCGTCGGCGTCTTCTGTAGCGGGAGCAGCTCAAACCGCTACGACTAAAGCATCCGAGGCCGCCGCCAGTGCTTCGGCCGCCACAACCGCGAAGAGCGCGGCGGAGGCCGCACGCGATGCCCTGCAAAATCCTTCGATCTCCATTTCTACGCTCTCGCCGGGCCAGACCGCGACGGCGTCCATTACGCCTAACGGCGGAACGATCGCGATCGCCATCGGCATTCCTCAAGGTCCCAAGGGGGATACTGGCGCACAGGGTCCTCAGGGGGAGGCCGGTCCACAAGGTCCTCAAGGTCTTAAGGGAGACACGGGAGCGCAGGGTCCTCAAGGATTGAAGGGCGATACCGGAGCGCAGGGCCCCCAAGGTGAGAAGGGTGATAAGGGCGATACGGGCCCTGTCGCTCAGATGACCGTGGCGGCGACCACCACGCTGGCCGCCGGATCCCAGGCGACCGTGTCGGTACAAGGCAATGCGCTCACCTTCGGCATTCCTCAAGGTGTCAAGGGGGACAAGGGCGACAAGGGTGACACGGGTGCTCAGGGGGCTCAAGGCGAACAAGGGCCTCAGGGTATTCAGGGCATCCAAGGGCCGAAGGGCGACACGGGCAACGGTCTTACGATCAAGGGCACGTATGCGAGCCTGAGCGCTTTGCAGGCCGCTCACGCTACGGGCACTGAGGGCGACGTGTACGCAACGACGGACACGACGCCGCCCACGGTCTATATCTGGGATACGGTCTCGGGTGCATGGTCCTCCATTGGCGCAGTGCAGGGTGCAAAGGGTGACAAGGGGGACAAGGGCGACACGGGTGCTCAAGGACCGCAGGGACCGAAGGGCGACACAGGGGATACGGGGCCGCAAGGGAATCCCGGTCCTCAGGGCGAACAAGGTCCCCAAGGTCCGAAGGGCGACGTGGGGTATTACTTCACGCCTTCCGTAGATGGCTCTGGCAATTTGTCGTGGACGAACAACGGCTCTCTGACGAACCCGCAGACGGTAAACATTCGCGGCCCGCAGGGTCCGCAGGGGCTGAAGGGCGATACAGGGCTTCAGGGCCCCCAAGGCGCTCAGGGTGAGCAAGGTCCTCAGGGTTTGAAGGGTGACACGGGCGCTCAAGGTCCGCAGGGGGCGACGGGGCCTGCGGGGACGATTACCAACGTGACTGCTTCGGTGGGGAATACTACGGGCACGCCGTCCGTGGAGGTGACGCTTGGCGGGACGGAATCCGCACGCACCATTGCTCTGGCGTTCTCGAATTTGAAGGGTGAAAAGGGCGACACGGGTGCCAAAGGCGATACGGGCGCGGCAGGCGCAGACGGCGCGCCCGGCGCAAAGGGTGCGGACGGTATCACTCCGCAGTTCCGCGTGCAGGACGGCTACATTCAAGTCTCCATTGACGGCGGTACGCAGTACGGGAATCTTGTGGCTCTTTCTGAGCTAAAGGGCGACAAGGGCGACCCCGGCACGACGACGTGGGAAGGGATTACCGACAAGCCCAACACGTTCACCCCGAGTACGCATTCGCACGAGGTGTCGGACGTGAACGGGCTGCAGGAAGATTTGGATAGCTTGTCGGGCGTTACTCTTCGGGAGTGGTGAGATGCCAATCTTCGCACCAACGATAAACGGATCGGAGTGCGTTTTTAAGAAAGGGACGCACGAGTTCCTTTTTGTTAAATACAAAACGCAAACGTTGGAAACACCAACAATTCCCGATACCAACATTGATTTGAGCCGATTTAGCGCTCAAGGTGGTGGAGGTATGAATGGCTTGGGACTTAATTTGGCGTTCGACAAGGATTCCTCCACTTACTGGCAACCAAGAATACTTGAGGGGAACACTAATTGGTTCCTAATGTATAACCCTAAGCCCTTATTGATTTCAAAGATCTCATTTACGTGTAGCGCCGAGGTTGGCGGGGTTGCTTTTCAGTTCTTTGTGAGCGATAACGGAGAAGATTGGGTTGCGGTTGAAGAAGAGGAGGTATCTTCGGGGGCTGAGAGAAAGTTCCTTTTGAAGAAGACGGGGTTTCATAAATACTATCGGGTTGAGTTTTCAAACATCCCGTCATCCTATTTCTTCGTTTATTCCATAGAGTTTGAATCTCTGGAGAAATTGGAGTAGTGCATGCCTACTGACAAAACACTAAAGACGTTCAATGTCTTTCCTGATGTTGAAACATACGAGGAAAACATTGCTTCGCTCGGGGATGATGAATTGAGCTTGATTCCCGTTCATTACGTTCCCGTTTCTGGAAGCGCTGGCACTCTGACGACCACGGAGACAATTGCGACGGCTTCTACGGTGAACGCTTCGAGCGCTCGTTCTATGAGCCTTGCGAACGGTGGTTCACTGACGGTTTCGAACGGCGCTTCGGGGCAGGCGTGGATTACCGTGGTGGCCCTTGCCGGTACTGCGACGATCTCTCTCGGGAGCAATTGGTCTTGGAGTGGAAGTTCTCCCGACCTTGCGAAGGGGCTTGTGACGCTCGCCTGGTACGGAACTTTTGGCGTAGCGAACTTCACGAAGTACGGAGAATGATGATGCAGAAGAAGTATGTCAACGCAGGCGAGGAGTTCTGCTCCGCTTGGGCGGCACAGGCGCTTCCACGGTGGACGCGGTGCGCACGGCACTCGGTCTCGGAACCATGGCAACCAAGAACTCAATCGGCCCTGATGACATCACGGGCATCAAGTGCGGGAGCATCGCATGAGCATTCCTTTTGAAATGCCTTACGGCACTGAGGCTCAGATCAGCGCCGAAACTCTTGACGAGGGCTATCAGAACAAACCCGTGTGGTCAACGGATGGCCATCGCATCTGGGTGATCGACGGAAGCGGCAAATACAAAGTCGCCATGAGCGGGGATCTTTCCGACTTTGTTTCGAGTACGGATCTGACAAACGCCCTTAAGGGAAAAGCCGATACGTCGCACACACACAAAATTTCGAACGTGAATGGGCTTCAGGCGGCGCTTAACGGTAAGCAGCCGTCAGGGAGTTATGCCGCGTCAGAGCACACCCATCAAATCGCCGATGTAGAGAACTTGCAAACTGCGCTTGATGGAAAGGCCGGTTCGAGTCATTCGCACGCAATTGCGGACGTTACGGAACTGCAGACGACACTGGATGGAAAGATCCCGAAGACGGGGAGCGCCGGCACACTGAAGACAACGGAGACAATCGCTACGGCCTCCACGGTGAGTGCCTCATCCGCCCGATCCATGAGCTTGGCAAGCGGCGGTTCTCTCACGGTTTCGAACGGGGCGTCGGGTCAGGCGTGGATTACCGTGGTCGCGTTGGCAGGGTCGGCGACGATCACCTTGGGAAGCAAATGGGCGTGGAGCGGAAGTTCTCCCGACTTGGCGAAGGGGCTCGTAACGCTTGCTTGGTACGGCACTTTCGGCGTGGCGAACTTCACGAAATACGGAGAGTAAGGAATGCAGAAGAAATACGTTTATGCGGGCGAGGAATACCGTTCTGCTTGGGCAGTGAAGAGGGCGATTGAGAAGGCTGAGCGCAAGCGCTTCGCCCCTGAGCCTGAAGGTACGATCGAAGAGAAGGTCGCTTTCTGGGCGGGCTTCGGAGTTACGTATTCCGAAGAACCCGATCCCGTCCCGAGCTTGGACGAGCAGAAGGCAGCAAAGACTTCGACGCTTGAGCGGGCTTTCCTCCAGTGGTACGAGGCGGACGCCGTGGTGACGTCCTCGTTGGGCTTCGTCGCGGACAGTGACGTTCGCGCCGTTACCGACGTGAGCGGCTTGATTACCGTTGCCGAAGCGACGCCCGAGGAGGCGAGGGCTACGGTGGCGTTCATGGACCACGAGAATGTTCCGCACATGCTCTCGCTCGAACAGCTTAAGGTGTTGCAGCTTGAAATCATCCAGAACGGACAGAGTGCCTATCAACAAAAATGGGCTCTTCGGACCGCCATCGAAAGCGCAGAGAACGCAGAAGCGCTGAATGTCATCGAGATCAAGTTCGAGGGCTTGGACTTCTCGGGGGATAGCGAATGACACATCCTGACGGATTTCAGGTTCTCGTTGCGCTAGACCAACTGGTGAATACCATCTTTGGTGGAATGGCTGATGAAACACTTTCTGCTAGAGCGTGGCGTCACCATCTGAAGGGCGAACGAACCTGGCTTGTGAAGATCATTGATTTGCTTTTCTTTTGGCAAAAGGATCATTGCCGTACGGCTTATGAGTCCGAGGTCGAAAGGAAACAACTGCCTGCGGGGTATGGCGAATGCTGAGAAAGGAACTTCTTCTGAGTGGTGACGCACTAAAAAATGCGTTAGTCATAACGATCGGGCATCACGGCGGTTCTGCGGTGTACGGTTGGATGCCTGATTTGAGGGGATACGAGGGGATTCCCTTTAATTACCCTTGTGGTTCTGCGGAAGGTATTCCGTACTGGGGAGATCCTGAAGACTTGGTTACGTGTACTGCGATGCTTCAAATGTCAGGGTACACATGTAGTGGCATTTCTTATGGCAAAAAATTCCCCTACGACATTAAGGTTACGTGTTTGGAAACAGGAACCTCCATCGTAATCCCTAAGCCTACCGGATCCGATGAATATCATTATTATATGAAAAGACCAGACACGTTTAATATCAACGGAAGTACGGTCGGGCAAAAAAGAACTTTTATCTTCGATCCCCCGCCCAACGGTCTCTTGCAACTCTGAGTGGTCGAAGTCTTTGTCGTAAACGAAACCGCCCCGCTTCGAGCGGGGCTTTATGCAATGGCGGACATTCACTCAATCCGCCCGTCAGATGGCGCACGCCACAAAAATTATTAAAGAGATTCCCGCGGCGATAAACATCCCGATCGACACCGATTTCGTGGTTTCATCTCTGCTAGAAGCGGCAATTGCGCCAAAAAACAAAAGCGTAATCCCCATGGTAAGCGCCTTGCCACCGAGACCGGGTAGAACGTTATCGGCGGCAAAACTAACTAGAGCGAAGGCGATGCAGATGGCAACGGCAAGGATCTTAGCAAGCATTTTTGTACCTAGAAGGGTCGACTTTTTGACGAATAATACCCGAAACGGCGTTGACGAATCCTACCCCTCCGTGCTAGCCTCGTGTATGAGTAAGCGTATGAGAAGAAAAACGTTTTAGCTCAAACAGCTTCCGACACAGCGATTTTGGCGTGCACGTGCAGCACTGCAAGGGGATTTCCTTTCGCGAAGCGATGATTCTCGCCGAAACGAAGACGAACGTCACGACGACGCCCGCCTGGCATCAGCTGCAGATGCGGTGTCCCGTTCCCGAACTCATCGAACTCGGCGCCAACGTGGCCGTCACGACGGACGGGACCGCCCCGGCCATGCCGTTCGATCTTTTCCGGGCCGCGCGCGACACGGCGCTTTTGCAGCAGTCCGCGGCGAACGATCCCTTCATTCTTCCCGCGGGGAAGCTTCTCTCGATGATCACGATCGACGCCGCCCGCGCGATCGGCCGCGAGGCGGACCTCGGTTCGCTCGAAGTCGGAAAGCTCGCCGACATTACGACGATCAAAATGACCTCGCCGCACCTGATGCCGCGGCTCATGCCGATTCATCAGATGATGCTCTACGGCAACGCCGGAGACGTGGCGGACGTCTTTGTTGCGGGCAGAGCCTTGATGCGCGAGCGCAAAGTCCTCACGGTGTCGGAAGCGGACGTCTTCGAGTGTGCGCAGGCTGCGAGCCTGGAGGCCGTCCGCCGCGCGGGCTATGAGCGG
>ENA-OPDH01001304-OPDH01001304.1-human-gut-metagenome-genome-assembly--contig:-NODE-1304-length-18298-cov-4.087102_pt1 | contig 18298 bp, 16 predicted proteins | sample MGYA00241260_ERZ501500 | MGnify/ENA primary metagenome ERZ501500 (study PRJEB25962, sample SAMEA2042519) | human gut metagenome | biome: human gut; feature: human-associated habitat; material: faeces...
CTTCATTTTAAAGTAGGCGGCGGCAGGCATCTGGCCCCGGGCCTTGCCGTTCACGATCACCTGACTGCCCACATCGCTGCTGGGCTTGAGCAGGATGGGGTTCATCCGCACATCCGGCTCCACGCCTGCAGCCTGTGCCTGCACCACCTGAGCACGGCCCATCTCTGCACCGTTGCGGGTGACAAAGCTGTTCAGGGCCATGTTCTGGCTTTTGAAAGGGGCCACGCGGTAGCCATCCTGCGCAAAGATGCGGCACAGCGCCGCGCACAGCAGGCTTTTGCCCGCACCGCTCATGGTGCCCTGCACCATAATGCATTTTGCCTTGCTCATTGTGCCACCTCCGGCAGGGTCTCGGCCAGCAGTGCAAGCAGCTGCCGGTTCTCGTTTTCTGTGCGCACGGCGGTGCGGTACCAGCTGGCATCAAGGCCCGGATAATTGCCGCAGCTGCGCAGTACCGCACCCTTGCGGCGCAGCGCTTCGCCCAGCGCTTCCGGCGCGCGGAACAGCAGATAGTTAGCCCGGCCCTCGATCACCCGCAGGCCCAGCGCCCGCAGGCCGTCTGCCAGCACAGGCCGCTGTGCTTCGATCAATGCACGCACCTTCGCCACATATTCCGTCTCGTCCAGCGCAGCGATGCCCGCCGCCTGTGCCAGACTGGAAACCGCCCACGGCTGGCCCGCTGCCCGCATCCGGGCAAGCAGCTCTGTATCAGAGCACAGGCAATAGCCCAGACGCACGCCTGCCATGCCGTAAAGCTTGGTGAAGGCTTTTAAAATAATCAGTTTTTTGCTGTTTTTCAGCAGATGCTTTGCCGAAAGGCCTTCGCCCTCCGGCAGAAAATCCAGAAAGCATTCGTCCACGGCCAGCACCGCACCCACGGCTTCGCATCTGCGCAGCAGCGCTTCCACAAGGGCAGGCTCTGCCAGCTGGCCGGTGGGGTTGTTGGGCTGACAGAGGAACACCATATTTGTACCCGGGTGCACCGCGTTCAGGAGATCTTTCGTCACCGTAAAATCGTTTTCTTCCCGCAAAAAATGCCGTTCCACCGTGCAGCCTGCCGTTTCAAGGGCGGTGGCATACTCGGCAAAAGTGGGGGCCGTTACCAGTGCAGTGCGGGGCTTTGCAGCCAGCGCCAGCCGGAAGATGAGGTCTGCCGCGCCGTTGCCGCAGAGGATATGCTCCTGCGGCACACCCTCGGCCCGGCTCAGCGCCGCCCGCAGGGTACGGCAGAGGGGGTCGGGGTAGCGGTCGGCCGTGGCAAGCGCTGCCGTAATGGCCTTTGCCACCCCTTCCGGCAGGCCCAGCGGACTGACATTGGCCGAAAAATCCAGCGGGTCGCGGCCAAACTCGGCGCGGTAGCCCGCCCAGTCGCCGCCATGGGTCAGTGGTTTCATAGGTTCTCCTTTGTGCTTTTGGACAAGCAGCCTCGCCCTCTCAGGCTCACATTCGTTCGCCAGCTCTCCCAAAGGGAGAGCCCTTGGCAAAACCGCAAACTTTGCATGGACTGCCAAAGCCTCCCACTTTGGGGGAGGTGGCATTGCGCAAGCAATGACGGAGAGGGCGAGGATGCAAAATAAAAGGAGACAGCATTATGGAATGGACTGATATCCGCCTGACCGTGGCCAAGGCCGATGCCGACAACGCCGAAGCCGTTGCCACCATGATCGCCGAGGGCGGCATCTATATCGAAGACTACAGCGACATCGAGCAGCAGGTGGCCGAGATCGCCCATGTGGATCTGATCGAGCAGGAGCTGCTGGACAAGCCCCGCGATACCGTTATCATCCATATGTATCTGGAGCCGGGCGCTTCCCCCGTGGAGACGCTGGCCCTCATTGCCGCCCGCATGGAAGCTGCAAACATCGCCTACACCGTGGAGACCGAGGGCGTGGAGCAGGAGGACTGGCAGAACGGCTGGCGCAAGTATTACCACCCCCTGGAGATCGGCAAACGGCTGGCGGTGGTGCCCTCGTGGCAGCAGTACGACACTGACCGGGTGAAGCTGATCCTTGACCCGGGCCTTGCCTTCGGCACCGGCGGCCACGAGACCACCAGCCTGTGCATGGAAGCGCTGGACGAGCGGGTCCAGGGCGGTGAACGGGTGCTGGACATCGGCACCGGCAGCGGCATCCTTGCCATTGCGGCGCTGAAGCTGGGCGCTGCCGTGGCCGAGGGCGTGGACATCGACCCTGTGGCGGTGCGCACCGCAGGCGAGAACGCCGCGTTGAACGGTGTGCAGGACAAGCTGACCGTGCTGGTGGGCGACCTTTCCGATAAGGCCAGCGGCAAATACGACATCATCACCGCCAACATCGTGGCCAACGCCATCCTGTCTCTGGCTCCTGCCGTGCCGGGCCTGATGGCGGAGGGTGCCACCTTTATTGCCAGCGGCATCATCGACAGCCGCAAGGACGAAGTGATCGCCGGGCTGGAAAAAGCCGGCCTTGCCGTTGTGGAAGTGAAGGAGAAGCGCGGCTGGGAGTGCATCGTCTGCAAGAAAGCGTAAGGAGATTTTATGCCGCACCGTTATTTTACCACCGAGATCTCTGACGGCACCGCCACCCTGCGCGGGGCCGATGCCCACCATCTTGCCCGCGTGATGCGCGCAAGGCTGGGCGATACTGTCATTCTATGCGACGGCAATGCCGTGGAATACACCGCCACCATCACCGGCTTTGGCGATGAGTGTGTGGAGTTCCGGGTGGAGCCGGGCTATCCCAGCGCCGCCGAACCCAGCGTGGAGGTCACTCTGCTGGCCGGCTACCCCAAGCAGGACAAGCTGGAGCAGATCATCAAGCACGGCGTGGAGCTGGGCGCAGCCCACATCGTGCCCTTCTTCAGCCGGTACTGCGTGGCCGCGCCCAAAAAAGAGGAGCAGAAGAACGAGCGCTACAACCGTATTGCGGCGGAAGCCGCCAAGCAGTGCGGCCGGGGCGTTCTGCCGGATGTGGCCCTGCCGCTGGCAAACTTTGGTGCCGTGTGCCGCACCTTTGCACAGTACGACCTTGTGCTGTTCTGCTACGAGTGCGGCGGCGCGCCCCTGCGCGACCTGCTGGCCGCAGCAAAGCCCGCCGATGGTGAAAAACTGAAAATCGCCATCGTGACTGGTGCCGAGGGCGGCTTTGCCGCCGAGGAAGCCGAGATGGCCGCAAAGGCCGGTGCCAGAACGGTGGGCCTTGGCCCCCGCATCCTGCGGTGCGAGACCGCCCCGCTGGCCGTGCTTGCTTCGGTAATGACCCTGACGGGGAATCTGGAATAACAAAAAAGCAGCTGCGTTGCAGCTGCTTTTTTGTTATTTTCAGGGTTTATGTCTCTGCTTCCAGCAGAGCTTTCTTCACATTCAAAAGGTTCTGCGGACTCACCGAGAAGCTGCGCAGGCCCAGCTGCAAATACTGCACCGTGTTGGCTTGGTTGCCCACCGCAAGGCCGCAGATGGTCACCGGCACATTGCGAACCTTTGCGGCATCCATCACCATGGTGATGAGCTTTTTCATGGCCTTGCTGGCCGGACGGTAGTAGTGCTCGGCGCTAGCAAGCTCCCGGTCTGCCGCGTGGGTATACTGGGTCAGGTCGTTGGTGCCGACCACAAGAAAATCGACCCCGTGCTCTACAAATTCCTCAGCGGTCAGGCAGGCAGCGGGTACGCTGAGCATCACGCCGAACTTTGTATCTTCGTTGAACGCCACGCCGCGCTCCCGCAAGTGTTCGCGGCAGCGCTCCACCACACGCATGGCTGCGTCCCAGTCCTCCACATTCGTCACCATGGGGAACATCACCCGCAGTGGGCCGCGGGCGGCGGCGCGCAGCAGTGCACAGAGCTGCGTCTCGAACTGGTGGGGCTGGCGCAGACTGTTGCGGATGCCCCGCAGGCCAAGCTTGGAAGACTGCAGGCCCTGATAGGCGTCGGAAATGGTGCGGTCTGAGCCAAAGTCGAAGGTGCGCACCGTTACCGGGCAGCCCTTGGCGGCAGCAAGACAGGAGCAGTAGAAGAAATACTGTTCCTGCTCGTCCAGAATGCGGCCCGGCAGCATCATGTAGCCGGTGCGCAGCAGGCCCACGCCCTGTGCGCCGGACTGCATGGCCGTGTCGATGTCCTCCGGCCCAAAGCAGTTGGCCAGCAGCTCAAAGGGCTGGCCGTCCTTTGTCCTGTTGGGCAGAGCATGCAGCTGCCCCATCTCTTCGTTCTCCCGCTGCAGCTCGCAGATGCGGGTCTCGGCCTGCTGGCGGGCGGCAGCGTCCGGGTCCAGCGTGCACTGGCCCCCGGTGGCATCCAGAATCACGGTGCGGCCGTCGCAGTCGTCCAGAAAATCCCGGCCCACCTGCACGATGCCCGGGATATTCATTGCCCGGGCAATGATGGCCGCGTGGCTCTGGCCGCTGCCCTCTGCCGTGATGATGCCTAAAATCATGCCGGAGGGCACGCTGAACAGGTCGGTGGGCATCAGCCGCTCTGCGGCAAGGATCACCGGGTGATCCAGCGCCAGCCACATGCGGGGGCGGTTGGTGATGATGTTGATGACCCGGCGGCTTGCGTCGAGAATATCCACACTGCGCAGCTGCATGTAGGGGTTATCCTTCATGTTGGCCAGCTGGTCGGCGTAGCGCTGGCCCACCTGATTCATGGCCGCTGCCGCGCCAATGCCTGCATTGATGCAGAAGCGCACCTCGTTCATCATGCCCTCATCGTCCAGCATCATGCTCTGGAACTGGAAGATGGCCTGCTCGCTGGGTGCGGCACGGTCTGCCATGGATTCCAGCTCGTCCTGCGCCGTGCGGATGGCATCGGTGAGCAGCTGCAGCTCCCGGGACGGTTTAAAGGGGCCCACGGTCGTGGTCTCCACATGGTGCTCCAGACGGCTCACCTGCCCCAGCACAAGGCCGGGAGAAGCGCAGGAACCTTTATACACTTTCATGTTCGGTCACCTCCGGCAAAAGCTCGGCTTCCGGCGTGGTCAGGGTGCGCCAGACCAGCGCCTGCAAAAAGGTATTGGGCAGCAGCGCGGCCAGTGCGGCCCGCGCCGCATCGGCACTGCCCTCAAACAGCGGTGCAAAGCTCTGCATCCGTGCCTGATCGCACTTTGCAAGGAATGCATCGCACAAAGTATGGGTGGTGTAGTAATGGGCCGGGTCCACACCGGCATCTTCCGCGGCGGCTTCCAGCGGGGCAAGGTCGGCATCCTTCATCTTGGCCAGCAGCAGGGCCGCATCCGCCGTCAGGGTGACCGGGTATTTCTCCCGCACGGCCTTTTGCACCCGCTCAAATTTTGCGTGGAACGCAGCAGCATCCGCGCAGCTCTGGGCATCACAGGAGACCGCATAGGCACACCCCCGCAGATATCCCATAGCGCGGCGGGTATCATAGTAGCCCAGCTCGATGTTGCGGCGGGCGGTGTCGGGGTCAAAGTGCAGGATATCGCCCAGCTCCCAGTAGCTGCGCACCATCACGGTGGGCAGGCCGGTGAGGTTGGGGCGGGTGATGCCCACGCCTTCCAGATCGACGCACACCAGTTCATCCGCGCCCATGCGTTTGGCAAGACCGGTGGGCATGTTGTCGCTGTAGCCGCCATCCAGAAACTTGACCCCGTCGATCTCCCGCGCACGCAGCGCCGGGAAGCAGGCAGCGGAGGCCATCAGGTAGTCCTTGACCTTTCCTGCCGGGATCTCGTCCAGCGTCAGCTCCCGGGGCTTTAAGCCCCGCTGCTCCACCGTGACAAGGCCGAAGCGGATGGGAGCCGCGCGCAGGGCATCCTCGTCCAGCACCCGCTCCACGATCTCTTCCAGCGGGGTCACATCCATGCCGCCGGCTTTCACCACGCTGCGCAGGAACTGGTGCAGGGCCGAAAGGTCGGCATCCTCCTCCGGCAGCTCCATCACATCCTTGCTGCGGATGGCCAGCCACATATCGCGGGCCGTCTCGTACTGGTCCAGCACGAACATGGCACCGTTCAGGCTGCCAACGCTGGTGCCGGTAATGATCTGCGGGTGCCAGTCCAGCTCCATCAGCGCGCGCCACACACCCACCTGATAGCTGCCCCTGGCTCCGCCGCCCGCCAGCACCAGAGCTTTGCACGGCGCACTGCGTTCATCCATTGCATCCGCCTCCTTTGATCGTTTCCGGTTTTGTTCAGATTATAGCATATTTCCAGAGAAATTTCTTCCGTTTTTTGTAAATTGATGCCTTTCTCCCGGCAAAGAAACATGGTATACTTGTCAGGATCTCAAAAGGAGGCATTCTCATGCACTGCAAGCAATGGATCTTTGATATGGACGGCACCCTGACCGACAGCATGACCGTGGTGTGGGAGGGTGCCCCCGACGCACTGCTGCGCCGCTATGGCCGCACCCCTCGGGGGGATCTGCGCGCCACACTGCTGAACATGGGAATGCAGGAGGGCGCACAGTACCTGATCCGGGAGTACGGCCTGCCGCTGACCGAGGAAAGCTATTTTTCCGTGATGCGCGAGGTGATCGCCGAATTGTACGAGACCGTGGAGCTGAAACCCGGCGTGCGCACGATGCTGGCAAAGCTGCAGGCCGAGGGCGCACGCATGTGCATCTGCTCCAACACCTGGGCCGAACAGTGCCGCACCGTGCTTACCCGGCTGGGCATCGCGCAGTATTTCTCCTTCATCGTGGAAGCGCAGGGCGTGCTGCACAAAAGCCGCCCGGAAGTGTTCTTTGAGTGCATGAGCCGTCTGGGCGGTGCAGACCCCGCCGCCTGCGCCGTGTGCGAGGATGCCGTATACGCCGCCGCCACCGCCCACAAGGCCGGGTATTACGTCATTGGCATTGCAGACCGCACCTCTGCCGCCGACGAGCCGGAGATGCGCCGCATCTGCAGCCAGTTCGTGCCCCGGTGGGATGCGCTGGACTGGACACGTGTGTGATAAAAAAGGGCCGCAGCGTGCGGTTCTTTTCTTTATCTGATCCTTCTTTGCTCTTGCATTTTGTGCGCAAGAAGAGTATGATATTATAAATAGGACTGCCCCAAGGGGGAAGTGTCCTTATTTGTGAGAATACACTCTGTGATTTTCAATATAAAGGTATAATATCCGTAAAGAGGAGACCTTCCGTCATGAACAACCCACTCGTCAGCATTATCGTGCCTGTGTACAACGTGCAGAATAGTGTTGCCCGCTGTCTGGAGAGCATTTGTGCCCAGACATGGAAGGATATCGAGGTCATTCTGGTCAACGACGGGTCCCGGGACGAAAGCTTTTCCATCTGTGAGCAATTCCGTGAAAAGGACCCCCGCATCGTTCTGGTGGACAAATCCAATTCCGGCGTGTCGGAGACCCGCAACTGCGGCATGTCCCTTGCAAGGGGCAAGTATGTGCAGTTTGTGGACAGCGACGATTATCTCGACCCTGATTTTACCGAGCGGCTGGTGACTGCCGCCGAAGCGAACAACGCCGATCTGGTCATTGCACCTTACTGGATGGTGATTCCCGCCAACTCTTCCAAGGCCACGCAGGCACTGGAAAACCTGCAGGAGAACCTTGGCATCGATGCCGAGAAAAAGCCTGATGATATCCGTGAATACGGCTTCCTGCCCGAGGGCATCTACGACCGCGATACCTTTGCCCTGCGCCTGATGGAGAAGCCCGCATCCTTCTTCTACAGCGTGCTGTGGAACAAGCTCTACCGCCGGGATATTCTGGCAGACCATCATCTTCAGTTCACCAGCGAGGTGCGCTGGGCCGAAGACCTGGTTTTCAACCTGGAATACATTTTGTACGCCAATGTTTTCGTATCCATTTCCAAAGCGGGCTACCACTATGTGCAGAACCCCCAGAGCATCTGCCACACCCAGATCAATCTGGCTTCCATCGTGCAGAACAAACTGCAGGTGTTCCGCTATTACAAGGAGCTGTACACAAAGCTGGGCCTGTACGATCAGGTGCAGCCGCAGCTGTATAAATTCCTGACCGCGTTCTCCGAGAACGCCTATCCCTCCGGTTCTCCCCAGAAGATCATCATGGACATGGCCAACCACTGGGGCTTTGGTGTTCTGGATGCTTCCGACAAGGAAAAGAAACACAAAACCGAACCCGATGCCTGATCTCCGGGCACAAAAAAGAGCCGTGAAAGCGGCTCTTTTTTGTTTGCCATTTTACCGGTCGATCCAGCTGCGGAAGGCTTCGCGCACTGCACCCTCCCGTCCGCGCGGGATGGGGATGCGCGCACCGCTGCACATCTGCAGCTCGCCCGCCGTCAGCAGCTGTGCCGCCGCCAGATTGACCACATAGGAGCGGTGCGGCTGCAAAAAACGCCCGTCTTCCAGCAGCGGCTTTGCTACCTCGGCAAAGGACACCCGCAGCGAAAGGGACACCACATCCTCGCCGCTGAGCAGATGGAAGTGCACCACATGGTGGGTGCACTCCAGATATTCGATCTGCGCATAGGCCAGCGCCCGCAGGCCTTCGGCGGTGACAACGGTCATTGCCGGGCCGTACTCCGGCTCGGTGGCGCGGGCAAGCAGGGCCGAAAGCTCCTGCTGGTGCACCGGCAGAAGCAGATACTGCATGGCATCCACCCGGAAAGCACTGTAGGCGTGGGCCGGTGTGCGGGCCGCAAAGGCCAGCGGAGCCCTGCGGCCCCGGCGGCGCAGCTCCGCAGCCGCCGAAAGCCCTGCCGGGGCCGCTACAGCGCCCAGCTCGATGAGATACAGGTCAAACCGTTCTCCCTCGGTGTCCCGGCGCAGCAGCGCATCTGCATCCGGCAGCTGCTGCACGATGCACGCATCCTGCCGCCGGGCAAAATATTCCATGCACTGGCGTTCCAGCCCACTGCGCAAGGCCGCGTCCGGGCTGCATACCGCAATGTGAAATACCATCTCACATTCTCCTTTCCGCCAGCCGCCCGCCTTGATTTTTGCGCAGGGCTGGAGTATGATAAATAAAACTTTGCTGCATCGAAAAAAGAAAAAACGGAGGGACCCGCCATGCCGCAGCCGCTTGTCAGCGTTATTGTGCCCGCCTATAACGCGGCGGGCTTCATCTCCCGCTGTGTGGAGAGCATCACATCCCAGAGCTACCCGGAGCTTGAGATCCTTCTGCTGAACGACGGCTCCACCGACGACACCCTTGCTGTCTGCCGGAAGCTTGCTGCCGCCGACAGCCGCATCCGTGTGGTGGACAAGCCCAACACCGGCGCAGCAGACACCCGCAGCTGCGGCCTTGCCCTTGCCCACGGCGAATACATCCAGTTTGCGGACAGCGACGATCACCTGCTGCCGGGCTGCACCGCAAACCTGGTGGCTGCTATGCAGCGCAGCCATGCCGACCTTGTGCTGGCTCCCTACCGGATGATGGTGCCCCGCAAGGATGGCGGCTACGACACCCGGGAGTACAGCCTGCTGCCCGCCGGGGTGTACAACAAGGTGGATTACCTGTGGCAGCTCACCGGCAATGCCGCTGCCTTTTACTACGGCGTGCTCTGGAACAAGCTCTACCGCCGGGATCTCATCCAGATGGCGCACATCCGGTTCGAGCATGTGGTATACGCCGAGGACCAGCTGTTCAACACCCGGTATCTGCAGGTGGCACAGCGGTTTGCCGCCATCGACGAAGCCGCCTACTGCTACATCCAGAACCCGCAGAGCGTATGCCATACGCAGGTGAGCGCGGCGGACATGCTGCGCCACCGCAGCCGGATGTACCACACCTACAAGGAACTGTGCATCCAGCTGGGCGTGTACGATAAATTCCGCCTGCGGCTGCACGGCATCTATCTGAGCCTGTTTGAAAGCCCTCTGCCCAACGGCCCGGTGCAGAAGCTTTCCGACGCATTTGCCCGCACCCACAGCCGCATCTGAGAAAAGGAGAACCTATGGAATTTCCCCTTGTAAGCATCATCGTGCCCATGTACAACACTGCCGGGTGCATTGCCCGCTGTGTCAAAAGCATTTGCGCCCAGACTTATAAAAGCATTGAGATCCTGCTGCTGAACGATGGCTCCACCGACGACACCCTTGCCGTCTGCCGCGCCCTTGCCGCCAGCGACCACCGCATTGCACTGGTGGATAAAACCAACACCGGCGCAGCGGATACCCGCAATCAGGGCATTGCGCTGGCCCACGGCAAATACATCCAATTTGTGGACAGCGACGACTGGCTGGCCCCCGATTTTACGGAAAAGCTGGTCTCCGCCGCCGAGGCCCACACCGCCGATCTTGTGATCGCGCCCTTCTGGATGGTGTACCCGGAAAACTATGTGGAGCACATCCGCCCATGGGAAAAGGCGCTGCAGCATGTGCTCCAGCGCAATCCGCCCCGCACCCGGGCCTATGGCTATCTGCCTGCCGGGGTGTACACCGGACAGGAGTACGCAAAGCATCTGATCCAGAAGCCGAACACCTTCTACTATGGCAGTCCCTGCAACAAGCTCTACCGCCGTGACCTCCTGCGGAAGCACAGCCTCTATTTCCGCAAAGAATTGTTTGCGGAGGATCAGCTGTTCAACACCGAATATCTGCGCTATGTGCGCACCGCCGTTTCCATCCCGGACATCGGCTACTATTACCTGCAGTGCAGCCAGAGCGTTTCCCATTCCAGAGTGACCACCGCCGACATCCTTTCGCTGCGGCGGCGGGTGATGCTCCTGTACCGGGACATCTACACCGAACTTGGCATCTACCCGGAAACGCGGGCGGCCATCCTGCGTTCGCCCTTTGGCGAAAACGAGTTCACTCTTCCGCCGCTGGACACCCCACAGACGCACTGCTGCAAGCTGTGACCCTATAAAAAGCACCCGGCTGCCGCCGAGAGCCGCTCTGGCTCCTGCACGGCTCCGGGTGTTTTTTGCGCTTTCTCAGCAGCCGATGGCGGCACACTTCTCCGCCAGCCAGCTGCGCTCTTCGTCGTTCAGGTGCGGTGCCAGCTTTGCAAACACCTGACGGTGGTAATCGTTCAGCCATGCGATCTCGTCCTTATCCAGCACACCGGGCAGGATGGGAGAGGTGGCAATGGGCACGAACATCAGCGGTTCAAAGCCAAGGAAGGTACCGTACTGGTTATCCGCCTTGTGGATGCACACCAGCTCGTTCTCGATGCGGATGCCCACGAGGTCGGTCTCGTAAACGCCCGGCTCGTCGGTGACCACCATACCCGGGCGCATCCGGGTGGTGTTGCGGCTGTTCAGGGCATGGGGGCCTTCGTGCACGTTGCCCACAAAGCTGACGCTGTGACCGGTGCCGCAGCGGTAGTTGATAAGGTGCCGCCACAGCGGTTCCCGGGCAATGGTGTCGATCATCTTACACTCGCAGTAATCCAGCCAGACGGCCTTGGCAAGGTCGATGTGGCTCTGCAGAGTCCATGTGTAGAAGCGCTTTTCGTCCTCGGTCAGCGGGCCAAGCGGGTAGGTGCGGGTGATGTCGGTGGTGCCGTCCATGTAGGTGGCACCGCTGTCCACCAGCAGAAAGCCCTTCTTTTCCAGCACAGCGTGATCTTCCGGGGTGGCGTGGTAGTGCATCATGGCTGCGTTGCCGCCGTAGGCCGCAATGGTGCCAAAGCTTTCCACAAGGAATTTATCGTCCGCACTGCGGTACTTGTGCAGAATTTCATCCACCGTCAGCTCGGTCAGGGTCTCACCGGCAGCAAGGCGGCTTTCCAGCTCGATCTGGAACCGCACCATGGCCACAGCGTCCCGGATATGGGCCTGCTTTGTGTGGGCAAGCTCCGTTTCGTTCTTCACGCCCTTCATCATCAGCAGCGGGTCGGTGCCGTCCTTCACGGTGAAGGCAGGGTTCTGCTCCAGCACCTGATACACGGCGTAGTTCACCGTGGAGCACTCGGCCAGCACGGTCTGGGGTTCCGTCTCAGCAGCGAGGAACTTCAGCACATCATCATACTCCGCCAGCGTGATGCCGTTGGCTTCCAGCTCTGCCTTTGCCTCCGGGGTGACGCGGGCCGTGTTGATGAAGAGTACCGCGCGGCTGGGGGTCACATAGCAGTAGGCCATGGCATAGGGAGTGCACTCAATGTCCATGGCGCGCAGGTTCAAAAGCCATGCCAGATTATCCAGCTTGCCCACAAACTGAGCGGTGCAGCCCAGCTCCTTGAGCTTGCTGCGCAGCTGATCCAGCTTTTCCGCCGGGGAGAAGCCCGCATATTCCTTCGGCAGGATCCACGCTGGGGTATCCGGCAGGGCAGGGCGGCCCTCTGTCCACAGCTCGTCCTCAAGGTTCAGGGTCTTGATGGAAGCGCCCTTCTTTTCCAGTGCCTTTTTCAGGTCGTTCACGAGGGCCGTGCTGGCGGTCAGGCCGCACAGGCCCAGTGCTTCGCCCTCATTCAGGGCATTTGCGCAGTATTCCTCCACGGTGGGCACGCCGGGTTCCCCCATGCGCTGCAGCTTGATCTCGGTACCCGCAATTTCCTTCTCGGCCTGCACAAAATAACGGCCGTCGGCCCACAGGGCGCTCTCGGTGCGGGTGACCACGAAGTTGGAGTTCTCGCCGTGGAACCCGGAGAACCAGGTCAGGCTGGTGTAATGGCAGGGCAGGTATTCGCTGGCGTGGGGATCACCCACAGGGATCAGATAAACGGCCACGCCGTTTGCAGCCATGGCGGCACGCAGCGCGGCAAGGCGCTCGGGTACGGTATTCATGCTCATAATGACAGCTTCCTTTTTTCTATGGCCGGACCGCCGGAAAAGCCCCCGGCGGCAGGGAATTTTTCTGTGTCCTATTGTATCATTCCGGGAAAAAGATTGCAATGCAGGGGCGGGACGGTTTGGAATGACCTCCGCTGCCGGAGAGCATCCTCGCTGGCTGGACCCTCTCAGTCAAAGCCTTGCGGCTTTGCCAGCTCCCCCGAAAGGGGGAGCTTTATTTGTGCCGACCTTCAGAAAACAAGCTCCCCCCTCGGGGGAGCTGGCGAACGCAGTGAGCCTGAGAGGGTTGGCGTCCTCTCAGCAAAACCGTCAGGTTTTGACTGAGGGAGTTCGTTCTCCCTCAAAATGCCGCCAATTTGCAAAAAAAGTTACAATTTTTTCTTGAAAAAGGCGGTTTTCCCATTGACAGCCTTGTTATAATAGGAGTGTAAGTTTTTTGAGCCAGCACTCTGCGGCTCTGTGTGCTATTCAAAGAAAGAGGCAATTGAATCATGACCAAAATCGATATTTTCTCCGGCTTCCTTGGTGCCGGTAAAACTACCCTGATCAAAAAGCTCATCAAAGAGGCCTTTGCCGGCCAGCAGGTGGTGCTGATCGAGAACGAGTTCGGCGAGATCGGCATTGACGGCGGCTTTCTGAAGGAAAGCGGCATCCAGATCAACGAGCTGAACGCCGGCTGCATCTGCTGCTCTCTGGTGGGCGATTTCCGCGCCGCTCTGCAGCAGGTGGTGGAGCAGTACCACCCCGACCGCATCGTCATCGAGCCCTCCGGCGTGGGCAAGCTCTCCGATGTGACCCGCGCTGTGGAAGGCGTGGCTGAGCATCTGGATGTGCAGCTGAACAGCTTTGTCACCGTGGCCGATGTGAACAAGGTGAAGATGTATATGAAGAACTTCGGCGAGTTCTACGACGACCAGATCAGCCACGCAAGCTGCATCCTGCTCAGCCGCACCCAGACCGCCAGCGAAGAGAAGATCGCCGCTGCGGTCGCCATGCTGCGCGAGAAGAACCCCACCGCTACCATCGTGACCACCGCATGGGACGAGCTGACCGGTGAGCAGATCCTGAAGGCCATGTCCACCAAGGACGACTTCAAGGCAGAGCTGATCGCCATGGCTGCAAAGGCCAACGAAGAGCACGCCCACGAGGACGAGGAAGAAGAGCATCACCACCATCATCACCACGATGACGAAAACGGTGTGTGCAGCTGCGGCCATCATCACGACCACGATGATGACGACGAGGATGAGCACGAGCATCACCACGATCATGATGAAGATGATGACCACGATGAGCACGAGCACCATCATCACGATCATGACGACCACGACCATTGCTGCTGTGGCCACCATCACGACCACGATGACGACGATGATGACGACGAGCACGAGCATCATCACGACCATGACGGCCACTGCTGCTGCGGCCATCACCATCATCATGACCACGACGCCGACGAGGTGTTCACCAGCTGGGGCGTCGAGACGGCCCGCAAATTCACCAAGGCAGAAGTGGAGCACGCCCTCACCGAGCTGGATACCGGCAATTACGGCATGATCCTGCGCAGCAAGGGCATCGTGAACGGCGGCGCAGACGGCTGGCTGGAGTTCGACTATGTGCCCGGCGAATGGGAAGTGCGTGCCCGCGGTGCAGATGTGGGCGGCAAGCTGGTCGTGATCGGCTCCAAGCTGAACGAAAAGGCCATTGCAGAGCTGTTCGGCTGCTGAGCTTAAAGTAAAAAGGAGAAACCATTCCTATGGCAAAAGAAATTCCGGTCTACCTGTTTGTGGGCTTTCTGGAAAGCGGCAAGACCAAATTCATTCAGGAGACCTTTGAAGACCCCAACTTCGACTCCGGCGACAAGACCCTGCTGCTGATCTGCGAGGAGGGCGAAGAGGAGTACAACGAGAAGAAGTTCGCCTTTCCCGGCGTGACCGTTAAGGTGCTGGAGGACAAGGCCGAGCTGAACCCGCAGAATCTGCTCAAGCTGGAAAAGGAATCCGGTGCAGGCCGTGTGGTCATTGAGTACAACGGCATGTGGCTGCTGCAGGATCTGGCCAACAACCTGCCCGAGAACTGGATCGTCTACCAGTGCATCGCCACCGCCGACGGCACCACCGCCCTGACCTACGCCCGCGACAACTCCATGCGCAGCCTGCTGCTGGACAAGATCGCCCGCAGTGAGCTGATCGTGTTCAACCGCGCTGAGGCCGTGAACAACGATGCCGCCCGTCAGGAGCTGCACAAGCTGGTGCGTCAGGCTTCCCGCAAGTGCGATATCGCCTACGAGTTTGCCGACGGCAGCGTGGCCTACGACGATATCCCCGACCCGCTGCCCTTTGACATCAACGCGGACACCATCGACATTCCGGATGACGATTTCGGCATCTGGTACATGGACTGTCAGGACGAGCCCCAGAAGTATACCGGCAAAACGGTCAAATTCCTTGCACAGGTGTGTCAGACCAACCGTGCCGGCAAGAACAGCTTCGTGCCGGGCCGTTTCGCCATGACCTGCTGCGTGCAGGACATCCAGTTCGTGGGCTTTCCCTGCAGCTACGATGGCTACAAGGCGCTGGAGCAACGCGCATGGGTGCGGGTGACCGCAAAGGTAGGCTACAAGTTCCATAACATCTACCGCGGCAAAGGCCCGGTGCTCACCGCCATTTCGGTGGAGCCTGCCGAAAAGCCGCTGAACGATGTGGTAACATTCTCTTGATCTGATCTTTCAAGGAGGTCCCGGCATGAAAACACTGTTTCGTATCCTTGGCACGGCCGCTGCGGTGGCCGTTACCGGTGCTGCCATTGTGGCACTGGACAAGATCCTGAACCAGAAAGACCCGCTCCATGTGGAGGAAGTAGAGTTCCCGGAGGACGCCGAGCAGAACGCTGAGGAAGCCGCCAAGACTGCCGAAGCCTACGCCGAAGCGGAAACCAAAGCCTCCGATGTACTGGAGATGTTCGGTTCTTTGCCGGAGGAATGTGCCATGCTGCGCAAGGCTTCAGCCCACATCATCCATCTGAAACAGAATATCAACCAGCCGACCAAAGAGAAAAACATCAGCAGGGCGGAACGTGAAAAAACTATCGTGGCGATGTACAATAACGGGCATTCCATTGATGACATCTGGAAAGTGAGTGGATTCAACAGCCGCAGTTCGGTGTTCCGCATTCTTAATAAATACGGTGTTTCACTCAATCGAGGCAAGTTCAGCGGGCCGCTTGGGAAAAGAAAGAATAAAGAAAACTAATTATGGGACATAGTAAAATTTACAATAACGACTCAAAATATGTTATCGCCAACGTCATGGACGATGTAGAAAACGTTAATGTGAGAGAATATTTAATTGATTTTCATGCAAAATCAATCTATCCGGCAATAGAAGCAATGGTTCTAAAAGAACAGAATTTAGACACGATATGCAAAGATCCAATAGCAATAATGTTGGCATCAAAAAAAATAGCTGAAAAAGAAATTGCTAGAGCTACTTCTCTCGAAATTCCCGAAAATATTAAATTGCTATTTCAAGAAGAACTATCCAAAAAAGAACAAATTTCTCTATTAAGGGGTATTTCAATAAAACCAGAACAACTCGCTACAATCTTTTTATATGCCAATGATAAAGGGTACAAATTCAGCAATTACAGATTTGAAGATACACCAAAAAAATATATAGGTGCAGATTTACCATCATTTATTTATCTATGCGATGAAAATACCATTGAACACTATGGAGAGACATCATTAACAGATGGTCAAATGAAAGAAATAATAACTGTTTCACAATTTGTTTTAGCACGAATCCTTAACAATGGGAAACATTGGCATTGCTTTTATCAAACCAGAAGGGGGTTATTAGGCAATGAACCAGGAGAATATGGAAACAAATCGCACATTCACTATATATCTGACTCGTTTAGCATCTCATTAAAAGATGTGATTAAGGGATTTAAAGCTGGAATTTGCCCACATTCTAAAGTTCACATAACACTTGATGAATCAAAAGAATAAAGTTTATTGTGTAACTATTGTAACAATCAAATTCGTTTTTAAATAATGAATAGCAAACCACACATATGGTCTATTGACAAGTTATTAGGGAAGAATCTAATCATTCCAGATTATCAACGGCCATATAAATGGACGGACAAAAACATAACAGAACTCATTCTCGATACTCAAAAAAGTATTGAAGAAAGCCGTAAGTACGCTAATTTCAAATATCGTATAGGTACAGTAATTCTTCATAGAAATGAAAACAATGAGTATGAGATTGTTGACGGACAGCAGCGCATACTATCATTCCTTTTATTGAAATTACATTTAGATTCTGATTTTACGTGTAATCTGCTAAAGAACAAGTTTCTAAATAAAATTACACAGAAGAATCTACATGACAACTATACAACTATCCGAGAGTGGTTTTCTTCTGTTGATGATACAGTGAAGGCCATTTTTAACGATGCCCTAAAAAACATTCTAGAAGTTGTCGTGATTACAGTAAATAGAATAGATGAAGCATTCCAATTATTCGATTCTCAAAACACACGTGGTCGTGCGCTATATCCGCATGATTTACTTAAAGCTTATCATCTTAGAGAGATTCACGATAAGTATGAGATGCAGAATGCCGTAGTGAAATGGGAATCGAAAGATCCAAAGGCTATCAGAGAGTTATTCGACTTGTACCTTTTCCCGATATGGAATTGGGCAAAATGTCGAAAGTGTGGTAATTTCACTTCTGCTGATATAGACATCTATAAAGGTATTGAAGAGAAGTATGGTTACACTTACGCGCGCAGAGCCAACAAAGCCATGCCTTATTTCCTACTCACAGAGCCATTCATTTCAGGAAGTGACTTTTTTGAAATGGTTGATCACTATATGAAGATGTTGCATAATATAAAAGAAGAAATTGTAACGAATCCAGCATTTCATGATATCGAACTGATTATTACAAACGGAAAAGATGTGGATTCAGCAGAAGAATTAGATAAATCTTTCAAATCGTCATCAGTTGGACTTAACCATGCACGAAACCTCTTTTTCTGCGCCTTGCTTTGCTATTACGACCGTTTTCACAACTTTGATGTCATGGCCGTGAAAAAACTATTTACTTGGGCTATGATGATTAGAATTGATATGCAGCATTTAGGCTTTGATACTATTAATAGATATGCCATAGGTATAGAAGATGACAAATACAGCAATGTAAAACCCGTAATATCCATGATTGCTTATGCGCGTAGACATACTGAAATCTCAGGAATGAGACTTGACATGAGAAATGATGACAAAGCAGCCAGTGAAAATTGGAACAATTTATATGCACAACTTCGTCAACTTAATGGATACAATTAATATGGTAGAAGAATTAAAAATATTGGATGAAGTAACAATATTCGATACAAATACTCACTATGTAATTCCGCGCTATCAGCGAGCCTATGCGTGGGAAGACAAAGAGATAGCGCAATTAATTGATGATATTAACGATATTGATTCATCCGAGAACTATTACATCGGTTCACTTGTTGTTTCCAAGGTACAAGATAAACCTAAAACGTATGAAGTTGTTGATGGACAGCAACGTCTTACAACACTTTTTCTTTTATTGCAATACCTTGTATCAGAAGGAGCATTGGAAGGAGAATTAGGACAGACTCTCTCTTTTGATTGTCGCTC
>ENA-OPDH01001321-OPDH01001321.1-human-gut-metagenome-genome-assembly--contig:-NODE-1321-length-18142-cov-3.576989_pt1 | contig 18142 bp, 15 predicted proteins | sample MGYA00241260_ERZ501500 | MGnify/ENA primary metagenome ERZ501500 (study PRJEB25962, sample SAMEA2042519) | human gut metagenome | biome: human gut; feature: human-associated habitat; material: faeces...
CTCTGAGTGGTTTTCTCATATTTGTAAAGAGCATGATATCGAAACGAAAAACGGAACCGTTGACGTGGGTGTGCGTGTAGAAGTTCGAGACGAGATCATGAAAGAGTTAAATGAGAAGCTGTACGAAGCGAAGCTTGTCTACTACACACCTACCTTTGATGATAAGGTGCGTGTATTCTGTACAAATCCATCCGGAGAAGTAGCTACAGAGTATTATGATGATGGTCTTGCAGTGGTAAATGGTCATGCATAGAAGTCCAAAGATATGAAGACGAAAAACACGAACTTTGCGCTCTTAGTATCAAAGAACTTCACAGAGCCATTTAAGTCTCCGATCGAATATGGAAAACACATAGCACAGCTTGGAAATATGCTTTGTGACGGAAAAATATTATTGCAGCGTTACGGTGATTTCCGCAGAGGAAGACGTACGACAGAAGAGCGTCTTATGAGAAATAATATTACTCCGACCTTGAAGGATGCCGTTCCGGGTGATCTGTCACTTGTGTTCCCACATCGTATCATGGTGGCAATTGATGAAATGATTCAGGCACTTGATAAGGTGACGCCGGGAATTGCTTCAGATGAGACATTGCTCTACGGTGTAGAGGTTAAATTCTATTCTAATAAAGTTGTAGTAAATAAAGAATTCGAGACAAGCATCAAAGGACTTCGTACGATGGGTGACGGAGCGTCTATCACACGTGGACTTCAGCAGGCGTCTGCAAATGGTCTCTGTGTAGCAAGATGTATTTTAGACAAAGAATAGATTTTATAGATATTGTTATAGAAATATTTTTATTGACAGTATCATGGAAAATAGATACTATAAAAATGAATATTGGTTTCAGTTTGCACTGAATGAAAAGGGAATGCGGTGAGAATCCGCAACAGCTCACTCTACTGTAATGGAGGACGAAAGCCAGAGACCACTGCCGGAAAATGATTCGGTGGGAAGGCGGCAAGTAGGTATGATTCCTAAGTCAGGAGACCTGCCAATAGGATAAGAGGTAAAATCTTTCGGTGAGGATAAGATGGTACACAAACAAGACAGGATGTTTCGATCGAAGGATGGAAACTTATTTGTGTATGAAGGACAGCCGAAGTGCTGTCCTTTTTGTACGTTATTATTCTCCAAAAGTAGAAAAGGAGACAGGAATGAAAAAGAAGAAAACAGTCAAAACAAGAATGCTAAGTCTGTTTCTCGTTCTTTTGCTTCTCACAGGAAGCGTGTCCAGCGTGCGCGCAGAAGAAGCGGCGGGGACAGAAGCAGCAGGAAGCGAGACAACGAAAGAACAGATTGTGGAGTCTGAAGAGAGTGTAGGTTCCGGTGAGCAAGGAAATGTTCCGGGAAGCGCAGAATCAACAGACGGTTCCGCAGATGTGAAGAAAGACGAAGAGACCTCTTCTGATAGAAATGTGTCTGCCCCGTCTGCTGTAAAAAAAGAAGCGAAAGCAACAACTGCAAGTGATGAGGATAAAACGGAAGCAGCGGGCGCAGGGGAAAGTGAGGAACCCCTTACGGGTTATGGCATAACGGTAACGCTTCAAATAGAGGGATATGAGGAAACAGTCGAAGAGGGCGTAGAAGTAACTATGCCCGATAAATATAAGACTTTTGAAGAATATGGGATTGAAAATGTTGCTGATCCGGCAGAATCTGGAAAAGCGGGATATACAATCTTACACGTAATGGCGGAATATTGTGAAAAAAAATTTGGTTCGGCAAAAGGGCTTATCGGAATTAGTGGTGGGTTTGTGAATTCATTTTTAGATATGCCTGCTAAGTCAACACTTATGTTTCTAAGAAATTATAAAAGCATTCCGGTTGGAGCGCAGGAGCAGAAAGTACAGTCGGGTGACTTGATTTCAGTTGTAGATATTTGGGCAAATAGTAATTGGACAATTGGAGGTCAATACGGTTGGTTTTCTGATGAGAATCTAAAAGCTGAAGCAGGAGAAGCCTTTACAGTGCAGTTAAATGCAGAACCATTAATGTGGGGAGAAAAGGCCAATCCTTCAGGCGCAACGGTAATGGTTGTTGACAGCAGCGGCAAAACTGTTGCAGAAGAAAAGACGGGAAGTGATGGAAAAGCTTCTCTGACAGTGGAAGAAGCAGGAACATATGCAATAACAGCACAGAGAAAATCGTCTTACTACGATAATGATGGTTCGAATCCGTGGGATTTAGTACCGCCACATGGAAAGTTAGTTGTAAGCGAAGGTGTGGAAGTAACAGATGAAGAGGCTGTAGCACAAGCGAAAGAAAAGTTGGAGCTGGGAGACGTTAGTCAAGTAACAGAGAATCTAATACTTCCGGTGACAGGAAAGAATAAGACAACGATCACATGGTCCAGTTCGGATGAAAATTGTATCAAGATTAATGGTGCGGCGGGAGAGGTAATCCGTCCGGTAGGAGTAGATAAAAAAGTAATATTGACGGCTGTGATTAACAAAGGCAAAGTGTCTGATACAAAGGAATTTGTAGTGACAGTTGTAGGAAAATCCTTGTTTAGAGAATTGACGTTAGATCAAGGAACATTAGTTTACGATAAAAGTGTTGATGAATATACCGTTTATGTTAAAAAGGATGTAGGGAAACTTACAATTAAGGGAATAGCAGAAGAGGGCGTTAGTGTTGTTAAAGTAAAAGTGATGGACGAGGCAGGAAAACCAAAGCTAGAAAGTGTTATATCTGCTGTAGATCCGGCATTTGAAAAAACGTCATGTTTAATTGATAAAGCTGGTAAGGATCTGTTGCCATACGATATTACACTTGAAACACTGGGACAAATCAGTGGTACCGTTACACTCCATGTCAAGCGCGGCACCGCCGGTACCCCGCTTCCGGATCTCCCGGACATCACCTGGGGACAGCACCTTGGCGATAAGAATAACAATGCGGTAGTGGATTCTAAAGCACCGATAAATAAGACAGAGCTTCTATGGGAAAGTTTTTCTAACGCACCGGATAGTGAGGGAAGTGTGTATGCAGGGACACCGATTCTTGTAAATAACCACATTTATGCAGTTCGAAATCATAAGATTGAGATGTTGGATGCAAAGACCGGAGAAGTAAAAGCGTCCACGAAGCTGTATTCACAGATTGGTTATTACAGTAATATTATTTATGGCGGCGGAATGATCTTTGTTCCTCTTGGGAATGGAGATGTACAATGCTTCAATGCAACAACGCTCAAATCTATGTATCTAATAGAAAACCCGGCATCATTAGGAAATTCCTGGGGTGTATACGGAGCAATGCACTATGATGATGGGAAATTGTATGTCGGATATTCGAATCAGGGCGATTACGGTGGATATGCGGTTTATGACACATTAGATCCAAATATAGATGATGAATACGAAGTGGTGGAACCTCTTTGGATGACAGGAGAAGAGGATCAAAGCTACTATGGCGCAGGTGCTGTGACAATCGAAGATATGGTTGTGATTGGCGGAGACGGAGGCGTAGTATCGGTAAGAAATGCAAAGACCGGGGAAGAACTTTCAAAACTCCAGTTATCAGGAAAGATCAGATGTTCCCTGGTATATGCGGATGGATATATTTGGACAACAACGCAGGGCAAGAAGATATATAAGTTGTTATTGTCAGAAAGTGGAAAGATTACTGTTGCAGAAGAGGCAGATTTACCTAATATCAGCAATGCGTCTCCTGTAGTTACAGGAGGAAAAGTATACATTACCGGCGGCGTCTGGGGTGCAGGGTTCTTTGCGGTTTACGATATGAATCTGACGCTTCTGGCACAGGAGAAAGGAGAAAATCCATTTTATACTCCAACGGTATCAACAGCTTATGATAATGTTTGCGTCTACTTTACAGAAAATGGTCCGGAAGGAAGTCTTTATATGGCAGAAGTGACAGCGAACAATAAAATTACGCTGACAAAGATTTATACACCGGAACATCAGCAATATTCCATGAGTAAAGTTATCATTGGTTCTGACGGAACGATTTACTATGCGAACGATTCCGGTTATCTCTTTGCAATTCGAGATAAATTAGGTGAAGTGCCGGAAAAACCGGATGATGGCAAGGATGATGGAAAAGATGACGGTAATAATGGCGGCGGCAATAACAGCAGCGCAGGAACAACTCCGTCTTTGAAACCGGATAGTAAACCGACAACTACAGTGAGTGCGCAAAGTTTCGCACCTAGAAAAAGAACCGTAAAGGTGAATGCGGCAACGAAGAACAACGCATCCTCCGAGAGTAATATTGTAAATGCAATCCAGCAGAGTTATGATAAGAAGGAAAATAGTCTGACGATTAAAAATCCACCGGAAGTCGTTGGAGCAGAGGTATTCAAACAGCTTGCACAATATCCGGAATTCCGTCTTGTCTTTGATTGCGGGGCTTATACATTGAGCATGAAAGGTTCCGATATTACAAATGTAAATGCGACACTTACAACGAAGCTTCTTGAGATGGAGAATACTTTGTCAGAGGAAGATGCAGCGAGATATGGTAATTATCAGCAATTGATGTTCGCAAAAGAAGGACCTCTGCCAGGTAAGATTACCGTTGTGTATAAATTGGGAGAGCAGTTCGAACAGTCAGAGGCTTTGTATCTCTATGATTTATTAGGAAATACAGAAGCGCAGGAAGTAATCCTGCAGAAACCATACGGCATGTTCGTATTGGAAAACGGAGGCGAATTTATTCTATCTGATCAAAAAGTAGAAGAAGCACAAGAGGCTGAAGTAGTAGAAATATCAGAAGAGATAAAACCGGTGAATGAGAAAACGACAGGCATTCCGGTTTGGATATATCTATTCATCGGACTTGGAGCAGGCGCTCTGATCAGTGGATTGATCACGGTGAAGGTGATGAATGCAAGAAAGAGGAAAGATACATGGGAAAAATAAGAAATAGTATTGTTGCAATTATATGTGTTCTTGTGTTTTCGCTGACAGCTTGCGGAAGTGATGCGGCATCCTCTGCGGATAGTTCGGGGAAGGTGCAAAAAACACAAAATACAGATAATAGTGTAAACGCAGATCAGGAGAAAGAGGATAAAACTAAGAAAGCACAGGAGGGGATTCCAGATGATCTTCTCCCTGCAGGAGAGAGCGAAGAGACCGGGGAGGTCTCTTCCGATCAGATGGAAATTGTGGAGGAAGATGGAACCGTTCACAATGCAAAGAAATCAGTCGCTGGTAAGAACAGCTCTGGTGGCAAGAATTCATCGGGAACATCAGGTTCATCAAATAGCGGCGGAAATTCGGGAGCATCAGGAAATGGTTCTTCACAATCTTCCAAGGGAACGATTGAGATTAATTTCAGTATCGATTCCTCAAAGGCGGATGGCTCAGTATCCTATTCGGCAGTTATGACACTGGACAAGGGTGCTACCGTGTACGATGCCCTGGCAGCATCTGGGATTAGCCACAGTGGAGACAGTTATATAACTGCGATTGGCGGATTAAGTGAGAAACAGTTCGGCGGTCAGAGTGGATGGAAGTATTATGTAAATGGTACAGCGCCGGGAAAAAGCTGTGTCGACTATACACTTCAGGATGGAGATCGTGTGCAATGGAGTTATGTACTGAAAGCATATTAAAGGTAATCGTACCGGTTGTTTTAATTCTGGTACAGATTCCGTTTTTTATAGCATTTGAAATGAAAAAACCAAAACCCAGAGATTTAATGCCGATTGCAGTGTTAAGTGTGATTGGCGCTCTGGGGCGTGCGGTCTTTGCGGTGATTCCAAGCTTTAATCCGAATAGTGCGGTAGTAATTATTGCCGGTATGCAGTTTGGCCCGTTGGCAGGATTTCTGACGGGCTCACTGTCTGCACTGGCAAGCAACATGCTGCTGGGGCAGGGTCCATGGACACTCTGGCAAATGACTGCATGGGGAATGATGGGATGTTTTGCAGGTGTATTTCAGCGCACTGGTATATTTAAGCATCGGGGACTCTTGTATTTGTATGGATTTCTCTCAGGAATATTATTCGGATGGTTTATGAATTTGCAGTATTTGATCGGATATGTGTATCCGCTGACGATAGGAGCAGTTATTGCGTCCTGTGTTGCAAGCGTTACCTTTGATCTGGCACATGGAATGTCAACATTAATCTTTTTATTTATATTGGAAAGACCGTGGGGGAAAAAGCTGAAGCGGTTAAAGGTAAAATATGGAATTTTAGACATAAGGAGGGAATAGAGATGTATGTTCGGCCATTTACGTTATTTTCAACAGTGCATCCGGCTCTCCTTATTTTTTATGCGCTGGGGGCTCCTATACTCGCTATGTTCGGGAGCAATCCGGTGACAATGGGCGTGATGTTTTTGTGTGCGATCACGGTGCATTGGTTTTATCTTGGCGGAGCGTCCACGAAGGATGGATTGAAAGGAATTTTATTTGTAGTGATTTTTGTTTCTGTGTTAAATATGCTGTCAAATCCGATGGGGGTTACAGAGTTATTTAAGATAGGAAGCAGATTGTTTACTCTGGAAAGCATGTGCTATGGATTGATGAACGGACTTATGCTTGGAACGGTAATTTTATGGTTTCGATGCTTTACTGCAATCGTGCCAAATGACAAATTTCTGTATTTATTTGGGCGAAGATTCCAGACAGCGGCACTGCTATTGTCTATGATCCTGAAGCTTTTCCCGGAGACTCGATATAAGATCCGCTGCATCCGTGCGGCGCAGATGGTGGAGGATGGAGAGGAGAAACCATCGTTGAAAGTGCGATTGTCAAGAAGTATGAGACAGATGTCCAGCCTTCTGGAGTGGAGTATGGAAGATGGGATAGAAACAGCGGATGCTATGAAAGCGAGAGGCTATGGGGAAGGGAAAAGAAGCTCTTATCAAAAGTACCATTTTCACAGCTCCGATCTGGCTTGTCTTATTGTGATGGTGATGTTATACGCGGCAGCTGTTTTTGATGTAGTAGGAGCAGGAAAGTTATTTGCTTACTATCCGACACTACATTGGGAAATCCGAAAATGGTATGTAGAAGCTGCAGGAGCTGTCTTACTTGTTTTATTTTTACTGTTGCCGGTTGGAACAGAATTATTCCGAAAGGGAGGAAAAACGTCATGAGCGTTATGGACATAAAGGGTTTGACATTTGCATATCCAAATGGAAAAGAAATTCTGCACGGAATTGATCTGGCAATTGGGGAAGGAGAATTTGTTCTTCTATGTGGGCCGTCGGGATGCGGGAAGACAACATTGCTTCGTTGTATGAAAGCAGAGATTGCTCCGATTGGTGAGCAAAAGGGCAGTGTGACCAAGCGTCCTGCGAAGGAAATCGGCTATGTATTTCAAAATCCCGACAATCAGATTGTCACGGATACGGTGCGCCATGAGCTTGCATTTGGACTTGAAAATATAGGTCTTCCGACAGAAGTGATCAGAAGACGCGTGGCGGAGACCGCATTGTTTTTTGGAATTGATGAGTGGATTGATGCATCCGTACATGAAATTAGCGGCGGACAGAAGCAGCTTCTTAATCTGGCATCTGTGATTGCAATGCGACCGAAGCTTTTGCTGCTTGATGAGCCGGTCTCTCAGTTAGACCCGTTGGCGCGGAAAAATTTCCTTGATGTGTTGGTGCGCGTGAACCGGGAGCTTGGTATAGCGGTTCTTTTAAGTGAGCATCATTTAGAAGAAATGCTTCCTCTCGCCGATCGTGTGATTTATATGAAAGACGGGAAATTAGAATATGCAGGAGAAGTGAATGGGTATGTAAATTATGTGTTAACAAAAGAGCCGGCGTATTTGAAAGCGCTGCCGGCAGCAGTGCGGATCGCATTTTCGCTGAGAGGAGTCAGCAGAGAATATCCGCTGACTGTGCGGGATGGAAGACAGTATCTTGCAGATTATCTTCACCGAATGGACAAAGATGCCGAGGCAAAGAATCGATGGGAAAAGGCAAGAAAGCTCTGCATGGGACGTACATTTGAGAAAACACGTGGGGAAGGAATGGATAGAGAAAATGCCTGCCTTCTTGTGGATCATATCTGGTTTCAGTACCAGAAACAGACTCCCTTTGTCTTAAAAGGATTAACACTACGCATTGAAAAAGGGGAATTTCACGTCATACTGGGAGGAAATGGAAGCGGGAAGACAACACTTTTGTCTATTCTTGGTAAGCGTCAATATGCATCCAGAGGGAAGATTCGTCTGGGGAAGGAGAAAAAACGTCCGACGATCTCTTTTCTTCCGCAGAATCCCAAGGCAATGTTTTCGAGGGATACGGTAGAAGAGGAATTGACAGAGGCAGGGTGTAGTGAAGCGTTGGTGCAGTCATTGAAGCTTGCAGAACTTAATAGTCAGCACCCTTATGATTTAAGCGGAGGAGAACAGCAAAGGCTGGGACTTGCAATGGTTTTGTCCGGTGAGCCGGAGCTTTTGCTTCTGGATGAGCCGACGAAAGGACTTGATGTAGAAGCGAAAGAACAGATTGGCGATTATTTGCGTGAGTACGTGGAACAGGGGCATACAGTATTATGTGTAACACATGATGTGGAGTTTGCAGCTGCTTATGCGGATGTGTGCAGTCTTCTGTTTGAAGGAGAAATTTTGTCAACAGAGCCGGTGCAGACATTTTTTGAAGATAATGCGTTCTATACAACGGATTCCAGAAGGCTGATCCGGGGGATGTAGGACGGGAGAGATAAGAGGAAATCGGAAGATTCCCTCTTATTTTTTAAATTTGTAAAAAAATAGGTGAATTAAAGGATGAAATGACTCCAGACGAAAGAATGCAAAAATATTTGCAAGGCGAAGAGGTGGATTGCGTTCCATATGGGTTGTTGGCGCCAGATGATGCAATGGCGCATATTTGGGGATATACACGAGGAGATATGATGCGTTCTTTTGATTTGCGATGTGAGATTATACGCAGAAAAAAAGAACAATATGGTTTTACTGGATTGTCGGCATCTATGGGACTTCGAGGTATTGCAGAAGTTGCAGGATCGGTAATGTTTTATCCAGAGGAATCCAGCGATTATGTTCAGGAATATTGTATGAAAACTTATGATTCATTAGGAAGCATAGAACCCTTTTCGTTGATTCGCGGAAGTGAACTGGTAAAAAGAAAATTGGATGAAATATCAAAGATGAAAGAAATATTTCCGGAAATGGGAGTATCTACCGATGTAGCAGGACCTATTTCCACAGCAATTGCAATGAGACCGGTAGAAAATGTTTTGCGAGATGTTCGTAGGGAGCCGGAAAAACTGCATCAATTAATGGATTATTGTGTCGAATGTTCTTTGGAATGGGTGAAGCTGTTTTGTGAGCAAATGGGATCTTGTAGTGTTGGGATTTCTGATCCGGTTACAACAACAGATATTCTCGGCATGAAATATTTTAAAGAGTTTTCAAAACCTTATTTAATCAAATTGTTTGAAGGAATCAAACGGATATCGGGAAATAATCCGTCATTACATATATGTGGACATACGAGAAAAATATGGAACGACTTAATGGAAATAGGTGTAGATAATTTTAGTCTGGATAATTGTGAGGACATGCGAGAAGCAAAAGAAGTTATGGGAGAAAGAGTGTTTCTGTCAGGAAATGTAGCTCCGGTGCAAGTAATGCGTAACGGAACCATTGACGATGTGATTGGGGCAGTGAAAGAAGTTTTAAAAAAGTGTGCAGATAGTCCTTGCGGGCATATGCTGCTGACGGGATGTCAGCTTCCGATAGGTACGAGTCAAGAAAATATAGATGCATTTATATATGCTGCAAGAACCCATGGAAGAGGTGCGCGAATGGGAAAAATGCCAAAAGGGATGGAGTAGTATCCTGCTTTCTCTTAGTTATAAATTGTTTCAATAAAGTTATTAAAAATAACAATTAGGTTTCTCTATTTTTTTGTGATAAGCTACATCTAGTAACATATATAGTGATGCGTTTGCATTTAAAAGGGAATCCGGTGCAAGTCCGGAACAGCCCACTCTACTGTAAGAAGGACGAAGGCCTAAGACAAGCCACTCATTGATGAAAATGGGGAAGGAGAAGCCGGAGGAAGAATTTAAGTCAGGAGACCTGCTATATATGAAAGAACTTTTCGGTGGGGAAAGGACAGTGTTTACGCTGTCTTTTCTGCACCTTTTTTGGGCTTATTAGTGATAAGAAGTTAGAAAAAGATTGAGGTGTGAAAGTAAAGAGGTGGAATGAGAATGGAGATTCAAGTAATATCAGGCTTTTTAGGAGCCGGAAAGACGACGTTTCTGAATCAGTATCTTCCGGTTCTTAAAGGTAAGACCGTAGTGATTGAAAATGAATTCGGTGATGTAGGTCTGGATGGAGAATTGATTCAAGAGGATGTGCCGGTGAGGGAGATTTATGCAGGGTGTATTTGCTGTAGTCTGGCATTGGATTTTCGGAAGGGGATCAAAGAACTAAAGGAACAATTTTCGCCGGATCAGCTTGTGATCGAGCCATCCGGAGTAGGACGACTTTCTGATATCGTACAGGCATGTAACAAAGCTCGGGAAAAAGAGGGCATCGACCTTACGATAACCAAGCTGATCACAATCGTTGATATAAAGAGCTTCGAAGAGTATAGAGAAGATTTTGGCGCATTTTATTTAGATCAGATCCGTCACGCCGGATTAATTCTTCTTAGCAATCTGGAGGGGCTGGAGCAAGAGGAGAAGCTTCGTCTGATAAAAGAGATAAGACAAGAAAATCCGGCAGCCGTGATCTACGATGGAGACTATCGAAAATTAAGTGATTCCGAGCTTCAGGATCTGATTTCTGAGGTGCCTGATTACGAGATGTCTTCCGAGACGCCAGAAAGACATGCTTTTCCGGCAGGCAGAGTATTCTCCAGTGTTTCTTTCAATGAGGTTTCGGAGTTTACACAAGCACAGGTTCAATTACTGGAACAACAGTTAAAGGACATCGAGCACGGGAAGATTTTGCGGGCAAAGGGAATCTTAGAGGTAGAAGGGAAGAAGATACAGTTCAACTATACGCCTTTTGGTTATGAAGCAAGAGAGACCGATTCGGAAAAAGAGCAGACGACCAAAGCGGCAATTATCGGCTGTGATCTGAATGAAGCGGAGATAAGAGATTTATTTCTTTAAAAATAAAATGGAAGGAGGAAAAAACACTGTGGGGGAAATAAAAGATTTTAATTGTACATATGACAATTCGGCAGGAATTAACGGAGAAGTGACAGAAGGATTGGGACTTTGCTTCCCAGATGCGTATCTGCACTCCGATACAATGGCAAAGCTTTCCAAGGCATTGAAGGAACATGACAACGCTCCATTTTGTGAACTCCCTTTCTGTCATACTGTAGAGGCTGAGGCGATGGGAGGAATCATCAATTACGGAAATGAAAAGACCGGTCCTCGTGCCAAAGAATATCTCTGTACAGAAGTGGAAGAATTATTGAAGCTCCCGGAGATTGATTATAGCAAGGGGAGGATTCACGAAGTGTTGACAGCCTGTCGGAAACTTCGTGAAGAAGGAGAGCATGTAGTTTTGCAGGTGTCCGGTCCATTTACGATCTTAAATGTGTTAATAGATGCGAGATATGTATTTAAGGGAATGCGCAAGAAACCGGAGATTATGAAAGAAGTATTCTGGAAGCTGGGCAGAGAAGTTTTAAGATTTATTGACGAGGCGAAAAAATATGGAGTGGATATGGTAAGTTATGCAGATTCCTCCGGCGGAGTCAATATTCTGGGACCGAAGATGGCAGAGCAGGTTGTAAATGATTTTACTTGCGAGTTTGTAAAAGAATTAGAAAAGAAGGCAGATGATAATTTACTGATCATGTTATGCCCGAAGACAACATTTGCCCTGCTGGGAACAGAGAAAGCGAGTCTTGAAGATGTGGAGTTATCTGCGCCAATGCGGTATGGAGAGGCTTGTATTGAGGTGATCGGAAAGGTGAAGCTTACCGGTCAGATGTGTATCAAAAATATTCAATATATGCTGGAAAATGGGAAAATTAAAGCAATAAAATTACAATAAATGGAGGACAGAGAGATGGAAAAGTTAAAGGAAGAATTGTTAAAGCGTTTATCTGACGGAGTCGTAGAGATGGAAGAGGATGACGTGGAGGAAGCTGCAAAGGAATACTTAGAAGCAGGATTTCCGGCATTTGACGGAATTATGGAAGGACTGGTAGACGGTATGAATCGTGCCAGTGAATTATATGAGGCGGAAGAATATTTTGTGACAGATGTACTTCTTTGCTCTGATGCAATGTATGTAGGTCTTGATATTCTGCGCCCGTATTTACCGGAAACATCCGGTGAAAATAAAGTGAAAGCAGTTATCGGAGTTGTTGAAGGCGATACCCATGATATTGGCAAGAATCTGGTGAAGATTATGATGGAGACTGCCGGATTCGAAATGATTGATCTCGGAAGAGATGTTCCGCTTCAGAAATTTGTAGATACTGCGATTGAAAATCATGCAGATCTTATCTGTATGTCAACCTTGATGACAACAACCATGGGTGGAATGGAGACTGTCATCAACCTTCTGAAAGAAGCCGGTATCCGTGATCAGGTGAAAGTTATGATCGGAGGAGGACCGATTTCGCAAAAATTTGCTGATAAGATTGGTGCAGACTCATATACAGCGAATGCTGTAGAGGCAGTAAAAGCAGCGAAAGAAATGTTGAATATTGCATAGGAGACGATGATGTTAACACCGAAAGAAAGACTGAAAAACATATTTGAAGGAGAGCCGGTAGATCGTCCGGCTTGTATTTGCCCGGGCGGGATGATGAACATGATCACAACAGATCTGATGGATGAGGTGAAAGTTTATCTTCCCGAGGCACATAATGATGCAAGACAGATGGCGGAACTTGCAAAAGCTGTGTACGAAAAGGGATGCTTCGAGAATTATGGCGTACCATTTTGTATGACAGTGGAAGCAGAGGAAATGGGCGCCGGGGTTGATATGGGAACGAAGATTTATGAGCCGCATGTTATTGAATACGTGATGGAATCCGTCAGTGATTATGAGAAGCTTGTTCCGGTGGATGTGACAAAAGGAAGAGCCAAAGTCGTGACAGATGCAATCCGCATTTTAAAGGAAGAGACATCGGAAGTTCCAATTGTAGGAAATCTGACCGGACCGATCAGTACAGCAAGCTCTCTGATGGAGCCTGTAATTTTCTATAAGGAACTTCGTAAGAAAAATAAAGAGGCTCATGCATATATGGAGTTCGTTACAGATCAGCTGATTGCTTTTGGAAAAGCGCAGATAGAGGCAGGCGCAGATGTGATTGCAATTTCTGATCCAAGTGGAACAGGAGAGATTTTAGGACCGAAGTACTTTAAAGAGTTTGCAGTTACTTATTTAAATAAGCTTCTGGAGGGACTTCAGACAGTCGGACTTGGCACGATCGTTCACATATGCGGACACATGGGCTCTGTGTACAATGAGATCAATGAAGTGAAAAGCAGTGTATTAAGCTTTGATTCTGTTGTGCCGATGAAGGAAGCAAGAGCTCATCTTAAGGATCGTGTGTTGATGGGAAATGTCAGCACGTATACACTGGAATTCGGAGAGCCGGAACGGGTTGCGCTTCTTACGAAGAATTGTGTGAAAAATGGTTCGGATATTATTTCACCGGCGTGCGGCTTGGGAATGAAATCACCAATCAAGAATATACAGGCTATTTTGAAATGCCTAAGTGAGGAGGCATAGCAGATGGCAGAGATTGTAGTCAGACCAATGGAAGTAAAGGGACAGTCGCAGGAGCCGGTGCGAGTGTTCTGTGAAAATGGAGCAAACCTTTTACAAGCGCTATTGGATGCGGGGATTTTTGTGGACAATGCCTGCAGTGGAAAAGGAATTTGTGGAAAATGTAAAGTAAAAGTGTTAAAGGGATCTTTGTCTGAGATGTCTGAGACAGAAAAGAAGGTGTTGAAAGAGCAGGAGCTTGCAGACGGCATAAGGCTGTCTTGTTTGGCGGAAGTAACCGAAGATGTTGAAATCGCACTTTTACAGAAGGAACGGAAGCATAAAGTTCTTACCGGAGGATATATCCCGGAATTTCAGAAGGATGAACATGAAAGCGGTTATGGTGTGGCGATCGATATCGGTACAACGACCGTTGTCACTGCACTGATTGAGCTTTCAACAGGAAAAGAAATTGCTAATGCATCGATGATCAATGCGCAGAAGCATTTTGGATTGGATGTGTTGACGAGAATTACATATGAGTATGAGAATCCCAAGACAGGTGTGAGAGAACTCCAGGAGGCAATCGTGAAGTCCATCAATGCTATGTTGAGCGAAGTGTGTCAGGAGGCAGGAGTCCGTCGAAGATGCATTCGTGAAATTGATGTGGCTGCCAACTGTACGATGATGCATATGCTTCTCGGAGTAGATGCAAGATCCATCGGCAGAGCTCCATACAAGCCGGAATTTTTAAGTGCCCGGACACTTCCTGCAAGGGAAATCGGAATTGAAGCGGCAGAAGACACCGTTTTGTACTGTCTCCCACAAGTGTCTGCATATATCGGCGCAGATATTGTTGCGGGAGCGTATGTATGCGAAATGCAAAAAGCAAAGGGGAATGTGTTATTTATTGATATAGGAACAAATGGAGAGATTGTACTGGCAAGCAAGGGGAAACTCTTATGCTGCTCTTGTGCGGCAGGACCGGCGCTGGAAGGAATGAATATCAGCTCAGGGATGCGTGCGACGGAAGGCGCAGTAGAGGATGTGGAGATTTCTGAAGAGGGAATTACCTTGAAGGTAATCGGAGATCAGACACCGGTAGGAATCTGCGGAAGTGGTATCCTTGCAGTGCTTAGAGAGCTTTTAAAGAGCGGGATTGTAAAAAAGACCGGTGTATTCGTGAAAAAAGACAAATTAGCGGAAACAGATTATCGTTATCCGATGATTCGCATGAATGGGACAAAACGAGAATTTATTCTTAAGGAAAAACCGGAACTTTTGATCACACAGGGGGATGTCAGACAGGTACAGCTTGCAAAAGGGGCGATTTTATCAGGCTTTACCGCGCTTTGCAATAAGGCGGGAATTCAAATGGAAGAGCTGGATAGAGTTATGATCGCAGGTCAGTTCGGGGCACATCTTCCGGCTGATTCCTTAACGGGGACCGGTATTTTACCAAAAGCAGTCGAAGATAAACTGGTCTATGTAGGGAATTCCTCGAAAACAGGTGCTTATATGACGCTAATGTCTGACAGGATCAAAAGAGAGATGGAAGAACTGGCGGAACAGATGGAATATATGGAGCTGGCAGAAACGGAGAATTATGAACGGATTTTCACAGAATGTATGATTTTTCCATCATAGAGTAAATGAGGAGGGAGCAATATGGATTACGCGGAACTGAAACAGTTGATGAGCAAACAGAAGGATGAGATGACTGCTGCGGAACGGATGAAAGCGTATAATGCAGGGGAAGAGGTGGATTATATTCCCTATACTTTACAGGCGCCGGATCCGGCGATGGCAGATATCTTTGGGTTTACAACTACCCAGTTTGCAAAAGATTTTGAGGTGAAGAGCGAAGTCATTCGGAGAAGACGGGATGAGTTTGGCTTGGACAGCTTTAATGTAGGGCTGGGGCTTAAAACAATTGGTGGAGCGCTTGGCTCTGTCTTAAATGCACCGGAGCATGGAATTGACTATGTGGAAAAGCATGTACTCCAGGATTATGCAGATTTTGATAAATTGGAAGTTACGGATCCATATAAGAATCCGAAGCTTGCTCCGATCTTAGAAAGCGCGAAGCGGTTAAAGGATCGCTTCCCGGATGTCAGTATGACCACAAGTGTAGCAGGACCGATATCGACAGCGATTGCGGTGCGTCCGGTGGAGAAAGTGTTGAAGGATACAAGAAAAAATCCTGAGATGCTTCACAAGCTTCTGGATCTTACGGTGGAGTGTTCTTTGCGGTGGTTTGAAGCTTTTTACCATGAATTTGGTTCTGTGGGAACCAATTTTTCAGATCCGGTTACCTGTATGGATGTAATCAGTAAGGCACAGTTTGATGAATACTCACTTCCATATATCAAAAAGCTGATTGACGGTACTAAGAAAATTATGGGATCGGCGCCGGGAGCGCATATCTGTGGGAAGACGAGCCCGATCTGGAGCGACCTTGCAGATGCCGGATTGTTCTCATTCAGCATTGATAACTGCGAAGATCTGGAAGTTGCGAAAAAAGCAGTGGGAGACCGTATGAGAATTGCCGGAAATGTACCTCCGGTAGATGTGATGAAAGAAGGAACGATTGATGAAGTCATCGCGTCTTGTAAGGAATGTATCATAAAATGTGCGGACAGTCCGGCAGGCTTTATTTTGAATACCGGATGTCAATTGCCCATTGGAACTCCGAAGGCGAATGTAGAAGCATTTATCTATGCTGCAAGAAAATATGGACGAGGTGCAAAACTTGGATGTATGCCGAGGGGGATTATGGAAGAAGCGTAAATGCAATGGACAGAGTGAAAGAATTCCCGTGGAGAGTTTTTACAGATTTTTCTTGCATATCTTGTAAAAAAGCTATATAATAACAGACGTGCAAAGCGGATTGTGCAAAGAAAGTGGTAAATAAGCCAAATAAAAAAGGAGATTTCACTATGGGAAAATATTTTGGAACAGACGGATTCCGTGGAGAAGCCAATGAAGTATTAACAGTAGAACACGCATTTAAGGTGGGGCGCTTCCTCGGATGGTATTACGGACGAGATCATAAAGCCCGTGTAGTGATTGGAAAAGATACAAGAAGAAGCAGCTATATGTTTGAATATGCACTGGTTGCAGGACTTACAGCGTCAGGAGCAAATGTTTACCTTCTGCATGTTACGACAACACCGAGTGTGTCTTACGTGACAAGAACCGATAATTTTGACTGTGGAATTATGATTTCTGCAAGTCACAATCCATTTTATGACAATGGAATCAAAGTGATCAATGGAAAAGGTCATAAGCTGGAGGCTGAGGTCGAGGAGAAGATTGAAGCGTATATTGACGGCGAGATTGCAGAGCTTCCACTGGCAAAGAAAGAAGAGATCGGACGTACGATAGACTATGCAGCAGGAAGAAATCGCTATATCGGATATCTCATTTCTCTTGCAACACGTTCTTTCGAGGATATGAAGGTTGGACTGGACTGTTCAAACGGAAGCGCATTTGCTATTGCTAAGAGTGTCTATGATGCATTGGGTGCAAAGACTTATGTTATTAACTGTGAGCCGGATGGAACGAATATTAACACGAACTGCGGTTCTACACATATTGAAGTGCTTCAGAAATATGTAAAAGACAATCAATTAGATGTAGGATTTGCATATGATGGTGATGCGGACCGCTGTATTGCAGTCGACGAAAATGGTAATGTAATTGACGGAGATCTGATTCTTTATATTTGTGGAAAATACTTAAAAGAAAATGGCAGATTGAATGGAAATACAATTGTTACAACAATCATGTCTAACTTAGGCTTATACAAAGCTTGTGACAAGATTGGAATGAAGTATGAAAAGACTGCAGTCGGAGATAAATATGTTTATGAGAATATGGTGAGAAATGACTACTCACTTGGCGGGGAGCAGTCAGGACATATTATTTTCAGTAAGCATGCTACGACCGGAGATGGAATCTTAACTTCTCTTATGATTATGGAAGTGATTCTGGAGAGAAAATTAAGTCTTGGAAAATTAGCAGAGGAAGTGAAGATCTACCCACAGCTTCTGAAAAATGTGCGTGTAGCCGATAAGCAGACTGCAAGAGAGAATAAAGAAGTAGTGAAGGCAGTGGAAGAAGTGACAAAAGCGCTTGGCGATGATGGACGTATCCTTGTAAGAGAAAGCGGAACAGAGCCGGTACTTCGCGTCATGGTAGAAGCAGCAACCGATGAATTGTGTGAAAAATATGTAAATCAGGTGGTAGATGTGATCAAAGCCGAAGGGTTGATTGTTACATTATAAATAGGTGATTGGTTCGGGATAGATAAAAAATCTGTCCCGAATTTTCTTTGTTTGCGCGCCATGGGCGCGCTCTAACGGGTGTAAGTCCCGAACATGCCCAGATAGTGGGAAATGTATAGCTGAACAGCAAGGGTGTCCATCGTGAGGTGGAATCTGAAGGAAGCTGTAAGCAAATCTCTGGTCCGACGAACAGAAATC
>ENA-OPDH01001326-OPDH01001326.1-human-gut-metagenome-genome-assembly--contig:-NODE-1326-length-18094-cov-3.226343_pt1 | contig 18094 bp, 14 predicted proteins | sample MGYA00241260_ERZ501500 | MGnify/ENA primary metagenome ERZ501500 (study PRJEB25962, sample SAMEA2042519) | human gut metagenome | biome: human gut; feature: human-associated habitat; material: faeces...
GCCGATCTCAGCCTTGGTGGAGGGGGTGTAGATGGGCTCGGGCAGCTTCTCGGACTCCTTCAGGCCCTCGGGCAGCTGGATGCCGCACACCTTGCCGGTCTTCTGGTAGCTGGCCCAGCCGCTGCCGGTGATGTAGCCGCGCACGATGCACTCGATGGGCAGCATGGTCAGCTTACGGCACATCATGCTGTTGCCGTCGAACTGGGGCTGCTGGAAGAACTCCGGCATATCCTTCACGTCCACGCTCAGCATATGGTTGGGCAGCAGATCGCGGGTGTAATCGAACCAGAATTTGCTCATCTGGGTCAGAACGGTGCCCTTTTTGGTGACCTTGTTTTTCAGGATGACATCAAACGCGGAAATGCGGTCGGTAGCAACCATGATGAGGCTGTCACCGTTATCATAGATCTCACGAACCTTGCCTTCTTTAATGGGCTTGAACTCAGTCATAATCAAACACTCCATTTTCCAATGCCGAAAAAGCGGCGGTGTATCTTACCTGATTATTGTACCATGTCTGCGAACAGTTTGAAAGAAACAGAATGAAAGGAAAATCAGGCCGTTTTTGCATTTTTCTCGTGAAAAATGTACGAAAAATAGAATCAAAATTCGGCGATTTGACGATAAAAGTCGTACTTTCACAACAATGAAGCACCTTTTTGTAAAATGTAGGCATGGACATTCCGGCGATTGTGCGGTATCTTATAATCAACAAATTAAAATAGGGAGGGTTTACATATGGGCAGTTTTCCCAAAGATTTTCTGTGGGGCGGTGCCACCGCTGCCAACCAGTGCGAGGGTGCATGGCAGGCAGGCGGCAAGGGCCTTGCCACCGTGGATGTGACCCCGTTTGGCCCGGACCGCTTCCCGGTGGCGCTGGGTCGGCTGGAAATGCTGGAGTGCGACGACAAGCACTATTATCCCAGCCATGAAGCCATTGACCTGTATCACCATTATAAAGAGGACATCGCCCTCTTTGCCGAGATGGGTTTCAAGTGCTTCCGGCTGTCCATCGCATGGACCCGCATCCTGCCGAACGGCGACGATGCCAAGCCCAATGAAGAGGGCTTGAAGTTCTATGAGGATGTGTTTGATGAGTGCCACAAATACGGCATTGAACCGCTTGTGACCATCTGCCACTTCGATACCCCCATTGCCCTCATAAAAAAGTATGGCGGCTGGAAAGACCGCCGCATGGTGGATGCCTATGTGCACTACTGTGAAGTGCTGTTTGACCGCTACAAGGGGAAGGTGAAATACTGGCTCACCTTCAACGAGATCAACATGCTGCTGCATCTGCCCTTTACCGGCGCGGGGCTAGTGTTCTATCCGGGCGAGAATGTGCAGCAGGTGGAGTATCAGGCGGCACATCATGAACTGGTGGCCAGCGCAAAGGCGGTCAAGCTGGCCCATGAAAAGATGCCCGGTGCCATGGTGGGCTGTATGCTGGCGGCAGGCCAGTATTACCCGCGCACCTGTGCACCGGAGGATATCCGTGCCGCGCAGGAAGCGGACCGCGACAACTACTTCTTTACCGATGTGCAGGCCCGGGGAGCCTACCCGGTGTGGGCAAAAAAGCGGATGGAGAAAGCCGGCATCACCCTACACACCGAGCCGGGCGATGAGCAGGTTCTGAAAGAAGGCACCGTGGATTTTGTCTCCTTCAGCTACTATTCCAGCCGCTGCATCACCACGGATCAGGAGATCCTGGCAGAAGAAAAGGCCGACGGCAATGCGGTGCTGGAAGCCGTGAAGAACCCGTACCTCAAGGCCAGCGAGTGGGGCTGGGCCATCGACCCGGTGGGCCTGCGCGTGACCCTGAACACCATCTACGACCGGTACGAAAAGCCCATGTTCATTGTGGAGAACGGCCTTGGCGCGGTGGATACCGTGAAAGCGGACGGCTCCATCCACGACAGCTACCGCATCGATTATCTGCGCGCCCACATCGAGCAGATGGAAAAGGCCGTTAACGAGGACGGCCTGCCGCTGATGGGCTACACCACATGGGGCCCTATCGACCTTGTGAGCGCATCCACCGGTGAGATGAAAAAGCGCTACGGCTTTATCTATGTGGATAAGGACAACGACGGCAACGGCACACTGGCCCGCAGCCGCAAGGACAGCTTCTACTGGTACAAAAAGGTCATTGCTTCAAACGGCACCGACCTTGCCTGAAATTTGCGAAAAAATAAATTTGTGAGAAAGAATTGGAATTTATGACACCTGAGATCATTGCACACCGCGGCGCGTCCTATCTTGCGCCGGAAAATACCCTTTCTGCGTTCCGCAAGGCGATGGAGATCGGCGCGGACGGCGTGGAAATGGACGTACAGCAGACCAGCGATAAAAAGCTGGTGATCCACCACGATTTTGTCATTGACTGGCACACCGATATGCGTGGCCAGATCTACGACATGACCGAGGGCGAGCTGAAGGCGCTGGACTTTGGCAGCTGGAAGGATGTGAACTATCGGAACGAGAGGATCGCTACCCTGCAGGAGGCACTGGCTCTGTGCAGGGAAATGGAAGGTACCATCGTTCAGCTGGAAATGAAGGCCACCATCGATGACGACCCGGATTTTGTCCCCCGCGTGATCGAGGAGGTGCGTGCAGCAAACATTACCGACCGGCTGGTGGTGATCTCGTTCAACCACGACCTGCTGCGGCAGGCAAAGCAGCTGATGCCGGAGCTGAAGGTGGGCGTGCTGGTCTACGGTGCCATGGAGACCATGGCGCTGCCCACTAGCACATGGGAAATGCTTGGCCTGCAGAACGGGCTGGAAGAGGATGATTTTCCACAGCTGCCGCCGCTGTCGGTGGAAAATGTGGATGACGAAAACTGCAGCTGGGCCCTGCGCTGGATGGGCAACCAGATCAGTATGCTGCAGGCGAACTTTCCGGGCAAGAGTCTGGTAGAGGTAGCCCAGCGCCTGCTGGAACAGCGGGACCCGGTAAAGTATGTGCAGACGCTGGACTTCAAGCCGGACTGGGTGAGCTGCGAATATCACACCGCTTACCAGCAGCCCAGCATGGTGCAGAAGCTGCATGATCTGGGCATCAAGGCGGCATACTGGACGGTGGACGGGGAACAGGCCGTGAAAGACCTTTGGCCCCTGCAGCCGGATGCCATCGTCACAAACCGCCCGGACCGCGTGCGGGAATGGATCGCTAACCTGGAAATGACAGAATAAAAGGCAGAAGCTGCATCCCTTCGGTGCGGCTTGATTCCCCAAGCAACATCTGAAAAGCAAACAGCGGACAGCCTGCAGGCCGTCCGCTGTTGTGCTATGCAAAAGATGTTATAAAATATATCCGAGGCTCCGCAGCACGAACAGCCAGAAGGTCAGGCTGAATGCGCTGAACAGGGTGGTGGTAACGCACACGCTGCCGGTAAGCACACCTTCGTGGCCCATCTGCTTTGCCATAACGTAGCACGCCGGGGTGGTGATGCTGCCCAGCATCACCAGCAGGGCCACCAGCTTTTCGTCGGTAAAGCCAAAGCGCACAGCCAGCGGCAGGAACAGCGCAGGCAGCACCATCAGCTTGACCACAGTAGCCACAGCGGTAGGCTTGAGGTATCCCAGAGCTTTTTTGCCCTTGAAGCCTGCACCAATGGCAAGCAGGGCCAGAGGGCTGGTCAGACCGGCCACATTGGAAAGGGCCTTATCCAGCATGGCAGGCATGGAAATGTGCAGCATGCTCCACGCAAAACCCGCTGCAATGCCCAGAAGGATGGGGTTCGTCAGGATGCCTTTCACACTCTTTTTGAGCTTTTCAGCCATATTGCCGGTCTGAGCCTGCGCAGTGGGCGCTTCCAGCATCAAAATGACCACTGCCATGATGTTATACAGCGGCACACTGCCAAGGATCATCAGGCTGGACATGCTGGCATCGCCGTAGATGCTCTGCAGAAAAGCCGAGCCGAGGATGGCAGCCGACGAGCGGTAACACACCTGAACGAACTCGCCCACAAGGCCGGTGCCCTTTAAAAACAGCTTTGCCAGCGCCCAGATCACAAGGATGCACGCCAGTGTGACCGCAAAGCAGAACAGCACATACCGGCCATCGAAGGTGGCGCGGACATCGTTTTTGCCAAGGTCGCGGAACAGCTGCACCGGCAGTGCCACATAAAACACGAACTTGTTGGCCCCGGCCACGAACGCATCGCTCAGAAAACCGGTGCGGTGCAGCACATAGCCCAGCAGCATGATAAAGAACAGCGGCATGGTGCTGTTCATACTGAACAGAATATTTTCCAGCATGGCTCAAACCCCGCCATGACGGCGCTGTTCCGCTGAAAGCTCCTGCTGCAGAGCAGCTTTGCGGTGGTCCAGCAGCAGGTCTTTGTTGTACTTGAAGTAGCGTTCGCAGCCGTTCTCGGTGAGGAAGGCGTGGGACACCGGGTCCACCGTCAGCTCGGTGACGAACACCACCATCTCCTGGCTTTCGGCAAAGGCCTGTTCCATAAAGTCGAAAGCGGCTTCCAGCGCGGCGCTGGCGGTCTGCTGGGCCTTTTCGCGCTCATCGGCAAGGGACTGGAACTGCCCGCGCAGCAGGTCGAAGGCTTCCTGTGTGCCGGCGGCGTTGGCACGGCGCAGTTCGCCCTCCCAGCCGCGCAGCACGGCCAGCACCTGCAGGCGGGTGGTCAGAGCATCTTTGCTCAGCAGCCCGGCGGCACGCTTTTGCTGTGTTTCGGTGTCGTAATCCATGATCTGCTGGTGGAACATTTCTGCCGAGCCGTCCGGGATATCCTCCGGAACGGTGGCAAGGGCTTTTTTGGTCTCCCGCAGAAAGGCATAGCAGCTGTCGGTCACTGCATCTGCCTGACGGGAGGCCGTGAACCGGGTGCCGAGGCCTGCAAGGATCAGGCTGACCAGCGAAAGCCGCTCGTCGAAGGGGGCCTGCAGCAGCCGTGCGAACACGGCGGGCTTTGCCTGTCCGGCCAAGATCTCCTCTACGCCGTAGTCGTCGCGGTACTTATAGTAAAGGTCGAGGTAGGCGGAGAAGTCCTCTGCGATCTTCGGGTGCTGGATGTACTCGCGGATCAGGTCTTCATCAGCCTGCAGACCCAGTGTTTCGTAGGTGTCCAGCAGATTGGAAAGATCCTCCCAGCCGCGGGCGGTCACGAACTGGGTGCCGTCCACATCGGCGTTGATCTGGTAGAAGTTCTGCGGGTGCAGCTCCAGATAGCTCAAAATGGCGCTGTGGATGTGGGCAGCGCGGGCATAGTCCTTCCACACGGGCAGGTCCGGCTCAATGTCCATGCGGCGCACGCGGTCCAGCGTAACGATATCAAAGTCGCGCACAGATTTGTTATATTCCGGTGGGTTGCCTGCCGCCACGATCACCCAGCCCGCAGGCACGGCCTGATTGCCAAAGGTCTTGCATTGCAAAAATTGCAGCATGGTGGGGGCCAGCGTTTCCGACACACAGTTGATCTCGTCGATGAACAGAATGCCCTCGGAGAGGCCGGTGGCCTCCATCTTGGCGTAGATGCTGGCAATGATCTCGCTCATGGTGTATTCGGTCACCGAGACATCCTTTCCGCCGTAGTTGCGCTGGCGGATGAAGGGCAGGCCCACGGCGCTCTGGCGGGTGTGGTGGGTGATGGTGTAGGCCACCAGCGCCACGCCACACTCCCGGGCTACCTGCTCCATCACCTGTGTCTTGCCAATGCCCGGAGGCCCCATGAGCAGAATGGGACGCTGCCGGATGGCCGGGATGGCGTATTCGCCCAGAGCATCCTTGGCAAGGTAGGCTTTTACGGTGTGTTCAATTTCTTCTTTGGCTCGTTTGATATTCATAACAAATTCCCTCACGAATTGTTCAGGTCACGGTACAGGTCGTCCTCTTCGGCCAGCGCGTCGGCAAGGGTGCTTTGCGGGCGGGCTGCTGCACCGGTAAATTCCTCTTCATCCAGAACTACCTTCATGGCCCACGGCGGTACATTGGCATCGTCGAACCGCTCCCCCAGAAACAGAAAAGCGGTGTCGTAGGCCGGGCGCTTGGCGGGGTAGGTGCCCATGCCGTCGGTGAAGTACAAAAGGCCCCGCAGGTTCGAGAACTTCTTCTCGGCGCACAGCTGGTTCACGTATTCAAAGGCCGGGCGGAAGTCCGTTCCGCCAAGCCCCTTGATGGCCATCGTTTGCAGATAGTGGTCAAACTCCTCCCGCGAGGTGATTTTGATGTCCTCCTGAATGTCCTCGTCGCACTGGATGATGTGGACGTTGATGTGGCTGAAAAAGCTCTCCGTGCTTTGCAGGATGTTGTACGTCTTCTGCAAAAACGCCTGCACCTGTTCGCCCATCACCGACCCGGACGTGTCTTTTCCCGGTTGACGGCGCGGAGATTCTGCATCATGCCGCCTGCCTCGTCGCCGCGCTGCTTGTTGAACGTCTCCAAGTCGGTCTGCATCTGCTCGGCAATGTGCTGCCAGTCCTGCACGAGGGCGGATAGCGCCGCTTGTGCCTGCGCCGTGCTGGCATCCTCCTGCTGACCGTCGTCCGGCTGGTCGTCGTCCGGCTGACCGCGCTGTGATGTACCTGATGTCCCGCCACCGTTATCCCCCGCTGCTTGCTCCTCCGCCATAGCAACGCGCGCAGTCGGTGCATACCAAAGTGCGTGATTATCCGGCGAAAACAGGCGCTTCAGGCGGGCAAATTCCGTTTCGCTCGGCGGATTCATCCGCAGATACGTATAGAGTTTCTCCGCCGTCAGCAGGTTGTTGACCCTCGGCGCAATCTGCTGGAGGACTTGCACCTGCCCCGCCGCCTGCGCGTTCGTGAGCATCGGCAGATTCAAGTCGTTGATGACCCCCTCCACCGCCATGTCGCACGCTAAATTCCACAGCGGCTGCAGCACGCTCGGCTTCACCTCGAAGTGTCGGAAAACGCCGTGGAGGATTAGGGATACCCCTCATAATTGAGTCCAACCCAGCTGCGTCATCCCTGCCGGGCAAAAATTCCGAGAAAAAGTGCAATTCAAGCGCATTGTTCGCACGAGAAATAAACCTCGTTACAGCAAGCTGTTTCTTTCTGCTTCCGCAATCATCTCGTCGGGCGATAGTCCTTCGATGCGCTTTAAGTCCGCATCTGCCTCCGGAAGAATGCGGCACGCTTCCGTGTAGTAATCTTGCAGCTGACTGCGTGCATACTGGGCGAGTTCTGCCTTGTCGGAATCAGCGGAGGCTTTCGGATTGCAGATCAAATCGCGGTCGTTTATCTGCAAATACGGTGACTGTGCCGCTTCCTGTACGAAGCATGACACCGGCTGCGTTGCCGATACATAGGACATGTACAGGTTTTGTTTTGCGCGGGTGACAGCAACATAGAAGAGTTTCCGCTCATCATCAAGCGTACTTTGATATTTGTCTTTGTTTTCCGCAAATGTGCCGCCCAGCACATGATAGTATTGCTTCCCGCCCAGCGTACGCGCGGGAAACTCATTTTTCGTAAGTTCAGGCAAAAAAACCGTGTGAAATTCCAGCCCTTTTGCCTTGTGAACCGTCATGATTTGCACGGCATCATTGTCGGGGGCCTTCTCTTGAAAGCTGATGTACCGATATTCCTGTGCCGCTCGTTTCGCAAGAAATTTCAGCAGCATATCGACGCGCGCTGATAGCTGATAATCGCCATAGATTTCATCAAAGTCATCTAAAATTCTTTTGATTCCATCCAAACTCATTCTGCACGCATCAAGGTCTTTCGCCGCATCATCCAAGAAGTTGATTTTCTCGCAAAATTCACACAGAATTTTTCCTGAAGATTGTTGATATCCTGATACTCATCTACAACCAAATACTGAATCTGCGAAAGACGCGCCTTGATTTGCGGATTGCTTTCCATTTGGCGCAGCGTCTCAAAAATCACCAAAGAAAAATCAATATACGCTAAGTGGAACGACCGGACGACAGAGCGGAAAAGGCGCAAGCAGATGGCGCAGGTGAATCTGGAAATAGTATTATGCGGGGGCGCACCAAAAATCCTCCCATGCGATTCTTCTACTCGCATAGGAGGTGGTTGGGTCAACTAAAAGACATTTCCTCTTTTGCCGTGTTCGTCGTCTTGGTGCTATGTTATTCCAAATAATTCTACTACGCGACGCAAGTGCGCGGGAGATGCTCGTGAATCCGTCCACTGCGTCCTCGCCGGAGAGGAGCGGAGACGTTGCTAACTCGTAGGAGCTTTCCATCGGGAACGCCTGTCGTTCATGTGTGGGCATCCGAAATATATCATTAAATAGAGGGGTCACACAGGCAGATTGGATGCCTTCATCATTGACACGCCGCCCATCCCCAGCGTCGTCTTGACACCAATCCCGGCATAAGGGGCAAAGCTGTACAGCGTTGTCCACAGCGCCATCATGGGCGCAGGCAGGCGCGTTTCAATGCTAATCCGTCCCTGAAATGCAGGAAGCCGCACTTGCTTCATTGGATAGCGTGTGGTGTGCAAATTGTAATCCACAATGTGAATGCCGCGCAGAAGTGCCTGAAACGCATCTTCATCATCCATCGCAGCTTCAGGAAAACTAACATTCCAGCGGGAGATCAGGGACTGTAAAATCAACGATTCCTGAGGGAAAATCACATAACGCTTATCCTGCTTGAACGTTGTGGGCGTTAGAAAGTGGATTGGAAAAAGCTGAACGTTTGACAGCGATTCGCCGCACTTCAACAGATGCTGGAAATTTGGGACTTCCACGGTGCTTCCTGCGGTGGCAAGCAATGTGCCGCTTCGCAGAGCAATGACGGAGAGCGCATTCAAGACAGGCGAAAATATTTCGACCATCTCGTCGGTCATGAGGTTAACCACCCATTCGCCGCGATTGGCAGCAGCATTCCAAAGAATATACTGATTGATTGGACGGGTGGCTTGCTCGTGAAGCGCCGTACCAACTTCAGTCGGCACTTGTGACAACAGCCATGCGTAAAGCGGATAGGCAATCGACGCATTGAGCCCAGCTTGCTTGCTTTCCAAGCTGATTCGGTATTGTTTTATCATAGAATATCCACCTTGCATGGACCGAACGGGAATAACTCCTGATGATACAGTCCATATTTCATAGTATGCGGGGAGATGCCCAGTGCAGGGTCGTTTTCATGATGATGCGCACGGAAAGACTTGCTCATGAACGCAGAAACATGCTGCAAAGCAAGCTGCTTTCCCTCATAGGGGTACGACAGCGTTTTGCTGAAAAAGCCGGCGCCGCCGCCAAGAAAGAGCGTTGACGCTGCAAGCTGATAATGCGCATGGTCAGGCACGGTAAAATGTTCAGCGTACGTTTTTTGATGGTATGCGGCAAAGGTTTGGATGGCACGCAGCAAGGATTCCTTGGTAATTCTGCCGCGCAGGATGGACTGGTCCAACGTCAGCGTAGTATGAATCAGCTGCCCCGGCGCAATGCACTCACGGCAGAGGGGCAGTTTGCGGACAGCGCCGCTGACGCTGGCATCGCACTTGCAGCTTAAACACATGGCACTGTCTGCGATGACTTGACTGTCGGAAACAGAAAGTCCGCGCAGAAGGTCTTTCTGCGGTGTATCGCGCTCAATCTGCGGATACAATTGATGGAGATAACGTGCTTCAAAAGCGCCCCTTGGCTTCTGCCAATCAAGAGGGGCTTTTTTGCTGCCATCCTGCTGAATCATGGAAAAAAGCAGGGCTGTGCGCAGCGCGCCTTTGATACTGCTGCCGGGAACGTAAACCTGATTGGCCGTGTTGCGGATAAACGGACGAATTTCCTTGCACGAATGGTTTTCATCAAGTGCATCGGCACTGCGGAAGGTGCAGCGCACAAGCGCATGCTGCTCAGCGGGAGAAAGTGCAATGCTCTTGAAGAAGCGTCCTAAATCTGTGTCCGCACCAAGGCAATAGGCTTCAAAACGCTCCAGCTGATTTCGACGGAGGAGGAGGGCAAACAGCCGTTCTTCATCAATGTAGGAGATGGTATTGCCGTTCAGCATGTAAAATTTTTTCGGGATGACTTTGCCGTCCCCAACGTGGAGCAGCCCTTGCGTTGTCAGCGTCAAGTCAAAGCATTGGAGCGTTCCTGATTCAATCATGCTTTCACCCCCAGAAACATCGGCTTGGAATAGCGGTAAACGGGGTGATTGCCCGATTCGGCAACGGTGTACAAATCCCCGTGATAACGCTGCGTACAAGTTGCCCCGGCGGCAAGGTAATACTGCGTTTGCTTTTTGAATGGCTCTGCATTAAATGTGTTTGATTGGATGAAACCACTCCGGCGAATCAGCCGATACTGCGCGTGCTGCATGGTTTGTTCCAGCTCATCATCGCGCGGCAAACTGGTTGTCAGCAGCAATTGATAGGGCGCAGATGCGTCCGCCAGCGCATGTTGGAGGAATACCAGCTGGGAATCATCAGAATCGTCCAAACGAATCTGCTCTTCGACGGTAAAACGCCCGTAGCCGACGCTGGTTTTTCCGCCAATGCCGGACAAACCAAGCACCGTAAACAATTCGGCGCAATAATCCAGCTGACGCTGCTCCTTGCAGCCAATCAGCACATACAAACCGCAATCAGGAAAGAAGCGATATGCGCCCACCTGATAGGGAACGGCATCCGTTTCGTCGGACACGGCGGCCTGCGTTCTGCCTGCAAGTGTCCCGAAAGCATCCGGCTGCGGCTGATAAGAGGCTTCTCCGGCAATAGAACGCCAGAAATCAGAAAAGCTGCGAACGGGAATCCATGCAAGCTTTTTCATTGCTTTGCGGCTGCCCTGCGGCATGTCCTGTTTCTGCGGGAGACGAGAAAAAGTCCTGCAAGGCTTGGGCAGGTAGTAATCAACACCGTGCGCGGTACGATGCCACGGCATACTGTCACTGAGCAGCAATGAACCATCCGCAGCCTGCTGAAGGAGCGAATGGAGTCCATCAATGCCGTGGAGAGACAATGCAGTGTGGCAAAGTGCGGAAAAGAGCGTATCGGCATAGAAATGATCTTCTGATGTGAATAAGGAAAGCGCGGAATCGGAAGTGCCGAAGTGAGCAAGGCCATCAAATCGCAGACGAATTAGGGAATAATTCATAGTTCTCGGCCTCCTTGAAAATGTCCATCAACGTTTGGTCGGAGGTTTCATCCTGAAAATGCTGGAAAGAAAAATCGGAAAAGCCGACCCGCCCGCTGCCGCGCGAACCATGACCGCCCAGATAGTCCATCTGAAGCAGCTTCATGCCAAGCGCCAGCAGCTGCAAATCGGGGGTCAGCTCACTGGAATTTTCAATATCGTACACAATGGTGCAGCCAAACTGAACGCCTGCTGTAACGCGTTCAATTTGCCGCGGATTAGCTTGGCTGGTTTGACGGTTAATGGTGTTTTCCGCCTTTACTTCCGTCAAACCAATGCTTGCAAAATCGCTGGCATTGGATACAAAGCAGTCAGCGAACTGAAGCCGGGAACGTTTGACAGGCGCAGCGGGACCGAAAAGCCGCAGAATGGCGGAGTCGTCATCCTTGTGGTCGGGCATATGTTCAATATCCTTGCATTTGCTGCGAACAAGCAGCGTGCGGATTTTTCCCTTCAAACTGCTGCCGGGGATAATGGGTCGATTGGTGTAAGGGTCGCGAACAACCGGGCTGTCCACTGCGCCAATGGCAGAAAAGGCAGAGGAATCCCCAATATGCAATCCTGTTTTGACGGTCAAAACGCAGTGGATGATAATTTTTCCGTACATTGTTATGCTTCCCTCCCGCCGAAGTATTTATGATAAGCAACCAAGGCTTCCATGTACTGCGCAAAACGAATCATCTGCTCGCGGCTGCTGCCGATGCCTTTGATATACGAAAGCAAATTCGCGCTGGTGACAAAATCCTTAATCTTGGAATCCTTACCGGCATCGTAGACAATGCGCACGCGCAAATTCAGCAGTTTTGTGCAGCTTTCCGGCTTCAGGCCGATTTCGCTGCTGCGGCTTTCTACATTATAGATATCGTTGGCAATGCTGAACCAGTTGCGCAGCTTGGATGTTGTGATGCTTTTTGAATTTGCGCTCATCAGCGTTTCTGCAAGATCAACATAGTTTGCCGGGATTGCCTTGGGTTCAACCGGAGCGGCAGGCGCAGGTATGAAGCCGCCTCTGGATGGCTGCCGCTGATTGTTATAGCTATTGTAGTTATTGTTGTAAGCCATTTGAATCTTCCACCTTTCTGTTCAAGTAGACATATAGGTAGATGGCAGTGATGAGCTGGTCGCGCTCTTGCGGAATGGCTGCCCAGCGGTACACCGCCTTGGAGAATGCGTCGTACTGCGCACTTTTTTCCTTATCAAAGCTGCTTGGCTTCAGGCGTGCCAGCAGATAGGCTAACCGTGCCAGATTCAGCTTGTCTGTGGATGCGAGACGAAGCAGCTGCGTGATGTTGTACAGGAAAGCCATCCTGCGCTCATCCTGCCCATCGAAAAAGGTTTTCAACGCCTGATATTTTTCGCCCAAGACGGCGCTGGTAAAGACAGGCCACGAATAGGTGTGATGTTCCTGCGGATCAAACAAGGCAATCGCATTTTTGCCGGGCTCGTTTTTGGCGTGCTGCTCCAAGGCGGCCGTTTCTTCGGCAGCCATGCGGATGGGATATTTCGCATCGTACATCCCAATGCCTGCGCTGATGGTCAATGCGCCGGATGTATAAGCATGGAAAGCATCCGTAATCCGCGTTGCCGCGGTGATGACGTCATTCCACGCGCCCAGCAGAAACACATCGTCGCCGCCGGAATAAATGACGGCAATTTGCAGCGGCTTTTGTTCATTCTGCGTTAGCACAAGGTTCATATAGCGCTTGAAGAAGAGCGACATTTGCCGAGAAAACGCGGTCGTTCGGGAGAGTGTGACGAAATGATACCGTTCCTTCGACAGCAGCTTGTCCTTCTGCTCAAAGCCGGAAATGAATGCTTCGCCCAGATTGTCCACATCCATGCGGCAGATGGCAAGTCGGCGAATCCCCTCGGACTGCGCCGCCAACGATGTGTTCAGATTGCTGGCATAATAATCGCACAAATCGAGCCGTGTGCAGATCTGCGCGCCGAGAATGGTGCGATTTTTGCCGTACAAGCGAATCATCTGCCGGTCTTGCGCAATTTGCTTGGCGGCTTCGTCCTCCGTCAGCAAAAGCAGGGAAACATCCTGACCATTGCGGTCAGGCAGGGTCAAGTCGTATGTGGATGAATCGCGGGTGATGCAAAAAGCGGTATACTGCGGATTCTGCAATTTCCGCGAAATGTTCTCGAATGCGCGGCACCACGGGCAGCGATTCTCCTGCAAATTGTCCACGCGCCCGCAGACGGTGCATTCGCGCCCGGAAAGCACATCGGCAAACTGATTCAAGCGCTTGATTTGCGCAACGGAATAACGCTGCAGCTTATGCTGACTGAGGACAGCGGAAGCCTTGGCGAAAATCTCCTTGTAGGGGGATTGTTCCGCGGGACGATTGCACAGCGCATCAGCACTGCACGGACACCATCCGTTGGCAAGGAAAAGCTGGATACCGAACTGCGCAATCAGCCAGTCATTTGTCTTTCGATTGACTTCACGCACCGTGTCTCTGACGGCATCCGTGTTGGGCAGCAGCAGATAACAATGACCGCCGCCGCTGTAAAGCAGATTCGCACGGCTGAGACCGCACGCATCCAGCACAAGGTCGATGTAATTCTCCATGAACAGCTCCAGAAAGAAGGAACGGCTGCGGAGTGCGCGCTGTGCGCCGCGGGTGGCGACGGTGTAAATGAATTTTTGAATACCGGAAATATCAGCGGTGTACAAAAGAAAAACGTTGGTTTTGTGGAAATCAGCGTTGGGAGACTGCAAATAGTCCCGATAATTATCAATTTTCTGTGCCAGCAGATATTCGCTGATGCAGGCGCTGACGGCAGCGGTAACTTTCAGATGGTCATACAGCGAAACATCCTCACTTTGCGCGCGATAGGTGCTGGCAGGCACGGTGGACGTGCATTCTTCCAGCAAGGCAAGCAGCGCATTCAGCCATTCCGCGCCATAGCCGATGTGCGATAAACCCTGCTCAAAATGGTGGAGGAGCTGCTCATAGTCGCTTTTCGCAGCGGATGCGGCGGAAACGGGAAACGGAACGCTGCCGCTTGGCTGAGTAGAAGCGACAAACTGGTTGGGATGTTCGCCATTAAGATGCGAGAAAATGGACAGCAGCGGCTGTGAAGCGTCATAATCCTGATTGCCCGATTCGATGCCGCGGCGGTCGATGGAGGCAGCAATCGAGTCGGCTGCACAGGTGATATAGGCGGGATGATTCACCGGCAAAGACGCCGCACGCAGTTCCTTCTCGTGATGATACTGCACGCAGGCGAGAAAATTCTGCGCTTTGGGATCGACAAAATGTGCTTTCAAGTATTCCGCGCCTGCGAACGCGTGCGTGCGTTTCCCCAGTCCAGCGCGCCAGACAAGTTTGCCGATGTCATGCAGCAGACCGGCGAAGGTTGCCTGTAAAGTTAATTCGTTCAAAAAACCACCTCCGTTAACAAGAAGGAAAAGTTCACCATGAAGTATAGCAGAGAATGTGCGAATTGTCAATAAAATGGCGGAAATTTGCCGGAGAAAACATATGGACGGAGTCCCCTCGCGGGGATAAGCTGCATCATCAAGCCTTGCTACTTCCGCGTTGCCGTGTGGTAACCGTCCCCTCGCGGGGATAAGCTGCATCTAAAACAGTCCATTGCTAATGTGACGAGCATGTCAGTAACCGTCCCCTCGCGGGGATAAGCTGCATCGAGTTCGCCGCGCTCATCAACTAACGCCCCCAGTAACCGTCCCCTCGCGGGGCTAAGCTGCATCCTTAAAACCATGATATTTGTACTGTTTCAATTGTAACCGTCCCCTCGCGGGGCTAAGCTGCATCAGCAAAACCCCACAAAAGAAGCTGTGCTGATAATGGAAGAATAGCACAAACAGCAGAAAAAGTCAAGCGAAAGTTCGGCAAAACAACACCCAAAACTGGTCAAAACAATCCCCAAGGCGGTGTGAACCTCTGAAAAAGTTGCCGATTTGGCGCACAAAAATTAGAGGTTCGCAGCGCCCAGCTGCAAATGCGCCTTGATGTAGTCGTTGCAGCGGTCGTAAATCCTGAAAAGCGACTTGTCGCACACATCCGGGTATGCCTGTGCCAGCAGTTCGCCTAATTTCTGCACAATTTCAGCAGAACCATAGTGCTTGATGCCGAAGAAGCAATCGTGCTTGATGTCCTCTTCCAGCACAGCATGAAGCTGATGCGCGGCTGTGTTGCGCTGCGCTGTGTTGAGCGCATTGCAGGCACGAAGGAAATTCCGATGCGCGTCGGAGAGTGTATCTGTGACAAGCAGCATAGAAATGCCAAGAAAGATGCTAAAATTTTTGTAATCAAGCAGCGTTCTCTGCGCTTCGGCTTGAAGCCTTTTCATCAGTTCCGGTTGCTTGCTGTTCAGCACATCCGTCGCGACATCAATTCGACCGTTATTCTTTTTCAGATAGCCAGCAAATTCCGTCTGCATAAGCAGGGTATATAGCAGCTCCGTCAAAAACGGATTCAGCCGCAGCACAAATTCCGAATACCGCCCCAGTTTTTGCAGATTGCGCAGCAGCAGATAATACTCGCTTAAATCGCGGTAATGCGAATCACTTTTCATTGCCGGATACAGCGGAAAGCCTAAATCCGGCAGCTCCTTTGACAGCTTGTAGGCTTCCTCGCTTTGCAAGTTGTTTCTTGCGTTCAAATGCTGGAGCAGCGTTTGCAGCTGTTTGGGTAAATTCTGCGACATATCCAGCATGGCGTCATAGTCCTGCCGTTCCAGCAGTTTCAGCAGCTGATGGCGATGGCGCTGATGCTTGATGGCAAACATTTCTGGCTCGGACGTTCTGTTGCGCCGTTCGCCTTCCGGCAGGCAATCCGGCTCATCATCATAATTTGTTTCCAGCTCATAGTCGACGTTATACATTCTATCGTCCGTGCGCGGCGGGTCTTTTTCGCCTTTCTTTTTCTGCGGGCCATCAACCTGAACCCCTAACACATGGTAAGGGGAATCAACCGAAAGAAACTGCATCAGCGTTTTCATTTGGGGCGTGCCAGAACTCAGGTTCAGCAGAATGCGGCAATTCGGATTTTCTGCGGCAACAGAGGTGAAATATTCCAGCAGCGGCTTTTCGACGAGGTCTATCTTGGAGGCGTCACACAGCTGGCTATTATGCATAAAAAGGCTGGGCTGATAAACGATGCCTTGCGCCGCACAGACTTCCTGCATGTGCTGGAAAGTCTTTTCAAAGCGGTGATCTTGTGCTTCCAAGTCGGCAATTTGCTGGCTGAGGAAGAGATATACTCGCTTCGGGTGATAATAGCGCATGATATGCAGAATGCCGCCGTCGCGATTGCCGCGAACAGGGTCGCTCGTTCCTGCACAGGTAAACAGAATGTCATCCATTGTGATACCTCCTGACGGTGGTGGGGAGTGTGGCATAACCGTCCCTTTGCGGAGATGCAAGGGGCTGCAGAAAAAGCAAACGCTACAATAGGAAGATAACATAGGCAGCACGAAAAGTCAAGCATTTAGGAACCATGTGATACCAGATGCTTTCACTGCCGATTCAGGTATATGGTATTCAAACGGCTTCTCGAACTTTTTGGCGTTTGCTTTTCTCCGCACCATTTGGGACATTCCTTTGTTTTTCTCTTGTTCTTATTTTCCCTCTGTGCACTCCACTTTGCACATTTCATGTTTTTTCGTTCATCGCCCCTTTACTTTTTCTTGATGGTATGATTCGTCCATGAAATGCAAGTTTCGTATATCGTTCCCGCATTTCAAAATATAGAAAGGGTGAAACCCGGATGAAAAAGTGGCTGGGAGGCGCTGTTCAAGGCGGAAACTCTCGTCATGCAGGAAACTGTCATTGCGCCGCTGTTCACCAAGGCAAATGCAAACCTGATTACTGATGGCGTTGAGGGGATTGATTTCCATCCTGTCGCGCTGAAGCGCGTGTATAAGAGTGCCGTCATCAAGTAATCAGTCGTGTGCGCTTTTAGAAGAGGCTGAGCCAATCTAAAATCGTATCGAAATCTTCAGGCAGAGCGGTTTTCTTCAGGCAGACCGCTCTGCCTCTTGCATCTGGAAACAAACGAATGAAACAGTTAGAAACCTGCCCGCCGGTGCAGGCAGCGGAATACGTCCCTGTCGCCGGGGATTTTGCGCAGTTGGAGCAGGCAGACATTGCGACTGACACCAACTATGCTTCCCAAGGCTACTGGAAGGGTGTCGCAACGCACTTTGTCCGCAACAAGCGCGCCATGATTGGGCTGATTCCGGTACTGCTGATGATTTTTCTGGCGTTCGTCGCGCCGCTTTTCAGCGGATATGCGTATGACGAAATCGTCACGGCGCTCAATGCCAAGGGACGCAAGAAGGCCGCCGTCGGCATCAGCCCGCGTGTACCTGCCATCCACGAGATGGTGACGGGCGAACCTTACGACGACATTTATGCCGATAAAACGTTTCTCTTCGGCACGGACGACCTCGGCCGCGACCTCTGGACACGGACGTGGTACGGCGCGCGCGTGTCGCTGATGATTGCCTTCGTCACCATCATCATCGATATGCTCATTGGCATGAGCTACGGGCTGTTGTCCGGTTACCTCGGCGGACGTGTGGACAGCATCATGCAGCGCTTTGTCGAAATCGCCAACAGTATCCTGCGGCTGGTGATCGTGTCCGTGCTGGCGATTTTTATGCCCAAAGGCATCGGTCTGGTGATTGTAACGCTGCTGCTGACCGAGTGGATTGGCATGAGCAAAATCGCCCGCGCAGAAATGCTGAAGATGAAGGAGCAGGAGTATGTTCTCGCCAGCCGCACACTGGGTGCAGGCAGCGGGCACATTATCTTCAAGGAGATTCTGCCCAACACCATCGGCCCGATTATCACGCAGGTGATGTTCTCCATCCCGACTGCCATCTTTACCGAGGCGTTTCTGAGCTTCGTGGGCGTCGGCATTGTGCTGCCGCAGTGCTCCATCGGCACGCTGATTGAGGACGGTTTCAACAACATCACTACCCTGCCGTATCAGATTATTCCGCCGATTCTGGTGCTGGCGCTGCT
>ENA-OPDH01001327-OPDH01001327.1-human-gut-metagenome-genome-assembly--contig:-NODE-1327-length-18070-cov-4.560089_pt1 | contig 18070 bp, 17 predicted proteins | sample MGYA00241260_ERZ501500 | MGnify/ENA primary metagenome ERZ501500 (study PRJEB25962, sample SAMEA2042519) | human gut metagenome | biome: human gut; feature: human-associated habitat; material: faeces...
GTGAAGGTGGACGTACTGTAGGATCAGGACGTGTTGCTACAATCATCGAGTAATCGTTAATTAGTATAACATCCTAATTTAATATATATTGAGTACCGCAAGGTACATTGTGTCCAAACATAAGATACCCCGGAACCGTAAGGCTTCCGGGGTATTTTTACGAAAAATATTCATAAAATTTCTGTTTTATGGATTCAAGAAATACCAGAATTCATGCCCCTGGCATACGATATATCTTTCCAGCCATTCATTAAAAGGGATATTAAAACGATCAGTATCTGGAGCTGGATAGCATAGGTAATCGTCTCTGCCTTCTGATACAGCCTGAAGATCCATGGTTATATCGCCGATGTCCTGTAAGCAAAGAACAGGAAGATGATATGTAAACTCCGGATCAGATAAAATAGGCGTACTATTCCAAGATTCCTTTTCTTTGAGCGCTCTTTTTAAAGAATAAATGGTACAGCTGACTAAAGAACTGCCTTCCTCTCCGCAAAAAAGTTCCATGCCATTTGAGCAGGATAAAAAAGCTTTGTATGAGGCAGGAAGTTTCATATTGGGAAAATATTTTTCAAACAGCTGAAATTCTTCAGGTGTTACAGGAGGGTTAAATTTATGAGTTACTTTTATAGGTTCATCGCCTAAATGCCACTGATAGACCCATCCATTATTTTCCATTTCATATTTTAGATTGTTGAAAATTCTGTAGATTGCACGGATGTCTTCCATTACATATATGCTCCTTGATCGATGTGATATTGTAAAGATTCATATGTCTGCTTTATTTGATAACGGAGAGTAATTATAGCATGCTTAAAAGTTTTTTCAATGCTTTTTTGTGCAGAATTTACCAAAACCCTCTCGACTTTATACCACGTTAATGCTATACTTATACAGCTGTTTAACGTTTTAAAGCAAAAAATAAAAGTGAAAATACAGGAAAGAAGATAGAAAATGAAGATCGTTGTATGTATGAAGCAGGTACCGGCAACTTCCAAGGTTGATATCGATCCGGAAACCGGTGCCATGAAACGAATGTCCGGTGAGACAAGGACTAATCCATATGATCTGTTTGCATTGGAAACAGCCCTTGCGATCCGGGAAAAAACAGGCGGAACTGTAACCGTTCTTACTATGGGACCGCCTCAGGCGGAAGAGATGATCCGGGATGCTTATACCATGGGTGCTGATGAGGGCGTGATTCTTTCAGACCGAAAATTTGCGGGAGCGGATGTTCTGGCAACCTCTTATGCGTTAGCACAGGGAATCCAGGTGATCGGCGGTGCAGATCTGATCATCTGCGGAAGACAGACCACAGATGGTGACACAGCCCAGGTTGGACCGGCCATTGCAGAGCATCTGACCATCCCACATGCTGCATGGGTAGCTGAGATCATGGACGTCAATGAAAAAAGCATTCAGGTCCGTCAGGATCTTGTCAGTGTTTCCCAGGTTTCCGAGATTCCGTATCCATGTCTTTTAACCATTGACAAGGATACCTGCGTGCCACGTCTGCCATCCTATTTATTAAAGAAGGCAACTTCAGACCGTCCGGTACGGATCTTAAGCTTTGAAGATATGCCGGATCAGGATCTGAGCCGTTACGGACTGATCGGTTCCCCCACCTCTGTGGAAAAAATGTTTGCGCCGGAGGAAAGTGAAAAACAGGTTTATCTGGAAGGAACTGCAAAGGAAAAGGCAGACAAGCTTGTTGCTCTCCTGACCGGAAAGAAGATCATATAGGGGGAAGCGGAACATGGAATTTTTAAAATTTGATATAAACAAATGCGTACTCTGCGGAGTATGCGTGGAGAAATGTCCTTTTGGGGCCCTTACCATAGAGGGAAATGGAATTGTTGTAGGCGATGCCTGTCGTATGTGTGGGCTTTGCGTTCGTAACTGCCCGGAGAAAGCTATCCGGTTTGAGCAGAAGGCGAAATCCTTTGACAAGGATAAATGGAAAAACTTTCTTATCTATGTGGAGCAGGAGAGAGGAGAGATCCATCCGGTTACCTTTGAGCTGATCGGAGAAGCAAGAAAGATGGCTGTCAAAGTCGGTTATCAGGTTAACTGTGTGATCGTCGGAGGAAAAGGAACAAAGGAAAATGCGGAAAAGCTTCTGCCGTATGGCGTAGACAATGTGTACGTATATGAGCATGAAGGCTTCGAAGGCTTCCGCGCAGACTGTTATACAGACGCAGTTGCAGACTGTATCGCAGCAAACAAACCAAGCTCTGTGCTGATCGGAGCTACTGCGCTGGGGCGTTCCCTTGCACCGAGGCTTTCCACCAGATTCCATACGGGACTGACTGCAGACTGCACAACTCTGGATATCCGTTCCAACACCGATATGATCCAGATCAGACCGGCTTTCGGCGGAAATATCATGGCTCAGATCGGCATCACCAAATCAAGGCCACAGTTTGCCACGGTCCGTTATAAGGTTATGGACAAGGCAGAAAAAGTAAAAAATCCGCATGGTCAGGTGGTTGTATGTCCGGTAAATGAAAAAATGGCAGATTCCAGGATCAAGATTCTGTCATCCAGGGTCATTGATAAGGTAAAGAGCCTTGAGGAAGAGGATGTTCTGGTAGTAGCAGGCCGTGGTGTCCGGAATGAAAAGGATGTGGAAATGTGCCGGGAACTGGCAGATGCCCTTGGCGGACAGCTTGCCTTCACCCGTCCTATGGTAGAAAACGGATTCGGAGATGTTGCACATCAGATCGGACTTTCCGGAAGAACTGTCCGTCCGAAGCTGATCATCACCTGCGGCGTATCCGGTGCTATCCAGTTTACCTCCTGCATGACAGGATCTGACTGTATCGTAGCGATCAACAATGATCCGGAGGCACAGATCTTTAATGTTGCAGATTACTGCATCGTGGATGATCTGTATCAGGTTGTACCGGAGCTGACAGAACTGATAAAGAATCGGAAGGAGGATTAAGTCATGGCATATCCCTATAAAAAAATGACTTCAGAAGATTTTGACTACATCCGTTCTGTGACTGCTTCAGATCGTGTATGGGTCGGCGACGAGATCGCAAAAGAATATTATCGTGATGAGATGCCGGAGTACGGAGTTTTTCCTCCGGAGCTTTATGTGGAGGTTTTAAATAAAGAAGAGATCTCAGCCATCATGGCTTACGCATATAAAGAAAATATCCCGGTGGTATGCCGTGGCGCAGGAACCGGACTTGCAGGTGGAGCAACCTGTAAATATGGTGGGATCATGCTGTCCGTGATGCGCATGAACAAGATCTTTCCGATCGACAGAAAGAACCAGACCATCACAGCGGAGCCGGGAGCACTTCTCATCGATATCCAGGCGGCAGCAGCGGCAGGCGGACTTTTTTATCCGCCGGACCCGGGCGAAAAAACAGCTTCCATCGGCGGCAATGTTATCACAAATGCCGGTGGCATGAAAGCGGTACGATATGGACTGACCAGGGATTTTGTCCGCTGTATCGAGGCAGTTATGCCGGATGGTTCCATCATGAATTTTTCATCCAACGTTGTGAAGAACACAACGGGATATGATGTAAAAGATCTGGTGATCGGCTCAGAGGGAACCTTATGTATCCTGACTCAGGTAACGCTGAAGCTTCTTCCCGCACCGACCTGCACCTGTACCCTTGTAATGCCGTTCAGGAGTCTTGAGGAATGTGCAGACATGGTCCCGAAGGTTCTGGAGCTGCCGTTTGTGCCAACAGCCATCGAGTTTCTGGAAAGAGAACTGATCGATATCGTAAAACGCAATCTGAATAAAATGTTCCCAGTAAAACAGGGAGAAGCAGTGCTGATCGTTATGTATGATGCTTCCAGTAAACAGGAACTTGACAGCGCAGTAGAGGCAGCAGCGGAAGCAGCCCTGGCAAACGGAGCCCTGGACTGCTGTATCGCAGGCACACCGGAGCGTGCCGGAGCTGTATGGAGTGTCCGGGGCGGGATTTTGGAAGGAATGAAAGCAGATTCTGTCGCACAGGAGGAGTGTGACGTAGTTGTTCCGCGTGCAAGGATCGCAGAGTATGTAAAAGCAGCCAAAAAGATCGCAAGTGCACATGGTATCCGTGTAGAGCCCTGCGGACATTGCGGAGACGGAAATATCCATACAGAGATGCTCCGTGGACCGGAAATGAGTGACCAGGAGTGGAAGGAAGCCACTCACGCAAGTCTGGTAGAGCTGTATGCACTGTCCAAGGAACTGGGCGGACAGCTTTCCGGTGAGCATGGCATCGGAAACGGACGTCTGGAATTCTTGGAAGAATTTGCGGGACCGAGAATGATCGCTCTTTATAAAGCCATCAAGCTGGCTTTCGATGATAAACTGATCCTGAATCCGGGAAAAGTCATCGAATATAATAAATAAAAAATGGGGGAAAGAGAGATGAGTCAGAATAAATCATTACAAAGTAAAATGCCTCTGGCTATGGGACTTGCGTTCGTCGCATTTACCACACAGTTCGGAGGCGGATTCGCATCAGGAGCGCAGATCTATCAGTACTTTATCAACTACGGTATCTGGTGTCTGATCCTGCCGGCAGTGACACAGGGATTGTATGCATTGTTTTTCTGGTATGGAATGCGCTATGCTTATAAACACAAAACCTACGATTACAGAAGCTTTTCCGACAGTCTTTACGGAAAAACGAAACCGGTTATGTCCAATCTCTATGAGATCTGTTACCTGATCATGATCGGAACTGCATCAGCAGCAGCCTTTGCAACCGGCGGTTCCACACTGCAGACACTGTTTGGGATTCCATACTGGTTCTGTACACTGATCATTGCAGCATTTATCTTTGTGATCGCACTTTTCGGAACCAATGTCGTAAGAAAATGTGCTTCTACATTAAGTGTGCTGATCATCATCGGTCTTGTACTGGTACTTGTTCCGAATATCATTGCACAGTGGGGAGATATCACAGCTTCCATCCATACTATGTCCTCCGGAGAAATGACTGTACTTTCCTCCGAGAGCGGAGCCTTTGGACCGGCTCTCTATTCAGCAGTCCTTTATTTCTTCTTCCAGCTGGCATCTGTTTCTGTTATGTACCAGCACATGGAGGATGTAACGGACGAAAAACAGATCAACAAAGCAGCGATCTGGATGTTTGTATGCAATTTCTGTGCAATGGAGCTTTCCATCCTCGGACTTCTTGCCATTGCATATGTAAGTGAACTGGCATCTGCATCGGTACCGATGCTGGTACTGGTCCAGAACGGTGTAGGCGCCGGTATCCTGACACCGATCATTTCTCTGCTGATCATCCTTGGAGCTATCTCCACAGCAGTAAATATGATCTCCGGTATTGTGACCCGCTGCGTAAATGCAGTGGAGCGTCGTATGGACAGCCCGGCGAAAAAAGCGCAGGGACACCTTGGAAGAAATGCAGTTTTTACAGCGATCTTTACATTCCTGGCATTTGCCATTGCACAGTTCGGTCTGATGACAGTTGTTAAAAAGGGATATGCATACCTTGGATATGCGGCGTTTATTACATTGTTTGTACCGTTTGTTGTACATGCCGTTGCGACAAAGGGAAAAGAGATCTGAAGAATAAAAAGCTGAACAGAAAATCCCCCGTTGATCCGTATGGCAGGATCATCAGGGGATTTTGTCAAAGTTCACAAAAATATTATAAATATTTTATTAAATATTCCAGATAGACAACATATATTTTTTCTGATATTATTACGTACAGTTATTAAATAGTTACGAATCAGAAGGATTGTTACTGAAATATTGATTTATCGTCAGGCAAGACCTTATAGTAGTATAGGAATAGGTTTTCTATATACTGTAATGGTCTTTTTTTATTTGTTTGGCAGCGGGGGAACAGGACTATGGTTATCCATAAGATTTTGAATAATAATCTGATACTGTCCAGGGATGGACAGGGACATGAAGTTATTGTAAAGGGCTGCGGAATTGCCTTTCAGAAAAAGAAAGGACAGCAAGTGGAGGAGTCCAGGATCGAGAAGATCTTTACTGCGGAAAATGCCCAGATCAGCAAGGAGATACAGGGTTATCTGACTGCTATTCCGGAAAAATATCTGGATTTTGTGGAAGCCTTTGTAAATGATGTGAAGGAAAAAGAGGGGATGAAATTAAATGACAGTATTTATTTTTCCCTTAGCGACCATATCATGGGTGCGATCTCCAGACTTGAAAACGGGATCCGCCTTCAGAATATGCTGCTTCTGGATATCAAGCAGCTTTATCATAAGGAATATGAGATCGGCTTGGAATTACTGAAAAAGGTAAATGAGATGTTCGAGGTAGATCTTTCTGCAGATGAAGCAGGATTTTTTGCATTGCATTTTGTGAATGCGGAAGATGGCGGCAAGACGGACAGCTATCAGATTTCCATTATCGTACATCAGATCCTGGACATCGTGGAGAAGTATTATGACAATATGGAATTTCAGGAGGATAATCTGTATTATCAGCGGTTTCTCACGCATCTGAAATATTTTGCCCAGAGATTCCTTCATAAAGAGCTTCACTATGATGAGAATCAGGAGCTTTTCAAGATCATTAAGGAGCAGTACAGAGAAGCTTACGGCTGTGTAAAAATGATCTATCTTATGATGGAAGAGGAATATAAATACGCTATGACTGAGGATGAAATGCTGTATCTGACGATTCATATCCAGAAGATCACAGAAGACCATAAACGTCTGAAAAATCTGTGAAAAGAGATTGTTTTATAAATTAGGTGTTAATGGATTGTTACTGAAATACGTGCCATGTGCGTATCTTTTCAGGCAAGACCTTTAATATAAATTTCAATATTTATTATTAAAGGAGGTCCCCAAATGAAAAAGGACTATGCAAAAACTGCAGACACACTGATTGCAGCGCTGGGCGGAAAAGATAATATCACCCGTCTGTTCCACTGCATGACAAGGCTTCGTTTCTATGTGAAAGACAGATCGAAGATCAACGAGAAAGAGATCTTAAAGCTTTCTGAGATCTCCGGCGTTAACTGGCATGAAGACCAGTTCCAGGTTATCGCAGGAAACGAAGTAAACGCTGTTTACAAGGCATTGGAAGACAAAGGCGTTCCTACCGATGATGCACCGGCAGCGAACTCTGACAGCTCAAAGAGTGTTGTTTCAAAAGTTATCGATGCCATCACCGGATGTATGACCCCGATGATCCCTGCCCTGACTGCAGCTGGTATGATCAAAGTTGTACTTAGCCTGCTGACAACTTTTCATCTGGTATCAGAAACAAGCAGTACCTACCAGGTGATCAGTTTTATCGGAGATGTTACTTTCTACTTCATGCCGTTCCTGATCGCAGCAAATGCTGCCAAGGTTTTCCGCGTGAACCAGTCACTGGCGCTGTTTATTGCCGGTGTTTACTTAAGCCCTACCTTTGTAACTATGGTAGCTGGTGATGCGGCCATCACACTGTTTGGTCTGCCGATCACAAAAGCAACTTATTCTTATTCCGTTATTCCGGTTATCCTGATGGTATGGATCACACATTATATTGAGATTCTGGTTGATAAGATCACACCGAAAATGGTAAAACTGATCCTGAACCCGACACTGGTAATTCTGATCAGTGCACCGATCGCCCTGATCGTAGTTGGACCGATCGGAACAATTATTGGTAACGGACTTGCGGTAGCCATCAACTTCCTGTCCGTAAAACTTGGTTTCATTATTGTAGGTATCCTTGCAGCAACCTTCCCGTTCATCGTTATGACCGGTATGCACCATGCGCTGACACCGATCGGACTGAATGCCATTGCAACCGGTGGTACCGATACACTGATTTTTGTATCTCAGGTATGCTCTAACCTTGCACAGTCCGGAGCTTCTCTTGCAGTAGCTGTAAGATCCAAGGACAGCAACATGAAACAGCTGGCAAGTGCAGCCGGTGTTTCCGCTCTTATGGGTATCACAGAGCCTGCTCTGTATGGTGTTACACTGAAACTGAAAAGACCGGTTGTAGCAGCTTCTATCGCAGCCGGAATCGGTGGTATCGTAGGAGGACTTCTTCAGGTTTCTCTTTACATTGCACAGAATTGTATCATGGCGATCCCGGCGTTTATCGGCGAGAAGGGATTAATCAATCTGATTTATGGAATCATTATGATCGTGGTATCTTTTGTAGCTGCTTTTGTTCTTACGCTTATCTTCGGATTTGAGGATGTAAAGGCTGAGACAGAGGATGAAGTACAGAACACAGATACAGAAAAACAGCCTGCACAGCAGAGTGCTCCGCTTGTAGACAAGATCGAGCTTTGTGCACCGGTAGCAGGAACTGTAAAAGCACTTTCCGATGTTCCGGATAAAACTTTTGCGGATAAGGTTTTAGGTGACGGAGCAGCAATCGTTCCATCAGAAGGAAAGGTTTATGCACCGGCAGATGGTACGGTGGCAAATATCATGGACAGTAAACATGGAATCATGTTTGTGACAGAAAGTGGAGCAGAAATTCTGATCCACATCGGACTTGATACTGTAAATTTAAATGGCAAATATTTTAAATCCCATGTTTCTGATGGAGATAAGGTAAAAAAAGGAAAGCTTCTTGTGGAATTCGATATGGATGCCATTAAGAAAGAAGGATATGATCTGATCACACCGGTTGTTGTGACCAATATTTCTGATTATATCAAAGCAGTATGCATGGAAAAAGAAGATGCAGCTGTAAATGCAGGAGATAAATTCCTGACTATTGTATAAGAATAACAACGAAACATCAGGCGGAGATAACAGATCCGCCTGATGTTTGTAAAAAGGAGAAAATTAAAATATGAAAAATTATAACCGTATGCCGGAAAACTTTCTCTGGGGCGGAGCAACCGCTGCAAACCAGTATGAAGGCGGTTGGGATGAGGATGGCAGAGGCCCGTCCATTGCAGATGTCCTGACAGGAGGAAGTGTGGATAAGGAACGTCGTCTTACACCGCCGGCACCGTTACCGGAAGAATTTTATCCCAATCACCAGGCGACTGATTTTTATCATCACTGGAAAGAGGATATTGCTCTTTTTGCAGAGATGGGATTTAAGGTATATCGTTTTTCTATTTCTTGGTCCAGAGTGTTCCCAAATGGAGATGAGGAAACTCCAAATGAGGAAGGCCTTAAGTTCTACGACAATGTGATCGACGAACTGAGGAAATATAACATTGAGCCGCTGATAACGATCTCTCATTATGAGAATCCCCTTCATCTTTCTCTGGAGTATGGCGGATGGAAAAATCGTAAGATGATCGATTTCTATCTTCGATTTGCAAAGGTTTTATTTGAGAGATATAAAGGTAAGGTAAAATACTGGCTGACTTTTAATGAGATCAATATGCTGACGCAGGACTTTGGTGCGGTATTCTGTGCAGGAATGCTGGACCCGAAGGATGTATGTGAGCAGAGCCGTTATCAGGCAATGCATCACCAGCTGGTAGCAAGTGCACTTGCAGTTTCCATGGCTCATGAGATCGATCCGGAGTTTATGCTTGGCTGTATGCTTGCTTATCACAATGGTTATCCATATACTTGCCATCCGGATGATATCTTATATGCACAGCAGTTTGGGCAGATCCACAATTCCATTGCCGGTGATGTTCATGTAAGAGGATATTATCCGGGATTTGCAGCGAGATACTTTGAGGAGCACGGAATCCAGCTGGAGGTTCTTCAGGAGGATAAAGAGATCCTCAAGAAGGGTACGGTGGACTTTTTCACTATCAGCTATTATTCCAGTAGCTGTGTCAGCGTGACAAAGGACGGAGAGAAAACGGCCGGAAATGGAAGTGACAATCTGAAAAATCCATATCTGAAAGCTTCCGACTGGGGCTGGCAGATCGATGCAACTGGTCTTCGCTATGTTCTGAACCAGATCTATGACCGCTATCAGATTCCGATCATGATCGTGGAAAATGGTCTTGGGGCGGTGGATCAGCTGACAGAGGATGGAAAGATTCACGATGATTACCGTATTGAATATATGCGCCGCCATATAGAGCAGATGAAGGAAGCAATCCATGACGGAGTAGATCTGATCGGCTACACCTGCTGGGGCTGTACAGATCTTGTCAGTGCCTCCACTGGAGAATTCAAGAAGCGTTATGGTCTTATCTATGTAAATAAAAATGATGACGGGACCGGAGACTTTTCCAGAATCCGCAAAGATTCTTTTTACTGGTACAAAAAAGTGATTGAATCCTGCGGGGAAGAGCTTTAACTGAATCAACTGCGAAGCAGTTATCTGGTGTAGAATTATGTAGCGAATGCGGTTGCTTTTATCCGGTTGACGACAAAATCCTGGAGTATGACAATGTACTCCGGGATTTTTTTTGGAAGGTTGACTTTTACACGGTAAAGTGTAATACTTATTGTAAGTGACGAATGTGAGGAGTGTTTTTTATGCCGGATGAAAAAGTACTGCAGGTAGCGATACTTATATGGGGATGTGCATTTTGTGCCATAGCTGCATTATGTATGAGAGCGTTTCAAGTTTTGTGTAAACAGAAAAAACTGATATAAAATATGTCATTAGTTATCGAGGACAGAACCTGTTTTCAGGGTTTTAAACTGAAAGGTGCAGGCGAGCTTATTCCTGATATTATGGGAGTATGAAACTTTTTTTTCGATGATATCATCCTGCATATCTAACTTCCATAAATTGTCTTTCGCTATCAGAAATCGGTGGATTTTCCAGCGCTTTAATCCAATAGATTTCTCCATCGCATTCTAACTGAATATACATCTTTCAATTTATGAGTGCGCATTTAATGATTTTTGTTAATGATCCGGTTTTCAGTGTTGTGTTCACCGCAGTAGCGCCTGGTCTGGTATACACCGGAAGATCACTGTTTACTGTGAAATATCGGCTGCTTCCATCTGCGGAATATATTTCTTTGTAAGATCCATATCTGCTTGTCGGAACAAATTTTCCATTGACATATTCGTAGGTGAAATTAATTGCATTGATACCAAGAGAATAAGAAACGATGCTCTCTGTAATTACAATCTTATTTCCATTTAAGTTGGTAACTTCACCTATGCGATGGTTTCCGTATCCTGCCATAATTTCAGTGAAATCAAGGGCCTTTCTGAACTTTCCGTTTGTGTATTTTAATAATGCACATACAGGTCCGTCACCATTCTCGGCTGGTGCATAGAGATATAAAAACGGCTGTCCGTTTTTCAATGTATAAATATTTGCTATAACATTATAAAAACGTGTATTTTTTAATCTGTAAGCTGTTTTTCCATTAACCGATACAGTAAGTGACGAATATGCTTCATCGTCGGTTTGATTGGCTGCTCTGATTCTGATTTTATCTTTCGTTCCATCACCGGTAACATCATATGCTGTGTATGTCCGATTTGCTTTTAATTGGACCCCATTTGCCGTTGCTTTTACGGGTCTGGAGAAAATAATTGCAAAACCAATTGCCAGAAACATAGTAAACACAGAAATAAAATTGTTTCTTTTTCTCATAAAACATGACCCCTTTCGTGTAGGAATTGCTATAATTTTTACATTTTTATTGTATCATTGTATATGTGCAAACTGTATTTTTTAAATTACAAAATCCTGAGATAATTTTATGAGAACCAATTCTCTTCTCGGTGCATCTAATTAGTGTAAAAGTAAAAAAGCAAACACGTGTAGTAATTCGGCTGGACAAAAGGAGAAGACAAAGTTATGACAAAAGATGTATTTATTAAGGAGGTTCGGGATGCAGAAGCCATGCTGTATCATATATCAAAGTCCATTCTGAAGAATGATTCTGATTGTGGGGATGCTGTGCAGGAAACAATTCTTAAGGCATATGAGAAACTTCCCACCTTAAAGAAAGAAAAGTATTTTCGAACATGGATCACAAAGATATTGATCAATGAATGCAATGGGATTCTTCGGAAAAGAAAAAATGTTATTCCATATGAAGAATATATGGACAATATGAGGCTGACTAAGGAGGACAGATACAGTCATCTGTATATGGCGATTATGGAACTTCCGGAGAATCTGAGGATTCTGGTAACATTGTATTATTTAGAAGGATTCTCACAGAAAGAGATCAGTGAGGCTCTGGATATTCCGGAAGGAACGATTAAAAGCAGACTTTCCCGTGCAAGAGAGTTTTTGAAAGCACAGTTATCCGATGAAGAAGAGAAAAGACCGATGCCTGGGAAAAACAGCAAACTATCAAAGAGAATAACAGGAAAGGGGAAAATGTCATGTTAGAGAACAAATGGAATAATATAGCACCGGAAGTACCACAGGATTTTCATGAGAAATTTGAAGAGACACTGAGACATATTGAGCAGGCAGATGCAGTTGATAAAAAATACAAAAGAAAAAGATTCAGTGGCCGATTACTGATTGCAGCAGCAGTGATCTGTACAGGCATGGGAGTAACAGTGGCGGCAAAAGAGTTCTTTAAATGGAATGACCATCTGTTAAAAAGACTGGAACCCTCTGAGGAACAGCAGGAAACGATGCAGGAATCAAACTATATTCAGAATATAGACCAGTCTGTAACACAAAATGGTGTGACGGTTACCCTGACAGATTCTATTCAGGATCAGGGATTCCTGTATGCTTTTTTTGAAGTGAAAACAGAGGACAGTATTTCTATGACTGATCATACTTCTTTTGAGGAGATGACACATTTTAAAATTGATGGAAAAGAAGTATATGCAGAAGATGATGACAGATTTGGAAGCCTGAGTACAGGTGTGAGCCAGGATAATCTGCTGAACTATGATCAGGATTCGGCACATTCTAAATATTTCACAGCAGGGATTTCTTATGACAGTGATTATAATCTGAGTAATAAAACTGTAGAAATCACATTGAAGAATCTTACGGAGGAAGGGGATTATGATAAGACTGTTATTACAGATGGAACATGGGATTTTAAATGGACTCTGGGTACAGTAAAGCCTCCGACAACTCTGGAAGTGAACCGGAAATGTGATTTTGGAGGTTATGAAATCACAGTGAAAAAAATGGAAGTAACGCCCCTTTTATGGTCATTATATCTTGATTATGATGAAGCTATGAAGGTGTATGAAGATGAGAAAAACAAGTTTGAGTACACAGGTACAGATTATGGCATGGATCTTTATGGCAGAGCTAATATTGACCAGGTGCGTTATAAAGATGGGACAGTTTTAACACTTGACTTAACCATGGGAGGCATCGCTGGCGGTGGAGAAAAACAGGATAAGGAAAATGGTGTCCTGATCATCAGAAACAGCTTCCCGCAACTGGTTGATGTAGATAACCTGCAGGCGGTACATTTTGGGAACATTGACCAGTGGCTTGAAGTGCGGGAATAATAGTTTTTTCGGTGATATAGAAAAATCCTCCCATAATTAGATAATGAGAAAATACAAAAAGAACCGATACAAGGTCTTTGCAAGACTGATATCGGTTCTTTTTGGCTAAGTCTGCCAACTGTAAAATTTTGTTTATATATTAACGCATCCTGTTCATGTACAGGAAACGGATTCTAGCGTATACTGAAATTATTGATTACAAGGTCTACATGAACTGCAAATACAGATTCCGGGTTATATCCGGAAGCCATATTTTGCACTTACCGGTAAAATCTGTAATAGTTGGCATAAAAGTTCATTACATATTCGATATAAGCTTTAAATTTTTTCATTGTCTGTTCCTCCTCTTCTTTACGGGACGGGGAACATGCACTGGGGCTTTTGAAAAACCAGCTCCGTTATACCAGGGAGGAAAATATCTCCTGTGTGGGAGGCGGCATTTATCCCAACATGCTGTGTGCACACCCTCCGTTCCAGATTGATGGGAATTTTGGCTTTGCAGTTGCAGAGATGCTTATCCAGAGCAGGAAAGGGCATATCCTGTTGCTTCCGGCACTTCCGGATGAATGGAAGGATGGAAAAGTCCGGGGAATGAAGGCACAGGGTGACATCACAGTTGATTTTGAATGGAGAGAGGGCAGGATACACAGGGTTCGCCTCTGTTCTTCCCGTGAGCAGAAAGTAACGCTGGAATGCAATGGAATTTCGAAAACAGTATTTTTAAAATCTGATGGGACAGAGGACATGATTTTTGATTGATCTGTCCTGAGGGGCTGAAAATTATTGACAGCCGTATCATGTAAAAACACATGGTACGGCTGTTTTTAGTACCTGGAATATTTTATAGCACCTTGACTGATAATCATGAAAAGCATGGAAGCGTTCAAACTAATCTTTTGGGGATTTTCTGAGATTGTTAAAATAAATTGCAACTTTTTTGGGAGTTTGCACGTCTAATAAGTAGAAGCACATAAAGAAAAGCTTTTATACAATATTTCCTGATGACCGGTCTGATATAGGAGAAGGGAGACGACAATGAATGAGATTTTGATACGAAAAGCAAAGAAAGGCGATAAAGATGCTTTTTGTCGGCTTATAGATGAGAATGTACAGAGTATGTACAAGGTTGCAGCGGCATATCTGAAAAATGATGAAGATGTTGCGGATGCAATACAGGATACGATTCTTTCCTGCTATGAAAATTTGAAAAGTCTGAAACAGAACAGATATTTCAAGACATGGATGATCCGAATTCTGATCAATAAGTGCAAGGACATGATACAGAAGAAAAAGCTGGTTACTTATACGGATCAGATGCCGGAAACGCCTTTTCACGAAGAAAAATATGCAGCAATGGAATGGATCCAGGCCTTAGAGCCATTGGACAGTAAATACCGCTTGGTTGTTCTTCTATACTATATGGAAGGATTTGGTATCCGGGAAATCAGTGACATTCTGGATATGAAGGAAAGCACTGTAAAATCTCGTCTTTATCGTGGCAGAAAACAGATTGCAGAGATGTATGGATATAAGGTTAAGGAGGGACGTGCCTAATGATGACTTTAAATTATAATGAGAAAGACTTCCAGAAAAAACTTCAAAAGGACATAGAAATGCCGGAAATCGTGCATGAACATATTAATCAGGCATATCGTTTGATTGAAAATAACGCTGTTTTACAGAAAAAAGCATCAAAGGATCCATATCATTGGATGAAAAGTGGAGGCAGGATAGCAGGAGGGATGGCAGCGGTACTGGCAGTAGGATTTGTATTCTGTGCAATCAATCCGGTAATGGCAAAAAATATCCCGGTTGTAGGAGGACTCTTTGAAATTTTACAGGATAATGTGAGTTTCTTTGGTGACTTTTCAGATCATGCAACAACTTTGGAAGCTGTTGATGGAACGAAGACAGATAGCAGTGAAACAGACGGAGCCAAGACAGATCATGCCAATAATGATGCTATTTACACTAAGACAGCAGATGGGCTGACAATTACATGTTCTGAGGTATATGCAAACAGCCAGGCAATTTATGTGACTATGCAGTTTAAAAGTGATAAACCGTTCCCAGAAACAGAAACTGGGGCGGAAAGTGGAACACCAGTCATTGATCTGGATATGACAGGGGGTGTGGACTTTAATTCAGAGGCTAGCCCGGTAATTGACGGTCAAGTGGAAGGAAAATTTCTGGATGATAACACCTATGCATGTATTTTCCGTTATGATTTGGCTGAAGCCGCAAAAGATTATACGGAATATAATGAGAAATACAATGAAATGACACAGCAGGTAATGGATGAGATGGGAATAACTCAGGCGGACTTAGATGATCAGACGGATGAAGGTTATGCGCTGCTGGAAGAGTTTATCAATAAAGTATCTGAGCGTGGTGGAGCATATCAGCGACCGGGTGGGCGTCATGTATCTGGGCAATCTGGTGGAGTACGGCGCTACGGAGGACATCTTCCGCAATCCGCTGCACCCCTACACCAAGGCCCTGTTCTCTGCCATCCCGGTGCCGGATCCCACGGTGAAGATGGATCGTATCGTGCTGGAGGGCTCCATTCCTTCCCCGGCCAATCCGCCGGCTGGCTGCAAGTTCCATACCCGCTGCGCCAACTGCATGGCCTGCTGCAAGGAGGAAGCACCCGTCCAGCGCGAGATCGAGCCGGGCCACTTCGTGTGCTGCCACCTGTACGATAAGTGATGAAGAAGGACGACTTCTACGAGGAGGACGACGGCCGCACGATCGCCGACATGAGCGGCATCGAACGCCAGCCGACCTTTCTCCCGCACTTTCACCGCAAGCGCAGCGACTTTTCCGCGCCCGACGCGCCCCGTGCGAATGACCGCCCGTGGGAAAGCGCTGCCGGTGAGCTGACGCGCGAGGAGCGCAACGCCGCCATCCGCGGCGCGCTCAAGGCGGGACTGCTGATCGCAGGTGTGTATATCCTCGCCGCTGCGGCGCTAATCGTCGCGATGCAGCTGCTCTGGTCTTAAATATGGAAAAAGGAAGACTCGAAAGAGTCTTCCTTTTTTATTTTTCTGCACGGCCAACGACAAATAGCTCTCTTTTCTTCGGATTTCAGATTGTTTTCATCTTTATTCTATGATATACTAAGTAAATTGTATGTCGTAAAAAAGAGAGGAGATTCTTCATGGATCATAAAAGAGGTTCCTTTTCCGGCAAGATTGGCTTTGTCCTTTCGGCTGCGGGCGCGTCCGTCGGCCTCGGAAACATCTGGCGCTTTCCTTATCTGGCCGCCAAATACGGCGGCGCTATTTTCCTGCTGGTATACATCATTCTGGCGATGACCTTCGGCTACACGATGATCATTGCGGAGACTTCGATCGGCCGCATGACCGGCAAGAGCCCTGTCGGCGCTTACAAGTCCTTCAGCGATAAGCCTGCGCTGCGTGTGGGCGGCTGGATCAACGCCATCATTCCGATTCTGATCGTCCCCTACTACTCCGTCATCGGCGGCTGGGTCATCAAATATCTGGCGGAATACCTGATGGGCAAGGCGCACCTCGTCGCGGAGGACGGCTATTTCTCGTCCTTCATCTCCAACGGCGTGTCCTCGGAGCTTTGCTTTCTCGTCTTCACGGCCATGACGCTGGCGATCATCTTTGCGGGCGTGGAAAACGGCATCGAGCGCGTCTCCAAGATCATGATGCCCATTCTCGTGGTGCTGTCGCTGATCATCGCCGTGTATTCCGTGACCCGACCCGGTGCGCTGGAGGGCGTCAAGTACTTCCTTGTGCCCAATCTTGACAACTTCTCCTGGATGACGGTCGTCTCCGCCATGGGGCAGATGTTTTATTCCCTGTCCATCGCCATGGGCATTCTCATCACGTTCGGTTCCTACATGAAAAAGGACGTCCCGATCGAAAGCTCCACCCGCAATGTCGAGGTCTTCGACACGGCCATCGCCATCATGGCGGGCCTGATGATCATCCCCGCGGTGTTCGCCTTCTCCGGCGGCGATCCCAGCGCGCTGAAGGCCGGCCCCTCGCTGATGTTCATCACCATCCCGAAGGTCTTCGATTCCATGGGCTTCGGCACGGTGATCGGCATCGCGTTCTTCCTGCTGGTCCTGTTCGCCGCGCTGACGAGCTCCATCGCGCTGACGGAAAGCGCCGTCTCTACCTTGCAGGATGAGCTGCACTGGAGCCGTAAGAAGGCCACGAGCATCATGGGCGTCTCCATGGTTCTCCTCGGAAGCCTCTCCAGCCTGGGCTACGGCCCGCTGGCAAATGTCACCGTGATCGGCATGCAGTTTTTGGACTTCTTCGATTTCCTGACCAACTCCGTGATGATGCCCATCGCGGCCATCGCAAGCTGCATCCTCGTCTCCCGCGTCATCGGCGTCGACCGCATCGCGGACGAGGTCACGCTGAACGGCGCGCCCTTCCGCAGAAGAAAGGTCTTCAACGCCATGATCCGCTTCCTGTGCCCGTTCTTCGCGGCGATCATTTTGATCAGCTCGATCGCCAGCGCGTTCGGCTGGATCTCGATGTAAATAGTCGCGTTCGCTGAGCGCGGTGCGAGTCAAAGGGGGCTATTCTCTTTCACAAAAGAGAATAGCCCCCTTTCAATCCCCCAAGAGAAAGGTTTTAGATTGGCAGTCTCAATCTCGAATGACCTTTTTGCCTCCGGAATGGAAATGCCTGCGCGCGGCGATGCCGCGTTTAGAGCTACTATACGATTTGCCTCTGCTCCTACTACCTGCTCTTGCGGAGCCGTT